>SDBU01004805.1_pt1 | contig 16419 bp, 11 predicted proteins | sample 2277071 | NCBI WGS metagenome assembly SDBU01 (sample SAMN10397929, study PRJNA504765) | marine sediment metagenome | isolation source: marine sediment core GS08_GC12, 126 cmbsf | place: Arctic Ocean: Gakkel Ridge, Loki's castle | collected 2008
GGGCCTCAGCAGGGCAAACGGCCGCCGTAATTCCCAGGGCCAGAACACCTGCAGTCATGAGGCGCGTTAACGATTGAAACATTCCCTGACGCTGGATCGGTTGTCGAAGTGCCTTCGATTCTGACGCCCCTGATCCATCTTCTATCATGGTCTGTCCTCTTCAAGAACTGTACGACTGCCGCCTCCATTAACGGTTGCGGGGCCACGATGGTTCCCGCCTGCGGCAACTGTTGCATCTGCAAAGGCTTCATGCCTCTCCAAAGCCACTTCCCCGCCCGAGTCTCCGAAGGGCGTTACAGGCCTGCTATCTAAGACGTTACTGAGCGTTTTGTGGCCGGTGATCCTCTTTGGCCAGAGACGGTACGAGAGGCGCAGAGGGTCCGTCAGCGCCACGGGCCGTGGCTATCGGCCCCACTTGCAGATTGCCCACCATCGAGGGTGCGAGCCGAAAGGTGGGCAAAGGGCCGGCCATATGACGGATGCCAGACTCCGCTTCGCCTCTTTGTTTCTGCCACCACGAGGGCGCCTGACGTGTGGACACAGCGCCTGACGTGGCCTGCACTCGTCTACCTGATAAACGACTGACTTTCGCATAAGGTTCCACGGATCACTTGGAGATGTCGGGGGCGATCCCCAAGCACAACATTCCGGATTGGAAGCATGTTGCAGGCCTTGGGCCTATCAGCAGTTCCCGAGGCTTGAGAGCTTCCGGAGAGGCAGCGAATGCCAGGGCGGTGAAGCCAATGCTCACGAACGTGGAACCCGAGGTGAATCCCGGCCGTTTAGCAAAGGAACAGGGACACCCTCCCGAGGAGGCGTGGAATGAGAATTGCCGTAAGAATCACTCAGACGAAGGACAACAGATACCGAGCGGCTTGCCAGTCGCTGCCCGGGTGTGTGATCACGGCTGAATCATACGAAGACGCCGAGGGGCGACTCCAGCAAGCGGTTGAGGGCTACTTGGCCAGCTTGAACGTTGTCCACCAAGTAAGCCTGGAAACCGACAGAAGCACGCAGTGATCGGAGACCGCTGTTCCCATACCCAGAGAGGAGACCAGCCATGAAGCGCGACGGGACTCGTCGGCGTTGCAAGGATCCAGTATGCGGCATGATAATCGGCCACTCCAGTGCCGCCGCTGAATGGGCATTCGGCGGCAAGGTCTACTACTTCTGCGCCAACGTTTGCTGCGAGGCCTTCAAGGCCAACCCTCGGAAATTCCTCCACAAAGGAACCCGTTGGCGCCGTGGCTCCCGATGTCGCCAGCATCAACACCAGCAACTCGGACTGACGTGCCACTAACTATTCGGCGAAACGAGTACACGTGCCGACAAGAACAGTGTCAAAGGAGCAAGTCGGGCCACATAGCCCTCAGGATAGAGACAAAGAACTGACCGGCCACCAATGCACAAGCATAGCCTTCGTGGCCGCCGTAGCTTCTGACTTATTCTTCACGACTGGGTGAGCACCCTCGTGCAAATGAATACATGCGATAGCACGTTGCTGCCACAGGGCCTCCAGCGGCGAAACTTCGACGTGTTCCTCATCTGCATTCTAGTTGCCCTGGTAGGCCTGTCCCATTGGCTGACGCCGGTGTCGCATCACCGGCTGCACGCCATCCATGTTCTGCTCCGCAAGATGTTCGTGCTTCCGATCATCCTGGCGGCCGTCTGGTTTGAGCTCCGCGGCGCCGTACTGGCATGCATGCTCGTCACACTTGTCTACGTTCCCCACATATTGCTCCAATGGGCCGGCAATGCCGGAGAGAACATCAACCAGATTGGCGAATTGGGCACACTGTGGCTGGTGGCTGTGCTGGCCGGGGCGCTGGTTCGCCGAGAAAAGCGGGCCCTAATCGAAGTGGCGAAGACACACGAGGGCTCGCTATTAGCCCTTGTAGCCGCACTGGATGCGAGGGAGCACGCCACCGAACTGCATTCGCTTCGGGTGCGGGCGTTTGCCGTCCGCGTCGGTACGCAACTGAGCATGGGGCCTCGGCAACTTCGTGCCCTTGCTCAGGCCGCCATTCTGCACGATATTGGCAAGATTGGCATCCCCGACCATATCCTGCTCAAGCCTGGCGCTTTGGAGGAGGAAGACTGGGTTGTCATGCGCCGCCATCCCGAGATAGGCCGGCGGATCTTGTCAACCGTGCCGTTCCTGGCCCCAGTGGCGGAGATTGTCTATTGCCACCATGAGAAGTACGATGGCACGGGCTATCCGAGGGAACTGAAGGGCCATCGCATTCCCTTTGCCGCGAGGGTCTACAGTGTTACCGATGTGTTCGATGCCTTGACATCAGATCGACCATACCGGCAGAGCGTCAGCGTTGAGGAGGCCCGGCAGGTCATCCGGGACGGGTCGGGAACACACTTCGATCCTCACGTGGTCGAGGCTTTTCTCGCCATACCCAGCCAGGAGTGGTCACGGATCAGGCTCAGTGTTGCTCGCCCGGGCAGTTCGGAAGGCTCCACCGATGATATGCTACCCGTGTCATCACTGGGGTAACTGTAAAGCTTCAGTCGGAATTCGACATTTCCTGACTCCTTACTCGGCGCCTTCACTCGTAGAGATCAAAGGCACGGGCTGAAGGCGTACACTGGCGACCAAAAAAGCGGCGCCGGCCGCTGGTGTGATCCTCATCGGGCGTAGGCCGAGTAGACATAGTCGGTGGCCTTCTGCATCTGGTGGCAGGAGAGGCACTGCTTGCGGGCATCCGTCGTGCACATGGTGGCGCTCCTTTCTGGTTGGCGCGTCTGTCTATCTATACAGACGGGCCAGGCAGGAAAAGGGATACACCCGTGGAGATAATTCCTGTGCTGATTTGTAAGTAGCTACAGGAAAGCAGCTTGAGAGGGACCATCAAGCGTGGGGCTCTGCCGGAGGCCCCTTCGGTTCGCCCTCGCGGGATGCCCACGCCGCTGCAGCGCCTTGTTGGCCATCCCGACGTGGCTACTCATCCTTGAGCAAGAGCCCCGGCGCCTCTCTTGCCGAGTGCAGTGTGACCGGCCCCAGCAGGCCCGAAGCCATCAAGGGAGAATTGGCCTTGAACTTCTTCACATTCGTCGCTGTCAGCCGCTTCCCCTCTGGCAGGCCGGCGTCGGCGATTAGACGATTGGGCCAGAGGTTCACGACGTCAATCTCGAGCTTGTTGGCGGTCGGCTTGACCGCCTGCGTTATATCCACTCGCCACGGCGCCGTCCACACCACGCCCAGGTCCTTGCCGTTCAGGCGGACCTGTGCGACATTCCTGACCCTCTTGAGATCGAGATACAACCGCCTGCCGGCCGTTCGTGAGGCCTTGGGCAGGTCGAATATCTTGTGGTACGTCGCCTTACCCGAGTAGTACTTAATGCCCTTTTCCGGCCGCTTCGTCCAGTCTTCGAGCGTCTTGAATTCGACCGATTCCGGTCCGCCCCACTTGGGGTCGAACTTCACGGTCCACGGGCCGCCGATTTCGCCAACCTGCTTCAGTTCCGGGAAGTTGCCCGCACCCGGCCCCTTGGCCGATCTTGCCGGCTTGCGGAACACCACGAACAGTGAACCTCGCGGCGCGAACTCCAACGGCACCGTCGTGCAGCCGTCGGCAATCTTGAATGCAACGGCATCCCGCATCTCGCCGGTTACGGCATCCCATATCTCGGGTGCCCTGCCGGCCACGCGGAAGCTGCATTCTGCGCGGACGGCGCTATTCTGCTGGTTGCTGACGAAGTAAATGTCAGCATCGTCACAGCGCCGATGGATGAAATCCAACGGCGCGCCCTTGGACATGAAGTCAGGGGAGACACCCATGCCGGCAAGTGCCTCTTGGAGACCGGTGCCGGAGATCAGGTCCAACTCCTCCGCCAGTTCCCTCACCTCTTCATCGCAGGCCGGATAATCCCTCAGCCCCGGCGTCCGCACCGGTTTTGTGCCGACGATGGGGACGCCGGCTTTCGCCAGTTCAGCCACCTTCTTGAGTACCGGCAGGGACATCGCCGCCGTGTTCGGCAACACAAGCAGGCGGTAGCTCATTCCATCGGGCAACATGATTCTGCCGTCCTTGACGGAGACGCGGTTCAAGAGAACATCGGTATTGATGGTGTCGCAGTCATAACCGCCGGGCAGAGGCGGGTTCATTTGCGTCTTTGCTGGAACAAAGCTGGGGACGCCCTCGCCGTAGTAGTAACACACGTCGGCCACGAACAGTCCCTGCTGGAGCATGAATTGACAACGGGCAAGGTACTTCAGCCACGCATGGCTCTGCGCCCACCAGGTGATGTTCCGATCGAAATGGGTTCCCGCCGCGGGCCACTGGTTGCCCGGCTTACGGTCCACGTACGGCTGGTGGACGTAGAAGCACAGCATGTTGCGTGTCAGCCCCGCGCAGAGAGCAAGGTCGCCTATGTCCTTCAGCATGTAGGGGTCCTTCTCCCAATTCGGCCCCATCGTGGTATAGGCCTCGGCCTGTACATACTTCTTCCCATAGACGTGCGCGGCCGACGCCGCCTGCTTCACCGTGTCGCATCGCTTGAACTGGTTCCTGTACCAACAGCGGCCCGAGGGCTCTGTCTTCCGCGACCAGAACTCGCCCATGGGAATGTCGCTCTTTCCCAAGCATTGGAGCGCGTCAATCCACTGAGTAAAGAAAGGCCCTCCGGACTCGGGGTGAATGCCCATGCCATACTTGCGCGACAGCTCGCCCAATCGGCCATAGTAGTTATCCGCAATGCAGTCGCCCACGGTTCTGCGATAATCCCAACCGAACCTGTCGGACACCTCCTTGCTGTCCACGATCTTCCCGGCCAGCACGGGCAGATAGGGCAACGGGTCATATCCGCGCCTACGCTGGAACTCCGACCGGAAACCGGGTGTCCAGTTCGGCACACCCAACTCCCAACTATCGATATGGGTGTACTTCAACGTCTTCCCCGCAAGGGTGCCAATCTCGGCCAGGCACTTTTCCGCCGTCGCCTCAAAATGCATGTTCATGGCATCCTTGCTGAGCGGATCGATCTCAAGCCCCTTGGCGCCCGGGCTGACGCACTTGATGCCCGACCCAAGCAGCGTGTGGCCAAAGCGCATGATTCTCCAAGCGCCTTCAGGCGCATCCCACGCCAGTTGGCCGGATTCATCCACCTTGGACGTCAACTCCACGACCTCTCGACTCTTGTACTGCGCTGCCTGTGATACGGGTTTCTGCCCCTTCTTTAGAAGTGCGATCTCACTGATCTGCACGTTCCAGGACTCCTTTCCCTTGAACGGATAGGAAGAAGTCATCACCAGGCGGAAGAATCTAGCCCTGGTTTCGTCAAACGTCACGGTCTTGGCTTTGCGCTCGGCTACGACGAACCGGCGGATCGTTCGGAACGTCTTGCCGTCGTCGGAGTACTGAAGCTCACAGTCTCTTGGGCCGCAATCCGGATACGGGGTGACAGCCAGTGACGCCGCGGGAAACGGCGTGGGGAATTCCCAGTTTAGAAACTCCGGCGCCTTCGGTGTCGGGCCTTGCCCCGGCTTATCGCCATTGGATATCCAGCGTGTCCCGGGATCGTGGTCCAGCGCGAGTTCCGCCCGATAGCCTGGATACCACGAGCTGGCCGTAAGTTTGGAGGGGACGACTCCATCTTGCCCGATAGTCTTGAAGGCCAGAACAGCGTCATCACGATAGTAGTTGCTCTTGATCCCCGATGGGGTCGGAAGTTGAATTTCCGTTTTCTCGCCGCCCTGGACAACTGTTTCCGACCATACGAGCTTCTTCGCCGCGTGCTCCGGTGTGACCCACGGCCCGCCCGCGTTCCAGCCGCTGCAGAGATTGACGCTGAGTTCCAGGCCGAGGCGGTCGGCCTCCTCCACGGCGAACTTGAAATGACCCAGCCATTCAGGGCTCATGAACGTGGGGCCGTCGGCCGCAAGCGGCCCGCCGACACCGGCGTCGAAAACCAGCGCGCCGCCGATCCCCTGGGCTTTCATCGCCTCCAGGTCGGCCGTGATACCCACCTTGGAGACATTGCTGTCCAGCCACCACCAATAGACCCACGGCTTTGCCGAATGCGGCGGGTCCGCGAACCCCTTGGCCAGCGTGCTCTCCGCGCCCGAGGCCACAGGGGCGATCCCGATCAGCACCCCCAGGAGCGCTGCAAACGTCTTTCGCATCCTGATATCTCCTGTTCCCAGGCCAACGGTGAAGCTCAACGGGGCGGCTTGTCCGGTTCGGCCGAGGCGCTTGGTTCGGCCGTGTTCTTCCGCCGGCCCAGGTGTGCCTGGAAGAACGTTACCAGGCTCGGCAAGTCCATTGCGTGGCCTCCGGTGTGTGCGACGAAACCCAGGTTCCCGGGCTGCTCGAAATCTTTATATATCAGCTCGATTTCCTTCATCGCTTCACGCGCTATTGAGACGGGAAACTGCGAGGGAGGCTCTTTCAGACCGTTCTGACACAGCAGGGCTCTGGGGGCGGCCAGCGAGTAGACATCGGCGAAGTCAGCGAGTTCTCTCAAGCCTGGGAACTTCCAGCACATGCAGTGATTCCGTTCCATCTGATCCATCTTGGTCAGGAAGCCGGAACTCACGGTGGCCCGCACGCGCTCATCCATCGCCCCCAGCCACATCGCCATCTCCCCGCCAAGTGAGTTTCCGCCGCAGCCGATTCGTTGCGAGTCGACCTCCTCAAGCGATGTCAGGAAATCCACGCAGCGCATGAGGTCCCACAAACGCTCGCCCATCAGGGAGCGACCCTTCTCGGACGTCTCGTGCTGGCTGACGCGGGTGGAGATGGTGACATAGCCTGCTTCAGCAAGGACGTGGGCGAAACGGGAATAGCCACGAGCTGATTCGTAGCACGTATGGCGTGTGCCACCATGTCCGCTGATGACGACGACGGCGGGGAACGGGCCTTCGCGATTCGTCGGCAGTGTGAGTACGATCTTGATGCGCCGGCCGGGAGTGCTGTTGATTTCCATCTCCCGGAATACGTACTTCTCCCTCTTCTCGGCCGAAAGCGTCTTCGGGTGAAGCGGGGTGAGAGTCTCCTTTGAAACCAGGTCATCCATCTTCAGAAGACGAAGGAGTCTTAAGCGCAGCTCATTCTGCCACACGGTTGCCTGCTGCTGCGTTCTGGAAGTGTATTTCATGCTTCGGAGCTTCTCCTCACCAGCAACCACTTCACCGCCGACCCACCAGCACGCGCACGCCGTGTAGGCAAGAACAATACTAGCAGCTTTGCGAGCGGGAAGCATACGCTATTTCCTTTCCTGTGTGCGGTGGCCCAATAGGTGATGGAACGGAATTCCGTACACCCACGGCTCCGGGCCATATTATGCGGAGTTCCACATAGCGGGGATATTGTGATGCTGAACGGAAAAAAGCAAACCCCGTGCCATCGCAGGCTCCCGGGCCGGCATACCGAGGCCGCCGACGTGTCTTGATTGTCCGCCTTCCGACTGCGCGGGTCAAGCGCTGTGGGTGGGGTGCCCTGGGCGAAACCGACGCGTTCCTGCGCCGACGCGTTCCTCGCCCGCGCTGCCGTGCCGCGGCGGCGCACACCAACCGCCCATGGGCGACCCTTCGGCTTTCCCGCCGGCGAGCGGCTACCTGTTCGCCCTGACCGTTATGATAGGAATCAGCACGATGTTGCGGAACTCAAGGGGCCCGCCCTCCGACTGCAGGCATATCCGGCCGGGGATCACTTGGCACCCGGTGGCGGTGTTCTGGAGGAGTCCGTTCACCTTCAGTTCCAGGTCGCCCTCGTTCAGCATGATCTCGTACTCGTCCCACTGCCCGGTGGGTTTTTCGTTGGACGGGTGTATCTTCTTGGTCGAAGCGCCGCGTGTCCGCCCGGGGTCGGTCTTCATCGGGAACTGGTTGAAGTTGTAGATGTCGCCCATCGACCCGGACTTCACCTGGGCTTCGATCGATCTGGGCCAGGACTTGTCCAACTGGGTCGCACGCAGCAGCACGCCGCTGTTGGTCTTGGCCAGATGGCGGACTTGCAGGCGAAGCACGTAGTTGGTGTAGTCGGCTTCGGTGCTGATGAATCCATTGGGCTTGCCCGTAACGGTCATCACGCCGTCCTTGACGCCCCAGGTGCCCTTCTGGTCGTCCTTGAAGGTCCATCCCGCCAGATCTTTTCCGTTGAACAGCCGCACGGCCGGCCCGTACCTGGTATAGAGCGGCTTGACGCGAATGTCCTTGAACTCGACGACCATCGGCGCCCCGGCGTGGAGCTGCAGCGCGATGTGCCCTCGGAGCGTTCGTCCCTTGGGGTCGTTGTCGATAAGTTCGATGGTCTGGTATCCGTTGAGATACTGGACGATGTGGTTCCCGCGGCACACGATGGTGTATTCGTTCCACTCCTTGCTCTTGTAGTACCCGGCCTCGATCAGCGCCTTCCTGTCGGCCACCTTGCCGACGACCTGCTTCTTGATCTTGCCGTCGACGGGGTTGATCTCCATGATATCGCCGACGTTGACCAGCCAGCCTCGCCTGGCCTCGTCATACAGGAAGCCCACCTTGCCGGGCCGGTTCTCGACCTCCGCCTGATAGCCCGCCACGCGATAGGCGTTCTTCTCGGGGTCCTTGACGAAACTGCGGTACTGCACGCCCGAGTTGCCGTTCTGGATGCGGAACTTGAGCTTCAGGACGAAGTTCTTCAGCACCCCCTTGTCGGGGCCGCCGCGCCAGATGCAGAACGTGTTGCCCCGCGTGGGCTTCTCTTTGGTCGTCTGCCCGCGGATCACGCCGTCGGTGACCGACCAGAAGTCCGCCAGCCCGTCCCAGCCGGTCAGGTCCTTGCCGTTGAAGATGCTCACAAAGCCGTCCTCGCCCCGGCTGCCCTCTTCGGCGGGGGCCGCCATCGCCACCGGTCCGCCAACCATCGTGACCACAACGGCCAACGCCACTACCCACCCGATTCTCCGCACCATGTTCGTCTCTCCTGACCGGGCCACCACCGAAAGCGTGATCCCCGGTAGCTCCGAGTAACTGCCGCTCGCGACGCCCACCGCCGCAGCCCGCCATTATCCGACCTCAATCGCCCCGCGGCAACTGCAAACCCACCCGAACTCATCACGGGACACTGCTCCCCGCCCACAACGTCAGCCCCCGAGCGGCCCAGGCGCTGATGGCGCAGTCCCCCAGGTGGGCGTTGCACCGATCCACGCCTGACACCCAGCGTCTACACGGACGAGAAACTCCCGCCGCCGGCGGCCGAGCTGCAGAACGTGCCGACGATTCCAGTGGGGGCGGGAGCCGAAGCGAGGTCGCTCTCACTGTCGGGGACGAGGACGGAAGGCGGGCGGTGAGGGGCATGTCCGGCGGACCCGCGAGCCGTAACAGGGGCCCTCTGGTTGCGCTCTCATTCAGCAGTTTCCATCCCCATGTTTCCGCACCAGGTCGTAGACCAGGTCGTAGGCGAACGTGAGTTCGTCGATCGTGCAGTGATCCTGAACGAAATGGGTTGTGCAGAACAGCAGCCCACCGTCGGCGAACATCCGGATGACTCGCTCAATCTCACGCTGCAACGTAACGCGGTCGCCGAAGCCGATGGTCGTCTGCACATCCAGGCCTCCCATGACGACGAACTCGCTCATCCAACGGTCCTTGAAATCCTGCAGAGCCATGCCCGCGGACTCTTGCCAAGGATGCACCACGGAGTAGCCGAGTTTTACCACGCCATCCACCACTTCGGTGAAATTGCCGTCGCAATGGAGACTGGCGATCCCCCCGCGGGCCGCAACGGCTTCGGTCGTCACCTTATGGTACGGGTAGATCATCTCCCACCAGGTGGCCGGGCTGAATAGCAGGCCGCGTTCGGAACCCCAGTCGTCGGAGACGTGGATCATGTCGATACCGAGGTCCAGGCAGTTCATGGCGAACGTGCGATTCCACTGTGCCTGACGGGCGTAGACCGCCTTCAGGTCGTCAGGGAACAGCAACAACCACGCCAGGTGGTTCTCGATGCCGAATACGCCGTTGAGCGCCTCGAAGATCCCCGGCGTCTGGACGTAGACGAATCGTCCGCGTTGTTCCTTGTGATGCCGCACGGCATCGATCAGATCGGCATAGCCGGCCGAGTCGTTGGGATCGTCATAGGGGATGTCCAGAAAGTCGGCCGGCTCAATCGGGCGGTTCAGGCCCTCACGGAGTGCTTTCACGGATTCGCCGGCGAAACGCGCCGGTGCGCCGAACAAGTGGGCATAGTCGAACTCGTAACGGTCCTCGAAGGCGGCGACCGAGCCGAATGCCTCCGATATCTGCTCGTCGAGATTGGCCCTCACCCATCCATAGATGGGGATACGGTCCGGCTTGCCGTGTTGTATGGCCGCTAAGACTCTCTCTCTCGACGTCATCGGGTTCTCCCAACGGCCTGGGTGAGGCGCGCGACCATGACGCGCAGCCTCCACCCTCTGGTTCTGCAATACCTTTCGAGAATGCCCATGAGACGGCTGTCTCAGCAACAGTATCATCGAGCCAGAGGAATCCACACCTCCATCATCGAGAGGCCCCGGTTCGCCCACGCATAATAGGGGATCAGCGATATCTCGACAACCCCTTCGTCCGGGGTTTCAAGGGCTCGCGGTGTGAATGGCCGATAGAGCCGGTTGTCCGCATCGGCCGACGGTTTCGGCGCCGCGGCGCCGGCAGTGGCCTTGATGAATATATCACGCCCCTTGAACGTCAGCGCCTTGCCCTTCAGAACCGTTACGCCGCCGATCGTGCCCCTGCCTGCCGGCAGGCAGGTCGCTGCGCTCCGCAGCCCACGGCACCCGCTGTGCAAAACAACGGTTCCCGACCCTTTGTTCGGCGCCCTTTGTTCGGCCGGTCACGGCAGGCGGTGAGCCCTCGGTGTCGCTTTCAGCGTCTGCTTGAGGGCCCCTTGTCATCTGCCTTCTCGGCAGGGGGCGCAGCGGCGCATCCTCCGGAAGGAGGCGGCCCTGCGGCGCAGGCTCCCGGCAGGCTGGCCGCACAGGTCCCGCCGGCGGCGGCCGTGGCCCCTGAGGCCCTGGACCGGTTCCAGGGCATTTTGCTGAGCAGGATGCCCATGCCACACCAGTCGGTGATCCCGGCAAAGATCAGGCCCGCACCGACGAACCCGGAGAGAATCAGGAAGGCTGGGTGGATGAGGAGACCCGTGAGCACGCCGAGCAGGACCAGGCTGCCGGCGGCGGTCCGAACTTGCCTCTCCAAAGACATACGTGCTTTGCCCTTGACGGTGTCGCCTCCTGCCTCGACGTAGGCCGGCAGTCCTCCCTCCACCAGGGACAGCCCTGCTACGTGGAGTTTCTCCAGGGCCTTCCCGGCCATGGAAGCGCGGTTCCCGCTCCGGCAGAGCAACAGTCGCGGCGCCGGTGTGGCAAGCACTTCCTCGACGCGTGCCTCGACCTGGTCCAGGGGAATGAGGCGGGAGCCGGGGATGTGCTCGCCGTCGAATTCGGCGCCGGTCCGCACGTCAACAACGCTGCCAGCCCCGCCGGCGGCCACAAGGCTGGAAGCTTCCGTAGCCGATACGGCCGCCGGGATGTTCACTCCCTCGCGGTTCAAGCGGAGAAGATCGTCCATGTTGGCCGGCCTGGGCGGGGGATTGGCGGTGAGGCTCCGCGCGAAGTCACTCCGGTCGCTGATCTTCAGCCAGGGATTCTCCCTTTGCTCTTCGCCCAGCGTGCTCCTCACTCGGCCTTCGTAGTCATGTCCCGGGAAGAGGACGGTCTCCTCCGGAAGATCGTCCAGGACCGCATGGATCGAGTCAAAGAGCCGGCCTGCGTCTCCCCCAAGGAAGTCCGTGCGAGCGACGCCTCCGATGAGCAGGGAGTCGCCGGAGAAGATGGCCCCGTCAGCGACCAGCACCATGTGGTCGGGCGTGTGACCGGGCGCGTGACGCACCGTGATCGCCGACCCGCCGAGGTCGATCCGTTCACCGTTTCCGGGGTGCACGGTTACCCCCACATGACCCGCCTTCTCGTGTGCCATCCGGGTGCAGTCGAACTGCGAGGCCATCTCGCCCGCGCCGGACGGGTGGTCGGCATGCGTGTGGGTGTCTACTACGTAACGAAGCTTCCAGCCTTCGTCCCTCAACCGTTCAGCCATCTCGTGGACGAGATCGAGGTGCACGTCCAGGGCCAGGGATTCCTTGCTCGACCGGTCCACCAGGAGGTACCCGCGACATCCCTGGGGATGCGCGAAGGGCACCACGTACAGGGAACCGATTGTCACCATCTCTCGAGTGGCTGCATATACCATGGGCATATCCTCCACAGTCTTTCAGGTAAGGTGGCGATTGCCGCTTCTCTCGACGCCAACGTCTGTGTGGTTCCTGCATGCCCCGACGGCCGCTTTTCCGGCCTCGGCTTCTCCGTGTGGCCGCCCAGCCCAAGGCCACTGGTCCACTCGGCGTATGTTGAACGTTCCGCCATCCCCGCCCCCGACAACCGTCTGAGCAGGAGTGTTCCCGTTAAGCGAAGGTCGGCCATGCACTCAGCGTGAGAAGCGAGCCCTGTACCAACCATCGCGGCGTACCAAAAACCGTTTCCAGCGTATTGCGATGATCCACGGCCTGCCTGCGAAAGTCAAGCGTTGAGGGTGGCTCGTCAGAGCGAAGAAAGTCTGCTTGAGGTCCGACCGCGCCTGTTCGGCACGCAGATTGGTCGACGCTCTCAGCTCCGGTGGGTGCCGAAGGCCGGACAGGCCGCATCACGGTTGCAGCGCGAGCGGCGGCCAGCCACGTTCTTCCGGGCCCCGTGGCCGAGCGGCACCACGCGTCGCATGCCCCTCCGCTGCGCGTAGGAGCATGGCACCGGGCTGTTGGTAACGATGGCCGCCCCTGAGCGGCCCAGGCGCCCATGACGTAGTCCCCCAAGTCTTTTCGCCTGCAAACGTTGTACCGGGCGCTCTACGTTGCCCCCTGATGTTCGGTAGCTCAGCAGGATTCTACTAACTGCAAGATACAGTTTTCAGATTCAATCGCTGATGCCGGGCACTTCCTTCGGCTTGATGAACATCATCTCCGCGGGCGTAACCCAACCCGACCTCAGGTCCGCCCTGAACCATCCTTCACTGTTCTTGCGGTGGAAGCGGCCGGGCGACCGCCTGCCGAACTCCTTGAGATCGTACTGCGCCCAGGTCTTGCCCAGATCCAAGGAAACGATGATTCCCGTGGCCATCGGCGATGCCGGCGCGCAATGCGACGCCAGGATCACGCCGTCTTGGATGATCATATTGGCGGATTCGACCTGCGGATTGAACAGCAGCGTGTGCGCCTTGGGATTGGCTATGTCGCCCGGGTCGCACCGAAAGATCCCCCGGTCGTACGGCTTGGGGCCGTTCGAGTCGCTGATCCAGTAGAGTTTCCCGTCGACAAAATTGATACCGCCGCATTTGTATCGCGAGTTCATCGCGTCCGACACGATGACCTTCCAATGCCACTCGTCCTTGTTCGCGTCATACGTGCCTCTCAGCCAGTGGCACTCATGCCCCTGGGGTCTATCGAAGTCGCCCGTGCAGGCGTAGAACGCGTTTTCGGCCGGATTGTACGTCACGCAGTGAATGTGGCGGCACATGACCGGGTTGCCGGCGTTGCCAAGTGGCGTACCCGTCTTGCCCCCACCCCCGGAGCCATTATCCCGATTGTAGGGATTCTGTCCGAAGGAATACGCGATCTTCACGGTCTTCCCGCTGTCGGTCGAGTAATAAATGTTGACCGGCGCCGCGCCGCCAATCACGTTGCAGTAATTCCCCCACACAAGCATCTCCGCCCCCTTCACATCCCACGTACTCACGCCCGTGAGGCTGTGGAAGTACCAACCCGGCCGTCCCGCGTTTTTCGGCGTATGTGGGATGTAGTCCGTACCGTCGGTATCGGTCACCGTGATTTGCCTGACCGTTTTCAGCTTGTCCGAGCTGAGGTATAGTTTTGCCAGCGCGCTGAAGAGAATGTTCCCGTTCTTCAGAATGCAGCTAAAGACGATGTGGCGAGCGTGGCCGAACGCGATGCTGTGCGGCCAGGTGCGGCCGTTGTCTTCGGACAGGAACACTTTCCCATCCACAAAGCCGAACGCCCTGTTCTCTCGCTGCGAGTCCACAAACGGACCGGCCGGCTGCGGGCGATACCAGAAGTGATCCGTCGAAGCGAACTCAACCGGGACAACGGTCGAGTCGGCCCCCAGCCCGACCGCGTTAGACATCAACACCCCGCCGGCGGCCGCCGCCGTGGCACCCAACAACCGGCGGCGAGTCATTCGCTGCTGTGGCGTCATCCTGTCATCCTTTCTGACCTTCGGCGGAATCTGGTCTGGATTGAATCCGAACCACGAGTCCGAGCCTTTCACGCTTGCAGCCCGGTCAGGTCAACCTCGATCTTCTTGTTCTCCCGGATCAACTCGTCCATCGTCAACCGGACCTCGCGACGGGCCGCCTCGCGACCGAGTATCGTGGCCAAGGTACTGTTAACCGACGGCGTAACGGTCCCATTGGCGTAGTTTCCCTTCTTGATGTCGTCGTGGAAGGTGGCGATGTTCCGCACGACTCCGGCCGTGTACAGATTCCCCACGTCGTCGCCCCGGTACGATTTGGACCCGCCTCGTATGGAAGCTGTTCCGACGTACCCGATCTCCATGTTGCCGCTTTGGCCGTACGCGACGCAGCGGACGTGAAACCGCGAATGGCTATGGGAGCCGACATGGTTCATGATCGTTCCGTCCGCGAAGGTATACGTGAGCGAGTAGAGATCTCGGCTATCGCCATGCGGCCGCGGGCGCCCGACCGCCGAGCGTCCCACGGCGCTGACGGGGCGCTGCCGGGCTACCCACAGGCCGGCGTCCACTCCGTGAATGCAGGCATTCACGTGGTAACTGCCACCTAGGGCGACGTCGTTGACCCAGACCAAGTGACGAAACCGACTCGCGACGTTGGCTCCCATCGGAGGATCGCTAAACCGGCCGGCCAGGTAACAGGTGCTGATCATGACGACTTTGCCGATCGCGCCGTCGTGCACGCGTTTGACCGCCTCGATGTTGGACGGATCGGTAGGCACCTGGAAATCCACCAGGAAGCAGCGTTTCTTCGCGGTCGACGTCGCGCCAAGCTTTCCGATCTCCAGCGTTCCCGGCGCATCCACCGCCACTGGCTTGGCCATGTAGACGTGTAAGCCGGCGGCCACGGCGGCGCGAGCGTGCTGGGGGAAGCAGTAAGGCGGCGTTTCCAGAGCGACGGCCTCGACGCCGCTCCCCATCAGCTTGCGGTAGGCCGAAAGGCCTGAAAACCGGCGTGACTTATCCACCTTGAGCGCGTTGCCGCAGGCATCGGCGACGTTTTGAAAGTAATCCGCCACGGCGTGTATCTCGTAGCCACCGTGCTGTGCGAAGAGCTTCGCGATCCAGGCGCCACGCCCGCCGCATCCAACCACGCCCAGCTTTATGCGCGAATTGGCCTCGCTGGAAACAACGCGCTGCGGCTTCAGAACGAAGACCGCCGCCGCGCCGGCCAGGGCGCTACTCGATTTGAGAAAGCTCCGTCGATCGACGTTTTTCATCACTCGTTCCTCCGTCTCTCTGTCCCACGCAATATCGCACAGTCGTCGGCAAGAATCCAGCTTTCTAATCCGCCATTTCCCGGATGGCTTCCGGCCCACGACCGTCAAGGAAATCGTCCTTGCCGCGGCCTGACCCCGAAGGATGCAGAGTGTCTGGTCGCGACGGTTGGCCAAGCCGAGCACGCCGCGGCACGGTGGCAGCACCAGCGGCGGCCCGCAGCGCCATTGCAGCGTCTCGCCGCACTGGCCGGGCGTGAGGCGTCGAGGGCCCGCGTGCGGGCCGCAAGGTTTTTGCGGGTGGTGGGCAGAGCGCAAGTCGAAGGCCCGCAGGTGGTTGCCTGGGGGCCTTGGGTGAATCCGGCTTCGCCTGACGGCTACGCCGCGATACAGCGGGCGATCGGACTTGAACCGACGACATTCACGTTGGCAACGTGACGCTCTACCACTGAGCTACGCCCGCGGGGCTGTGGGTATGATACGATCTTGACGCCGGGCGTCAAGGGGGTTTTTTCGGGGGGAGGTTCAGGGCATACCGGCGAGGATTCGCTGGAAGGCCTGGGCGTTGGCGGCGGCTTGGGACTGGTGGCAGTTGTTGAAGAAGGCGAAGAGCCTGTCGATGCCGAGGGTTGGGTCGGTCCAGTCGGTGGCGAATCGCTGCAGTTCGGCCGCGGAGTAGCTGTAATCGTAGCGTTCGGCGGCCCCGGCGTACCATTTTTCGGCGTTGCGGGAGTGCAGGCGGAGGTAGCCCACCGGCGTGGTGGCCGTGGGGGCGACGTGGTACAGGGCGGGGATCGGCGGGGCGTCGGGCACCACCAGGATGGTCTGCCGCTCGCGGAGCCCCTCGGCCACGCCCGTCTCGGCCCAACTGCAATGGCGGAACTCCACCGCCAGCGGCGGGCCGGACAGGTCGCCCAGGGCGGCG
>SDBU01004806.1_pt1 | contig 16417 bp, 13 predicted proteins | sample 2277071 | NCBI WGS metagenome assembly SDBU01 (sample SAMN10397929, study PRJNA504765) | marine sediment metagenome | isolation source: marine sediment core GS08_GC12, 126 cmbsf | place: Arctic Ocean: Gakkel Ridge, Loki's castle | collected 2008
CCACAACGGTGTGGACCTGGATAGGTTTGAGGTGGCTACTGGGAAGCGGCAGGCGCGGGACGTGGCGTTCCTGGCCCACCTGGACTACCGGAAGAACTTGCCGATGATGCTTCAGATAGCCCGCGAACTCAAAGAGCGCGGAACCGACCGGCGCATACACGTGGGGGGCGACTGGCGTGTCTCGGAAGTGCGTGAGTATTTCTCCTACATGCGCCGCCAGATGGGGCTGGAAGATATGCTCGTCCACGACGGATACATCGAGGACGTCCCCGCCTGGCTGGCCGACAAGCGGTTCCTGCTCTCCACCAGCATAAGCGAGGGCCATCCCTACAACATCCTGGAGGGCATGGCGGCGGGCCTGAAGGCTGTGGCGCACAACTTTCCGGGCGCGCGGGAACTGCTACCCGCGGCCTCTCTGTTCAACACGGTGTCGGAGGCCGCGCAGTTGCTCAGCGGCGACCCCGGCGACCCGGACAGCTGCCGTGAGTATGTCAAAGCGAACTTCCCGCGCAGCAAGCAACTGCAGCAGACGCGAACGCTGCTGGAAGAGCTGGTGCGCGACGGCGATGCAGCGCCCGCCGAAGTCCATCGTTGCACGCCGTCCGTGGGACCCCCGCGCGGGGAAGGCGGCGAGGCGCTGGCGGAGGTTTACGACGAGAAGTGGTACCGCGACCGCCTGGTATACCGGCCGGCCTACCACCAGTTCGCCCGCGCAGTTGAAGAGGTGTTCGCCCCGGAGAGCCTCGTTGACCTGGGCTGCGGCGCCGGATACATCGTGGAATACTTTGCCGGCAAGATACCGGTGCTGGGCGTTGAGGGCAGCGCAGAAGCGTTCGGGGTCATGTGCGAAAAGGGACGGGCGAACTCGGTCTGCACGGACCTGACGAAGCCGCCCCTGGATCGGATCAGGGACTTTGAGTTCGCCGTGTGCGTGGAAGTGGGCGAACACATCCCGCAAGAGAAGGTTCAGGATTTCCTGAAGTGGTTCGGGTGGGCCAGGCGCGTTCTGTTGACGGCTGCGCCTCCCGGCCAGGGCGGTATGAACCACGTCAATGAGCAGCTGCCTGACTACTGGAAGGAGCTGTTCAGTGGGGCGGGCTTTCGCTTCTGCCCGCAAAAGACCAGGAAGTGGAGGGCGGCCGCTCGCGCCGGAACTTATGCATGTTCCTGGGTCGTGCAGAACGCCATGTTCTTCGAGCGCTCGCAGGGCTCGCCAAACGCGTGATAAGGACTCGCGTCGAACTCCTTGAGGGAGGTGGACATCTTGCTCAACCCTGTGCCCTACCGGCCATTGTTGGAGCCCCGCGTGGCTCGGTACGTGGCTTCGGATCGGACTATCCCAGGAGTTCGGTAGGGACCCGATGGGCAGGTTGTGCTTTCACACCATGGCGGCGGGGTTACAAAAGGAGGGGCAGACATGCTGAAAGTGTCCGGACGTCCTGCAGCAACCGCCACGCGCTCCGCTCGCGCACCGGTGGCGGGGAGGTACCTTTCCTTCCGAGACGGTCTGGTCTTGACCTTCCGTAACATGGGCCTCCCTTTGTCGCCTTTCTCTCCCGATGGCCATGAGCTGGTCAGCAGCCCGGACTTTCTTCCCGATGATCTGTCCTATGCGGGGACCCTCGTCAGCGAGACTCCGTATTATGAGTTCGCCAGGGAATACCTCCAATCCGCTGCTTTCAGCTACGAGAACACGCGCTACTACGAACTGGGCATCCGGGGCCATCTCCCGCGACCCGTAAACGGCCAGCGGGCGGCCACGGCCCAATGCAAGCGGTTCCTTCACCTCATCAACAAGATGCGAAGGGAAGGATACAGGCCGGAGGCCTATTCTCCCATCACGATGACCCGATGCACGGACGGAAGGCTGGTCGTTCTCGACGGCAAGCACCGCTTGGCGATTCTCCTTGTCCTGGGTGTGCCGCAGTTCCCGGTGGCTTTCTGCCCCGAGAACGAGGTCCGGGCGGCATTCGCTCTGTCGCCGGTGCATGGCTACTACATAGAGGGCGTCTCTCCCAAGGCCTACTACCGGAAGAGCTTCGGCCTGTTGGACAGCCTGGGTTCCCCCGACGAGTACGATCAAGAGGCCATTCGTACGGTGATCCGGGGCATCAAGAATGCCCATCTGGAGACGTGGGCGAACGTATACCACCCCATCCCCTTTGATGAGTTCCGGAACCTGACCACGCAGGTGCCGCCCCGCTGCTGTTACAACCGGCTCGGCATGATACTGGACAGGTTTCGCGATCTGCAGGGAGCCCACGTCCTGGATATCGGGTGCAACGTCGGCTTCTACAGCTTCTCGCTTGCCAGAAGGGGCGCTCAGGTCGAGGGCATAGACGTCAGGCCCGAGTACATCGATATAGCGGGCGACGTTGCGCGCATCTATCGAACCCCCGTTGAGTTCATCCGCGGGTCCGCCACGGGCTACCTCCTCAACGGCTCACCTCGCGCCTATGATCTTGTGCTCTGCTTCAGCACGCTGCAATGGGTCATTGACGGAGAAGGTTTCGAGGCGGGCGTCAGGCTTCTGGGAGCCATATCGGAAGCTTCAGGCGCTTTGATGTTCGACATCTCCGTCAACAGGGGCAAAGCGTGCCTCACATGTCCGCCCGGCGAGGAGATCGCCTTCGTGGACGAGTTGCTCCATCAGCACACAGGCTTCGAGCACATAGACTACGTCGGTGACGTGTGGCCCTACAGCTCGGGCGTGCGGCATCAGTTCTACTGTCATCATTAGCTCTGACATCTTGCGGGAGGCCGTCGGCGAGCACTGCGGCGAGTTTGCGTCCGCCTATGTGACCGTCAACCTTGCACAGAGGACCTTGAGCGATGATCAGGTTGTCCGATCGGAGGGGCGGAAGGCCGGGGGGCGGGAGCGCCCGGTGCGACATCTCCGTTGTCGTCCCCGCCCACAGCCGGTTCGACGTGTTGGACAGGTGTCTGGACGCGCTGCATACGCAGACCTTCCCGCCCGAGCGATACGAGGTGCTCGTCGTGGCCAACGGCGTGGCAGACGACGCAAAGAAGGAGCTGGCGGCCGTGCTGGACCGGTGGCGGCCGTCCTTCGACTCCCGCCTCAGGGAGCTGGAGATAGAAGGGGCCTCCATCCCCCTGGCCCGGAATGCCGGCGTGGAACACGCCAGGGGCCGCATTGTGCTGCAGATCAACGAGGACACGGCCTTGTCGCGACCGGCGTTGCAGCAGCACTTCGCGGCGCACGAGCGGCAGGGCTTCGATCCGCGATACGCGGTGGTCGGCGGCCGGCACTTCATGGATTCTTACAAGCAGAGCCTGTTCAACTACGTTTACGAAGCGGGCCCGCTGTACACGCCCTTGCACTCCCCGGTCCCGCCCTTTCGGGGTGACTGTCGCTGGTTCGTCACCTGCAATGTGAGTTCCCCGAGGGAGGCGTATGAGCGATTCGGCGCCTTCGACCCGGCCTTCAAGTGGGGCAGCGACACGGAGCTGGGCGCGCGCTGGCAGGACGCAGGATGCGTCAACATCGTCGACACGAACATCATCAGCTACCATCTCCACACGTTGAGTTTCGAGTCCTACAAGAGGAATCGCATGGAACGCGTGCCGTTCCGGTTTCGGATGTCCACTGGAAGATGGCCCTGGGAAGCGACTGATGAGGACGTGCGGGAGGCACGGCTCGACCTTAACCGGTTTCGCCTGTTGGGATTGGATCTCGAACGGGCGGACGCAGACGTGCGGCGGCTGGAGGCGGCCTTTGAAGGGCCCTCCAAGTTCACGTCGGAGACCGTCATGGGCATACCCGTCCAGAGGCTGGACGATTTCGTTGCGCTTCTGAGCGATCTGGTGGTCTTCCACGGGGCGATGCTGCACTATGTTGAACTGCTTGAGCTGATGCGGGGCCGCGCTTCCGAAAGGCGGGCCGCATGTTGAGGTGATGGTCAGTAAGGCGCATTCGGATCAACTCTGGAGGCATGGCAGCAGTGAGAGCCGCGCCCAAGGTCACGGTCCTGACGCCCACCTATAACCGCCCTGCCTATCTGCCGGAAGCCATCCGGAGCGTTCTGGGCCAGGAGCTGGCGGATTGGGAGATGCTCGTCATCAACGACGGCGGGGTGGACGTGCGGGAAGTGGTGGAGAGCTTCGGCGACGAACGCCTGCGCTATTTCGACCGCGAGCGCAACTGCGGCAAGGCGGCGTGCCTAAACTTCGGCCTCCAGCACGCGCGAGGAGACTACATCGCGTATCTGGACGACGACGACATCTGGTATCCGAGCCACCTTGCGACACTTGCCCGGGTTCTGGATGAGAATCCAGGCGTCGGTGTTGCCTATTCCGACCTCTACAAAGTTACCTGCTTGCCGGGCAAGGGCGGCCGTCGGTACCCGCTGGAGAAGCGCGTGGACATCTGTCGCGACTACAACCGGATGTTCATGTTCTACTTCAACCACACCCTCCACGTCAGCCTTATGCACCGCAAGGATCTCGCTGCCGCCATCGGAGGCTACGATGAGGACGTGCGGGTGCTGATAGACTGGGACCTGACGCGCAAGCTCTCCTTCTACACGGACTTCCAGCACGTTCAGGCCGTCACCGGTGAGTACTACGTGCCGATCTGGAAGTCCGACCGCATATCGGATGTGCAGAGGAAAGACAAGGAGAGCTACCTGCACAACCTGCGGCGCATTCGGGCGGACCTGCCTCCCGAACCGTGGCCGAAAGTGGAGAAGCTGGCCGTAGTCTTTCCCGTGAAGCACTGGAACGACAGGACGCTGAGGATCGTCCGCTACTTCACGGACATGCTGAACTATCCGTGTATTATCGTGCTGGTCAACCGGGACGCGGGGCGAAGCGAAGGGGAATGCCGTCGTCTCCTGGGCGCTATCGGAGAACTGAAGAACATCTGCATCGTGTCGGCCGGGGCGGACGCCGGGCTGCACGAATCCTATCTGGCGGGGGTTCGAAGAGTCGAGGCCGCCTACTACTACCTCCCCTCGGAGCGCCTGTCCTTGCGGGAAGAGCTGCGGCTGATCGAAGGCCTCTCTTACATGAGCGAGACCGCGTGCCAGGGCGTCCGCTGGCCTGCCGACGGCCGGCGAGGATGGCCTTACGACGTCCTGCTGAGGCGAGAGGCGCTCCTGGCGTGCCCGGACCAGCCGCCGGCGGACTGGCCCGGTGTGCACGTGCTGGCTGAAGACTGGATACCATCTGCGTTGGAGACCGACTACCTGTTGCAGTTCGCGCGGAACTGCGAGGTGGACGGCGACTACCGTGGCATGCGGCAATTCCTCCGGGAGGCGCAGGCCCTCGAGCAGGGAGGCACCGGCAGCCCACACATGGTGCAGCGCCTGGCTGCGGTGGCCTTCGCCGTGGGTGACTATGGGCCCGCCGAGCGCATGTGCAGGGACCTCATCCGCGCAGGCTACGGAGCCGACAACTGGGTGAGGCTGGCGCGGATATGCCAGAGCAAGGGGGACTGGGCCGAAGCCGCCGACGCCTACCGCCGCGGGCTGGAGATGATAGGCCTCCGCGAGGAGGACATGCGCACTGAAGCCTTCCCCATCGCCGGGGACGTGGACCTGGACGTCTTCCGCGCGATGATGGGCCTGGGGGAGTGCTTGCTGGAACTGGGAAGAGACGCAGAGGCCACCCGCGTCGTGCGCAAGGCTGCTCGGCTGCGCGCGAACAGCCCCCGACCCTATCTGGCCTTCGCCCGCCTGTTCCTCAAGACCGGGGCTCTGGGGCGGGCGGAGGAGGCCTTCGGGCTGGCGGCGCAGGTGTGCTGCGAGGACGATGAAGCAGTCGTTCACGCCGGCCTGGCCCAGGTGCACGAGCGCCGCGGGGAGATCGGGGAAGCATACCGTCTGTGGCGACAGGCGCTGGCTTGCGCTCCGGATGGCGCCGGGTACCTCGAAGGCGCCGCTCGGACGGGTCGTGACGTGGTCGGCGCTGAGGAGTTGGTGGAGATGTACCGCGGATTCCTGAGGCGCCGGCCCGGCTACATAGCGGCCTGTGCGGGATTGGCGGAGCTATACCTGGAACTTGGTCGGCCGGACCAGGCCGCGGAGCTGGCTGAGAAAGCCGTCCTCTTGAGTCCGACCGACGGGCGAGTGCTGGCGGTTCTGGACCGTGTGCGAGGTGCTTCGGCTGGTCAGGTCGAGCTGGGATCCTGAACTACGCTTCGAAATGCACGGGCGTCCGCGCTCCCGAGGCGCCTGCGGGTTCTTCGACCCTCTCCGCCACCTCTTCCCATGCCTCCCGCAGTTCGTTCAATATGCCGATGCAGACGTCTATCTGCGCTTCGGAGCGCTCGATGTTGGCTTCGCTCAGCGTTCGGTGGATGAAGTTGTAGATGGCCCGCAGGTCATTGGCAATCTCCGGAGCGGCCTCCACGTTCAGGCAGTTGTTCAGTTCCGCTACGATGTCCTGGGTCTTGCTGATGTATATCCCCTTGAGGGCGTAGTCTCCTTCCCGGAGCTTCTCTTTCACTATTTTCAGGTACTTTACGGCTCCCTCGTAGAGCATGACGATCAGCTTGCCCCGCTGCTGCGTGGTGACGGCGTTCTCGAAGTACTGCTGGGATGCATCCATTGTCTTGACTCCTGTGTGCGAGTAGGATTGGTCAGGACTCTGTCATCCAATTCATGGACGTGGTCATGGTCTGGGCCCAGTCCTGTTTGCCCTGCAGTTCGGCGAGCATTTGCTCGAGCCGAGCGTATTTCATCACTAGTCTCTCCCTGAGTTGCTCCAGTCGTTCTTCTTCCCGTTCGATCCGGTCGTCTATCTGGCCGACGATCTCGTCATAGCTTTGACCGATGTTATGGAGGATGCCGTCGGTGGTGTCGAGGACTTCGTCCAGGAAGTCGGCGATGCGGCCGGCGAAGCCCTGCGTCACGCGGACGACGGCCGTCTGCGTGCTGGACGAGCCGTCCCAGACGCATCTCGCCCATAACGCGTGTTCGGGGTTGTCGGACGTGCCCACCAGATACGGGTCGTTGACGGTTGCGCTGCGGAAGCTCGACTCGGTGGTCAGTTTCATCCGGCCTCCGATCAGATTCCCGCTGCCGTCGAAGTCGGCTTCGACGTCGTACTTGCCCGCCGTGGTCAGGGTCTCGCTGGCCTGGTAGAAGCTGATGTAACCGCTGTCCGAGTAGCCGCTGAAGCTGTCCGAAAGCAGCGAGATCACTGCTTCGAAGTTCTCCGCAAGCGCCTGGTCCAGCTCGTCCTCGTCAACTTCCAGCGTGCCCAGAGCAGACTCGTCGTCCGTGCGCCCAAGGGACTCGATGCCGATCTCGCCCAGGTGAGTGTAGGTGTCCACCCCGTCCTCGGAACCGGGGGCCAGATTGATGAGAATCTCCCGAAGCTGGGATTCGATGAACTGCGCCGCGTAGTTCCCCAGCAGCACGCCCGCCTGTTCTGTGTCGCTGTTGTAGTCGGTCCTGTTGTTGAGGAAGGTTTTCACGGCGTTGTAAGCGGCGACGAAATCGTTGATCCTCTCCTTGATGCCTTCCGGATCCTCGTTCACGGTGATGATTACGGGTGAGCCATCGGTCGTGCCCTTCAGAGTGAGGGTCACGCCCTGGATGACGGTGCCCATGGTGTTCGTTTCGCGCTCGATCCAGCTTCCTGGCGGGTATCCGTCTATGCGGATCTGAGCGTTCTGAGCCGCCTGGTTCTCCGTGAAGTCCGTGTCTTCGAACGCGAAGTTCCGACCGCCTTCAAGTTGCGTCACGTAGCCGTCGGAAGCGTAGTTGTTCGACAGGTTCGTGGTGAACGTGATTGTGTTGGTGGCGGTGTCCACCGCGGAGATAGTCAGCTCTTCCGAATTGGCCCCGTCGGCGACGATGACGCTGTTGCCGACCTGGAAGTGGGATGCGTCGTCCACTGTCACCTCGGAGCTGCCGGAGGTGGCTCCGGTGGCCAGGCCGCTGCCGATGCCTCGGGGGGTGGCATAGGCGTTCTGGGCCATCGTGAAATCGGCTCCCAGTGTGCCCCGGAGGCTCAGTGTGTTGGACGCGATCGAGTTGATGATGTGGTACTCGGCAGAGCTGTCATCGTCGTCAACGATGATGGCTTGGTACTGGTTGAAGGACGACACGTCGTCCACCGTGACGGACGAGTTTCCCAAGGATGCGTCCGCCGTCAGGTCGCCCCAGTCCCCGGCCAGGGTCGTGCCCCCGGCGTCAATGGAGATGGTGTAGGTGGCGCCCGTGTCGTTGCCGCGCAGGACGAGATGGTGCGAGGTGGCGCTTCCGCTGCCGTCGTCCAGGATGTAGGCGGTCACGCCCGGGTTGTTCCCATCGTTGTTGATAATGGCGGCCAGGTCTTCGAGAGTCATTCCGCTGGCCACTTGGAGGGTGATGCTCTCCCCGGCGTAGGAGTACGCGAAGTCCTGGTCCGCGCCGCTATTGTTGACCAGCGTGGCCGCGTCGTCCACGCCGTTGTGGATTTCGACCTCGGCGTCAGCCATCTGGTTGACTTCGACCGAGTAGGTGCCCGGCGATGCGGTTCCGGATACGGTGGCGTCGACAACCGACTCCTCGCTGCTCTGGACGGTGTAGGAGCGCAGTTCGGAGGGTGTGTCCATCTCCTGGACAGCGCTCTGGAGGGCCGTCAGCAGCGAGCGGAGTTGATCGAACGCCGTGAGCTTGTTTTCCCAGGAGGTCTTCCATTCTTGGATGGGCGTGATGACCTGGCGGGTGCGGGCCTGGATCTCCGCGTCGATGATCACGCTCCAGTCTATGCCGGTGCTGACCCCGGAGAAGTTGATGCTGCCCATCCGGGAAATCCTTTCTTGCCCGGGGAAACGTTTTCCTCGCGTCGGGAGGGCCTTAGAGCCGCGCATCTGGCATCTCTGGGCGCTCTGGCGCGAGTACTCGGCGTCGGGAAATCGTCTCGCTCGCAACCCCGGGTGCAAAGACTGTGCCGCCCACATGAAAGCGGCCGCCGCCCCTAAGAAAGCGGCCGCCGCCCCTAAGAAAGCGGCCCCCCTGCGCTAAAGGGAGGCCACTTTGGGGTTGGGAGGGCTTAGCCGCCTTAGCCGCCCAGCAGCGTCAGCGCCATCCTTGGGATGAGGTTGGCCTGCGCAAGCATAGCTACGCCGGCCTGAGCCAGGACCTGATTCTTCACCAGGTTGGCCATCTCCCACGCGACGTCAACATCGGAGATCTGCGACTCGGCCGCCTGGATGTTCTCTCTCTGGATCTCCAGATTGGAAATGGTGTTGTCGAGGCGGTTGATCATGGCTCCAAAGTGAGCCCTGGCCGTGTCTTTGGCCCCTATCGCCGAGTCCAGCCCCGCCGCGTTCAGCGCCGACTGCGCGCTGGCCTGGGTGGCGATGCTCAGGGCCGTCAGGCCCAGAGCACTGGCCGTCATGTTCTGTTGGCTAACGTTATAGTAGTCCTCGGCGGAATTGTTGCCCGCGCCGAAGTGAATCTTGATCGTGCCGCTGGCGTTCAGGCCGCTGACCTCGTTGAAAGCGGTGGCTTGCGCGATACGCTCGATCTCAGCGCGCATCTGCGTGAACTCGTCGTGCATGATGCTCCGCTGGTCATCGGTGTAAGTCCCGGTGGCAGCCTGCATCGCGAGTTCTTTCATACGTATCAACTTTTCGTCTATGACCTGAGCGGCGCCGTCGAACGTCTGAAGCATCGAAATCGCATCGCTTGCGTTCCGAATGCCTTGGCCCAGACTGGCTACCTCAGCGCGCATCAATTCGCGCACTGCCAGGCCGGCCGCGTCGTCGTCCGCGCTGTTGATCCGCAAACCGGACGACAGCGCATTCACCGACTCCGCCAGCTGCCTGTAGGTGGCCGATAAGTTCCTATACGCCACCTCGGCAGCCATGTTATGGTTGATGACTAGACCCATAACCAAAACCCTCCCAAGAGACTGAAAACATTCCCGCGGCCGGACGGAGTCACGCCGTCCTGCACGCCAACAAAGACTTCGGCTCGAGCTTCCTCTACTTATATCTTCGGCGGATTGGCCCGGGACTTTAGGCTTTTTGGGGGAAAAACTGCGGTGCAGACGGCAATTATGAATCTTGTCCGCCGTACGGCGGATAAAAATTATGAATTGGCGTTCGGGACTCGTGTCCGTTTTTGGCCGGATTTGGCCGCTTTTGCCACGCATTTCGAGCCGTCCGCAATGCGCCAAAACCTGTTTGCCAAAGAACTTACGTCAACGGGTGTTGGAGTCCAGGACGTGGAGAGGGTGTCTTTTTTCGCCCGCGGCGTTCGCCTGGAGCCGCTCGATCTCGTGGATGAGCTTTAAGATACCGCTCTGCAAGGACTTACGCAGGCGCGGCTCGTCCAGCCGCTCGTCCTCCTCTTCCTCCTCGTCCTCGAAAGGCGTACCCTCCTTTGCCGAGGCTTCGGAGGGCAGGCAGGTGGAATAATCGCTTTCCATGGCAAGGACATCATAGTCGTTCGTCGCGCACGGTGTGTCCGTCCAGGGTGCTCAAACGCTACACGGCAGGCCGGAGACTGTAGACACCGGAGACCGTAGGTACGTCCCTCCAGCCTCCAGTCTACAGCCTTCAGCCTGCCGTTCTCCGCGCTCTCGGTGCCTCGGTCGCCGACGCGCCAAAGCCGCTATGGCGACGGCGCGTGGTAGATTAACGTTGTAGTGTCAGGCCTGTGGCTGGAGCCCGTAGCGCTTGATCTTTTGCCACAGGGTGGTGCGGTTGATGTCGAGGATTTCGGCTGCTTTGGTCTTCTGCCAGTCGGTTGCGTCCAGCACCTTCTGGATGAGGCGTTTCTCCATGCTCTCCAGCGATCCCAGCCGGAGCGCCACGCCCGCTGGCGGCCCATCTTCGGTCGGGTGAGGGCATATGATCACGTTGTCGGCCCGTATCGTGTTGCCGCTGCCCAGTATTATGGCCCGTTCGATCACATTGCGCAGCTCGCGCACGTTGCCGGGCCAGTGGTAGTCCATCAAGCGTTCCATGGCGTCCGGCGCAAGCTCGGTGAAGTGCTTGTTACAGGTCCTGGAAAGCCGTTCGAGAAAATGTGCGCTCAGCACGGGGATGTCTTCCAGCCTCTCGCGCAGGGGGGGAATGTGAATGGTGAAGACATCGAGGCGGTAGAAGAGGTCGCGGCGGAATTCCCCTTTCTCCACCATCTCCAGCAGATTGCGGTTCGTGGAGGCGATCACCCGGCAGTCCACTTCGATGTTCTCGGTCCCGCCCACGCGTTTGAACGATTTCTCTTCCAGCACCCGGAGGAGATTGACCTGAAGCTTCAGCGGCATCTCACCTATCTCGTCCAGGAATATGGCTCCCCCGTGGGCAGCGCCGAAAAGGCCCTTGCGTGTCTCTGTGGCCCCAGTGAAAGCCCCCTTCTCGTGGCCGAAGAGCTCTGCTTCCAGCAGCGACTCGCTCAAGGCGGCGCAGTTGACGTCCACGAATTGCCCTTTGGCGGCGTGGTCTGAGAACTCGAAGATGGCTCGCGCCACAAGCTCCTTTCCCGTTCCGCTCTCCCCCTGGATGAGCACCGTGGACTGGCGGGATTGGCTGACCATGCGGATCTTCCTGTAGATGTCCTTCAGGGCATCGCCGGCGCCCATCATGGTCCAGCCCGGCCCCTCGACGCGGAGCCCTTTCTCGTCCACTTTCCGCAGATGGTAGGCGGAGGTGTTCAAGGACAGCGCCTGCTCAACGGCCGCTGTGATCTGGCGGAGGGAGAACGGCTTCTCGATGAACTGGCAGACCCCCATCTTGGTCGCGCGCACGGCTTTGCTGATGTCGGCATAGCCGCTCAGGACGATTATGGCCGTGGCGCTGCTGCGCTTTTGGGCCTCCTGGATCAAGTAGAAGCCGTCTTTGCCCGGCATTCTCAGGTCAACCAGCAGCACGTCGGGCAGGTACTCATCCAGTTTCTCCAGCCCTTCCTCTGCCGAGGCCGCCGTGTGGACCTCATAATCTAGGTCCTGCAGATACATCTCGACGCTGGTCCGGGCGGATTCTTCGTCATCCACCATCAGCACGCTACAGGGCATGCGCCATCCCCCTCCAGAGCGACTGGCACAACTGACATGTGATTATGGACCAAGACTCCGGGCCAGTTTCAAGGGCTCAGCCAATTCGGCCCGCAATTCGAAGGCCGGCGAGGCCCGGCTCCGGAGCCGAAAACGGCCTAATGCGAAGCGCCCGGTTTCCGAAAAGATATATAGGGATGAGGTGCGCCGCCGCTTTTGGTACAGTTTTGGCTGTTGGGATCCCCAAAAGGGAGACAGGTTGAAGATGATCGAGGAGATTGGGGGCCCGGCGCACGGCGACCTGGACCGTCTGGCGCGCAGCGGCAAGGCGAAAACGCGCTCGACAGAGCGCAGCGACGCTGCATCCGACGGTGCCGACGGACCCGAGTATCTGCTGCCTACGGAACTGCAGGAGTTGATTGAACGGGTCAAGAGCGCTGAGACCTTTCGCAAAGACAGAGTGCACCAGGTCTTAGAGAAGTTGCAGCGGGACGAACTGGTCACTTCGGAAACCGTCCGCGAGGCGGCTGAGAAGCTCCTGCGCGAAGGGCTCTGACGGTGCACAAGCGGAAGTTCCTGGGCATAGTCTTCGAGTGTTGCCACACCTACGGGCGCGTCCATAGGAACCTGAGAGGCGACGCATACGAGGGCCGCTGCCCTCGCTGCGGCAGAAGCGTCCGCGTGGGGATCGACCCGAGCGGTACGAACCAGCGCTTCTTCGTCGCCCACCCCCGGCGCTCGGTCTAGGACGGTGCATCTGTCAACACGCGTTGTATATTAGAACGTCTCCTCGCGCCCATCTGACGGCGTTTCCCATGTAGACCGGAATTTTTTTCCGGTATTTTATCGGACCTTCATCGCCTTTTTCCCCGCTTCTACCGCAAGTTGCCCCGCCACTGCCTTGTGCCCTCTGCCGTTGTTAAGTCGTTGGCAGACTATTTGCTACGTGGTGTACGTCAATCCCGGTGCATGGTGTTCTTGCGCGAGTTGGAGAGCGCCGGTTCCGCTGAAACGTTGAAACTCGGTTCGCATGCCCACTACGTTGGCGCAAGGTGTTGTGGACATTGGGTTCTTTCGTGAGGGCGTGTTCTGCAAATGCAACGCATGAAGGAAGCGGCACAACGGCTGTGCGCCGACATGGCTGAGCAACGTCGGCGCCTTGCCGAGAGAGAACGGGAGATTGACGCCGCGTCGAGTGTCCTGGCCCAGTTGGAGCGAGAGCTGCGGGAGGGACCTCACCCGGCGGACGGCCCCGTTATGGGTCTGGTGGGCCAGTTGAAGCGGCACATCTGGGAGATGCGCGACGGCGCCTTCAGCGAATGGGCACGTTGCTTGCGCAAGTGGGAGGAAACGCTGGACCGGCTCGGCAACGAGGTGGGCAGGATGGCCGGTCTGGCCATACTGGGCGAGTTGTCCGGCTCCATTGCGCACGAAATCAGGAATCCTCTCTGCGGCATGTTGCTGTCGGCCGAGGTCCTGGAGACGAAGATGGACCCCGACGACTCGCGCATGACGCTGCTACAGAACCTGCGACGCGAGGCGGAGAAGATGGAGAAGGTCGTCAACAACCTGCTCCATTTCGCTCGTCACTACAAGCCCCGCCTGGTGCCGTGCGACCTGGTGGAGGCCATTCTTGGCACTGTGGACTCCATCCGGGCACACGTCCAGAAGAAACGGATGGAGGTGGATGTCACCTGCACCTCGCCGTGCCGTGAGGCGGACATGGACCTGGACCTCATGCAGCAGGTGTTCCGCAATATCCTGCTCAATTCTGTGGATGCCTGCCCGGAAGGGAGCCGGCTGAGCGTCGAGGTGCGCGTGCTGGAAGAATTCGGCCAGGTAGCCGTCATCTTCCGCGACGAGGGGCCGGGAATCCAGGAAGACGTCCTGGGACGCGTCTTCGATCCCTTCTTCAGTTCCAAGCACAACGGTGTCGGCCTCGGGCTGTCCGTCAGCCAGAAGATCGTGGCAGCGCATGGGGGCCGCCTGGAGGTCGCCAGCGGGCCCGGCGAGGGCGCCACCTTCAGCGTCATCTTCCCGGTGCGGGCCGAGAGTCGCAGCGAAAGGGTCGCAGCATGAACCGCAGCATGCTCGTAGTCGACGACGAGGAGACGATACGCTGGGCGCTCCGGGAGTTGTTCATGCAGGACGGGTGGCGAGTCCACTGCGCGGCCGACGGCGACGAAGCGGGCCGTCTGGTCGAACAGAACGTCTACGATTTCATGATTACTGACCTGAAGATGCCGGGCCTCTCTGGAGTCGAACTCATCAAAAGAGCCCGCGACCGGAACGCCGGACTGGGAGTGATGGTTCTCACCGGATATGCCACTCTGGAGACCGCCATTGACGCCCTTCGCCTGCATGCTTGGGACTACGTGACCAAGCCCTGCAAGGTGAGCTATCTGAAGGAGCGCGTTGGCGCCTTTGTCGAAGATGTCGAGAGGGTGAGCGCCCGATCACGGGGCCAATCGCTCCGGGATCGCGACCTCCGGGACTTCATGGGCGGGGCGGGAACCCACCTCCTCTCGTTCGAGGTCGTTCTCCCGGACGCTTTGGCTGAGTTGCAGCGCATGTTCACCCACCTGGGACTGGCGGCAGAGCGGGCGGCGGATCTCGTGCAGCTTTGCGTGGAAGCAATAGCCCTGGTGGCCGACGAGACCGGCGGTGCAAGCGCCCGCGCCAGCCTGCTCAACGGCTACGTTCTGGTGGGCATCTCCGGCCCCCGCGAAGTTCAGCCTGACCGCCTGACACGCATCAGCGCCCGACTTGGAGTGGACGCCCGGCTCGTCCACGGCGACGGCACGGGCGGCATTGTGGTCAGTGAAAGGATATGAGATGAAGTTCGAGAAGTCCCTGCGCGGCGGCCTCTTGCTGGTCCGAATTGCCGAGAAGGCCCTGGTGCGCAGCCCGGATTGGGACAGCCTGGGGGCGTTGGAGCAGCCGGACATCGCGCTGGTGGCCCTGGATCTGCGCGAAGCGGAGTTCGTGAGCAGCCTCTTCTGGCAGGGCTGCGTGGAGTTGAGCCGGCGCCTGGCCGCTGCGGGCAAGCAGCTAGTGTTGCTTCACGTCAGCGACTACCAGGAACGGCTGCTGGAGCTTTGCGAGGACACCGTGCGACTGCTGGTGTTGGCGAGCGAGGAAGAGTTGGACGACTTTGCGCGTTCCTTGACTTCGAGCCAGGCAGTGGAGGAAGGCGTGACGGGCACCGAGAAGAACATGCTCTGGAGCTAAGACATGCCCGAAGACGAGGAGAAAACCACGCCGGAGGACGAAGCTCCCGAGACGCCGGAGGGGGCGGAAGTCCAGGGGGCGGAAACCGACCTGCCAGCAGGTGAGCAGAAGCCTGCGGAAGGGCCGGCCGCGGACGAGGCCGTCGCTGAGGGGACTCCCCAGGAGCCGACAGGGGAGGAGGACAGAGCCGAGGAGCCTGCTGACGAGGAAGGCCCGCCCCAGGGGGCCACTGAGGAGCAGGCCGAGCCCGCCGCTGAGGAGCCCGAGGAAGGGGAGGCGGCCGAGGAGCCCAGGGAAGGAGAGGCGGCCGAGGAGCCTGAGGAAGCGCCTCTCGAGGAGGAAAGCGTCCTGCCGCCCGAACTCAACGTCGTCCAGCTGCCCCTGATAGGAGGCGTGCCGTTCTGGATGCTGGTGGCCGTCGTCGGCGGGGCTTTCTTGATCTTTGCGGTCACACTGGCCGTCGGCTTGAGGGTGTGGCGGGCGCCCCCTCCCCCTGTTGCTCCTGTTGCCAGGCCGGTGCCTGGCACTGCCGGGCCTGCCCCCTCGTTGCCGTCCTTCTCTGCCGAGGAGCTGGCCGCGCAGAGCTACGAAGAGCTGTTGGACAACGGGGCGCACAGGATGGTCGTTGAGGACTATGCAGCCGCTGTTCTGCTCTACAGGGAGGCCGCCGGCCGCAAGGAGGAGGGCGAGGCCAGCGTGCTTCTGGCGCGCCACAGGCTGAGCCAGGCCCTCGCTCGCGTTGGACAGCGCGCAGAGGCCCTCCAGATCTGCGAGTCGCTTCGGTCGTTGAGCCGGCCCGGCGACGAGTTGTGGAAACAGGTCCTCATCACCAGCATCGCCACCCTGGGCGAGGAGGAGCGCTGGGAGGAGTTCTTCCGCGACCTGTACCTGCTCAGAGCGAACTCCGCACGCTACGCGGATGAGGCAAGCCTGAATCCCTGGGTGGCCTATCAAAGGGCGATGGTGAAGGTGCGCCTCTACCTGGCGGCGGCGGAGGGAGCCCGGACGCTCTACGACACCGAAGTGCCGTCCTTCGGGACTGCCCCCTGCCGGCTTCGTGAACTCACCGAAGCGGACATTGTCGTCCTCAGTGGCAAGTACGGGGACGGGAGCGTCAAGGTCGAGTATCGCATGGGAGAGCTGGACCTTCGGTCCGAGGGGGCTCCGCTGGGCCGGGTCTTGGAGCTGGTGGCGCAGGCGAGCGGCCTGACCATCGAATACGACGGTC
>SDBU01004807.1_pt1 | contig 16416 bp, 14 predicted proteins | sample 2277071 | NCBI WGS metagenome assembly SDBU01 (sample SAMN10397929, study PRJNA504765) | marine sediment metagenome | isolation source: marine sediment core GS08_GC12, 126 cmbsf | place: Arctic Ocean: Gakkel Ridge, Loki's castle | collected 2008
AAGTGTAGAGCATATCCCAGTTATCATCGCTGGTGGTCCAAAAATGGATACAATTCCAGATTTATTACAGATGGTTTATGATTCTTTACAAGCGGGGGGTTCTGGTGTAGCTATAGGTAGAAATGTTTTTCAATCAAAAGATCCTACAAATATTGTAAGAGCTATTTCTTGCATTGTTCATAAAGACTATACAGTCGATGAGGTATTGAGAGAATACACTTTCAATTAGTGTAAAAATAAAGCGCATGAAGTTAAAAAAAATCTATTCTATCTTCCTAAAGCTAATAAAACAACACGAAAAAAAGACTTTAGATGAAAATACGGAGTATCGAGTAATCATCTCCTTTGAAAATATATCAAAAAGAGACAAATTTATTTCAAAAAATAAAAAATTAAACATTTTGAGAAAGTTTGATTTTATTCCTTCAATTTGCACACATTTACTGAAGGAGAATATATTCCTTTACGAACAAGAAGATTTGGTAAAGATAATTGAGGAAGATCAAAGACTTTTTTCATCTATTTTAGAGATTACTGAAGTATTAGGAATAGATAGGATTAAAAACGCTCAAATTCCATACACAGGAAAAAATGTAAAAGTTGGAATAATAGATGACGGAATAAATATCGCTTTTCCATCAATTTCTAACATTTCAAAGCATTATCAGAAAGACAAGATCAAACCAGCTTTAAAAGAAATTACGCATGGAACAATAATGGCTAGTGTTATTGTTAATCAATTTAAAAATGAAGATAATCATGCTATTGGTATCGCACCAGATGTTACTATTCTTGATTTCTATATTTCGAACTCAAAAAAAGAATATTACTTTTCAAATGTTTTAGAAATTTTTGATTCAATTCTTAATCAAAAAATAGAATTGAATGTTATTTTAATTCCTTTTATTACTATTCATCCTTCTGATGGCTTAGACATATTATCGCTCGCATGTGACTTGTTAGTGGAAGAAGGAATTTTAATTGTGTCTCCCTCCGGAAATTATGGTCCAAATTCAAGTACTATTGGAAGTCCTGGAGCAGCAAAGAAAGTAATAACGTTTGGATCTCTTAATAAAGATCTTTCCATATCATCTACAAGTGGACGAGGTCCTACTCTTGACAACAGGATAAAACCAGATTTTTGTCTTCCAGGTTCGAGGTTAGAAATACCCTTATCAAATGACTTACAGATAAAAATTACCGGAAGTAGCGTAGCTGCAGCAATTGGCGCCGCCATTTTAGCAATAGTTAAGGAATTTAAGCCTGATCTTACTTATAATGAAATTTATGAATTACTAAAAAACTCATGTAGAGATTTAGATTTGGATAAAAATTCTCAAGGATTTGGTTTACCATACATATTAAATATTTTTAAAGAACAAGGGTTTTACGAAGAAAGAGTTCTTCCATACAGTTACCTTATTAGAAAAGCTTTGATATTCTCAGTTGAGTTTTCGCTTATTTTGACAGTACTATTGCTTTTATTTACGTATTTTAGAATCACATAATATACGAATTTTCAAAAATTTTTGTTTTTAAAGCTCAAAGTTACTACTTTAATAATTAATATGTAGAATTAATAGTATGATAAATGAATTTTAAAATGAAATAATGATGCCCACAAATCAAATTCATATAATTGTAGATCATCGTGAAAATAAACTTAAGGCTCTCTTTGATAAAAAAAAAGATAAAATTACTTATGAATCGAAACAATTAGATGTGGCAGATATTGTTGTATCAAGTGATGTAGCAATTGAGAGAAAAGAGGGGTTTGATTTCGTATCCTCGATAATGGATAATAGGTTATTTGAACAATTACTCCGCTTAAAAGAAACTTATCTGAACCCTATCTTAATTCTTGAAGGCTTAAATGATAAAGTGTTTGAAAATACTGGAATGAAAATTGCTTCTATTTATGGTGCTCTGTCTTATATTTCATACAAGTTAGGAATATCTGTTATTCCAACAAGAAACTTGGAGGATACAGCAATCGTCATAGAAAGGATTGCATATAGGGAACAAATAAAAGACGATATGCCGGTTCTGTCTAGAAAAGCACCTAAGGGGATGTCTAAAGAAGAACGCAGAACTTTTATTATTGAGGGTCTTATAGATATTGGTCCAAAGAAAGCACGGGCTTTGATTGAAAAATATGGTACACCTCATCTAGTTTTTAAGGCATTAAAACATACCGAGATTATATTTACTAAAACAGGTAACCCTAAGGGAATTAAGGGTCCTCTTGAGGATCTCACGGGTTTTGGGTGGAAATTTGTAGAAAAGAATCAAAAAATTTTATTTGGTAAGAAGAAGAAAAGTCCTCAGAAAAGAATTAATGGTAAATATTAGTATTAGTTAGAAATGGTAAGAAAGTTTCGAGAATATTTAGATAAAAAGGACGAAGAAATTTTTCAGGGTAACGAAAATTGAAAATCCTAGATAAAAACTATTTATACTAAGGATTTTTATTATTTACTTAGAAAAAACAATGAATGTTAAGAGTATTATTAAGGAGAAGGTTGTTACAATTACAAACCAAGGAATGATAACAATACCAGCAGCTTTTAGAAGAATTTACGGATTAAAAGACGGAGATAAGGCTCTCATTGTAGAAGATGAAGGGACTCTAAAAATTATTCCTATAAAAAAAATTGAAGAATTGAGAAAAAATTCTTATAGCGTTAAGGCAATCTTATTTCAAATGGAAAAGAGCAAGAAAGAAGAAATACTGAGGGAAGAATAAATGGGAAAGCAGGCTTGTTTGGATACAGGATTAATCACCCTTTTATATTCAAAAAATCCTCCCAAAGAAATCTCTCAACTATTTAAAGAAATAGAAATGGAGAAATTTGAGGGTCATATTGTTTCACCCATAATATCTGAAGCCTTTTATCACATATGTAACATTAACGGAAAAGTAGCCGCAGAGTCTGCAATCGCTTCATTTCTTTACAAATATCCCATAAAGTTGATTCATTTAAATCAATCCCTTATTATTAAAGCGGGATTATTAAAATGTCAACATTATAAAAGATTATCATATAATGATTGTTTTGCCATCGGGTATGCTTTAAACAAGAAACTAACTTTTCACACAACCGAAAAAGGGTTAAAAGAAATTGTTCCACAGTTAAAAGTGAAACAATATATTTTTTAATGGTTTGTTTAAAACTTTAAATTTATTACAAGAGAAGACACTTCCATATAACTTTTTAATAAAAAAATCCTTATAATTTTTAATAGAAATAATAATCATCCTAATCGTACTATATTTTATTTTCCATTTTCTTCGAGTAGTTTAACACAATATTAATATGGGGGAATTTAAATTTATCTAATATTCCATGTAGCTTTACCTTTAATTTTTTCCGAGATCCCTATAATTAAGAAAACTTTTAGAAGTAAAATCTTAATTATCATCGGTGCATTGTTGCCAGACTTAATTGATAAACCATTATTGCTTCTTGGATTGGGCAGTGGAAGACACCTTTCTCATAATTTATTTTTCATTCTCATTTTTTTTTTGATTCTCTTTATATCTTCGAAAAAAAACCTTGAGATTTCACTTTCATTGTTAATCGGGATGATTTTTCATTTAATCTTAGATTTGCCAGAGGTCCCCTTATTTTATCCTTTCGTTTCTTATAATTTTGTGATTTTAGAAGAACCCATATTCTATTGGATTACTAAATTCTTTACCGATCCAGTCGTCTTTTTAACTGAAATTACGGGGATTGTAATTTTACTATACATCTTTATAACACACAAGTTATATTATCGATCAAAATTAATGAAATATCTAAAAGGGAGCTCTCAATCCTCAATCATAATTTAAAAATAATGATTTTTTTGTTTTAAAAGCCTAAAATTGTCAATTTAATAAATTTGATAAGAGATATTTAAAAAGTAGGTATTTCTTCTTAGATATTGAAATAAAATATTATATGGATATCCGTAAAGAGTATTTATCCTTCTTTTTTATAAGATTCAAAATCGTAAGACCATTTTATAGACGAATCACCCTCGTCATTCTTAGACGCTTCTAGACCTTGATAAAACTCAGAATTATCATCTCGTAAATGGAATTCATACCCACATTTTGCACAGGTAGTGACTGTTGTTTTTAGCCAATATTGAGGGCTTGAAAAATCAAGTACAACCTTATGGAGTTCTTTATCCTTTGTTTCTAGATAACATTCTAAAGGTAAACGAAATTTTACAGAATTACTGCCACATTTAGGGCAGTGACCAATGGAGGCTATATACTTTACTTGCCTCATATCAATACCGATTTTTTTATTATTTTCTGTCATCATCATTACTCTTTGCTATTTATTTTGTATTTTAAAGTTCTCTTGAATATCTTCGAAGAGAATTTTGAATGATAAGTAATTGTATATTTCTCGCTCCCCCAATTACTTCTTCGATTTTGCTTGTATCCATAAATTCATCGATGGGAGTATTATCAGTCACGGAAATTCCCCCCATTTGCTGTTGAACTTCATAACAGATCTCATTTGTTAATTTTGAAAGGAAATACTTACCTTGAGAGGATATTCCTGCAGTCCATTTTTCAGCTTCCTTACTAGGTCTCTCAGCAAATAGGATTTTATCATCATAAATAGTTGCTGCTTGTAAAGCTAAAGAAGTAGCTGCTGATGTTTTTGATAATAAATCTGCTAAACTAAACCCAACTCCTTGATATTTTATAATTGGCTGTCCAAATTGCTTTCGTAAGTTACAATATATAATTCCGTATGCAAGAGCCCCCCAACAAATCCCCAATCCACTCCCCATTATTCCTAAGCGTTCAGGAACAAGTCCATCGAAAAGATTGTTATATCCCTTACCATCATCTCCTAAAATATACTCAAAGGGTACTTTTACATTATTTAAATAAGTATGACTAATTTCTACCCGGGGAACTGAATTAATCTTTAATCTCTTAGTTTTTACACCCATGTCTCTTTTTATCATTGCTTGAACCATGGTCCCCCTCGGATTTGAAACGGAATACACACCATAACACGCAAAATAATCGGCTACGGCCCCGTTAGTGGTATATACTTTTTCGCCATTAAAAATAATCCCATCATCTACCTTGGTGCATGTGGTCTCCAAATTTACCGCATCAGATCCCCTTTCAGGCTCTGTTATGCCAATACATCCTACTGCTTGTCCACTTATTAATTCATCCTGAACTTTAATTATCTCTTCAGTTTCACCATGTCGAAAAGTGGGATTTCCACACAAAATACCACTAGCTACTCTAGCTAACTCTAATTGAGGATCGCAACAGCTCATTAAGGAAGCAAGTAGTACTTCTTTTTTCATTCCATAGGGGGTAAAATCCTTCCATTTATTAATCCTCTGCATATATCCATTTTTTCCTAGCTCTGGGAAGAGAACATAAACATCTTTTGATTTATCTATTTTAGGGTGCAGATTAATACAAAATTCTTCAAGCTTTTCACAATATTCACGCTCTTCATCACTCAACATTGGAAAAACATTATCATTAAAGATCTTATAAACATTTTCTAAAGTCATCTTTTCCAAAATATCGTCATGTATAATCTTTTCTTGCATGCTGAATCTCGTTTAAAAGGTTATATTTTAATTGAATACTCTATTGTAATTAAATTTTAAAGATCGATTCAGAAAAAATCCTTTTTTACTGTTAATTTGTTCTTGAATATCTATCGAATTCGTGAATAAAATTAAAAATTTAATAAGTAATTAGTTTTTAGTGTTGATAGATTCTATAATTTTACCATCTCGCATTTTTAATATCCTCTCGGCGAGAGCCCCAACCATAGGGTCATGTGTCACCATTAAAATCGTTTGATTAAGATCTTTATTAAGATCTCGTAATAATTTTATTATTTCCATGCCTCGCACTGAATCCAATTCTCCCGTAGGTTCGTCGGCAATTAAAATGGAAGGTTCATTAGATAATGAACGTGCTATTGCGACTCTCTGTTGTTGACCACCCGAAAGTTCAGATGGTAAATGGTTTTTATTCTCACCTAAACCGACTAGATCAAGAAGTTTATTAACAACTTTTTTTCTTTCCTTTTCTGGTTTTGATGCAAATAACATAGGTAGTTCTACATTCTCATAGGCTGAAAGAACGGGTACTAAATTATAGAATTGGAAAATAAATCCAATCTCCTTAAGCCTTAAATTAGTACGTTGATCATCATTCATATGAGCGATGTTTGTTCTGTTGATGTACACAGCACCACTCGTAGGATTATCTAACGCTCCGATCATATTTAAAAGCGTTGTTTTTCCTGACCCTGATGGCCCCATTACTGAAACAAATTCTCCTTTCTTTACCTCTAAACTAACACCATTTAGAGCTCTAACTTCAATTCCTTCAGTTATGTTATACACTTTAGTTAAATCAAATATTTGTATCATTGCGTCTGGATCCAGCATATGATCTTTCATTTCTTGCAATGCCGGTTCTTTCTTTTCACTCTTTTTAGTTTTTTTCATTTTTACACCATCTCAGTTAGAATCTGTTTATTTCTTCAAGAGATTTTCCACCAGTGACTTCATCTGTAACTACTCCATCTGTTAAAGTGATAATTCTATCAGCGATTCCTGCAATTCTTTTATTATGGGTAACCATTAAGATTGACTCTCCAGCGTTCTTAAGATCAAGAAAAATCTTGAGAATATTGGTCGTTGTTTCAGTATCCAATTCACCGGTAGGTTCATCAGCCAAGATTATAAGTGGTTCATTAACAAGAGCTCTTGCAATAGTAAGTCTCTGTTGCTCTCCACCTGACATCTGAGTGGGTAGATGTGCCATTCTTTTTTCAAGTCCAATTTTTTTTAACAGACTTTTAACCCTTGCTTCCCTTATTTTAGCGTCCTTTTTATCAATCACCATGGGGAGTTCTACATTTTCATAAGCCGTTAGAATTGGAAAAAGATTATAGAATTGAAAAATTAAGCCAATCTTTCTCAATCGCATTTTTTTATGCTGTTTGTTAGTCATTTGGGTTACATCAAGTCCCATTCCCTTACTATCAACATTATATATTATCTTTCCTGAATCAGGAAAGTCTAGAGCACCTAAACAATTTATTAAAGTTGTTTTCCCTGAACCTGATGGACCTACTATCGCAATAAACTCACCTTTTTTAATATAGAGGTTTACTTTATTAAGTGCTGTGATAGTTGAACTGCCTACAGTATACGTTTTTATAAGATCATGTACTTCAAGAACAATATCTGGATCTATTCTAACTGCTCTTGCAGTAGATCTTTGTTCTTTGTTCATCCTTACTTTTTTCTTTTTAACCGAAATCTTTACCACCATCTTTTGTTTGTTTCTTAAAATTATCTAGTTCTGACTGCGTCTATAATATTTAGATTTGCTGCCCATTTAGCAGGAAATCGTGAACTTAGAATTACAACGATTAAAACTGTTGAAACTAGGATACCAATAGTTAACCATGGAATCGTCCAAGTGACTGTAAGGAAGCCTCCTCCTGGCATTGAATTCACCATTAAGGATCCTTGAATTAAACCTGCAAAAATACCTGTAAATACACCTAAAAGTGCCAGGATAAATGTTTCTCCAGAAATTGTCCGAATTATACCAGATTTACTTAACCCTATTGATCTAAGCATCCCTAACTCTCGTCTACGAGCCATTGTTGAAAGAAGACTGTGGAGTGCTAAACCGATCATCGCAATTATAATAGCAAAAATCAATAAGCCATTTGTTATGAAAGTAATTAAATTAATAATCGTCCTGAAAGTAGAACTCATAAATGATTTAGTAAATGAAAAGATTATAAGGTACCCTCTATCTTCAATGTAATCAACCATTTCTTCTAACACATCTTCATCCTTCTGCCCACGTTTAACCCAAGCAAACCAATCATATACATTGGTTCTTATTTCAAGAGTGAAACTTTTTAGGTCAACTATCGACCAATATCTACCATCTCCAGGAAGATTTAGCAAAAGATCATTTTTGTAGGTTGAAATATTTCCGGGATTATCACTATGAACTAATACTGAAGTCACTTTATCATTAGAATAATCAGTTCCTCTATAATCTATATATACAACATCCCTGGCTTTCTCATAACTGATGTAAATTGAATTTCCACCAATATTAGCACCTGTTTCAAATCCCGCATACCAGTTGTATCTCTCTGTATTATATAAGGTAGGTGCTTCAATTATTCCAATAATTTCAAATTGTGGCCAGGTTGCAGGATCTGATATATTAGCGGTTGATTCTGCGACACCAAATTTTAAGCTGTCAATAGTCAAATTATAATTACTATTATATGTAGAATTATAACCTTGTATTCTTAATTTCAAATTTCCAGAAGGATCGATGTAATGATGATTTGAATCGAATAGGAAAGTGTTGTTAAGCTCAACGGTGTTATTAATGGAGCCTAAATTTTCAAATTCATTAGTGTAGATGTTAAATGCTTCCAATGCAAGTTGATCCACAGAAGAATTGACTGAAGATTCAATAGTCACATTTACTGCCTTATATAAGTTGGAGAACGGAAAATTTGTAGTAATATTAAAAGCAAGCCATTCTTGATTACTTACTAATGAAAGGTTCACATCATCAGAAATTGTTAGATTTCCAGTACTCCCTGAAACTAATGTATAATTAAAAGGAATTATCTCAGCCAGGTATGATAAAGTTCCCACTAGAACCACTTTTAAGATGAATTCTTGTGGAAAAATAGTAATATTAGTACCAATTCCCGAACCAGGATGACTATTAATATACAATTCATCAACTACAACCACATTTTCAGTTGTATTTAAAAGTTCTTCCATTGTAGAGCCCAAGGATCCGTTTTTTTTATCAATTAAAACATTATTTCCGAAAAGAAAATCTGATTTTAATTTGCCACTTGAGTTTATTTGAATTCCTACCACAGAGGTCATATAATCTGTTGCTACTCCGTTATCTGTTCGTGTAAAGGAATCCATTCTGGTTGTATAATAATCAATTCCACCAATTCCATTCATTATAGCTTCCACAGTTGAGAAATTAAACCAATTTGGTTGAACCATATCCATCAAGGGATTTCCGGTTTGAGTAAGTTGCCTGAAAACCATATCAGTTCCTCCACCAGGAAGGTTTTCAACAGCTATTTCTTCATAAGTCTCCCAAGAGATAAATATACTATAGCTCACTCCTGAACTTGCTCCACCTAGGAGGTTTGATCCTGAAAAACCTTGCATGTTACTCATTATCGCTATTACACTCATGTTAATTACATAAGTATCTTCATGTGCATTAGAATTATCACCAGCTAGCAATGCACTCAGATTAGCATAAGTGGTTCCCAAAGAGAACTTTACAGGTAAATTTTCACCAACTTTTACATCATAATCCTCAGCAAATTCATTCCCTATGATAATATTTTCCCCTGCTTTTAAGTCATCCATTATATCATCAAAAGATGTTGTTGTAGGGGAAACTATTGTTGTACTGGTCATATGTTCCTTTATTTTTTCTGTATCGACTATATTGACAGCAACAGATTCATTCCAATCACTATCGAGTAAACTGTGGCCAACCCATTCACCATTTATACTAATTTGGGCATTTTGATGGCTAACTCCCATCACATCGGCTACTCCAGTTTGATTAAGGAGCCCATTTTCGAATGATCGGGGTGTATTAAAAGTATACACTCTAATATCTGCCCCCATAAAGCCATTAACAGTGGTTCCAATACCAGCTCGGATTGAATCCATCACAACACTCATCCCAATTAAAAAACTCGTGGTTAAAGCAATCATAAGATAGGTAAGGGTTGTACGTTTTCTATGTTTTAACATATTCCTTTCAGTTAATAATTTTGTTCTTTTGAGATATGGGGAAAATAATATGATAAATGCTTTATTAAGGGGTTTGATGCTAAGCGCCATTAACCAAAGGATTCCAAACAACACAAATATAGGAGCAAACATCCCTACCGCCATTCCTGACGGCATTCCTTCACCCGGAGAAAAGCTTCCAGCGCTTTCAGGTGCAGTATTCATAAGCCAAATACCCATGAAAATAATCGACCCGCCTATTATGAATAAAATGATCCTCCTACCATAATGTTTTTTCAACCGTTTAGATTTTTCTTCAATTGGATTTAAACATTCAATAATCGGTTTACGACTCGCTTTCCAGCTTGGATAAAGTGCTGCTATGACACAGGAAATTAGCCCTACAATAAGGGTTAGTATTATAGTTGAGGGGTACACAACAATATTAAAGCCTGAAAGCGAAAAGCCTCCCATTGATGACGTAAGGCTTTGAATGGCTTGATAAGAGACTGAAAATATAACATATGAAATTAAATAAGAAAATATAGTTCCTATTATAGCCCCAATTACCCCCATAACCACACCTTGGGTTAAAAATAGTTTGAAAGTTTCAGCTTTAGAGGCTCCTATTGCTTGGAACATACCTGTTTCATACTCTTGTTCCTTCTTTATAATGTTGAAAATATTCATCATTAAAACTATTGATAATATCAAGGATATTAACCCAAACATTAAGAAAATAGTCTCCATCATGCCCATTGTGGTGCCAACCATCTCTAAACTATCTGTTTTTAAGTCATTTACCTTCCAATCTCTTTCATCAATGAAGTCTGCTAATTTTGTTTCAATATTTTGGGTTACAGAAGAAACACTATAAATATTGGGAGTACCAACAACACAGAGATTAAATTCATTAGTATGATCTATTATTCCATCTACAAGTTCATGAGTGTTATTTATATTGGCAAAAATACCAGGTCCTTGTCCCCCTCCCCCTCCACCCATAAATGACGCCTCTGATGGGTTGTCTGGATCAAAATCACGGGCTTCCCCACTATCTCTTATTATTGCTACAACTGTATATTCAAGCCAGGTTCCAGTATCTAAAGTGTTGTATCCAAGGAATTCCCCTTCATTTGGTAAGATCCATATGCTATCTCCTGCTTTAAATTCTTTTCCAAGCTGAATATCTAATGATTCTGAGATGACTACAACTCTCTCCGCATTCTTTACATCGATATAATCAAGGAGCTTTTCAACAGATTTTGCGGAACTAAGGGATTCTATAACATCTATAATAAAAGGTTGTCCACCCAAATTTTGTTCATCAATATCTTGTGGATCAAGGCCGTTCACCCCTGTTTTTGTACTATTATCTACTTGATTTCCACTATTTGTAGGGCTAACATAGACATTAAAGCCTGTAATTCTATAAGCAATAAAATCAACATTTTTAACACTTTTAATATCATCATTAATTTCAGAGGAGTTAAACCATCCACCTGTACTATTGGCTGGTTTAATTAATATATCTGCTGTGCCCATTTGTTGATCAATGCTGTTCAGCATCATTTCATTGAATGAATCTGAAACGATCATAACTCCCCCAAACAAGGCTACACTAATAATCAGCGTAATTATTGTTAGGATATATCTTACTTTCCTCCGCTTCATATTTCTTAAAGCTATTTTTGTTATCGCGCCCATTTATTCCATTACTCTCTTTTTTATTGTTTTTTCAGTATAGGATATCTCTCAAAAAATCTTTGTATAGAAATATCATTTAATCTTATCAATTTAAACCTAAGTTAAAGCAAATGCTTTTTGACACTACTCGATTTATAAATAACATCTTTGATGTTTAATAAATTTATCGAACACTGTTCGACATATTTACAAGGTTTATGAGTACAAGTCTACATTCTCACACAAAATGGGAGTTAAATAATTTATAGAACACTGTTCGACATATTTAAAAGTTTTAAAACCATATTATACTTAGGATTTTTAATTCAAATAATAATTTATTATAGATAAAATGCCCAATATTGAAACTAAGGACAAGATTCTTAGAGTAGCAAAGAAATTAATCGTTAAAAATGGGTATAGTGCTATAAGCTCAAGAAGAATCGCGAAAGAATCAAAAATAAGTGTTTCAACGTTATTTTACCACTTTCCAAATGGCAAATTATCAATCTTATATGAAATTATACTTTCTTATGGAAACGAATTCATAGAAAATTTTGATATTTCTCAAGTTGGTGAGTTAAATAATCCAGAGGTAGGTAAGGCTTATCTATTTAAATATTTAGAAAGTCATCGGCAATTTGCACCATTAATTAATGGGTTTGAAATAGAATTGCTTACGAACAAAGATGCTTTAAAAGATCTAGAAAAGTTAATGCATTCAGAAAAGAATCGTTTGGATACTTTTTTAAAGAACATTTTTTTAAAGTTCTACCCAAATTTCAAGGAACCAGAGAAAACTTTCGGTATCGTTGGGCGGATATGTACGAGTCTTATACATACACACGTTATTTTAGATAATTTTTATGGAACAGATAAGGAATTTGTAGATATATTGTATAGAATGTTAAGTGGTTTACTGACAAATAACTCGGTTTAAATTCTAACCCTACATCTAGTACTTAGGGAAGGTGTAACATTTATTTAAATTTCTTTCCGATATAGTCCATCACTCTATTAATCTCTTCTAAATGTGTTTCTCTCTTACCAAAAATATAGAACCTAATATCAGGACCAGTTCCACTTGGTCTAAAATACAATGTAGAATCTTTACTTTTTAATTGGTATATATCGATTTTGCCAGAATTATCTGTTAATGCATTCACACGATAGTTTTTATCATCAATTCGGATATTGTGATTATCATTTATTAAAAAGTTTTTCATCAAACGGACTTTCTCTTCATCTATGGCATGCGTTGTCCGATTTATTCCCTTTATTGACCAATCTATTGAATCAGAAATATTATATCCCCTGCAAATTAATTCTGCTATTAATACCAAAGCGGGTACGGGGTACTTATCTGCAATTAAAGGTAATTCGGTTTCAAATTTATAATTCTCTCCCTCTTGTGAAACCTTTAAAATATTTAGAGTATGTCCACCTGATTCCTCCCACATCGCAACGATGAATTCTTCTTCTCTTAATCCACGTTCATTCATCAAACTAATTATTCTTTCCTTTAGAGGAGTAGATTTATTGATTTTGATTAAATTCCCCTCTTTATCTTCAATATAAAGAATTGCTACATCTATTTTTGATTGATCGACACCTATTCCGAATAGAAAATATAAAATTATACCCAAGTGTTTATACCCTACTCCTGTAAGAATATTTAAGAAACTTGTATGATCTCCTCTCAAATCACTCGGGATAGTTCTGACATTTAAAATTTTCTTTTTAAATTCTTTAGCTAAAATATTATGCATTGCAGAATAAATCTCATTTGGGATATATGTAAAGTATTTCCCATTTTGTTTAACATATAATGCGATTCGGTCTCTATCAGCATCAAGGAGTAAAGCGATACTAGATCTTGCCTGATCCATTACTTTTTGTAATTTTTCCTCACGAATTATTTTTATAGGGTTAGGGGGATTGATTTCTTCATCAATTAGGGTAACATTTGCTCCATATTCTTTAAATAATTTAACTATTCCTCGTGCTTTACCTAAATACGGCCAAATAACAATATTTCTACCCTTTAGGCTTTTAATTTCTATGACCTTTGAAAGTAATTTTTTAGTATATTCATTATTTTCCTCTTCAGCATCAGTTAAAGAGGGATTAATAGGTTTAAAGGAAACAGTTTTATACGCTAAAGCTCTTTTAGAAATATCTTTAAAAATCTCTCCTGAAAGAGGTATTGGATAATCAATATAAACTTTTATACCATTCCATGATAAATCGTTATGGCTTGCGGTTAGTACAATAGCCAAATTAATATCGTCGTATAATGCCACCGATGCTGCTCCATAGGGAGATGAAATTCTTGATTTCCCCGCATCATCCTTCTGATAAAAAATTTCATATCCATCATAAGAGAATATCTGTGAACAATACTCTAATAATAAATCTTTAGTTGGTCTATTGTCTGTGAATATGAGTATTTTAAGGGGTTCATTTTTCCTCATAGCTTTAAATTTTTGACTAATAGCCTTGAAAACTCGAAAAAATAGAAATAATTTTCTTTTCATTAATTTATATTTTTCATCATCTCCTTCGTCTTTCTTATTCAGCAATTGAATTCTTAAGCCAGAGGTTGGAGGAACGATAGGATTAATTATATTTTTTTCCTCTTGAGTTAAATCGGGTAGATTTAATAATTTAATTCCATCTTGTAACATTTCTAAGTGAATATCTTCCATCTCAAATTCAATCATTATTGACACCTTTTTTTTTTTTTTCAGGAATTTCTTTTATCGCTTCTTTTATAATTGCTAGGATTTTTTCCCTATACATTGGCTCAATTGAGATCATACCATGCGTTCTTATTATTCGCTTTTCACTTGATAGAATCTTTTCGCAAAACTCAGGAGTAAGCCGATTGGGTAAATCCTGTTTATTAGCTATACCTATTACTAATTTTTCTTGAAAATATTTATCTAAAATATCGTGGATAATTTCTTTTGATCCATTTATATTTTCAAAAGTTGAGTCAGTCACTAAAAGTGTAATGTCAGTCCCTTCCAGAAGACTTCTCCATAATGACCTGAATTGCGCTTGCCCTGCAAAGTCCCATAAAGTTAAAGTTCTTCCTATCTCGTCTCCACCATACTCGGCAATATCTGCCGTAATTGTAGGTATATATTCGAGATCTACATCTTTACCGCAAATCAACCTAGTTAGAGTAGTTTTACCAACGCCCCCAAAACCAATTATTGAAATCTTTATTGAACCTAATATGATATTATCTACTTCTTTTTCAAACTCATAAAATATGGTTCGATTTCCTGTCCATTCTGTTTTCAATATTTTCCCATATTTCTCCATGAACCTTGCCCGTAGAGTCAAGATTTTAGAATTTACTGCTGCATCATCCTCCTCCAGATCGGTACATGCAACAATTATGATTGTATCTATAATAGTATAATAATATTTAAAATCCTCTGTGGCTGTACTTTTAATGTCACTCTGACTAATTTCCTTAATAAAACCTGAGAATGCACTCAAGAATCCAGCTAATAAGTCTCTGTCTACTTCTATATCACTATAATTCCTAAATAATAATGATTTCCCGTCCTTAGTTAGTATATTGATATATTTAATTATTTTAATCACTTGCATAAATTTTGTGTCTATAAAAATATAATATTTTCCGAGTAATTAAAACAAATTAAAAACTTCAAAAAAATTTTCGAAAAAATTTGAATCTAAACATGATCTATTTCCTACATCTTTTCTAATATATTGTTGAGATGACCCACTTAATATATCTTCACCAAACATTATTAGAAGCTTTTATATAATAGAACTATATTTATTAAATAGTAAATTTTGACAAATTATATATTACCAAAAAGTGCTATTTTTCCCCTCAGATAATTACTTTATAGAACATCCATAGAGGAAATTGAATGAGCCCAGATAAAGACCCAGATACGGAAGATATTAATCGTTTCGTCAAAGAAGCAGATGATAAACTCGGTAAATTTACCTCAATTCTTGAAAAATTTGGGCTTGATATTATTACTAAAATGGGGCAAACGAACGTAAAAATAAACACTCTCACTGGGAAAATTGATGAATTAAGCAAGGCAACAATCGATGTCAAAGCTTTATTACCACAATTAACCAATGTAATTGAAAATCAAAAAATCCTGGAAGCTGAACTTGATTTAATAAGAACACTCATCCAAAGATCCAATAGATCTTTTCAAAACAAGGAAGGAAATAGTGGAGCGATCGAAAGGGATACCTCTGCTACTGATAAAAAAGAATTAATAATAGAGCAATTTAATAGTTTAATGAGATATTTGGAAGAGAATAGTGATCCAGAGCATATTATAACTCGTTTAGAAAGTATAAAAAAAGATATATATGTGTTTACGGGAGGTCATAGAATTCTCTATGAAATAGGGCAGTTTAATAATAAATTAAATGGGATAAAGTCTCTTTCAGAAGTAAAAAGAGATAAACTTAAAGAAAAAATTATTTTTTGGATTAATAAATTATCAGTAAAAGGATGAAACTTTCATTAAAAGAAGTTTTTTAATCCTGTAATTTTGAGAGGAGAGTAAGCTCTGCTATTTTATGGAAAATCTCTTTAACGTTTTCTCCCGTCATTGCTGATGTTTCGAAAAATGGAGCATTTAATTTTTGAGATAAATGTTCTGCCATCGGTAATATAATTTTTTTCTCATCTTTTAGATCAACCTTGTTACCTACTAAAATACGTGAAACGCCTGAAAGACCATACTTAATGCATGTCTGCCACCAATTGTTAACATTTGAAAATGAGCTAGAACGCGTAGTATCATAGACTAAAATTGCTCCATCTGCTCCATTGAAATAGGGGCGATGTAACATATAGAATTGTGGTTGTCCAGCAATATCCCA
>SDBU01004808.1_pt1 | contig 16411 bp, 14 predicted proteins | sample 2277071 | NCBI WGS metagenome assembly SDBU01 (sample SAMN10397929, study PRJNA504765) | marine sediment metagenome | isolation source: marine sediment core GS08_GC12, 126 cmbsf | place: Arctic Ocean: Gakkel Ridge, Loki's castle | collected 2008
GGACCAGTGGCAGAGCTTGCAAAGTGCCATGCCGTTGGTGGGCCGGTCGTCAAAACTATCTTTCCAGGGTTTGACGTGGGCGGCATCAACAATGGTGTGGCCTTCGGGGGTTAGCATGCGGATGCCGCACAAGGCACAGCGGTGACTGTATAGTGTAATAATGGCTCGGCGAAATCCCTGGTCACGCACTTTTTTCTTTTGTTCTGATTCTTCTTTGTCGGTTTCAAAATAGAGCGTCTGCTCGGATACTTTGAGTAATTCTTGGCTGTACTGATAAGCCTCGTAGTTGATCTGTCCTTGGGCTAAAAGGGCAGGGTGGATCTCCGGGGCAAAATAGGTTTTAATCAGGTCCATGATGGACAGGAGAAGAAATGGTTTGTGTGCGGCGCGGTGCAAGGTATAGGCAGGATATCTGTTACGGCCTCTATCAGTTCTTAAGTTCGATAATTTGTGAAGGTAGTTTTCAAGCATCATTGCATCTTGTCAATAATGAAGACTTGTCCTGCCTGTCGGAGTGAAGCGTAGATCCCGACGTCGGGGCCCAGTTAAATTTCTTTTTTATTTATTTAACCAGGGTTAAATTTGAAGATCATTTAACTGCTACCTGACCCTCTCGTTTTCGTAAAGGATCGCTAAGCGATTGTATTATTGGTCAAATATTATTCACTATTCAAGCTGTGACCCCGTTCACAAATGATTGGAAGTGACAAACCCTTGAATAGTGAGAAACGAATTGAGGTCAGCAGAATAAGAAGTGTTGCACAATAGCAATAGAATCGAGGTCGAGATTTCAAAAGGAAGTCTATTATGATGACATGTATATTAGAGGTTCATTGAAGTCAAGACTAGAAATTGTAATATAAAACACTGACACAAATTAAGCATTAAAAGGAAATGATAAGTAAAGTCAGAGGTTTGATTCACCTCGCTTTAAGGTGAAAGTACATACAATATGTAGAAATTTTTTTGAACAACTGCCGTTGAAGGTTTCTTGCCTTCATCAATAGGGACTATCAGATTAATAACATTGAAGATAACGTAAGGCAATCGCAAATATTTTGGGGTTTGATTTTTGATTGGTGGAAGGCAGACATCATGCATTTTGGTTTCAAAGGCCGGAGTGCAATATGTGGGATTTTTCCGACCTCAGTCGGGACACAGTGCGGAAGACTATATCAAAGACCCTGCTTACCCTGCCGAGGCTTACTTTTAAACAAAATTCACTCTCGGCAGGGCAGGTGGTCTTCACCCAAAATCCCTGAAAAGTCGTACATTTTGACAAAACCCGGTGGTTGACAAGATGCCTGTTATCAGGTATCTGAATCTAATCTGCCGGAAGCTGGATAAGAATTGCCGCCATATCAATAACGGTACAATATGTTGGTACTCATCCGAAAACCGCACACAACATTAAAATTTCCCTTATCCCGCCTCCGAAAAGGGAATTCTTATCAATCAATATAATTCAATCGCAAAATAAATTTAATTGATGAATTCAAAAGAAAGCACGAAGGATTCCAGCCATTCTGACCGTTGCGAAGGCGAATTGATTGCCTGCCACGAATGCGATTTTCTGCACAGCATCAAACCTGTGCCGGGTGGTGGGAAGGCCCTTTGTACCCGATGTGGAGCGTTCCTGTATAAGAATATTCCCAACAGTCTTGAGAGGGCTTTGGCCTTGAACCTGGCCGCGTTCATGCTCTTCATCATGGCCAACGTCTTTCCCTTCATTTCACTGAAACTGAGTGGCCGCATTGAGGAGAATGTTTTGATCTCCGGGGTCCTGGCGCTTTACCGTCTGGGCATGGGCGAAGTGGGCATTCTGGTGTTTCTAACAGGCGTTCTCTTTCCTTTTTTGACCATTACCGGGATGCTTTATATCCTCCTTCCCCTGAAATTTGGACACCGGCCCTGGAGAATGGTCCATGTATATCGCCTGGTCCAAACCTTGAAGCCGTGGAGCCTGCTCGGGGTCTTTATGATTGGGATTCTGATCGCCATCGTTAAGCTGCGCGACCTTGCCACCATCATCCCGGGCATTTCCTTATATTCGTTTGCGGCGCTTATGGTGGTAACGGTTGCGGCCTACACCAACATGGATGCTTCTATGATCTGGCCGCGCATGAGGCTCGAACCGACGGGGAACGGATCGGGGACCACAGCTGCTGAACGGGAACTGATCAGCTGCCATATGTGCACCCTTCTCGTTCCTGCAATAAGCCTCGACGAACACGGCCATGGCGACTGTCCTCGCTGCAGAAGCCCCCTGCACAGCCGCAAAACCAATAGTCTTACGCGAACCCGGGCGCTTATCTTTACAGCCTCCCTGCTTTATATCCCGGCTAACCTCTACCCTGTAATGACGGTAATCCAATTCGGTCAGGGGGATCCGAATACCATTCTCAGCGGCGTGATTCATCTGATTGAAGGGGGGATGTGGGGACTTGCCATGATCATTTTCTTCGCGAGCATCGTGATTCCAGTCCTGAAACTGATCGTGTTGTCCTTTCTCTTGATTACGATTAAGAAAAAGTCTTCATGGCGTTCCCGGGATCGGACCTTCCTCTTTCGCGTCACTGAAGCCGTTGGAGCATGGTCTATGGTGGATATTTATGTAGTTGCTATTCTGGTTGGATTGGTCAACCTTGGTGCCCTGTCGACCATCCGACCCGGCATCGGCATTACGTTCTTCGGAGCCGTGGTGGTCACTACAATGCTCGCTGCCCACAGCTTCGACCCCAGACTGATTTGGGACAATACTGAAGGGCTTAAATGAAAAATCATCATCCTGATTCAGACGCAGCCGCAACGGCTCCCGCACCCAAGGTCAAAAAGAAGTCCGGGCCTTCCCTGGTATGGCTGATTCCCTTGATCACCGCCATCATTGGTGGTTGGCTCATATTCAAGGTTCTCTCTGAAAAAGGACCAGAAATCACCATCACCTTCAAGACCGCGAAAGGTATCGAGGCCGGCAAGACCAAAATCAAGTACAAGGAAATTGATATCGGGATAGTGGATTCAGTGCATTTTAGCAAAGATTTCTCCCATGTCGTTTTGGGGGCAAGCATCGACAAGGAGGCGGAGTTGTTCCTTCGGCGTGACACCCGTTTCTGGGTTGTCAAGCCTCGCCTCAGCCTCCGTGGGGTCTCAAACCTGGAAACTTTGGTTTCAGGGGTTTACATTGAGGTCGAGCCGGGTCAGGGGGCGCCCCAGAGGCGCTTTGTCGGACTTGATGTGCCGCCGGTGGTCAAGGCCGATGTAGCGGGAATAAAGATCGTCCTTCTATCCAAGAAACTTGGCTCCATTGATATAGGTTCACCCATCTATTATCATGGAATCTTGGCCGGTGAGACACTGGGGTGGGAGCTTGGTAACGACCAGAAGAGCATTTTCATCCACGCCTTTATCAAGGCCCCATTCGACGAGTTTGTTCAGAGCAACACCCGCTTCTTTAATGTAAGCGGGCTGGACGTTTCGATTGGGTCGGAGGGCCTTCAAATACGCACGGAATCGGTCCAATCCCTTCTCTATGGCGGCATCGCTTTTGAGACCCCGGACACGCTGGAACAGATTAAAGAGGATGTGGAAGGACTGGTTTTCACCCTCTATGACGATTACGAGTCCATCCAGGAACAGTCCTTTACCAAGAAAATCATTTTCATTCTCTTTTTTGATGGGTCTGTTCGGGGCCTTAACATGGGCGCTCCTGTTGAGTTCAAGGGAATCAAGGTCGGATCGGTGAAGGACATACGCCTGGAATTCGATAAACGCGACTCCTCCTTCCGGATTCCGGTCCTAATCGAGATCGAACCCGAACGTATCATCGAACGAGGGGAAAGTAAGGTTTCATCGCCATACCAGACTTTAAAAAATCTGGTTGAGCGTGGCTTGCGGGCTCAGTTACAGACCGGCAGTCTCCTTACCGGACAGCTGTTCGTGGAATTGGGCATGCATCCTGGTACCCCCACTCGGTTGGCAAATGAAGGGGGACCCTTTCCAGAGTTGCCTACCATTCCGACCAGCATGGAACAAATGACTACGTCCATTAAAAGTATCCTTGCCAAGATAGAGAAGGTGGACATGGACAAGATCGGTGCTGAATTTTTGGCGATCCTACAAGGGGCCAACAAGCTGATTAACGAACCGGAACTGCAGGATACCATGTACGATCTGAAGGAATCGTTGCATGCATTCAAAAACATCTTACGTAAATTGGATCAGCGCGTCGAGCCGGTTACGGTGAACTTGGAAAAAGCCCTTGGGGCGGGCCATCAGGCCTTGGAAAAGACCCGGATCACATTGGGCCTGATCGACGATTTGCTCAAGCCTGATTCACCCCTCCAGTTCAGATTTATTGAGTTGACCGAGGAGTTGGCTGAAACGGCCCGTTCCATCCGTGCCCTTGTGGATCTGTTAGAGCGGAATCCCAACTCCATTATCTTTGGCAAGGATTCTTCAGGAGAGAAATGATGCTGTTTTCATTTTTACGAACTTGGCTGGTTCTGGTTTTTGTATTGGCGGGGAGCTTCTTATCCGGTTGTATTGCGACAACCACTACTACCAAGCTCTACGTCCTTAACCCGCTTGATTCAGGTGCAAGCCTTGTGAGTAAAACCGACCTGAAAGACTCGTTGTCCGTAGAGATTGCCTCGCTTCGCTTGCCCCAGTACCTGGAAAGACCGCAGATAGTCACTCGGAGCGGCGAAAACCGGCTGGAACTGGAGGAATACCATCGGTGGGGGGGGAACCTTAAGAAGAACATGATTCGGGTTCTATCAAAAAACCTTTCCCAGCTTCTTTCCACCCCCAATATTGCCATCGCCCCCCATCACCCCCCAACTCCCCCTGATTTTCGTGTTGAATTGGAGGTGATGCAGTTTGAGAGAAATTCAGATGGGCATGTGCGGCTTTCCGCCCGGTGGCTCATATCGCGCGGTAAGGATCGAAAGCCCCTGGTGACCCAAATCACTGACCTGGCGAGTCCTGCCGTTCACACCGGACCGGACTACGAACTCACGGTTTCGGCCATGAATACGCTTTTCGGTGAGTTAAGCCAAATCATAGGCCAAGAGATCTTGAAACAGGTTCACGAAAGGTCTGTTCCATGAGGTGGTGGAGGATGGGTTTTACGGCAGGTAGATGGGCGAACACCCATTTGTCCGGAATCGTTCTGATCCTGGGGATGCTTTCATTTCTAGTCTTTTCCAAACATGTCCAAGCCGATGAGATATGGACGGGGTGTCGCATAATGGATGAGGTTTTCAAACGCCACGAACTGTTCCCCTACGTCTTCGAAAAACAGACCATGATTATGATGGACAGAGCGGGAAACCGCGACGTCAGAAAGATGCGTCGTTTCTCCCGGGTTGAAAAGGATGGAACTGTCAAATATCTTTTGGTCTTCGACAACCCGGCAGAGATCCGCGGAGTCGCACTGTTGGCTATTCGTCAGCACTCCGGTCGTGAAAAAAGTGGCATATATCTGCCCGCTTTCGGGAAGGAACTGAAATCCAACGCCGGGGAAAGCAGAAGTAGCTATTTTCTGGGCACCGACTTTGCCATCGCGGATCTGACGGCAGAGGTTTTATCCGATTTTCGTTATGTCCGTATGGCGGATCAAAAGATCGCAAAGATCGCCTATTTCGTCATTGAGGCCTTTCCACAGGGCGAGGAGATCGAACGGACTACGGGTTACAGCCTGCGCCGACACTTCATACGACAAGACAACTTCTTCATTGTTCGAACAGATTATTTTGACCGCCGCGGAAGGTTTTTCAAACGTCAAACCCTTCACGATCTGAAAAGGGTGGACGGCGACATGTGGCGCGCTAATATGATTCTCATGGAAAACTACAAGGAGCGGCATAAAACGTTGATAAAAATTGAACAGCGGGTCTTTTCTCACGATTACGTGCCGCCTGAGATGTTTACAACCGCCTGGCTACTGGAGAATCGACACGTTCAGGGCACGGAAAGGCGTCTTTTCCAAGACGCCTCCCGAGCTTTAGAAAAAAATGATGACGAGCTTCCGGATGGCCCTAAAAACGAATCCAGGCAGGGCAAGAATGCAGGTAAAAATAATTTCAGACCTCGTTAGTTACCTTATATAGATGACCGTAGACCGATCTATACCATGGAATTGTGAATATATTGGATATCAGTTCAGTCTAAGTTCCGGGGTTCAGCGTTCAGGGTTCAGGGTTCTGGATCCTATTTTCTGATAACTGATAACTGATAACTAATTACTGGTTACTGATCACTGATCACTGATTACTGATTACTGGCTTCCGGGTTCCCGGTTCAGGGTTAAGCGCTTCGCGCTTTTTCCCTTACCATTGATTCCATAAGGGTAATACAACGAGGTGGCCAACCCCTGAACCCTGGTCGCCTACGGCGCCGCCAAAGGCGGGTAAACCTTTGAACGTTGAACCTTTGAACCTAACTTTTTGGTTAGAGATGGAGCGTTTTATCCAAAACTTCACCTCATCATCCATCATTATTTACGAGATCTGAATTTAGAGAACCGATTATGTTTTTCCGATTTCTCATGCTGGGAGCGAACCACCGCCGGGCCACCTTTTTATTTTTGGCGTTGTTTACATTAGTCACCGGGTTGGGCTTGCCCAATCTTAGTGTGGACACCGGCTTCGATAGTCTGATCTCCGACACCAACCCTGACAAGTCGGTCTATGATCAAATCACCCGGGAGTTCGGCTCGGACAACCGCGTCATTGTCTACGTACGGGACACCAAACTCTGGTCTCCGGATAAGTTGGCTGCCCTGGAGGAGTTGCACTACGCACTGGAAGGACTCGACTTTGTCGAGCGCGTGGATGACCTCTTCAGTCTGCGCAGCATCCGCGGGTCCGGGGGGAAGATCGACTCCCGGATTTTCCTGCCGGAAGCCCCTAAGGACCAGACAACCATCGATCAAGCCCGGGCAGACGCACTTTACAATCCCCTCATTGTTGAAAACTTCGTCTCACGCGACGGGACCGTGACAGCATTACTGGTTTCGGTACGCGAAGACCGCGACGACGACAGGTTCGACCGCCAGGTCAACGAAATCCTGGAACGTACCCTCACACCGGCTCGATCGGTTTTCCAGGAGGTTTTTCAAGTGGGGTCGGCGCGAATAAACGCGGAGATGGAAGCAACTCTCATTGATGATCTCATGTTGCTGGGACCGTTGTCGGCATTCGTGCTCGTGGTTGCGATCCTCTTCTTCCTTCGCAGTGGGTTTGCCGCCTTAGTACCTCTCCTTACCTCAGGCCTGAGCATCGCTTGGACCTTCGGGATGATGGGCTGGGCAGGCATTCCACTCAACATTCTGAGCGCTATGTTACCCTCCCTGGTCGTGGTCATCGGCTCCACAGAGGACACACATATGATTTCGTCCTATTTCCAAGGCGTCTCCCAAGCGGAAGAGGAGCACCGCGCATTCGCTACCCGCTTCATGATGAAACACATGGGCGTGCCGCTACTGTTAACCGTCCTCACTACCGCGATGGGGTTCGCGAGCAACATCTTCAGCAACATGGGAATCATTCAGGACTTCGCCATAGCCTCCACCTTTGCGATCCTGGCAAACGGTGTGATAACAATACTATTCGTCCCTATGATTTTAACTACCATGGGACCGCGCCGGACCGGACTCTTTCGGAATAGGGGGCGGGTTATCGGTCTGCCTGGGTTGTTTGTTCGGTTGTTCGGTTTTACCAAACAACGTTTCCCACGGTCGATCCTAATTGTTACGGCAATCCTGTGCGCCTTCTTTGTTTACCAACTATCAAAGATTTATGTAACCAACGATCCCTTGTCCTATTTCCAGGAAGACCGGCAGCTCATCCGGGACATCCGTCGGGTCCACCGGGACCTGTCCGGCATGAAGGTGTTCTTCATCACCCTTGAGTCAGACCAGGAAAAAGCATTTTTAGAGCCCAAGAACATCGAAAAGCTTGTCACCATCCAAAACTTTTTGGAAAAACAGGGAATATTTGATCGTAGTATATCCCTGGCCGATCACCTCTCCCTTGTCAACCGTGAGTTTAACGGGGGTAAAACCGAGTACTTCAAGACGCCTAACAGGCGTAAGCTCGTGGCCCAATACCTGCTCTTCTTTCACCGTCGGGACCTGGAAAGCTATGTGAGCCATGATTTCCAACGTGCCAACATTGTTGTTCGACACAACGTCAGCGATTCCAATACCCTGAACCGGCATATACGAGAACTCAAGGAAGTAGTGTCAAACGTCGCCGGGGGCCAAATGAAGGCTTATGTTGTCGGTGAAAATCTGATGATCAACGCCGCCGCCGAAAGCCTCATGGTCGCCCAGGTCAAATCCCTGGCAATTCTGCTCTGCGTGATCTTCTTGATGATGTCGGCCATGTTCACCTCCTTCAAAGGCGGGCTCATCTCCCTCATCCCCAACCTGATCCCGATCATTCTGATGTTCGGTACCATGGGGCTTTTAAAGATCCCCTTGAACCCGGGTACTGCTATGGTAGCGGTTATCGCCATTGGCATCTCCATTGACGGAACCATCCACCTCTTCTCCCGCTATATCGAGCTGTGCCGACGAACCTCCGATTACGAGGAGGCAGTGCATACCACCGTTTTCGAAGAGGCCACGCCAATGGTCGCCACAAGCCTGGCCCTGGCGTTGGGGTTCGGCATCCTCCTCATGTCCAATTTCACTATAATCGCCCAGTTCGGCGCCTTGTCCGCAGCCACCATGCTTTTCGCCCTATTTGCCAACCTTTTGATCACGCCCATTATCATGACACGGATTCGTTTGGTTGGACTCCACCAGCTCTTGGCTTTGTCCATGCATAAAGAGGTCCTTGAAAAGAGTCCTCTGTTTCAGGGCATGTCCAACTACCAGATGCGTAAAGCGATCCTGATCTCGGAATTGCAAGAGTTCGAGGAGGGGGAACTGCTGGTGGAGCAGGGGACGTTCGGACGGAGCATGTACCTTATTCTGTCCGGCCAAGTCGATGTTGTGCGGCGAAGCGAGAGCAAAGCCAAGCGTGTCGCGGTCCTGGACGCAGGTCAGGTTTTCGGGGAGATCGGTTATATCAGGGAAATCCACCGAACTGCAGACGTGCGGGCTTTGACCCGCGTGGAGGCCCTACGGTTCGATTACAAGAAACTCAAGAAAAACCTGAAATTCTTTCCCTATATTGTCGCCAATATCAACTTTAATATCAGTTGTATTCTCGGCGAACGATTGGCCGATGTGTATGACGTGATGGAAAAGACGGGGATTCAACCTGAGAAAGAGGGATCCACTCACCCTGATTCAACTGAAGATAAATTGCCAAATAGTCAAGACTAAACGGCAATGTTATTCGTTTAATGTTGCTTTGTAGTTATCTTGCAACGAAACCAGATATCTAACGGTTCCAAAACCTTTTGATACGATTAACGTATCTGGCACTCAGTTGCAGCATTTTAATGAAAACCTGGTCATCCCCTCAACACTATATGTGGTATAATTTCGTTTCGATCCGTGCCGGTCTTGAATTGATGATGTCTTGCCTCAATCATGCATTTGGGAAAAGTGAAGATTTGTAACCAACATCATGTCAGTACTCCTGTCTATATAGAAAGATTTCCCTGATGGCAAGAGCAGGGCCGAAGAACAATTAAAATGCATTCAAAAGCAACTTAATATGTTAAGATGTCCCTGAAGGTCCTTTAGTTCAGTTGAGTTGTTTTCACTTTTTTGTCGGCAGTATCTTCCATGTAATTCCTATACGTATACTGAAATTATCATCAAGGTACACATTTCCCGCTACCCACCCGTCTGTCTTTCCTTCAAGCTCAATATAAGACTCAATATTTTTTGAAAGAGGATAAGCTGTTTTCAGAGAAATTAGACCTCCGGGTTCGGAACTGGAGGTCTGAAATGCCTGATCCTCGGGCTGTAGCCATAATTCAATCCTTGAAGAAATAGAGAGAGTTTTTGAGAACAAGTCAGCAGGGAACCTCAGTAGTTCAAGGCCAAATCCGGGGAATGAATGGCTCCTGTTACTATAAAGGCGCAATGATGTCAATAGGTTGTACTGGTCCTGCTGAAGAAAAAGATTTGTGCCGATACAGTATCCGAATGATGTCAGATGATGTCTAACAGTAAAATTCCATTTTATCTGTTTTTCATTAAAAGGGTTGGTTCCTATAAAATAAGGCTTGCTTACAAGAAAAGGGTCAAGCAGATTTAATAAGGAAAGAATACGCTGCTTTTTTAAAAAGTTCTTTTCATCGTCAGACAGGTCTGAGTATGAAATATAACGGTCAATGCCGACACCTGAAGGATGCGTTCCCCGTGCCTCATAGGGTTCATCAGGCCTGAACAGGTCATATACCCAGGCAGTAACATCAAGCCCGGTAAAGTCACGTTCTGAAATATCCGTTCCTTCGTCCTCGATTATATCCCTTGTAATATTATCAGCTTCACTGGAGGATCCTGTGAATATGTAGGCAATATTATTAACATAGTTTAGCCAAAGCAGCAGATCATCCTGAGTTTCCGTACCGAAAAAGAATTTGTCTTTTTCCAGTGCAAAGTTAAGCTCATAACCTGATTCTATACCAGCGGCATGTAGTCTTACAAATTCTGCAGGATGATCCCTTTTGAATCGGACAAGATCATTATCCTTCACATCAGTTACAGCAATCGTTTTCGAAAACAGGTCAAATTTATACACTTCATTGTAGCTTTCCACCTCTTTGTTACTCATAACGGCTCTGTGCCACTCCTCATGAAGCCAGGAACTACCTAAAGGGAGCCATATAGCAAGAATGTCAAAGGCTGCGATAGAGACTCTACTCTGCCAATAAGGCTCGTTTTCAAAATGATTTTGTAAAGTCAGGTGAGTGTATTGGTAAAAATTTTTTGAAAAATTCAAAGACTGATTCATGCTGGGGAAAGTGTAACCATTAGCCCAGTTAAACGGGCCGTCGAAAATCGGGAAGTCAAGTATTAGTTCGGGAATGTCACCTGTGTTTGAATGGACCGGAGCAGTGAAAAGCAGTGCAAATATTATTGCTACAGTAATAATACCAAAGCTGCTGCAAGGCGATTTCATAACAGGATATAAGAGCAAAAATTTATTCAAAGTTCAGAGACAAACCTTGAATTTGATAAATACTGTATTTTTTCATTCCCCCTCAATCTGGTTTTCAGTTCTAATTAAAAAAAGTTGACTGGATCAACAAGATTAACGGGATCTCAGCAAAACAGGGTTGATTGTAAATTACCCAAAACGGCCTTGGGCGGAAATGGGTAAAATTATTTTCGTTTTATCTGCTTTTTGACAAGAATGAAGACTTGTCCAGTTAAATGCGGAGCCCATTTAACCGGGATTTATCCTGCCTGCCCAGTTAAATTTCTTTTTTATTTATTTAACCAGGGTTTAATTTTTACCCCGTGAAATCCCGCAGGGCCATTTCACAGGGGGGGGCCAAAGGACTATTTAACTGTTACCTGGCCCTCTTGTTCTCACGCTCTGGCCACCGAATAGAAACTTATTATTTTATCTACGTCCCCTAGGGGCCCTTTTTTTAAGCATTACCGTTGACTTCAATAGATTTTAATACGTTAAATAGAATCTTGTTTAATATTCCTTATTCTAAAAATTACAGTACCGCCTTCGGTATAAGGTGGCCCAGGGTCGAGACATTGAATATAGGCGTTATCAGGATCATCCTTTTTTGTTAAACCAAGCTTAAATGGACACCAGTTGTATTCCAAGATTAAAACATAATGTAAGATTGTTGGGAGAGCATGGGTGCATAAAGCATCAGTTTCTTCTAACTTTATTTCTGGGTTTTGGATTATTATCTTGTCTCCTACTTTATGCACAGGGCAATTTCCTTTTATATCGTGAACTGTAATCTCCAGCATTACCCTCTCCTTTGGCAATCCATCTGTTTCAGTATATCAATGATTATTATAAGTTTTCTCATAATGAGTATCTTAACCTTATGAAATCTTCATCCAGGTTATTGTGATCTGATTATAGCAGAGAGAGAAAGGAGATTGAAAATCTTTATAGACAGCACCCTAACTTAAATGCCTCCTGATTGGTTGATACAGAATGCTATCTCAGATGGTCTGCCCGTGGAAATCCAGGGATACCTGCTTTCGAGATCTTTCAGCCGGCTCTTGAAATAGTCAACCTGTTCCTTCAGCTCTTGGTTTTGCGAGTCCGACCGCAGATCAACTTCAGCATCACGCAAGCGAATCCGGAGATCAAGATACTCTCTTTCGATATGCTGAACGCTACGGCGATAGTTATAGATCTCCTCAAAAATTTCAAATTCATCCGGAATTCTTGGTGCGTCCATGAGTTTCTATCCTCCAAGTAACCGGTGGTTGGAGACGTTGGTTATGTATGCAAATGCAGATTCCCAGCGTAAGTGATAATCAAATAGATTAGAGTCTTTAGGTTTCTGTTGTATCTTGCCGTATATTGAAAACGGTTAAATTACAAATATCTAAATTGTGACTGCCAAGTCAAGTAAATCCCATTTTAGACTATTACCAAATCATCTTAACACACTGACAATTTAAAATCTTTTTCTCAGGCTCAACCAGGGAGCTGTGAACAAATTCCATCTCATCCATAACGTAATGAAGTTTAAGTCTCTTTAGCCAAGACAGGTGTCCAGGAGTGATAATTTTTTTTGTTTCGTTGATGCCTCTTATTGCAGTGCTTGAATGCGAATCCTCGTATTCTGTCTTGCCAGCAACAGCCCAATCATGGTTTCCTGCGATAACATGGCAGTTCAATTTTTGTATTATTTCGCAACATTGGTTTGGCTGTTTTCCATAACCCACCACATCTCCGCAGACGATTATCTTTTCAACACGCTCCTTTTCCAGTTTATTTAGAGCAAGGTTTAAGGCTTTCAAGTTGCTGTGTATATCAGCTATGACCGCTATTTTGTTCATGATACTAAAGGTACTTGAGTTGAGAGTCTTTTTTAATGACCTCCGGACTGTGTAGTTCACCTTGCAGTATCAACATGCTGGATTTAATAGATATCTTTCTCGTATCACAGCCACACAGAAGGATCAAGCCTTCAAATAAACTCCCCTGCCCACACTCTTAACCTTGTGAGCTGCCTGACCTGCCCCAGTTTGACCGCCTGAGATGATTTTTTTTATCATACCTTTATGAGATCCAAAAGCTGGATAGGTTTGTCAATAATAACACGTGCCCCATTTTCCTTAAGCTCTTTTAAAGGGCGAAAACCCCAAGCCGCTCCAACCGGAAACATACCCGCAGAAACGGCAGTTTTCATATCGATAGCTGTATCTCCAAGGTAGAGAAAATCGGATGGCGATATTGACAGTTTTTGGGCTATTTCAAGAGCGGCTTGCGGATTGGGTTTACGAGGAACCGAATCACGTTGCCCGAAAATAACATCGAAATCCCAATTTGATAAAAGGGATGTTACACAGTCTTTCGTAAGAGGGTCAGGCTTGTTTGATAAAATTGCAAGTTTTAAGCCCCGCACATTCAATGCATTCAACATTTCCGGGATGCCATCGTAAGGCTTAGACTTAACATCATAATTGCGCCTGTAATCTTCGACAAATTCTTTTAAGCAAGTCTTTATGAGGTCTTCATTTCGTTTTTCTTGGGGTAATGCACGTGTGAAAAGGACTTTTACACCTTCACCAATAAATTGGTAGTAGGTTGAAATAGGATGTATGGGGAAACCTCTATTTGATAGAACCCTATTTGCAGCATCACCAATATCATCTACGGTGTCTATCAAAGTGCCGTCAAGGTCAAAAAGTACTGCTTCATATTTCATTATTTAACCACCAGTAAGTTTTACCGTATAGCCTTGTTTCTTGACCTCTTGTATAAGAGTCTCCCTGTGGTCACCTTGGATAATGATAACTCCGTCCTTAACGGTACCACCTGTACCGCAACGGCTCTTCAATGTTTTTGCAAATTGTTTTAGCTCTTTATCGTCAAGAGGGACACCAAAGATGGCCGTTACTGTTTTACCTTTTCGGCCTTTGACCTCCCGCCTGATTCTTACAACTCCATCGTTTGGGTATACCTGTTGTTTCGTTTTGGCCTTTTTCTTTTTGCAGGTGCATTTTGCAGTTTGATTTCCGCATGCAGGGCAGATACGGCCTGATTCTGTTGAATAGACTAACCGGCTGTTACCCATTAACCCTCTCCCGTAATTTCCCTGAACACTTAAAAGTAACAACGCGCCTGGGCGCCAGCATCAAATCATCACCAGTTGCAGGATTTCTGCCTCTACGTTCTGTTTTCTCTTTAACGCAGAATCTACCAAACCCACTGATCATAACATCCTCACCGGATTCAAGGGTCTTTTTCATGATTTCCAATAGGGTTTCGACTGTTTCAACAGACTGTCTTCTTGAGAAACCGAACTGGTCTTTAAATTTGAATTCCCCGCTGCTTGCAGCGCGGGATGAATTCAAATTGGGATAGGAATTTAGCCTTTCGCCGATCTGATCCCGCAGTCTGTGTTGCGGGAGTTTCATAAAATCGTAACGCGATTTTATTGATATATACCGATTGTGTCAAGGAAATTAATGTGTTATATAAGCTTCAATCTGATACAGGAGGGTAAGTTGAGCCACAACTTGGTAAAACAGATCAGAGAGGGGCGTCCCGCTTTTCACGCGCTTTTCACGTAATTTTATAACAGGAGGAAAATAAATGAGAGACACAATACCCCGTGAAACAAATGAAAATGACTATACTAATGATATGTCAAAAAAACGGTTGCAGTTTGTAGAAGAAAAAACAGGGGCAAAAATAAATCATATCGGGAAGTACTCTTTTGATCCTTCCATCCTGCCGGGCAACATTGAGCATTTTTCGGGTGTCGCTCAGGTGCCCATTGGATTCGCAGGCCCGTTACTGGTGAACGGGGAACATGCCAAGGGTGAATTCTATGTCCCCCTGGCGACAACAGAAGGAACACTTGTGGCAAGTTATAACCGCGGCATGAAGGTCCTGTATGAAAGTGGCGGGGTAACAACCACTGTGAGCGATGAGGCCATGCAGCGGGCACCTGTGTTTCATTTTGACGATGCCCGCGGTGCCAGAGATTTTGGCAAATGGGTAAAAGACAATTTTGATAAAATCAAAGAACGTGCCGAGAGCACTACAAGTACCGGCAAACTTAAGGACATTGAACAATATCTTGCAAGCAAAATGATATTCCTTCGATTTAATTTTACTACAGGAGATGCCGCAGGCCAGAACATGGTCGGGAAAGCCACATATGTTGCCTGCGACTGGATAAAAGACAATTACCCGGGTATTAATAGCTATGTGCTTTCAGGTAATTTTGATACAGACAAAAAAACATCTTATTTAAATTCACTGCGAACACGTGGAAAACGCGTAACCGCTGAAGCGACAATCCCAAGACAAATAATGGAAGGAATAGCCAAGACCTCGGTTGATCTTTTAATCAGGCAGCGTCATGTCAGCACGCTTGGCAGTTTTATGGCAGGGTCTAATAACAATGGATCACATTCAGCTAATGGCATTACAGCAATTTTTATTGCAACAGGACAGGATGTAGCAAATGTGACGGAGTCGTCAGCAGCCATGGTTTATGCGGAAATAACCCCTGAAAATGACTATTACTTCTCAATCACAATACCTTCACTTATCGTCGGAACATACGGTGGTGGAACTGGACTTGCCACACAGAAAGAGTGTCTGGAAATTCTGGGGTGCTTTGGTGCGGGAAAAGTTAAAAAGTTTGCCGAAATTGTCGCAGCCACTGTACTATGCGGTGAAATCTCCTTAGGCAGCGCTGTTATGGCAAGTGAATGGGTTTCAAGTCACGACAAGTACGGCCGGAACAGGTAATTTGGTTACAGGTATTGGGAAGTTAGAGGATACTCAAACAATTAAACAAGGGGTCGGGTTATTTCTTGGAACGAATTTGTATAGACACCAGGTAAAAAATAATCAACAGACCCGTTAATATGCGTAGCGTAAAGACACGATTCCTCAATCATGCATTTGGGAAAAGTGAAGATTTGTCCTGCCTGCCCTGTTCAATCTGCGATAGCAATAGTGAAACGTATTTAACCGGGGTTAAATGCCTGCCCAGTGAAATGCAAAATCTATTTCATCGGGGTTGAAGCCATTTCACCGGGGCGGAGCCTATTTAACCGGGATTTATGACGCCTGCCCAGTTAAATTTCTTTTTTATTTATTTAACCAGGGTTTAATTTTTACCCCGTGAAATCCCGCAGGGCCATTTCACTGGGGCCAAAGGATTATTTAACTGTTACCTGACCCCCTTGTTCTCACGCTCTGGCCACCGAATAGAAACTTATTTATCTACGCCCCCTAGTCCGTTTTAATCAAGAATCAAGGTTTGA
>SDBU01004809.1_pt1 | contig 16410 bp, 18 predicted proteins | sample 2277071 | NCBI WGS metagenome assembly SDBU01 (sample SAMN10397929, study PRJNA504765) | marine sediment metagenome | isolation source: marine sediment core GS08_GC12, 126 cmbsf | place: Arctic Ocean: Gakkel Ridge, Loki's castle | collected 2008
AAAGCCTGGAGAAATACAAATTCTTTGAAAAGGTTACCTCCTGTGATAGAAAGTGTGGTCAATGTAGTTACTGTGAAGAGCTGGCAAGTAAGCTAATCAGATTTGGAATACTTACAAGGGAAAAACTAGAAGACATGGGCCTTAAGAACGTACCTAAGGAACTAGGCCCTTACATCAAAGTGGATATGAATAATGGGGATCACTTTCTATAGTGAAACTACTAGAGGCTGATAAGTTATACCAGTCTGTGTGTGCTACGGAAGCCTCAAGGCGAAATACCAGCTAGGTGATAAAAGTCACAGACGAGGTTTCTACCCCAGTATAAAATACATCAACCAACCTGCCCTCCAGCAGATTACTAGAGAGGAGAAGGTGAGAATATGTATTACATCTAAAGAACCAGTTCCTTCTGCAGGAGATAAGTATATTTGAGGAGGGTGAAAGCTATGAGAAAGCATACCTCATTAATTATAGTGTTAATAATTCTGTCGTTCTTACTACCAACTTCATGTTCAGGTACAAATATCACCGAAACGGTTACCCAAACTCAAACTGTAACGCTACCACCGGTTACAGAAACTGTTACGACACAACCATCAATTACAGAAACGACATTCCCTCCGATTACATTTACAGGCTCCAAGGTTGATAAGGAAACATTACCATTTATAGTGACTACTAATGAATGGATTATAGATTGGTCTTACGTACCTGACGCTAAATATAGCTTCTATGCTGATTTTCGTTTCTTTGTTTACCCTAGGGGTGAAACAGAGTCTTTTGTGGAATCCTTAATATTCCCAAGCAGTTATATTGGAACAACTTATAGCTGTGCTGGAGCAGGAGAATACCACTTAGATGTCACTGCTATCAGGGTTAAAAGCTGGAGGATAACTATAAGGCCATCCTAAAAATGGAGAGGGAGCAAGCCGTTCTGTTAGCAACCATTCTATCACATTTCCTGAGAGTGCTGTCCTGATGGGCGTTGATCTAAAAAAGGTTTGCGACCCTGATAGGATCTGCTCTTTCATCTAACTCACTTGGCGTCAGCGGATGCGTATCAATCGACTACTTGAAGAGCAAGCTTAAGCAAGACATAAATTCGAACAAGAGCAGCTAATATGTAACTGTGGTGTTAACAATTACTTAAATTGTTACCTAATTACACAAAATGGCTAAATGTTCAGCCCACAAAGGCTGTATCTAGGCTACAGGCATTGAGTAATTCACCATGGCAAGCATGCAAACAAGGTCTTTCGTCAGTAATTGTAATATGCTATAATTTCCACTAAATATCGAACCCATTCTGGGAGCATGTCCATTGACAGGTCGGAGAGAAAGTAGAAAGAGAGCCTACCATTATATTGTTACGCAAGCACAGAAACTAAATATAAACTTTAACTACAGGTCAGATAAAACAATTACTGATATTAATTATATAGCACCTAATGACCTTGAGGGACTCAAGGAAGGTATTGCTGATCCACCACAGAAATTAGTAGCTGCATTGAGGAAGCTTCTCAAATATGTTGCCAGTGAAGCTGAAATAGAGGAAAATCTTATTAAGCCTTTCCGTCCTAAAACATGATTGTTTGTCAATAGTAAGAGGCCTTGGTTACTATCCGGAATAATAGATTTATGGGATTAGTCAATATATCATACGTAGACAATCTCAATCAAAACATCTCAGTTACTTACTTGGAATCGTATGGGATGAACTGACATGCCTAGAAGAAACGATATTAAAAAGGTAATGATTATCGGATCCGGGCCTATTGTAATTGGGCAGGCTTGCGAATTTGACTACTCTGGAACCCAGGCTTGCAAAGCTCTCCGTGGACTGGGTTATGAAATCGTGCTTGTAAATTCGAATCCAGCAACCATTATGACTGACCCTGGAATGGCAGATGTTACCTATATTGAGCCACTTAACCTTGAAACTATAACTCAAATTATAGAGAAGGAGCGGCCCGATGCTTTGCTACCGAACCTAGGTGGCCAAACTGGCCTCAATCTTAGTGCAGAACTTGCGCGTTCTGGATTCCTTGATAAATATGGAGTTAAGGTAATTGGTGTAGAGGTTGATGCTATCGTACGTGGTGAGGATCGAACCGCATTCAAGGAAACAATGAACCGTTTAGGCATAGAAATGCCACAAAGTGAAGCAGTCTACAGTGTTGAGGACGCTGAAAAGGTTGCCGCTACACTCGGATATCCAGTTGTTGTCCGTCCCGCCTATTGTATGGGTGGGACCGGCAGTGGATTGGTTTATAATGTAGAAGAATTACGGACCGTGGCCAGCCGAGGAATCGCTGCCAGTATTATCGGCCAAGTGTTAATAGAAGAATCAGTTATGGGTTGGGAAGAATTAGAGCTGGAAGTAGTGCGGGATGCGAAGAACCAGATGATTACTGTATGCTTCATTGAAAATGTGGATGCGATGGGTGTCCATACAGGTGACTCTTATTGCACAGCGCCCATGCTTACAATTGATTCTAAACTGCAGAAACGTCTCCAAGAATACTCTTACAAGATCGTGGAGGCAATTCGCGTAATCGGTGGCACTAACATTCAATTTGCTCATGACCCCAAGACTGGTCAAGTGGTAGTTATTGAGATCAATCCCAGGACATCGCGTTCATCAGCTCTTGCCTCCAAAGCAACGGGTTTTCCTATTGCACTGGTTTCCGCCAAATTGGCGGCTGGCCTCACCCTAGACGAAATTCCATACTGGCGTGAAGGTACTCTTGAAAAATACACTCCCTCAGGTGATTACGTGGTGGCTAAATTCGCTCGATGGGCTTTTGAGAAATTCAAGGACGCTGAGGACAAACTCGGTACCCAGATGCGCGCGGTAGGCGAAGTGATGAGCATTGGGAAGACCTACAAAGAAGCGTTCCAGAAATCAATTCGTTCCCCTAGAAAGTGGTCGTTACGGGTTGGGCTTTGCCAAGGATTTTCATGAAAAATCATTAGATGAGCTTATGGAACTCCTTAACGAACCGACGAGTGAGCGACAGTTTATTATATATGAGGCGCTTCGTAAGGGTGCTGAAATACAGGAGCTGTATAAAAAAACGTACATCAAACCTTGGTTTATCAGTCAGATGAAGGAGCTTGTTGAATTAGAGGAACAAATTTTACAATACAAGGGAAAGCCACTGCCGGATGATTTACTTGTTCAGGCTAAGAAGGACGGGTTTGCCGACCGATACCTGTCACAACTTCTTGGTGTTACGGAACGAGAAATCCGACAAAAACGTATTGCCCTAGGTGTGGTTGAGGGCTGGGAACCCGTCCTAGTAAGTGGCGTGGAAAATGCGGTATATTATTTTTCGACCTATAACGCACCAGATAAAACTGTAAGTAGTAATCGACGGAAGGTTATGGTATTAGGCGGTGGGCCTAATCGAATTGGTCAAGGCATAGAGTTTGATTATTGTTGCGTCCACGCTGCTTTTGCATTGCGCGACCAAGGATATGAAACCATAATGGTTAATTGTAACCCGGAGACGGTATCAACGGACTACGATACCTCGGATAAGCTTTATTTTGAACCACTGACAGTAGAAGACGTGTTGAGTATCTACGAAAAGGAAAAGCCTGAAGGTATTATTATCCAGTTTGGTGGGCAGACGCCTCTCAATATTGCCAATGAATTAAGTGAGGCCGGCGTTAGAATTTTAGGTACTTCACCTGAGGCGATAGACCTTGCTGAAGATAGGGATCGCTTTCGTCGGATGATGCGTGAGCTCGGGATACCAATGCCAGAATCGGGGATGGCCATTAACTTGGAGGAGGCGATGAATGTTGCCGAACTAATAGGTTATCCTTTGATGGTGCGTCCATCATATGTACTTGGTGGACGTGGCATGGAAGTAGTCTATGATTCGGAAATGCTTAAAGAGTATGTTGCTACGGCAGTAGGCGTAACCCCCTGACCGGCCTATTCTGGTTGACAAGTTCCTTGTAAATGCTATTGAAGCAGAAGCGGATGCTATTGCCGATGGAACCAGCGCATTTGTACCTGCGGTCATGGAGCATATCGAATTGGCAGGGATCCACTCTGGAGATTCAGCCTGTGCAATTCCACCTGTTAGCCTAGCTCAACGACATATCGATACAATCTATGAGTACACAAAAAGAATTGCCAGGGAACTTAATGTTATTGGCTTGATGAATATCCAGTATGCCATTGCCGATAATGTTGTGTACGTACTGGAAGCTAACCCACGAGCCTCACGGACGGTGCCACTTGTGTCAAAAGTCTGCAATATATCTATGGCTCGAGTTGCAACCCAGCTAATGTTGGGCAAGAAGCTTAGCGAGCTTGGTATCAAGCCGCGAACAATCCCATATTTTGGAGTCAAGGAGACGGTTTTTCCATTCAATATGTTCCCTGAGGTAGATCCTGTTCTTGGGCCAGAAATGCGATCGACTGGTGAGGTGCTCGGTATTGCTGATTCATTTGGCTTAGCATTTTTTAAGGCAGAGGAGGCAGCACAGCAGCTGCTTCCCACAGACGGGACTGTCTTGATAACGGTTTGCACAAAAGATCGACCAGCTGTATACGAAGTAGCCAAGCAGTTTATAGAACTTGGCTTTAAAATCAAAGCAACACAGGGCACCCATCTGTTTCTAGTCAGCAAAGGAATTAAATCTGATGTGATTCTCAAGATATACGAGGGACGGCCTAACATCGTAGACGCAATAATGAACGGTGAAATTGAGTTAGTGATCAATACACCAAGTGGCAAGCTGAGCCAATATGATGATTCTTACATTCGTAAGGCAGCAATTAAGTATAAGGTGCCTTATATAACCACACTAGCTGAAGCAACAGCCTCAGCGAAGGGAATTGCTACATATCGTCGGGGTAAGACAGAGGTAAAAGCTTTACAGAGCTATCATGCAGATATCACGTAGCTTTAATTGAGCTAGGCTCACACAGTGCCCTTAGTAAAAGTATTACACAAAATGACGGATTGTTCACTCCAATCTGATTACAGTCCTCACTATGTAGTGAAAAGGATCTACAACTACAAATATAGGAAGAATGTTGATAAGGTGATAGAATATGTAAAAAGGGCACTTTTGAGCAAACAGCTGGTAAGTAGTATGTTTCAAGATAGCCTAGGGAACACCCCATTAGAGCCAGTGAGATGGGACTATGCCTAATCCGTTAGGTTCTATTATTATTGATTCACTTAATTGGAGTAACGGGTCTAAATTATGAAATTAAATTTCATATTTCTTGCTAAAAGCTATAACATACTCCATATGGTTTAGTAAATATATCTTATCGAAAAGCAAGCACAGCGCAGTTAGAAGAGGTGGGTCAACTAAGATACCCGAACAATACACGGCTCCGAAATTTTCATATTTTTTCTTCATTTATTTAAACTGATGCCAGTGTGGGCGATACTGGATTTGAACCAGTGACCTCTGCGATGTCAACGCAGCGCTCTAACCAACTGAGCTAACCGCCCATAGCGCCATAATTTTATTGGGCATCTCCATTACAGTCAACGGGCAGGTGACTTACTGCTACAATCTTAAGGGAGACGCCACCTTGCCCATTTATCTTCATCCTGCTCCCCGTTATAGGCCGTTTTAGGTGTTACCCCCCTGGCTATGGCCGCCGCAGCGACAGCCTTTAAAATGTCACCTGCGATGAAGGGCAGAGCCCCCATGGTAACTACAGCTGCAATAGTAGTTGGCGTACCGCCGACCAGGTTAAGCCATACCCCCAGCCAGATAAGCCCTGGAATATAAATCAGGGCAAAGTTGGCAAAGAGCATTAACCCCAGCATGCTGAAAAAGCTTCGTGACCTGATGTATTTATCGGTGAAGTAACCCAGGAAAAGAACCGCTATAATAAAACCGATTACATATCCTCCGGTTGCTCCCAGCCCACTGGCCCAGCCAGAAAACCAGGGAACTCCAGCAAAACCAAGCCCAGCATAGATAGCCAGGCTTACCCCACCCCACCACCTACCCATTATGACACCAGCCAGGAGTACGGCAAAGGTCTGCCCGGTAATCGGCACCGGGCTCCAGGGAATATAGAACCTCACCTGAGCCAGCAGCCCGACAAGACAAGCCATACCGAAGGCTAAGGCCAGTTTCTTCGGTATGCTAAGCTCATACCTCCAGCGAAAGGCATCATATTTAGTTCTATTGATTGCGGCAACTATCTCCATACTTTACCTCCATTCTTTGTATCAATGAGATAGGTTTATACAATCATTCTTGCTTTATTTCTCCAGGGAATACTAATAAGATTAGGGGCGCGGTTTTTTGTTGCCAATTAGAGCGATTTCTACATTTCCCCCACAGTTGGGGCAGGTTATAGTAACATTGATGGGCTGGCTCATAACCCTTTCAATGACTGCAGAAACCATTGAATCAATATCATCTAACCGCCGGTCTAACATATCCAAACGGCGTTTAATATTTTCAATATTGGCTATCTCTTCTTGTCTCTCAACACTGGTTCTATCTTTTGCCAATGTTGCCCCCTTTGCAGTCGATAAACAGACTAATTATATGGGACAAGAAGACTCATGTCAAAGGCCCGAATTAAGGAAAGGAAAGACCTCTTTTAAAGTGAGGTCTTTCCTTTCCTTAATAATTACTGGCATTAAAATTCCTATTAAAATTATTGATTTAGACAAGAATATGGCGTATACTAGTCACCAATCAAGCAGGAAGGAGGTAGCCAAATGCCCGAAGTAGAAGTTGGGATAGTATCTGACTTTTTTGCTCACCCTTTAGTTGCCGGTATTGAATTAACGGCAGGCATAAAGGTCGGCGACAGAATCCATATTTCAGGCCACACCACCGATATGGAACTTACCGTAGACTCAATCGAGATTAATAATGCATCTGTCACCGAAGCCAAATCAGGTGATGCTATCGGCATTAAGGTCAGTGACCGGGTAAGAAGGGGCGATAAAGTCTATAAGGTTACAGACTAGAGTATTGCCACTAATACTAACCCAGACCCTTTAGCAGGTTTGCCATTTCAATGGCATTTACGGCGGCATCAAAGCCTTTGTTGCCCATTTTGGTTCCCGCCCGCTCAATGGCTTGCTCCAGAGTGTCAGCAGTAATCACGCCATAAGTAACTGGCAGCCCGGTCTCAAGGGCTACTCTGGCAATCCCCTTACTTAATTCGGTAGCAACATACTCAAAGTGGGGTGTGCCACCACGTATCACCGCCCCGAGGCAGACAATAGCATCATACCTCTTGGTTTGAGCCAGCTTTAGCGCTACCAGCGGTATCTCAAATGAGCCTGGTGCCCAGGCAATATCTACATCCTCATCATCGACACCATGGCGGTGCAGTGCATCCTGCGCTCCTTCAAGCAGCTTTTTAGAGATAAACTCGTTAAAACGGGAAATAACTAGCCCAAATTTCAGCCCTTTACCAATTAGCATACCCTCAAAAGACTTGCTCATTAGTGCCTCCTTAATGTTATTAATTTATCCCCCCTGCGCCTTCAAGGGGAAGAGAAATAAAGTGCTTGAAGGAACAGGGATTTATAATATAACTTTTAAAATCTATTATCCCTAATTCTCGGCAGTCTCCGATATTTTCAAAATGTGTCCCATTTTTTTCTGCTTTGTTTCCAGATAACGGAGGTTATATTGGTTGGGCGGCACAATAATAGGCATTGTCTCTACCACTTTAAGACCGTAACCCTCTAGGCCAATCACCTTTCTAGGGTTATTGGTAAGCAATCGAATCTTGCGCAGGCCCAGGTCAGCCAGTATCTGGGCACCAATGCCATAGTCACGTAGGTCTGGCTCAAAGCCCAGGGACAGATTGGCCTCTACAGTATCCAATCCCTTATCCTGAAGGGCATAAGCACAGAGCTTATTGTGGAAGCCGATGCCACGCCCCTCCTGCCTCATATAGAGTAAAACACCCCTCCCCTCTTCGGCAATTTTTTTCATTGCCAGCCCGATTTGCTCACCGCAATCACAGCGAAGACTGCCAAAGATATCACCGGTAAGGCATTCACTATGAACTCTAACTAACACCGGTTTCTTGGTTGATATATCACCCAATACCAGGGCTAGGTGTTCATCGGGGTCTATATCACTCTTATAAGCAATGGCAACAAATTCACCGTATTTTGTTGGCAGCTTAGCCTTAATCACCTGATGCACCAACTTTTCATGACGTCGGCGATAGGCAATAAGGTCCGATATGCTGATAATTTTAATCCCGTTCTTCTCTGACATTACCTCCAGCTGGGGCAGCCGTGCCATAGAGCCGTCTTCGTTCATTATTTCGCAGATAACCCCGGCCGGATAAAGCCCGGCCAACCCGGCTAAATCAACTATAGCCTCAGTATGCCCTGCCCGCACCAGCACGCCACCATCTCTGGAACGCAACGGGAAAACATGCCCGGGGCGGGCTATATCCTCTGGTTTGGTTGCCGGGTCGATTATAGCTTTTATTGTCTCTGCCCTATCACGTGCTGAAATGCCGGTGGTTACCCTGTGCTTGGCCTCAACAGATACAGTAAAGGCGGTACAGAACGGCGAGGTATTATCGTTAACCATCAAGGGAATCCCTAATTCATCCAGACGCTCACCCATGACCGGCAGGCATATGAGGCCCCTGGCATGCCTTGCCATAAAGTTAATTGCCTCAGGTGTTACCTTCTCGGCGGCTAGAACAAGGTCGCCCTCGTTCTCTCTGGCTTCATCATCAACTACGATGACAAACCTACCCGCCTTTATGTCCTCAATAGCCTCACTAATACTAGAAAATCCCATGCTACTCCCTCTTCAAGAGCCTGCCCATAAACTAACTCGCTACAAACCCCTGCTCCCTTAAGAAATCAAGGGTTATGCCTGAATTGCGATTCTGGTTAAATTGCTCCACATATTTGGCAATAATGTCAACTTCCAGGTTGACCAGGTCGCCTACCTGCCGGCCGCCGAGATTGGTGTGTTTCAGGGTATAATCAACAATTGAAATCTCAAATGAACCGGGGTCTCTAGTTACCACGGTTAGACTAATACCATCAACAGCAATAAAACCTTTATCTACCACATAGCGCATCACTTCAGGTGAGGCTTCTATTCTAATTATAGTTGCTTCATCCTGCCGTATAATCGAGGCTACCCTGCCGGTGGCGTCTATATGCCCCTGTACCAGGTGCCCACCTATAGGCTTATCCAGAGTTAGAGGTCTTTCCAGATTTATTTTATCCCCGGCATGAAGTAGACCTATATTAGTCCGCTTTAATGTCTCTAGCATTATGTCAACAGAGAAGGAGTCACTGCTAAAATCGGTTACCGTCAGGCATGCCCCGTTAACATTGACACTGCCTCCCGGCTCCATTCCCCGCAGAACCCTACTGGCGGCAATAACCAGTCTTTTAGATGATACCGAAGTAACTGCACCTATCTCCTCTATAATCCCGGTAAACATACACTCTCCACACCCTATCCCTGATTTTACTATTACCCCCTGGCGGCCACATAGCCGCTAACCATTATATCCTGCCCAAACCTTTCTACGATAACACGTTTCAATTTAAATGAGTCTACCACTTTATCAATACCTTTGCCAGCGACCGCTGTTTTTGCTTTCTCCCCACCAATTATAATGGGGGCGATAAAAACAACTACCTTATCTACCAGTCCCTGGTCAAACATAGAGCCGAGAAGGATACTGCCACCTTCCACCAGAACGCTGGTGATTTTTCGCTTGCCTAATACCCTGATCAACTTTTTCAGGTCAACGTAGCCCTCTGTTGATGGCAGCTCTAATAGTTCAGTACCAGATTGAGTAAAAGCTTCCGCCTCCCCCGTCTTTATTGGCCTGCCCAATGCCAGGAGTGTCTCTCCGGGCTCATTAAATATATGTGCTGTAAGCGGTGTACGCCCCTTACCGTCCACAATTACCCGCAGAGGTTGTTTCTTTACCGTCCCCCCTTTGCCACCGGAACACCTGGCTGTAAGGTGTGGGTTATCAGCCAGGACAGTATTAACACCCACCATAATGGCATCACTGGTATAACGCAGATTATGAGCATAGTGCCTCGCCTTATCACTGCTAATCCATTTAGAATCACCACTATAAGTGGCTATCTTTCCATCCAGGCTCATGGCATATTTGGCAGTAACAAAGGGTATGCCGGTAGTTATAAACTTGACATAGGCTTCATTAATATCCCTGGCTTCCTGCTTATGTTCACCGACAAAGGTTTTAACGCCCGCTGTCTCCAGCTCATCCTTACCCCGCCCTGAGACCAAAGGATTCGGGTCAAGCATTGCCATATGAACCTCAGTGATACCGGCGGCAACGATGGCACTACTACATGGCTGTGTCCGACCATAATGGCAGCATGGCTCCAGGGTAACATACATCGTGCTCCCTCTGGCTGCTTTGCCTGCCTGTTCTAAAGCCACTACTTCAGCATGACTGGAGCCAGGCGGCTGGGTATAGCCCCGCCCTACCACATCGCTATTTTTAACTATCAATGCCCCCACCGCCGGGTTGGGGCTTACCTGTCCCAGGGCCAATTTAGCTAGAGATAGGGCCTGCTCCATATAGTCCATAGCATAATTCTAGCATCTCTTTTTTTAAAAGTGCAAGTTGACAAGCAAAAAAGTTCTCTATAAGCATCAGGAGGGCCGGTTTCTAGGCTCAACTCTCCTGACTATCACCTAAGCTAATCTTTTTTAAGCTATTTGATATTATATACTACCTGGACTGTTAGCTGGATTTCCATCTCCCCCGGGCTGATGGCTGTCTCCGGAACGGCAGTGCCTTCAGTTACCGCAGTATCACGGTAAATAATGGGCGGAGGGATATAGCCGCTATACTCATTGATATAGGTTGGCTTACCCAGCTTTACTCCACCCAGGTCGGCTAACTGTTCCGCCTTGTCTTTGGCATCAGCCATTGCCTCATCCCTGGCATCCTCATAATAGGCTTCTGGCTCATCCACGGTGAAACTGATACTGTTTACCCTGGTATAGTCACCGCCGGCGGCAACAGCGGCATCAATGATTCCTCCAGCATCGTCTATATTTCTGACTTTAACCATAACGGTATTGGTCACACGATAGCCAAGGAGTATTTCCTGACCATCGTCCCACCTGCGTACCGGCTGGATGCTAAAGAACTGGGTCTGGATATCCTTCCCATCAACGCCATAACTATCAAGAACGTTCATAACGGCATCCATGGCTTCAGATGCTTGTTGTCGTGCTTCAACCACCGTAGCCTTTTGAGCCTCAATACCCAAACTGAGCACGGCGATGTCGGGGACAACGGTAACCTCGCCGACACCGGTTACCCAGATTCCAATGTTCTGCTGACTTGATATCGCTTGTTTAACTTCAGACTCTCCAGAGCCGAAATAATCGGTGCAACCGACTGCACCTAAAGTAACAAGCACAAGTGCTATAACGACAGCCAGTAATAAGCCCTTTTTCACTTTGACCTCCTCAATTGTTCTTATTCAGTTTAACCATTATATATAACGATGAATCACAGATTTAGTTAGCCTAATTATACCTTCTGTTATCGTGATACCGCAACTTAACCAAAGGCAAGACTGGCAGGCTTAAGGTAAATAGGCTATAATTTAATTATATTGGAAAGAAAAAAATTTTGGGCGATACCTCTCATCCGCGAAGTTGTAGGCACTCTGGCACTAGCCATACTTATTTTCTTCCTGATTTCAACTACACTACAGAGTTCTGTAGTGATATACGGTAGTATGGAGCCCAACCTTCACGAAGACCAATGGGTTTTAATTAACAAGGTCGTTTATAAATTCCACGAGCCGGAGAGGGGGGACATAGTCGTCTTTACTCCCCCCGAGTCCCTTACCTCGGAATATGACTATATCAAGCGCATTATCGGTCTGCCCGGTGAAGTAGTGGAGATGAAAGATGGAATAGTCTATATTCACCAACCGGACGGCAATGTTTTGACGCTAGATGAGGATGAATATATTGTTGACCCGGCTAATAATTATTTTCTAGGTGACACAATTCCAGAGGATAACTACTTTGTTCTTGGCGATAACCGCAATAATAGTGCTGATTCCCGCTGCGGCTGGACAGTGCCCGGCCAGGACATTGTTGGCAAAGCCTGGCTCTCAATCTGGCCGATGTCCGAGTGGGGGCTGGTGACTAATTACCCACTACCATAAGAACACCACCATGAGCATAGAGGAAATATTTAAGAAGTCTGGAGCGATACTCGAGGGGCATTTCTTACTCAACTCCGGTCTGCACTCTCCCATCTACTGGGAAAAGTTCCGAGTTTTACAGTATCCCAACTATACCGAACAGCTCTGCCGCCTGATAATCAGCCACTTTTCCAAGAAAAAAATCCAGGTTGTCGCCGGGCCAACCACCGGCGGCATTCTCCTTGCCTACGAAGTAGCCAGACAGCTAGGGGTGCGGGGGATATTTGCCGAAAAGGAGGGTGCCAACGGTCGGATTTTCAAGCGGGGTTTCGGCATCAGCCCCGGTGAACGGGTTCTTATTGTGGATGATGTCCTCACCACCGGCAAGTCTATCCGCGAGGTTCTGTCCCTGGTAAACGAGCAAGGCGGTATAGTTATCGGCATAGGCGTACTGGTTGACCGCTCCGAGCAGGAGCAGGAATTTGGTGTCCCGTTATTTAGCTGTCTTCGTTCTATTACACCGACCTATAAACCACAGGAGTGTCCTCTGTGTGCCGTCGGCATTCCGCTGACCAAACCCGGCAGCAGCCAGAGCCCTGTGGAATAAATATCTGGCAGGTTTATTATGGATACCGGTTTAATTATTACCATTGTTGTAGCCTCCGCTATCGTGGTTATCTTGCTAGCTTACTATATTATCAAATGGCGGTTTGAAAATAGATTCCGCCATTGGCTGGAGGTAGAGCGTCGGGTTCTGGAGCAGGAAAGGGAAGGTATACGAAGGGCAGCCGTTACCCAGAGCCGGGCGGTGTTGGGTGGTAAGTTCGTCGAGCAGCTAGCACCGTACCTGCCCGAGTTCAAGTATGACCCAACCGAAGCCCGATTTATTGGCAGCCCAATAGACCTGGTCGTTTTCCCCGGGCTGGCTACCGGTGACCCCCAAGAGATTGTCATCATGGAAATAAAAACGGGCAAGAACTGCCAGCTAACGCCTCAGCAGGATAAAATCCGCCGGCTCATTGAGGACGGCATGGTCAGATGGGAGCTGATTGAGAAGCCCACCAGCAGTTAGAATGTTAAATCCATCCCCATTAATTGGGGTCTAAAATTTTAATTGGCGCGTCTTACTCCACCTTTTCCAGCTGGGCAAAGCTTAAAAGGAGCTTCTTAACTCCCACGCCACGAAAGGCAACTACCACCTCGCTATCGTTCTTTACCGGCTGGCATTTTACCACCACCCCCTGACCAAACTGGCTATGGTAAACCTGGTCACCAGCCTTTAGTTCGGGAAGGTCAATGGCAAAGGCAGGGGTATCATGCCACGAATAGGCGCTGTGGGTAAGCTGGCTTTCTTCGCCCCGCCACAGGTCGGCACCGCTGGTCAGGTGCCGGGGTATGTCCTGTAGAAAGCGCGATGGACTGTTGACCGTGCTACCACCCATCAGACTTCGGCGAAAGGCTCGCACCAGATATACCCTTTGTTTAGCTCTGGTAACACCGACGTAACAAAGGCGTCTTTCTTCTTCCATCTGCGCCGGGTCGTCAAAAGACCTGAAGTGGGGCAGAATACCTTCTTCCAGACCGACAATAAATACCACCGGGAACTCCAGTCCCTTAGCCTGATGCAGGGTAATCAGGGTTACCGCATCCATAGTTTCATCATAGCCATCGACATCAGATACCAGCGTTACCCCCTCCAGAAAGGCAGCCAGTCCCTCCCCGGGCTCCAGATCACGGTACTGCCGGGCGACGGTGCCCAGCTCAAGGATGTTCTCCCAGCGCTCTTCCCCGTCTGGTGTGTTTAATATATATTTTTTATAACCCGATTTCTTGACCACCAGGTCAAACAGCTTGCCCAAATTTAGTTCCTGACTGTGTGAAACCATCTCTTCTATCAATTTGAAAAAATCGCCTAGCGCTCTGATACTGCGGGCATTAAATGGCAGCTGTTTATCATCATCAGAAGAAGCTATCAGCCGTAATGCCTGGTACTGAGATAGTCCCAGAGATTTCGCCCAGTCGGCTAGCTGACTCAGGGTACGCTGGCCGATGCCCCTCTGGGGGATATTGATTATCCTCAGCAAACTGACGCTGTCATAAGGATTCTGGATAAGTCTGAGGTAGGCAATGATGTCCTTTACCTCGCGACGCTCATAAAAGCGGGTGCCGGCCACCAGCCTATAGGGCGTCCCGTAACGGATAAAAGCCTCCTCAAGGGCTCTTGACTGGGCATTGGTGCGGTACATAACAGCACAGTCACTCAAACGAGCCTTGCCCTGCTCCACCAGTTGCTCGACTTCTTTAACCACAAACTGGGCTTCCTTCTGCTCATTATATGTCTCAACAACGGTGACCAGCTCCCCAGGCTCATTATCAGTCCATAGCTCCTTGGGTTTTCGCTGCTCGTTGGCTGAGATTATGCAGGATGCCGCCTCCAGAATCGTCTTTGTTGAGCGGTAGCTCTGTTCCAGTAGCACCACTTTAGCTTCCGGGTAATCCTTCTCAAAGTTGAGGATGTTGCGCAAGTCTGCCGACCGCCATGAGTAGATTGACTGGTCAGGGTCGCCAACAACACATATATTACGATGCTTACCAGCCAGCTGCTCCACCAGCTGGTACTGAACCAAATTTGTGTCCTGAAACTCGTCTACCAAGACGTGGAGGTATCTTTGTTGATATTTGGCTAATACTTCAGTCTGGCTACCAAATAGCTGTACTGTCTTCATCAGCAGGTCATCAAAGTCCAGGGCATTACTCTGCTTGAGTAGCTGCTGGTACTGCTCATAGACACGCCCGACCACTTCATCAAAATAGCTTGCGCCTCGCTGAATATACGCCTCAGGGGTTAGCATCCGGCTCTTGGCACTACTGATAGCCGACAGGATAGCTGAAGGGGCATACTGTTTCGGGTCAAGCCCTATCCCCAGCATAGACCGCTTTATAAGACTCAACTGGTCTTCGCGGTCATATATGATAAAACCACGGTCAACACCTATAGCCCTGCCATCCAGGCGCAGGATACGGGCGCATATGGCGTGAAAGGTGCCCAGGGTTATCTCCTTTACCGAACCACTAACCAGCCGGTTAAGCCTCGCCTTCATCTCCCGGGCGGCTTTATTGGTAAAGGTGACCGCCATAATACGCCACGGGCTGATACCGCAAACCCTGATGAGATAGGCAACCCGTTGAGTAATTACCCGGGTCTTGCCGCTGCCGGGACCGGCCAGAATCAGCACCGGGCCACTTATAGCCTCAACCGCTTCCCTTTGTGCCGGATTAAGCTCAGATAGAATGTCCACTTTTATAAGATAATTATAACACGAGCAGCTTATATCGGTCATTTAAATGAATTGACAATAAGCGTATAAAAATATAATATATATTTGAATATGCGCATATTAGCTTAACTATCTCTAGAGGGAAAAATGCAGGACTTGATTAAGGTGATGAAGGCCCTCTCTGATGAGACAAGGCTCAGGATAATAAACCTTCTACTTCAGAGGGGGTGTTGTGTCTGCGAGATTATGCAGGCTATGGACATCTCTCAGTCCCGGGCGTCGCGCAACCTCAGAATCCTCCAGGGTGCCGGCTTTCTTAGGGCACAGCGGCATGGAGCCTGGATAATTTACTCTATAGACCGGGAGACCGCCAACCACTACGCTGCTTCTCTCGCCAAGCTGCTAAAGGATTCCCCTATCAGCAATGAGATATTGGCACAGGACAAGGAAAGATTAAACCACGCCGTAAGAACAGGCCCAGGGTGTAGAAAGAAGTAAAAAGATAGCATGGAAGAAAGAAGACTGGGCATATGGGAGAAATATCTAACCCTATGGGTTGTACTTTGTATGGGCTCAGGAGTGTTAATAGGGCTACTATTGCCTGATGTTCCGGCCTTCCTGAGCAGGTTTGAGTACGCTTCAGTGTCAATACCCGTGGCCATACTAATCTGGCTTATGATTTACCCGATGATGCTGAAGGTTGATTTCGCAAGCATTGTAAATGTCGGCAAAAACCCTAAAGGGCTTATAGTGACCTGGGTAACTAATTGGGCTATTAAACCGTTTACTATGTATGCGATTGCTTCACTATTCTTCTTTGTTATATTCAAGGGGCTGATTCCACAAGAACTGGCACTTGAATATCTTGCCGGTGCCGTGTTGCTTGGCGCCGCACCATGTACCGCCATGGTATTTGTTTGGAGCTACCTCACCAAAGGTGATGCAAATTACACACTTGT
>SDBU01004810.1_pt1 | contig 16402 bp, 16 predicted proteins | sample 2277071 | NCBI WGS metagenome assembly SDBU01 (sample SAMN10397929, study PRJNA504765) | marine sediment metagenome | isolation source: marine sediment core GS08_GC12, 126 cmbsf | place: Arctic Ocean: Gakkel Ridge, Loki's castle | collected 2008
ATGGGATTCCTCGTGGGGCAGGTCATGAAAGCCACAAAGGGAAAAGCCAATCCTCAGTTGGTCAACAAAATATTGAGAGAGAAACTTTGAATAATAACGGCAAAATAGACCTGAGAGGCTGTCTCCTGCCAGAACTTGAGGAAATAGTGCAGTCATGGGGCGAGAAAAGCTATCGCGCGCGGCAGTTGATGCTATGGCTTTACCATAAACGAGCCACCTCTTTTGAGGAGATGACTGATATATCGAAGGCGTTTCGTGCCAGGTTAGGCGATCTGGCCTATATTAGCCATCTCAAGCCGCTTGAGAAAGTGAAATCCGAGTTAGATGGCACGACGAAGTATCTCTTTGAACTGGAGGATGGTCAGCGGATAGAGAGCGTTCTGATGTATGATCGCAGTCGCGTGACCTGCTGTGTGTCCACACAGGTTGGCTGTGCCCAGAGTTGTGCCTTCTGCGCTACTGGCGCTGGTGGATTCGTGCGTAACCTCACCGGTGCGGAGATCATCGGCCAGATCATGTCCATCGAAGCCGACATGGAGGATTCGGAATGGGCGGGCGGGCCTCATGGCGTGAAGAGTGTTACGAACGTGGTTTTGATGGGCATGGGTGAACCGTTGGCGAACTACAAGGAATCTATGAAGGCAATCCGGCTGATGAATGAGCCAGAGGGGCTTATGATCGCTGCCAGGAAGATCACTGTTTCCACCTGCGGATTGGCGCCGCAGATTCGCCAATTCACCCGCGAAGGGACACAGGTAGGGCTGGCGCTCTCTCTAAACGCGACTACAGACGAAGTGCGCAGTCGGCTGATGCCTGTCAACCTGCGGCACCCCATCAGCGAGATACTCTCTGCTTGTAAGGAATGGGCGTTGACAGTTAACAGATGGCTCACAGTTGAATATATACTCATGAAGGGCATAAATGATAGTATTGCCGACGCCGGACAACTATGCAGACTTTTACATGGCATTCCCAGCAAGGTGAACCTCATTGCATACAACGCTGTTGACGGCTTACCGTTTCAGCGCCCGGATTCTAACAGTGTCGAGAAGTTCCGCGAGAGACTGGCTAACTCCCGCCTCGTAGCGCCTGTACGGGCTAGTAGAGGAGCAGATATATCAGCCGCATGTGGTCAACTCAGGGTTAGGCGGCGGCAAACAGATTTGGCTTGACAGCGACGCCAGAATCATGTAAACTATCGCTTAATGGCAAGTCAGAACGAAATAAAGCCGCTATAAATGGAGCTATTTAAATAAATGAGGAGAGATATGAAATGATCGCCAGAAAAGGGGTCAGTATACCCATAGTTACAATGTTTTTACTCCTGATCTTCGGATGTAAGGATTCAGAGAAGAAAAGCAACTTCGAGTTGGGGGAGGAACATTTCTACGCGAGCAACTACGTCAAATCCATAATAAGGTTGGAAACGTGGATAAGGGATGAAGATCCTGATGATCTTCAAGGGCACAATACCAGATCCCAGGCTATGCTCGTCGTGATGTATCACGATGATAAAACGAGACAAGATCTGTTCCAGAAGGAGTTCAAAAACCTGCAAAATATAGGTGAGTCGGGTATGACTGCTGTGCTCAAACTGGTAGAGCACCCCACCATAAGATCGCGACTTGGAAATACCATAAGTGTTGTGTTGGCAGAAGATGGCAAGTTATCAACACCGCCTTTGATGAAATATATGAAAGGGCCTAATCCGAAGCTCAGAATTTATGCTCGGGATGTGCTCGTAAAGATAGGTGAACCTGCTGTGGGAGCTCTCATCCAGGCTTTGGACGATCCTGATCCGTATAACCGCAGCAGAGCCGTTGAAGCGCTGCGTGAGATAGGTGACGAGAGTGCCGTTGAGCCGCTGAAGGCAAAGCTAAACGATCCCAACGGGCTTGTTCGGGTACAGGTTGCCGCTGCTTTATACACGATGGGTCAGACGAACCCCTCAAGACAGGTAATACTCACTGCTATGGACGACGAGAACGTCCAGACCAGGCGTGTAGCGGTCAAGTCTGTAGCGGAGGTTTTAGATGATCCGCCGCCGAAACCAGTGATGAAGGCATTGCAGGATGCTGATGCTGATGTGAGAAATTATGCCGCTCTGGCTGTGGGTAAGACTCGCAGTCCGGAAGCTGTCAAGCCGTTGATAAAGATGCTTCTGGAGGACGAAAGCGATCAGGTTAAAGCCTCTGCGGCAGGTTCTCTCGGAAAGATCGGGAAGCCGGCGGTCGAGCCTCTTATAAAGCTGCTGGAAGATGCCAAAGAGATGGAGCTTATCATCTGGATCGTTCAGACCCTTGGTGAAATAGGTGATAAACGAGCCATCAAACCTATGGAGAAGATCTATAACGAAACTACCAACACGGTATTGCAGCATGAGACAGCCAGGGCTTTAAACAATATCGACTGATCGGATTTGCCGATCAACTTTGTACCGTTATTTTACCGGACACGAACCAACCACCATGTAACGTAATTTCAGGAGGGTATTTGAATGGCAGATTTGTCAGCACTTGCGGAAAATTTGATAAACGGCAAAGCTCCGGAGGTGAAAGAACTAACTCAGAAGGCGTTGGATGACGGTGTTGCGCCTGGCGAAATCCTTAATGATGGTCTGATAAAGGGTATGAGCGTTGTGGGCGAGAGGTTCAAGAACAATGAATTCTACGTCCCAGAGGTGCTCATAGCTGCCAGGGCAATGCACGCTGGTATGGACATTCTTAGTCCAGCGCTGGCGGAGTCAGGCGTTAAACCCATCGGCAGGATACTCCTTGGAACAGTTAAGGGTGACCTTCACGATATTGGTAAGAACCTGGTTGCCATGATGATGGAAGGTGCTGGATTCGAGGTCGTGGACCTGGGAATCGACGTTCCGCCGGAGAAATTCGTCGAGGCGGCAAAAGATGGAGGCGGCGTAATTGCCATGTCCGCCCTCCTGACTACCACTATGACCGCTATGAAAACTACGATGGAGGCCCTTGAGGAAGCCGGCGTGAGAGATCAGGTCAAAGTCCTCATTGGCGGCGCTCCAGTAACTCAGAATTACGCTGATGAGATCGGCGCTGATGGTTACGCCAGAGATGCAGCCAGTGCTGCTGATAAAGCCAAAGAGCTTATCAACGCCGCGTGAAGTGACTAAGAAGTGACTAAGAAGTGACTAAAGTTGAAAGTGAGCTAAAGTGACTAAAGTTATACCAGTATTTAACTTTAGTCACTTTAGTCACTTCAACATACTTTAGCTCACTTTCCTTCCTTCCACTATCGTTGCGTGAATGTTCACGTCATCATCTGCAACGACTATGTTGGCATCTTTTCCCACTTCCAGACTTCCCATTTTATCCGCTACCCCTATAATTCTGGCAGGTACGATAGTGGCCATCCTGACAGCATCGGACAGCGATAGCCCCACCGGGCCTATAAGCACCCTTATAAGATCGTTCATTCTGACGACACTGCTGGCATATCCTGTTCTGTCTGGCATAACTGCCATTCCATCCTGAACGACGGCTTCCTGCCCATCTTTTGGGCCAAAAGTATAGACTCCCGGCGGCATTCCTGCGCCGCGCATAGCGTCCGTTGTTGCGCAGACTTTATCAAGACCTTTGGCTTTGAGCACCATCTTCACAAGTTCCGGCGGCAAGTGCTTCCCATCGGCGATGACTTCCGTGGTGAGTTCATCCAGAAGGAGTGTTGACTCAACCATACCGATGAGTCTGGCTGGCCCTATCTTAACAATGGTAGACATTGCGCAGTACATGTGCGTAACGTGGCTCGCGCCCCAATCTATTGCCTCAAGTATCTGATCGTAGGTGGCGTCCGAATGTCCCAGGGAGACGACTATGCCGTTGTCAACCAGGGCTTTTATGAGGGCTTCCGCGCCATCTATCTCCGGCGCCAGTGTCATGGAGACAATATCGTCGGCGTATTCCAGCATCTTATCATATTCGGCGGGCCTGGGATTCCTCACGTATATGGGCAGATGACAGCCACGCTTGGCATACGCGAAGAAGGGTCCCTCAAGATGCGCTCCGATGACGGAAGCGCCGTCCACACCGCTGGATCTGGCCTCGCGAACTGCCTCCAGAGCTTGCAGAATAGCTTCAGGAGTGCTGGAGGCCGTGGTGGGAAGAAAAGCCGTAGTGCCGCCGCCGGCATGATACTTAGCTATAGTCTCGATGTCAGACAGTGTACCGTCCATAGTATCGCAGCCTTTTGCTCCGTGACAATGGATGTCTATAAACCCCGGCAGCACCCATTTCCCTGCGGCGTCCATGACCTCAGCGCCTTCAGGAAACTCCACGTCACCAGATTTGCCAACAGCCGCTATTTTGCCCTCTTCTACTCGGATCGCCCCATTCTCAATAGCACCTTCTGGCGTCATAACTCTTCCGTTACTTATCCCATTAACAATACCCATATCAAGACCTCCTTGTTGTTGTTGGGCGCATTTTATTAGTTGGGGGAGTCTTTCAACGCGAATAATTCGTCGAACCTCCCATTAACCCATGCAAGCCTCAGATGCAACAGATGATTGAAGCCAACTTCACTCCAACGCATCCCAACGCCCTTGAATCCCCCCGCGTACGCGAGGGCATTTGCAGGCACTTTCTACCATACCACTGCCGATGGGTAGCCCTGGCTCCTTGAATTTCTGATACTGAATATGGTATTGATGTGTATCCAGATATTCATACAGATTTTTCGCGGACTTTCTCGATGATAGTTGATACATGCGTGAACATAAAAAGACCATCTAATTTGATGGTCTTTCGCTTGTCATGAACCAAGCTCTTTATCGGGCTTTGATGTTAGCCCAGGTTGTTGTGAGTTTACCAGAAACATCAACAGCTGATGGATAGAGCGATTCTTCTAGCCCTTGATTCATAAGAGTCAGGATGTCTTCTTTCTCCAGCGCCACATCGAGAATTGCAACGTCGTCAATGACACCGCTAAAAGAAGTACCCCAATTATTAGAGTTCGGTGCACCTATAGTTACTGTGGAATTGCTGGCAGAAATACTTGGTACTCCAGCGTGATGGATATCCAGTTCTCCATCTACATATAGGTCAATTCCCGCTGAACTTACAGTAGCAGCCAGATGATGCCAATCGCCGTCATTTATTTGTGTACTAAAGTGTTTCCAACCGCTTAAGTAGAAGCTTGCTTTTCCAGGCGCACCGCCATCACCATTTATCACAAGCATATAGCTTAGACCTGACCCTGACACACCATACTTACTAATAACTATAGCACTTGATGGGCTTCCTTCAAATTCTACCCAGGCCTGAACCGTAATTGTTTTGGTAAGACTCAAACTCTTCTCATCCCCGCAATCAACGTATTTATTTGCACCGACAAACTCCAGAGCACTCCCAAATTTTCCCTCCACCCATGCAGGATTTCCCACGAGTTGTCCATCATTTCCTTCTTTAGAAGAATCTGCGGCTATATCACCTTCATCCTCATCAAACAGCCACACTCCAACGCATGTTTCAGGGTCTAACTCGGCAGAACTTGAAGCAGTTAATACACCAGCAATAAACAGAACAACAACGCCAATCAACAAACATTTTGCTTTCATTTTTGCTCCTTTCTTAAGAAACCAGCTATTGGTTGACTCATTCATAGCCGGTTACAGAAAAACTAAGAATCAGAATTGACGAAACCATTGCCGCAAACCATTTATCATAGCCCACCCCCATAAAGGTAAGTGCCATCTACCCTACTTTGACAGTTGATAGTGGCACATTAGATAAACACCCGAACGGGATCAAATTCTCTATTTATAAGTTCCAATTCATCACTATGGACCTCGATTCCAAGCAAAGTCATCTGGTCGTAACTGAAGTAGGAATAGCCAGCCATCAAATCACCTCTCAGAAGGAGAACGTTCATGTTTTCATAAAAGTACATACCATATCCCCTCCCCCACTGTCAAGGAAATTTCAGCTTTAGATGGGAGCTGTACATGTCTTTTGTTTATGCACGGCCCAAATATAAGCAAAGGAAAAGGGCATTAGCAAACAACATGCCACATACAAAATCACTTCCTGTTTGACCTCTATCTTAGTACTACTTTGTCAGTTAGCTGAAGTAGCCTAAGATTCTATCTTGGCCTGTTGATGGAAAGCCAACTTAGAAAGTTGGGCTACGACTGCATCGCGATCTAATGTGACAAAGTCAAGTTACTATCACCATTTCGTTCAGCGTGATTCCAATTGAGCGGCCCAGGTGGTGAGTTCCATCGCCTCTTTTCGTTTGCTTCTGTCTTTTCCGAACACTGCCGCCAGCTTTCTGCATCCTTCTGCCAGCAGGCGGCGCAGGTTTCTATCCTGTGGTTTCACATCCAGGGCAGATTTCAGAACTTTCTTGGCTTCAGCAATAGAGCCGCGCCCTGTATGAGACATGGCCAGGCTTAAGCGCGCTCGCGCCAGTTTATCCCTGGTCTGCCGTGCTCCGGGGTTGCCAAAAAGTGCCAGGCTGAGTCTGCTCTCGACGGTGAGCAAGTTCTGATGAGCTATTTTGTTCTGTGGCTCCGCCGCCAGGACTTTGTCGAATTCCGCTATAGCCTCCAGATACTTTTTCCCCATGATGTATATGTAACCGATGTTGTTGTGAAGGGCTGGCGGCATCCGATTTTCAGGAACACGTTTATAATATTCCAGAGCCTGGTCGTATCTCTCGGCTTGAAGATATTCGTTTCCTCGGTGCATGTCCAGAGCCGCAACCATGTTGAGTGCGCCGTCATTGTCAGGTTCCAGTTCAAGGGCTTTGTTCACATATTGCGTGGCTTCCTCCCAGTTCCCAAGCCGTTGATATGCCCGGGCCAGGCTTAGATGGATCCCCACATTGTCCGGGTCGATTTTCAGACCGCCTTTGAGTACCTCCACAGCTTTGGAATTGTCTCCTTTCCCAATTAATTCTATCCCTTGCTTATGGTGCGCTATGGCGAGGTTATCTTTAAGTCCTTCATCCCCTGGATCAGTCCGTAGGGCGTTTTTAAACGCGCCTATGGCCGCTTGATAATTGCCCATACGGAAGTATGCTGTCCCTATATTATTGTGTGCCTCCTTGCTACCTGGCTCCCGCTTCAGAAAACGCTTGTAGGCTATGATCGCCTCTCTGTCCCGTCCCGACTTAGACAAATTCGACGCCTGGTTCCAGTACGCCGCAGCGAGATTCTTCTCCGCCTCCGCCATGTCTGGCGTCAATCGCAGAGCTTGATTGTATGACTTGACTGCCGCGTCCCATTGGTCTGCTTCTGCATACCTCACGCCCCGATTGTTATAGCATGAAGCCATATTGACTTTGGCAAGCGTGAAGGCGGGATTGATACGCAAAGCTTTAGTGTATTCGTCTATGGCTTTCTGAAATTGTCTAACTCCTGCGTAGGCTGAACCGAGGCTGTTATACAGTTCCGGCTTGTCTGGAAAAAATGCAACGCCATCCAGCAGAAGGTCTATAGCCGCCTGGTGCGCTCCGGCATTGATGAGTTCCTTCCCTCTGGAGATATACACTTTGGACAGATTCCTCTTCGCTGGCTGATATGTGCGTTCCAGTTTGAGCGCCTTCTTGAAATGTTGGATAGATTCCGCCGTTTCTTTCCTTTCATAATACAATGCGCCGATGATATTGTGTACCATGGCAGAGGGGTCGGATTCCACCAGTGAGAGGTATTCCGCAAGCGCGGCCTGCTCCTGACCGCTTCTTCGATACGCTGACGCCAGAGCGGAACTCGCCTTGTAGAATTCACGATCTATATGCAGGCATCTCTTGAAATTATCTATGGCCTGATCGTAATCTTCCTGGTCCGCGTATACGGTTCCCAGAAGAAAATACAGCCTCGCATCCTCCAGTTTCGTGCGCATCTCTTTCTTGATGGCGCTGATGGATTCTGCATGAAGCGAGTAGTTGAGTTCATGAAAATACATCATCTTGAGGGTGTTCGTGTCCCTGGATGTGGGGAGAATAGCGTCAGCGGCATAATACATGATGTCCGCCTTATTTTTGCTGTGTCCCCACAGACCGATAGCATGGCCGAATTCGTGCAGGAATACAGTCTTCATCTGTTCGTGAGTCAACGGCTTGCGGGTCTTCTTGTCCTGAAGGCTTATGCGCATTTCCACGTTAAATTCATCCTGCCCGGTCCGGTGTAGTTCCGATACTCCCAGCGGATGCTCCTCATCTTCCGCCTCCAACGCCCTGACCCACGAGACCAATACGTTTGCGTCATTGGGCAGGTTTGTCAGCCGAAACTTCACAAGGCCACCAGAGCTAGTCTCCCATTCCTTCATAGCATATCGAAGATCCGCTGCATAGTTTTTCCCCTGCACCGTCAGGCCCTCCACGTATACAGTGATAGGAAGCTCCGTAAATCTGGTGAGCCGACCGTCTGACACCATAGCTACACGGTCGAAGTAGTTGTCGGGAGTCTCCGAGATGCAGTTGAGCGCCAGCAGAAGGCTGAATAATGTCAGCGAAGCCACCAGGACGCTTCCTGATAGGAATGCAAGCCGAATATTGAAAAACACTTTTATCATAATGACAACTCTCGTTTCCAGTTAATCTGGCCGCTTTTGTTTTGCAGCCCTCTTGACGCTGATCTTAGCATTGCATCGCTAATTTGTCAAAGGAATATCGTTTGACAAACTCCTGCCCTTGCCTTATTATATACGGGGATTTGTGGAAACTGTTTACGGACCTATGGCCGGATTCGAGACAAGGAGGGCGCAAAATGACAAGGTTGCTAAAAGAGTTATTAATTGGTCTTCTCATCTGCGGTCTAACATTCTCAGGTTTTATGGGGTGCAGTGACGAAGGGAATGGAGGCGAAGCGGATCAGCCGCCGGAGCTTCCGCCGGATGCTTCTATGACTGTAGATCTCTCGACTTTTGGTGAGGGAAAAGTAGCCCCAGGCCTACAACTTCCTGGAAAGAACTTCTCAAACGCCGCCATCAGGGTTGGCTTGCTGAATCTCGCTGTTGTTGTTGGGATGGCTCTGCCAGCAGCGACATTTAAGGCGGCTGTAAGCACAGATCCTGTAAGACAAGGTGATGGTTCATGGCTCTGGAGCTACGAAATCAACATACTTGGGTTTGATATTGCAGCCGAACTCACCGGACGACTCGACCTGGCGGAACTTAAGACTGTCTGGTCAATGCGGGTCAGTAGCAACCTCCTGCTGCTAAATGACTTCCAGTGGTATACCGGGGAGAGCGTGCTGGACAACACCTCAGGAAGCTGGCTCTTCTATGATTATCTAACCCCCAACGCCGCCAATGAGCTTGCTAAGGTCGAATGGACTGTGTCGGCTGTGGACGAGGCCGACCTGGTCATTTCAAACCTGACGGTGGATGGTGCGAACGCCGGTGACATACTCTTATATAGCATCGCCGGGACGACAGCTCTCATCTCCTTCTATGATGCTTCTGAAGACATGGTGGCGGACATAACCTGGGATCTGATTACGATAGCAGGTAGTATATTGGTCCCGAACTACAATGACGGAGAACGGGCATTCTGGAATGAAGATAAGCAGGATACTGTTCCATAAAATAAGCGTAATATCGGAGTCCAGGGCTGCGAATTAAATAACTTTCCCATTTGGCCAGATTCCCCCTTAAAAAAGGGGGAATCCACCGTTTGCTCACTGGCCATTGGTATCTTATCTCAAACGGGTAAGCTATTTAATCAAGCGTCCTTAACATTCAGGGATCACCATAATGAAATCAACCAGATCGGAAGAAAATGCGCCGTATCGGCAGGAGCTAGGCGATGGGCTGGTGTTGAAAACTGCTGCCAGCGCGGAAGACATCGATCGCATCGCCGAGTGCCATAACATTGTCTTTGAGGAAGAAGAGGGCGTCGGTGAGATGTGCCGTCGGCTATTCTTATACCACCCAAATACTCAACGCAGTGACCTAATATTTGTGGAAGATGAGAAAACCGCCGAGGTGGTCTCGTCTCTATGCCTCATCCCCTGGCGATGGCGCTATGAGAATGTCATTTTGAAAGCTGGTGAGATGGGTATCGTGGCAACAAAGGAGAATTACCGCCGCCGGGGATTGATCCGCGCTCAGGCGGACTATCTGAAAGAGCAATTGATGGAACGTGGATTCCATTTATCTCAGATTCAAGGTATCCCATATTTTTATCGACAGTTTGGCTATGAATACACCCTCCCACTGATAGGCGGACATCGAATGGAACTGCATCAGATCCACGATCTGAAGGAAGACGAGAAGCCAGGCTTTACCTGTTGTCTGGCAACCGCCGAGGATCTGCCCGTCATAAAAAGGCTATACAATGAAGCCGCTCAGGATTTGCAGATCAGCGCGTGCAGAGATGATGCGATCTGGGAATATCTCTGGGAGCACTCTCCAGCAACGGAGACGGCCTGTGAATGGTGGGTAGTTGAGGATGTGGGCGGAAGCGTGACAGGCTACTTCCGCGTCGAAAAACATGGGTTCGGTCCCGGCGTGAATGTAGTCGAAGTATCGCGGTTGAGCTACGATGCCGCGCTGGCGGTGCTGCGCCAATTGAAGAAGCTCGCAGTTGAGCGGGAGAAGCCGTATATCCGCCTCGCCTTGCCCAAAAACTGCGCGTTTGTGCGAACAGCCAGTTATCACGGAGCGAATGACCTGGGAACGTATGCCTTTCAGATCCACATTCCTGACATGGCGCGACTTCTGAGCGCCATTGGCCCGGCGCTGGAAAGCCGTCTGGTGGAGTCACCCTTCGCTGGCCTCACAGAAGAGGTAAAGCTCAATTTCTACCGGGAAACCGTTGCACTTCATTTCGCTGAGGGGAAGCTCAAACAGACGCAGTCGCTGGATTCTGGCCAGGGCCCTATTCGCATCCCGCCGCGCGCTGCTGTGCCGTTGGTGTTAGGCTATCGGAGCCGTGAGGAGTTGAAAGATTCCTGGCCTGATATGGGGATGCCGTCGAAGGAGGCCTACCTGATAGACGTGCTTTTCCCGAAAATGGTGTCGCACATATATACGATCTACTGATGGAGAGGGTGCGGTGAAAAAATATGCACGACTATAAAGATGAGTATCTGAAACAGGAAACCGCCCGTGTTCTGGAGGAAAGGCAAAACCTCGGTTTGGGTGGGTTGGTTGGTGGCCTGGCGTGTGTGATCATAAATACTGAGCCAGATAGGCAGAAAGCCGCTGTTGCGGAACTCTTGAAATATACGGGTCTGGAATTTGTCCAGGCTTTTGAGGATTCGCAATATAAAACCTGTGTGCTGAAAACGGAAGGCTCGGCAGATTTCCTCATAAGGTCGAGAAAGAACGCCGATAATCCCTTCATCACTTTCAACATAGCCCCAAAATCCAGACACCTGCCTAACACCAGGCTGGAGACGTTCGTCTTCGAGACAGAGGATATAGAGAAGTACGTGTCAATCCAGCGGGGAAGAGGGATCGTATTTCTCACCGATGAGATAATCCATACAGACAGGTTTTCATTTATCCAGACTATACCTTCCAGCTACACAGGGAACTCCACCGGCTTTGTTCAATGGAAGGGGCATAAAGGGGAGTATTTCACAGATGGCAGCGCACTCCTTGATTGGAAGTTTCGGCAGTCGACGCGTTTTGATACTGTAAAAGAACTGGATCACACTGCCACGAGGGTCGAAGCGGCGGACAGGGAGCCGGCTATAATTGAGTTCATGGAATTGACCAACTACAATTTTGACTTTGCGGTATACGTTAAGATATTCAATTCCATAACCAACGTCACAAGGCTGTCCGCAGAAGATTTCGCTATGGTATTTACGTCCGGCATTTCGTCCTACAAGAGCGATGAGGAATCAGGCCCCACGGAGAAATTCATTCACAACTATGGTCGGCGCGTGCACCATATCGCCTTCAGGACCGAAAAAATAGACGAGACCTTCGCGGATCTCAGATCGGCGGGTATGGGATTCCTGATAGATCTGGTGGGTTCCCCGGATGAGGGCTTGAAACAGACTTTTTCAGAGGCCTCCGCAAATACCTTGCTCGTCAACGAATATATTCATCGCTATGGGGATTTCGACGGCTTCTTTACGAAGAGCAATGTAACTCTATTAACCGGCGCTACGGATAAGCAGTAGCACAACCAGAGGGAATGATATAATGTCTGATAAACCATCCGCGATCTTGATCGGCGACTCTATTTGCATGGGATACCGCCTGCTGGTGGAACAGCGTCTATCAGGGCAGGTGAATATACTTGGCATCGAAGGAAATGGCGGCGACAGCAGCCGGGTATTGGGAAATCTGGACAAATGGATGACCAGCCGCGACGCGGGTCTTATCCATTTCAACTGTGGCCTGCACGACCTGAAGTTTGAACGCGATACAAAGGCCTATCAGCAGCCGATAGATGTCTACGAGGCGAATTTGAGGAAGATCGTGGAAAGGCTTCAAAAGGAAGCGACAGCGCGTCTCGTCTGGGTTGCCACAACACCAGTTATAGATGAGCGTTACAATACTGCGAAAGGATTCGACCGCTACCAGCACGACGTTGAGGCTTACAACCGCATCGCAACTGCTATCATGACTGATGCTGGCATCCCGATTGACGACCTGCACAGCGCTATCCAGAACGATGACGTGGAAGCATGTTTAGGCAGCGACGGCGTCCACATGACGAAACGCGGGAATGAGGTTTTGGCGGATGCTGTGTGCAAGTGTATACTGAATCAATTGGGGATAGGCAAGTTTAAGAAAAGACTATAAGGTTTGTATAGACACTCAGATAATGCTTTTGAGTCGGTCCTGTTTTAAAATTCTTTATCTAAACATCTATAGTATCCAGCATCCAGCATCCAGAGACCTATCACCAGTCACCATCCACTATATTCGACCCAATAAAGCCAGCGCCACCAGTGACAAGATATTTCAACACTCTTATACGCCTCGCTTCTTTCAACACTAATATCAGTTTTTGGTTAACCTGCGAGAGGATCGGTAGAACCACGGAGACCTATTGACCAAATACCCAGGACGAAATACACAAGCTATTTGTATTTTCCCATGAGCCTGGATTTACCGAATCCAGCCAGTTTGCGGTGTCGTTCCGCCATCTCCATCAGGTCATAATGGGTGTAGTCCACCACTCCCCGGCCCCACTGTTTTGCCCTATTATGATCCATAGCCAGTTGCTCCAGACACTCGGCAATGACCGCCTCAAGATCATAGGTATAGCCGTCTATGCAGTATGGCTCGCTATCCTGCCGGGAATCGAATGTGAAAGTTCCGGCTATCAGGTTGAAACTGTCCGGCGTCCTTGCTGTGGCATCTTTTCCAGAGTCATTCCAGATGTTGATGACATCCGTGGGAGCACCAGTTCCAGACCAATCCACCGATGTCCCAACGCCATCGTCCGGATGCCCCTCCAGAAGTCCGTAACTACACTGAAACACCTGTAAGCTCTCATCGCAGGTTAGCTTCACGCGGTTCAGCCGCCTCCGGTGCATATCCAGGTACGTCTGGAGTTCGTCGTCGGTCCAGATATTTGCCTGGGAGTCGTTTACCTTAAGCCGCAGGAGCGCGACGATCCATGTCATTGTATCACGTGCCATTTTCAGTTTTCAGTTGTGGGTTATCAGTAGTCAGCTTCAGGCGCCATCTACTGATCAGGCTTTTCCCAAAATCCTGATTGTTGAGAATTGCCAGTTGGCATAGTAGAACGTGCCGCCGGCTCGTTGGTATTGAGAAAATGCTGCTTATCAACGAGCCGGCGGCACGTTCTACTCAACGGTTTTCGGATAGGTTTTTAGTGGTCCAATCGCTAAGTCTTGGTAGCTTTGTAGGGGCGGACCCATGTGTCCGCCCGGTGGCCATAGTCACTAATATCGGGAGCACACGCGGGTGCTCCCCTACAACTTGCTAACATGCCTTATTTACCAATTAAACCACTTAGATTAGCGCCGCTGGATTGCGCGAATATAATCTACGTACATGATCTTGCCTGCTGCCGCCCCGTTCTGGATAGAAAAGCTGGGTGTTAATTCCTCGTCGTCCGGAATATTCGTGGTGTACGTAGTGTATGCGGTAAGATCTCCGGGATCTGTTCCCGCAAAAGGCGTTATCTGCCCGGCTCCGTCGAAGTAAAATGCCACTACGATCCACGTATCATCCGATAGGTCAAGACCGGTGTCAGCAGCAGTTTCGGTAGTGTCTTTCTCGGTGACGAAATCCAGGTTGGCGTCGCCATCATCCGACCTGAAGTAGACGCCATCCGATACGCCAGATATGAGGGTGGTGTCAGTTATGCACAGCCCCATAAGAATATCACTCTCAGTAGCGTCACTGACCTTAAATCGCATCTCGAAATAGAGTGGCTTGCCAACAGCCAGCTTGAAGGCCTCGCCAACTTTTTGGAACTGATCCGAGTCGTTATCAGCGTTATCGTTTGTGATCTTCAGCACCCCGCCCACATTGTCATCCAGAGCTTCGGACGCGCTGCCGGTACCCGCCTCTACGGTGGTGATGGCCCAATCGCCGGCGCTGAAAGTCATAAAATCCCCTCTATATTCGTATGCATGGCCGATCATGAGATCTTGCAGCAATCGAGAAAGGCCCTGCTGCAGATCAGTGTCCAGGTCATGAAGTCCTTTGTATCTAGACATTTTCTACACCTTTCAGTTTGCGTATTATATCGTTCCGCTTGCCAGTACGCTGGAGTTCTAGCCCGCGCTCCTTAGCCAGTCTTCTCAGCTCGCCTATCTTCATATTGTCAGGCTCTATAGCTGGTTTCACCTGGACGAAAGGGTATCTGGATAGAGCGCAGGCCATCTCTCCATCGTGAGTGTAGATAGCAGATTTTCTTGCTATCTCTACGTTCATTCCCTTATACGGGAATTTTCTGGTGCTGCCGTGGTTGAATATTTCGTATTGCATGTGCGGCTCCGTGGGTGTATGGGTCTATGGGTCAATAGGTCTATGGGTCTATGGGTCTATGGGTCTAAAGTGACGCGTGACTGGATACTGGACTGCTGGTAGAGGATCTCGAGTATCGAGTATCAAGTATCAAGTATCTCATTCCCCATTCCTCATCACTTCAAGCCCCTGCTCTCTCGCTTTTTCGCCATCTGACCTTCTGGTTTTCTCGCTTTCCCTCACCCCTCACTCCCTCGCTTCCCTCCTTACGTTTCTGTGTCTATGCGCAGGTCATGTTCTGGGTCATGACGACTGCGTTCACATTCTCCATAGTGACGTCGGCCCTCATGGAATAGAAGAAGTATGTGGCCTCGTCCGCCGCCTCGCGCTGGCCTTCTATTCGGATACTGCGCTGAATGCCGATGATGAAATTGTTTCGGTGTGTAAGAACACAGTCCGTATAGCTCCCGGCTCCGTTTATACCGTTTTCGTCTAACGTAATGGACATGAGCGGACAGTCAACCAGTGACACCTTTCCGAACTGTAGCGGGGCCTTTCCAAGAATAGCGCTGTCGCCCAGTATGGTGGAGCGCTCGGCCAGAGCGTCAATGTAATCCTGTGAGACCTGGTCTGAATGGAAGAACCTCAAGTTTGCCAGGCCAACTTTCTTGTATTTGGACGACATATTCTTTAGCATCCTGGCATATTTAAACTCCCAGTTGTATGGCTCGCTGGTGTTCTGAGCCGCTATAGCCTGGGAGACACTGGAGAGGCCGAAATCGGTGGCCGCATCCAGTATCTTAGCGGATCCAGAGACATTATTCTCATACGCTTCACCAGAGCCGCTGTGAGTTATGATGTAACGCCAGCCATCCCACAGAGATCTGATGTCCGTGTTGGCAAATCCACTGAGTCCGTGTGTATCGCCGATCCAGAAGGCTTCATCCAGTTCATTGGCGATCCTGGCTGTCACCATGCGCATGATGTGATCTGCGAAAGCATCACCCTCGATACTGTCCTCCAGATCGTCATCGTAGATAACAGCGCAGCCACGGACTTTCTTGCTGGTCAACTGAATGCGGTTCTCAGACAGTTCCTTCTTGTAGTCGGAGGCGCTGAAGGTAGCTCCAGGATGTAGGAAGCTTCCAGAGCCCAGGCCTAAAGCCCGGATATTCTTTGTCTCCTTGCTCATCCGCACGATCCTGGCGTTGTTCTTGAGCACGGACTCATCCACAATGTAGTCGATAAAGCGGTCCGCTTCTTCCGCTTCCAGTTCTATGTTTGGCAATGACACCATTTTGAGGAACTTCTACTTGTTCATCAGGTGCTGGTCGAATAGCTGCTTGTTTGTGAGCATTTGGTACTCCTTGATCTATGGGTCTATGAGTCTATGGGTCAATAGGTCAATAGGTCTATTGGTCGTTAGATGCAGTAGAACGTGCGGCCCGCTCGTTCAGATCGCTGGCGAAACGCCAGGAACAAGCCAGCGGCAGAATGGCGCTGACTTAAGCGGATCCTAA
>SDBU01004811.1_pt1 | contig 16396 bp, 18 predicted proteins | sample 2277071 | NCBI WGS metagenome assembly SDBU01 (sample SAMN10397929, study PRJNA504765) | marine sediment metagenome | isolation source: marine sediment core GS08_GC12, 126 cmbsf | place: Arctic Ocean: Gakkel Ridge, Loki's castle | collected 2008
CCTCTCGCCAGACAGAAAGTATTTTTAAGCTGTCCTCCCACCGCCAGGATGGGTTCATTAAAGAAGACTTTAACTTTAATAGGTTGGGGGGCATATCCCCGGCTGCGGCGAAGGGGAAGTTCTTTTCCCTGGAAGACTCTCAGGACCGAATCATCACATCTCATCTGAATGTCCCGGTTATGGATGAGAAAATAATCAGCGATTCCCCCAAGTTTTGGCAGGGCTTCCTCATTCCCATAAACTATGGGTTCGTCGCTCATATTTCCGCTGGTCATAACCAGGGGGAGGTTGGTTTTCTTAAGGAGAAGGTGATGCAGAGGAGTATAGGGAAGCATGAAGCCAAGAAATTTGCTCTGGGGGGCTATTTCTTCTACCGCCAGAGAAGGAGTCTCTTTCTTTTTTCTTAAAAGGACAATAGGTCTTCGTGATGAGAACAAGAGATTCTTTTCATCCTGGTTTACCTGGCAAAATTTCCTGATCATTTCTACATCAAGGGCCATCAAAGCGAATGGTTTATCTTCTCGATATTTCCTCTTTCTTAAGGTAGCTACGGCCTTAGGCGAGGTGGCATCACAGGCGAGGTGAAATCCTCCCAGGCCCTTGACTGCAACCACACAGCCCCTTTTAAGGCGGTCGGCCACTTCCTCGATGGGGTCAGCCACTCGAGATTTTCTTCCTTCAGCATCAAGTAACATCACCTGAGGGCCGCAGACCGGGCAAGCATTGGGTTGAGCATGAAATCTGCGATTTAATGGATCCTCATATTCTACCTGGCAATCCGGGCACATCCTGAAAACTTTCATGGTGGTGCGAGAGCGATCGTAGGGGATATCCTGAATGATAGTGAATCGAGGTCCACAGTTGATACAGTTAATGAAAGGATAGGCAAAGCGGCGATCCTTTGGATCAAAAAGCTCCCTCAGGCAATCATGACAGATCGAGATATCGGGGGAGATGGGAACCAGCTCCTCTTTTTCCTTTCTGCTCTTTCTAATCTCGAATGCTGCATAACCCAAAGGGGCAAGTTTTTCATATTTTATTCTTTGAATAACAGCCAGGGGAGGAGCAGAGGTTTTTATCTCGCTTAAAAAGCTCTTTATTTTTTCTCTTTCCCCTTCTACCTCTATTTTTACTCCCAGGGTATTGTTCAGAACAAAACCCTGGAGAGAGTATTTTTTGGCCAGGGAATAGATGAAGGGTCGAAATCCCACTCCCTGCACTATTCCGCTAACATTTACCCGGAATCGCACAGTTTTCCTTTGTTCTAATTTGATGCAGGCCGTGAGTAAGTTCTTATTCATTGATTTAAAGGGAGGAGCGCTATATTCCCCATTCTTCTTTCAGGGTAAGCTGTTTTCTGCACCTGGGGCAGAGGAAGCTAAGTTGATCAGAGCGGGAAAGAGGTGTTTCTTTTGCTCGCGGCATCCTTTTCTCCAGAAGCTCTATTTCCTCGTGGGAAGCTAGAATAAGGTTAGGATTGGAGAAAACACGAGGACCTAATCTTTGAAGTAGCCAACGAAGATGCTTGGATGTGGTGATTACATCTCCACAAAATTCACAGAATATGAGTCGGTCCTCAATTGTAACTACACATTCCTTTCTATCTAAGGTAGCCAGATCGTACTTCTGGGTAAGGGAGATTCCTTCTTCAGTAAGACAGTTCCTGTGGCACTGACCACAGAATTGGCAGATATCGTAGCGAAGAATCATTCTCCTTTTTCCTTCAGGAGCGCCCTCCTCTATAATCTCTATAGCCTCAGCTGGACAAACATTGGCACAGGCCCCACAGACAACGCATTCCTCCTCGTCGAACTCCGGCTTACCCCGATAGACCGGCGCCGCTGGTGAGGGAACCTTGGGAAATTTAGTAGTGTATGGACCTTTGATTAAAGCTGTTATAGCTTCTCTTAATTCTCGCAGTTTTGGGTACTTCATAGAACTTCCCTTTTTTAAGATACTATATTTCGCACTCCTACGACCTAACTTTCTTTTACCTTTTTCTTATCCTCCTGGTATCTGTCTACTACGCTCTTTTCCCAAAGTTTAACTCCAGCTTTGTGAGCAGCATGGGAGATGGCATGAGCAGCGGTTGGACCGCTAAGGGCCACAAAGACAATGGCCAGGAGGGATTTCCAAAGAAAGCCACTCATAAGAAAAACTCCAAAGAGAATAAAGCAGGTTCCCAGAGTGACGCATTTGGTTGAGGCCTGCAGTCTATTATAAACATCAGGGAGTCTTACCAGTCCAATGCACCCAAGAAGATCAAAGAGCACTCCAATTAAGACGATCACCTTTCCAACAAAAACTACGGTTTCACTCATCGAATCTCTTTCCCTCCAGATACTTGGCTAAAGTTAATGCTCCTATAAAACCTAGAAGAGTCCAGGCAATAGCAATATCCATGAAGTATTTGCGGGGAGTATATACCACAAACAGGGCGCAGAACCCTACTACCAGGATTCCCATAATATCTACCGCTACTATTCTATCAGCGGAAGTAGGACCTCGAAAAACTCTGTATAGACAGAGAAAACAGCTCAAGATTAAGGGGATGAAAAAGATAAGAGGAAGTCGAGGAATCATTCAAACACCTCCCTGAGGATAGGTTCAAATCGGCTGACAATCCTTTGAGTGGCCTCTTTTAGATCCGCAGAGTAAACTTTGATGCAGTGGACATAGATATAACCATCATCGGTTAAGGCTACTGACATAGTACCCGGGGTTAGGGTGATGGAGTTAGCCAGAGCTACTCTAGCCACCTCGGATTTAAGAGTTGTCTTGACTTTGACGATTCCCGGCTCAATGGGAAGATAAGGATGAAGAACTCGGTAGGCGACATCCAGATTGGCAAGAGTACAGTAATAGAGGAATATTGGAATATAATACAGCAAATAGAGTAAACGTTTAATCTGGAAAAAATGTCTGGGGCGCTGAGTAAATAGATCACCAAACCAGAAACCAATGATGATGGAGATAAGTATCCCAATTAAAAGGGCGGGATAATAGATGGTCCAGGTAAGTAGGAGCCATACTGTAAAACTAACCAGGAAAAGCACCAGTTTCTTCATACTATCCCCCTAGGATAAGATTGCTGTATCCAACTCCCTCTTGCAGAACCCTCACTGCTGGTTCCACGATAATTTTCATAATGGGATAAAAGAAAATCCCTACTCCTACGCAGATTATAGCTAAGGCAACCATAGATGCACACATAAGAGGTGGAGCCTCTTTGACTTTCTCTAAACCCTCCCCCAGCTTACCGAAAAAGGCGTACCTTTGGACTTTGAGATAATAGGCAAGGGTAAGCACAGAAACCAGGATGGTAATGACAGCCAGAACATATCTTCCGGCATAAACGAGCCCCATAATGATGAACAGCTTACTCCAGAAGCCATTCAAAGGAGGAATCCCTGAAATGGACAAACTCCCAATAGTAAAAGTTGCTCCAGTAAATGGCATTACCTTGCTCAGTCCTCCCATCTTCTTTAATTCTCGGGTTCCGGTAGAGTATTCCACCGCCCCGGAGTTTAAGAATAAAAGGGCCTTGAAGGAGGCATGGTTGAAAAGGTGAAAGAGAGCTCCCAGAATCCCCCAGTAGTTGCCACATCCCACTCCCAGCATAATCAAGCCAATCTGGGATATGGAAGAGTAAGCGAGGAGTCTTTTGAAATCCTCCTGTTTTATGGCCAAAAGCCCTCCTCCCACCATGGATAAAGCTCCCAGGATCATGAAGATCCAGGAAAGCTGGATGTTCATGCCGAATACATTAAAGAATATTCTCAGTAGGACATAAACCCCCAGAGCTTTTATGAGCACTCCTGATAGCATGGCCGAGATGGGGGCAGGAGCACTGGGATGGGCATCGGGAAGCCAGGCGTGAAAGGGCATTATGGCCGCTTTTAATCCAAATCCTGCCAGGAAAAGAATCATAGAGAAGGAGATTAGATTTCCATTCTGTCCCTGCAAAATTGTTCCCACATGGGCCATGTTAAGAGATCCGGTAAGAGAATAGATAAGCCCTATGGAAAAAAGGATAAGCACCGAAGCCACTGAGCCCATGACCATGTATTTGAAAGAAGCCTCCAGTTCTTCCGCTTCCACTCCAAAAGCAACAAGAGCATAAGATGCAATAGCAGCAATTTCCAGGAAGACAAAAAGATTAAATAAATCTCCAGTGAGAACTACTCCATTCATACCAGCCAGCATCAGGAGAAAAAGGCCATAGTAAGTGGACTTGGCGGTGAACTTTTTCATATAGCTCACCGAATAGAGAATAGCCAAGAAAGCCACCAGATTTATAATGATAAGCATGAGGAGACTCAGTCCATCCAGGACCAGATTTATCCCCCAGGGAGGAATCCACCTGCCCATTTGGTAGACGAAGATTCCTTCTTGGGAAAGAGGAATAATTAAGACAAAGGAGAGGATAGTCAGAATCAGGCTAACCATCACTGCCACAGCGTCGCTAACAGCTTCTTTAAATCTACCCAGGAGGACTACAATAAAGGCTGCTCCCAAGGGAATAGCCATGAATAAGGGAACTAAATTCATCTTATCTCCTTGGCTTTTTAGCCTCTTAATCGGCGAATCTTAGTGATGTCGAAGGTTTTATATCTATCGTATACCCGCATGCAAAGGGCTACCATAAGAGCTAGGCTGGCAATGCCAATAACTATAGCGGTGATTACCAGCGCTTGAGGCAAGGGGTCAACGAAACTCACCTTCTCTGCTCCTTTTGTAACTATAGGAGCTACAGCTCCAGCTTTGTATCCCACCATAATGAGGAAAAGATTCACTGAGTATTCCATGATGATGATTCCCATCACTATCTTTAAGAGATTCTTCTTGATCAGTACACAGTAAAGGCCAATGAGAAACAGAGCAAAACACAGGAAGAATAACATCTTTAGTCTCCCTCTCCCTTCTCCGATAGGCGGAAAAGAATCAAAGTTAAGAAAACGGCAAATATTCCTCCTCCTACCTTGAGTCCAATGCCAATATTAGCGAGGGGAATGAAACCTGCAGATATGAGCCTCAAGGGCTCCCCCTTAGGGAGGAAATTTAAAAAGAAGTAGCCACCAAAGACAATTCCCAGAACCGCCAGAATGAGAAAAATCAAAGCTCCCACGCTTTCCATTACCGAGGCGGTAGATTCTTTTAGCTTTTGGTAGACTATTTCTTTTCCGAAGGAGAGGGTGAGCAGGACAAAGGCAGAGGCAATGACCACTCCTCCGGGAAATCCTCCTCCCGGACTAAGGTGCCCGTGCAGGATCATGTAAATACCAAAAATCATGATGAAGGGAGATACAACCCGGGCGATTACCTTTACAATAAGGGTCATTCCATTTTTCATTTTCCCTTCCTTCCGATCTTTCGTAGGACTGCAAAGGCCCCCAGGATGGCGGTGAAAAGGATGGTGGCTTCTCCCAGGGTATCGTAGGCTCTAAAGTCCAGAAGTATAGAAGTAACAAGATTTGCTGAACCTGTCTGTTTTAATCCTTCCTGGACGTAGTGCTGAGAGACCGTCATTAAAGGAGAGCCAAAGGGTGGAAGTTGAGATGTGGCCCTATAAGCAAAAAGGGCGAATATAACAACAAAGAGGGCCGTGACCCCAATGGTCAGGATTTCCCATTTTCCTTTTATATCCATAACCTCTTTTCCTATGGATACCGCTATTATTAAAATAACCAGAGCCAGGACTTCTATCACAATCTGGGTAATAGCGATATCAGGAGCCTGCATATACAAAAAGGCTACTGCCAGAGCCATCCCCACCACCGCCAATGAGATAACAGCGGAGATGAGATACCTGGTATGTACAGCTACCAGTGCCCCTACGATCATCAGTGTAATGAGTAGGTAAAGTTCTATCTCTGGCATAAATTACTCCCTATTTCAAAAAGACTAAAAGTAGAACGATAATTCCCAGAAGATACCAGGCAAGATAAGAGTGCAGAATTCCAGTGTGAAGAAAACTCCCGGCTCTGCCCAACAAAAGGACAAAACCGGCTAAGCTATTCCAGATAGAATTTACTAACCTATCCAGGCCTAGAAGGACAGTAGCTATTCCTCTAGACAAAGCCATTCCCCACCGAAAGAAGTCCAGTTTTCCTTTCTCAGCCACCTCATAGATTCCTTTGAGTCCCGCAAAATTCTTGACTGTGTCATAGAAATCGATGCCGGTCACCTTCATCCGGGGAGTAGCCACCTCTCCTCCGATATAGGAACCATCTTCTCTTACCGCGCTTACCTTGCTCAATCCATAGATGATGGCTCCTACCACGAAGCCCAATATGATGAGCATGGTGGCGAGTTCTGGCTGCCACCACCCTAACCACTCTCCCGGAGATGCTATCGCGGGAACCGAGGTAAGGATGAAGAGCCTCAGGGGCAGGCGATAAGCAAAGATGCCAAAGATAACACATAGGGAAGCCAGAATTACCATAGGAATAGTCATAGAGAGACCTACCTCCCTCGGACTTGAGCTGACATCTTTTGGCAGCGAACCGGAAGGGGTACCCAGGAAGGTGGCATGGATAAGTTTCATAAAGCTGGCCAGAGTCAGAGCTGAGCCAAACATAGCTGCCAGAAGCCAGAGGATCCATAAATTACCCGCTCCTCCGAATTTTGCCAATTCCACCACTCCTTGATAGATCATCCATTTAGAAAAAAAGCCATTAAAAGGAGGAACTCCGGAGATGGAGAGAGCAGCTATGAAAAAGGTGACAAAAGTGATAGGCATCAGCTTGGCCAGGCCTCCCAGTTTATTCAGATCGGTGGTTTTCATCCTGTGCTCAACCGCCCCGCTCCCTAGAAAAAGGGATGATTTATAGATAGCGTGGTTTAACATGTGAAATATCCCTCCTGCTACAGCCAGTGGAATGCCTGTTCCTATACCCAATACCATATATCCCACTTGGCTGACTGCATGGTAAGAGAGAAGTTTTTTTAAGTTGTGTTGTATTAAGGCCATCATTACTGCCGCCATGATGGTAAAGGAGCCAATGACCATTAAGACAATGCTCAAACCTGAGTTAGGAATCAATCTAAAGAAATCCAGACAAATCCGGGATAAAAGATAAATACCGAGGAGTTTATCCAGAGAAGCAGGCAGAAGTGCCATTACCGGCAGGGGAGCCTTTTCTGCTGCATCGGGTATCCAGGTATGGAAGGGCATAGCCCCTGCTTTAGCCAGAGCTCCTATCATGAGTAAGATAAAAGCGGCAATGGCTAGGGGAGCGGTAAGGGAAACAGGACCCAGCTCATTCATCTGGAAAGTTCCGCTGAGTTTATAAAGGAAAAGTACTCCTAGGATCAAGGCAAAATCAGCTGCTCCGGTGATAAATAGCCCTTTGGTGGCTACTCGATAAGAACCAAGAGAAAGAAAACCGTACAGTAATAAAGCCAGGGCTCCCCAGAACACCAGAAATAGAACAAAGTTATTGGCTAAAATAGCTCCACTGGAGGCGCCAATCGTCCATAAAAGATAGGCATAATACTCCCTTAACCTTTTTCTCCCGTTCATGAATCTTGATGAATAAAGACAGATCAGAAGACCAAAAAGGGTAAGGAAAACGAGGACAAAGGAGGAAAAGTGATAACTTCTGAGGGAAAAGTTTATTCCTCCCAAGATGGAAAGCCAGGGTTTAACAAAAGTAAGCTCTCCTCTAAGGAATATACTTATACTCAGCAAAAAGGTAGCTAGAGTCACCAGTACCGAAAGGCTTTCTTTTACCCATTTAGTTGGGATCAAAAGACAGATAAGTCCTGCCAGCAGAGGTAGAAAAATGGGATAAAGTAAGATGGAGTTATTCATCCGATTTCCCTTTTATTTCTCCAGTACTTATTTAAATAAGCTAGCTATGGCTATGTTGGGTAATACTATAATTTGGCTGATAAAAAGTCCCATAATAAGGGAAATAATGCCCAAAGTTACTACACAGCCAACCATGGATCTGCTCTTCTCAGGTTTATTAGAGATACTCATTTTTCCTAGAAAGATTCCATTGAATAGACGAAATAGATAGAGCATGGTTAAGATGGCAGCTAAGATGGCTAAAGCTGCAATAAAGAAGTGACCTTCCTTTACCATGGCTAAAATTATCAGGAGTTTGGCATAGAATCCACCGAAAGGGGGAAATCCCATTATGGATAGGGAACAGAAGAGAAAGCCCACTGCGGTAAGGGGCATGCTTTTAATAAGCCCACCCAGCTTGTCGATCTGTCTCTCTCCGCATCCTTGTTCCACTATGCCTGCTCCCAGGAACAAACCGGTCTTTCCTATGGCATGGACCATGAAGTACAAGAGTCCAGCTAGGAAACCTACCTTATCCAGTAAGGCGAATCCTAATAGAATATAGCCAATCTGTGAAATAGTAGAATAGGCAATGATTCTTTTTATGTCCTTTTCCATCAAGGCTGCTCCTGCTCCTATTAAGGAAGATAGGATAGCTAGAGTCAAAATCCAGCCCCAGGAGAGACCAAAGGTGTAAAGGAATATTCGAACAAAGGCAAAAATGCCAATTTTAGCCACAAGACTCGAAGACAAAGCACATATGGTGTAAGGTGCCCCCGTATATGCATCGGGCATCCAGATCTGAGTGGGCAAAGTAGCAGACTTGGCAATTATTCCCAGAAAGATAAGGAGGAGAATGGTGTTTAATCCGGGGATTTGGAGTCCTTTGAGCTCCACAAGGTTTAAAGTCCCTGTCTCGCCGTAAAGGAGAACAAATCCCAAAAGCATAAGGGATGAACCCAGGAAAGTCATCAAGAATGCCTTATTGGCCAAGAGAACATCTCTTTCTCCCCTGAAGAAACCGTATAGTCGCCAGGCAGATAGAGCAGCGAGTTCCCAGAAGATGTATAATAGGATTAAGTTTGCCGAAAAAGCAACCCCTATCAGGGATCCGATCATCAAAGTAGTCATAAAGTAATATTCTCGTAGGTGGGCATACTGCTTTATATAGGTCAAGGAGTAGATAAGGGTGATTATTCCCACAAAAGAGAAAACAAGAGCAAAGATAAGACTTATTCCATCAGCCAGGAAGGAGATGTTGAAGAATTCCCCATTCTGAGAGATTAGCTGGATAGCTATGGTCTTGCCGGCCGCTATGGGAGAAATTAAGAGAAGGAGAAAGACGAAGGAAACACCGGTAACGAGAAGAGCCCAGATGTCTCTTACCCCTTTAGGAAAAAGAAAACAGATGAACGACCCTATGAGAGGAATGAATATACTCAGAATAAGGTAAGTGCTATTCATGGGATATCCCTATTTTCTTCTTAATTCTCTCCGTTTTCTTTCGGGATAGTCTTAAAAGATCCTCCCAGCTCCATTTCCTTCCTCTTTCCCTGTCAATGACCTTTACTAGCCGCTCGGTGCAGCAGTAGCAAGGATCAATAGCTGCTAAAATTATGGTAGCATCGGCTATACTCTCTCCAGGCACGGTAACTTTGCAGGTAGGAAGGTTAACATAGGTAGGTGCCCTCACCTTAAGCCGGACGGGCATATTGGATCCATCAGAGCGTACATAGTGGAATGTCTCACCCCGGGGAGCCTCGTGGTGACCAATTCCTTCTCCGGGAGGAATCTCTTTAACCTGGACAGCTATGTCCCCTTTGGTGGACTTTAATTTTTGAATACACTGACGGATGATCTTAATGGATTCAAAGCACTCCAGGAGTCTTACCACCGCTTTGGCAAAGACATCCCCATCTTCCTGGGTAATAATTTTCCAATCCACCAGGCCATAGGCGGCGTAAGGCTCATCTTTTCGTACATCAATAGCTACTCCCGAAGCTCTGGCCGTAGGTCCTACAGCACAGTAGTTAATAGCCTCTTCTTTGGAAAGGATTCCCACTCCTTTTAGTCTGGCCCCCAGAACAGGATCATCCAGAGCCACTTTAGTTACCATCTCAATTTTTCTTTCTGCCTCATCCAATCCCTTTAAAAGAGCGGGGATGGCAGCTTCTTCAATATCCTGAAGCACTCCACCCGGTCTCATCATAGCATAGTGATTTCGATTGCCGGTAATGGCTTCAAAAAGATCCAGTATAGGCTCCCGGTATTTCCAGGCCCACATCCAGAGAGTGTTGTATCCAATGAAATGTCCCGCCAGACCCACCCAGAGCAAATGACTGTGGAGTCTTTCCAGTTCCCCCACTATGCTTCTTATGTATTTAGCTCTTTCGGGTATCTCAATTCCTGCCAGATCCTCCACTGCATTACAATTAGCAATGGGATGAGAGGTAGAGCAGATGCCACAGATTCTCTCTACCAGGAAAACCATCTGGTCAAAGGTTTTGGATTCGGCTATCTTTTCAATGCCTCTATGGTTGTAGCCAATGTTAACAGTAATATTGATGACCTTTTCTCCCTCCACCTCCAGCTCGAAGAACTCTGGTTCTTCCTGCAGAGGATGAAAAGGTCCTACCGGGATAATGGTCCTTTGATTCATTTATTGCTCCTCGGCTCCTGTCTCAGAGGGTACTTTCCTTCTGGCCAGTCCTCGTCAAGGAGAAGTCTCCCGGGGTCAGGATGATTCAAGAAATTTACCCCTAGAAGTTCGGCAATCTCCCGCTCAATCCAGTTAGCACCAGCAATTAAGGATGCGATGGACTCTAACTCACAATTCTCTTTTGGCACGATAACTTTAACCGTAAAGATTTTGTTGAGTTTGTCAAAGGCAAAGTGATAGAGTATTTCTATAGCCTGGGGAGTATCTACCCCTGAGGCAACGATAAATCTAGCTCCTTGTTTGGCAAAGATGAACTCGGCCATTTTAGTTATATCTTTTCTGGGGATAGTAATATAATACCTTTTTGGGGATTTTTCCTCCCAATCGATGATTATATCCTTAAATTCTGCCTTAATAGCTTCAATAGGATCTAACGAACTCATGTCTTTATTCCTTTTCCTAACTCCAAAAGCATTTTCTGAAGCCATGTCCTTGTATCAGATATCTATTTAAGACTCCCAAGGAGCTTTACCACCCCATCAATGATGGCCTCGGGTTTGGGTGGACAACCAGGAACGTAAGCATGAACGGGGATATGTTTATCTACCGGTCCTACAATGTTATACCCCGGACCAAAAATGCCGGTGCTCAGAGCGCAGGAACCAATGGCGACTACCAGCTTGGGCTGAGGCATCTGTTCCCAGGTTAGTTTCATTCTGGGAAGGCACTTTCTGGTCACAGCTCCGGTAATCAGAATAACATCAGCATGGCGGATGCTTCCTACCAGCACGATTCCAAATCTTTCCAGATCAAATTTGGGAGTCAAACAATCCAGGATTTCTATATCACAGTTGTTGCATGAGCCGGTACACAGATGGAAAACCCAGATAGATTTCTTCAAAGCCCAGAGTTTACTCATTTTTTACAGTCCTACCAAAGCTAATGCAAACCCTACCAGAGAAAGAGGAAACATTCTTAGCCAGAAAAATCTCAAGGCCTGATCTATTCGGAGACGGGGATTGGTATTTTTCACCAGGATTATCAAAACAAGAATAACCAGATACTTAACTACTGACCAGAGAATACCCAGACCTTGAAATTGAAATCCTCCCATAAAGATAGTAATCAAAAACACTGGCAGAGCAAAGAGGGCCATGGCCCGGGTAAGTTTGAAAATGGCTAAGGGGGGGCCGGAATATTCGATGTAGGGGCCGGCCATTATTTCCTGCTCTGCCTCGGGAGCATCAAAGGGCACCAGGGTCATTTTAGCCTGAATGCAGAAGAAAGCAACTACCAGGGCTATAATAGAAGAGAGGTGATGGGTAAACATCATCCCGTAATTTGATTGATAAAGAAGGATAGAGTCCAGTTTGATGCTTCCGATGCTTACTACAGGGGTAAAGATAGCCACAATAAAAGGAAGTTCATCCGCCAGAATCATTTTCATCTCCCGGCTGGCTCCTAAAGCTCCCAGGGGATTGGCGGAAGCCGAACCCCCTATAACAATGGCTAGAGAGGGCAAAATAGAAAGATAGAGAATGACAATGAGATCCCCCAGGAAAGACTGGTGAGGATTAAGATTAGCCTGCCAGAGAATAAGGGAGACTAAAGTCACGCCTATGAGGCCAATGATGGGAGCGATCAAAAAGCTTATTCTACTGCCTTCCCGGGGAATAATAGTTTCTTTACCCAAAAGCTTAAAAAAGTCAACAAAGTTTTGATACCAGGGAGGTCCAACTCTCCACTGAAGACGAGCCGTGATTTTTCTATCCACCCAGGCTACCAAAAGTCCAACTGTAGCGGTAAAGAGAAAACCGGGGAAGACTACAAACGCCGCCATGCTGTATAGAACCTGACTCATCATGAATCCTTTTAGTTACTTTCTCTTAACCCTTCTTCCAGGGTGTCATCTGGACGATAATCTCACCGACCAGATGTTGATTCTTTTCTTCTTCAACCTTCAAGTCCCCGTACTCAATAGTTCCTTGGGGAGAAGTGTGGACACAGAGAGGTTTTTCTCCCTCCTTGAGCCTACCTTTACAGAGATCGCATTTAAAGGTGAGAAAAGGAATTATCTCGAAATAAATGGTTCCAAATGGACAGGCGAGAGCACATGATTTACAACCCACACAGAGGAGATTATTTCTTTTTATCTCTTTTATCTCCCCACTTTCCAGTCTTTCCAGAGCCTCATACCGACAGGCAGAAATGCAAGGGGCGTCTTCACATTTCCGACACACCACTTGAAAGGCCAACCACTCCCGAAGGGAGATAAAACCATCATTGTCAGGATGATAGGGGTAACTACAATCGACCTTAGGGTCTTTCACTTCCCACCATTGGTCCAGATTAATGAATAACCTCCTAACAGGCTTCTTGGTTGGATCTTTCCTTTCCTTTACCTTGGCTTCGTCCATTTCATTCTACCTCAAAGTCAATCAGACAGCTAATCCCAGATATTGGGGATATTCTTCAGCTGCTCGTAGGTAAATACAGGACCATCCCGGCACACCAGATATTTTCCCATCTGGCAGTGTCCACATCTCCCCAGTCCACAGGACATATTCTTTTCCATAGAAAGATGGATATTTTCATCTCTATAACCTACCTCTAGCAGCTTCAGGGTAGTAAACTTCATCATAACGGGGGGACCACATACTACAGCCAGGCTTTCTCTAAAATTAGATATCTCCTTGTCTAAGTTATCCAGAGTAGTAGTAACCAGTCCTACCTGCCCCTTCCAGGTTCCATCACCTTCATCCACGGTGATGCGAAAATAAATTTTATCTTTGAATTGGGTTTGCCACTTGTTCAATACTGCTTCTTTGAATACTATGTCTTTGGGTGTTCTGGATCCGCAGCAAAAGACTATTTTCTTATAATCATCAATGGTGTGGGTTAAGGAGAGAAAGAGCGACCTGAGGGGAGCCATGCCTACCCCTCCTCCCACCATGAGGATTTCCTTACCCCTGAATTTGTCCAGGGGGTATTCTTTTCCAAAGGGTCCCCGAAGTCCTACCACACTCCCTTCCTTCGAATCGTGCAGAGCAGAGGTGATACTACCAACCCGCATGATGGTTACTTCCAGTTTTTCTTTCTCATAAGGAGAGGAGGAGGGAGTGAAAGGTCCTTCCCCCACTCCAGGGACAGTCAACTGGATAAACTGACCTGCTCTAAAATCCAGGGGACGCTCCGGCTTCAGAAGAAATGTTTTTATGTTAGGAGTTTCGGTAATAACTTGAGAAATATTAGTTTTGATGGGGTCATACTCGTTCACTTTATGTTCTCCATAGAAGCTTCTGAGCGGTCCTTCTCCAAATCCTGGAAGACCTTTCTCATATCAATTTTTCCGATACAGGCACTGATGCATCTCCCGCAGCCGGTACAGGCATCAAGACTCACATTCTCCGGGAAGAAGTAAAATTTACAGAATAATCTATTACTAAATCTGTCTGCTAGTTTGGGTCTGGGGTTTGCCCCTCCGGCTACCCGGGCAAAGCCAGTAAGAAGACAAGCATCCCAGAGGCGGACTTTTTCGAACCTGTCTTTCTCCCTCCCATCCTGAAGAAGAAAACATCGGCAAGTAGGGCAGATCTCATTACATCCACCACAGTCTACACAACTCTCAGAATGGTCCTTCCAGACAGCAGAGGAGTAACTTTTCCTGATGAGATCCCTATAGGGACTCTTAACCTCGACTTCCTGGTTTAGTTCTTTAACCTTACTTTGAGAATTAGCTCTTATTTTTTCTCTCTGGGCAAGGAGCTTCTCTCCGGCAGAGGTGAATAAATTCTGATTCTGGGTAACTATGGTCTTGCCCTTTTCTGAGCCCACCTCTATGATAGAGCCTCCATCTACCGGAGAAAGATTCAGATCAAAGCCCTCTTCAGGATAAGGATGAGAGCCTAAGAGAGTGCAGAAACAGTTCTCATCCGGCTCCAGACAGTCACTGGATATCAAGAGGGAATTATCCCTTGCTCCATTGTACCAGGGATCTGGAGATGAACTGAACTGGGTCCCAGCATATACACTATCCAGGGTCTTTAAGGATTCAAGATCGCAGCTTTTTGCTCCCAGGATAACCCTCTTAGGGAATTCTTGCTCTTGAGGAGAGGCAACCTGGAAATACCGACTGACTTTTTGATAGGGAGGAAAGAAGAAAGATTTAAGGGGCTGGACAGGCCGATTGGTGTGAAGGACAAGGTCCTTGGGAGAAGCAGTCTCTATCTTCTCATAAAAGAGAAACTCACCTTTTTTTCGGGGAGCGTAGAGGAGATTCTTCTTGACTAGGTTCCCCAAAAGATGTTGAAGATTGGCTGCACTAGTGAAGAAAGTTTCCACAAGATTCTCCTAATTGCTAGTTCCTGGAGTTTGTGAAACTTATCACAAGCTACTTTACCACATAGTTTTTTTTTGTCAAGTCCTAAGGGAAATTTCTCCTCAAGTCCCCTCCTTTATTAGCTAAAGGGGGGATTTCTCCTGGGGCTCTCTCTTTTTATCAGCCAGAAGGGGAATTCCTCCTCAGGCCTGTCTTATTTATCAAAAAACACCCTCACTCCCACGCTAGACAATGATCTTTGACTACCTTAAACAGTCTGTGAAATTTATCACAAATTTAGATTATAATAAGTCTTATTTTTTGTCAAGAATAGTTTGGCTAGTTTGCGAACTGCACAGTCCTAAAATGCTTGGGAATCTCTCCATCGTTCTTTGATTCTTAGCAATTGATCTCGCCTTCTTTAGATCGTCTTCAGTATTGACGTTAAAAAAAGCGATGCCCTGAGGATCATAGTTCTTAATCTCATTCTTCCGGATATACCTCATTTTTACCTCGCCAAAAAAGGACTGAATTTTTAACTCATTTCTATCCAGTTGCCTTTTGATTGGGATCAAACAATGCTTGGAATAAACAGCATGTAAAGGTTCCACGAATCCATTAAGCTTAGGGATAACTATATCCTGTCCAGATGTCACCTCGATCAGGTAGGAGATTAAGCCGGTATTGAGAAAAGGTAGGTCACAACTTACTACAAAATTATACTCATCTTTTGAGGCAGTGAGGCCAGAATAAATACCCCCTAGAGGCCCTTTACCAGGAGCAAGATCGGAAACCAAGTTTACCTTTAGATGCTTATGACTTTCTGGGGTGTTAGTCACCACAATAATCCTGGAGAAAAGGGTCGATAGTACCTCGGTTTCTCTCTCAATTATGGTTTTTTGCCCGATCTGAAGAAAGGCCTTATTACGAAGCATCCTTCCGTTATTTCCCCCGGAAAGGATTATGGCTACCATCTCTCAAACCTCTTCTTTTCTGGAGAAAGAAAATACTTCCTCGGGCGCTTCCTTTTTATCCAAGGATGCCCGCATTAATAAGCTAGGCACTGATTTTTGACTGTCCCACAGCAGCCTGTGAAGTTTATCACAAATCAGATTATAATAAGCCTTCTTTTTTGTCAAGAATAGGGCGCCGAGCCATCTATAATGTAAGCGAAGGCGTATTGGTTGGGTAGATACTACAATAGGCTCCAGTGTCTTTCATTTCAATAAATCCATTTGACGGAAACACTCCTACTTGTAGAATACACCGTAGAAGTATGCTGTGAATGATGAAGGAGTCTAGCTATGGGGCACAGCAGAGTGGCAGTTGAGGAAATAGACAATATTGCATGTAGTAAATTATTAGAGGCTATTGCTCCTCTTCCTTATAGCTTTTTTCTAGACTCGGGGTCAGGAATATATAGGGGTGATTTGGGACGATATTCCCTGGCGGGGTGGAATCCCTTCTTAATTTTGAAAAGCAGGGGAAGTAGCATCCAATTGATCCAGAAAGGGAGAGTGGTGAAAAGGAGGGGGAATCCATTTTTCATCCTCCGGGATATTCTAGATAAATATAGAGTGGACTCTACCCCCGAGGATCTTCCCCCTTTTGTGGGGGGAGGAGT
>SDBU01004812.1_pt1 | contig 16390 bp, 12 predicted proteins | sample 2277071 | NCBI WGS metagenome assembly SDBU01 (sample SAMN10397929, study PRJNA504765) | marine sediment metagenome | isolation source: marine sediment core GS08_GC12, 126 cmbsf | place: Arctic Ocean: Gakkel Ridge, Loki's castle | collected 2008
CCCCTGCTATGCTGATAAATTGTCGACCGTTTCGGTAAAAAACTGGTTGACAAAGGTGTCCGATTCTGGTACACTATTTGCTATTGACGTGCGCGACACGCGATGATGCTAACAGCTTTCGTCGAGTTCGTTGTTGTCGAGAGAAGGAGGTCAGCTTGATTGACTGCCAGAGGGTTCTGATTATTGACGGGAATCGTCGAGTTGTTGATAAACTGCAGTCTGTTTTCGTTCAGTCCGGCTATGAAGCGGAGATAGCGCTGTCCGGCTCGGTAGGTCTTTCCATCATCGCGGAGCGGCGAATGAGCGCTGCGGTGCTCAGCGCGAGAATCGCGAATGATGACGAGTGGTCGTTCGTAAGAAGCCTCAAGAAATTCGATCCGGATCTTCCGGTCGTGCTTTTCGATGCGCCGAAGGTGAAGGGCCTGTCGCGTGAAGCGCGGAGGGCCGGCGTGTCGAGGTTTCTGGCGACGCCCATTGATCCGGACCGAATCCTCACCGAGACGGTCAAGGCAATGAGGAATTAGCAGGTCCACCCGCCGCAAAGAGAGGCGTGACGCGTGAAGTGCTCGCGTGTCGCGCCTTTTTTTCTGGAGAGTTCTCGCTTGTTCTGTTGGCTGATCGGGCCCATCGGCCGGCAGTGCATCATTTTCTGTTTGATCCAAGATGTAGGGGCGCACGCTTGCGCGCCGCAGCGCTACAGCGCGCAGGCACGGCCGTGCGCCCCTACCACGGCAGCCAACGAGAATGGCGAACAGAGCCCCATCGGCTAGTAATTGACAGGCGTCGGCTGCGGGTGTTATGCTTGGCCAAGGCCTAGAGAAACCCGCGAGGCCGGAGGTGCGGACATGTCTGAACGAAGATGTCCGGGTGAGATGGGGATCATGGCGGAGGCGATCTGCCGGGGTCGCCAGCTCAGGAAGTATCACAAGTGCAGTGACTGCGAATGGCGAGACCAGGCACTGCTCAACGGCTCCGGCCGCATCGAGGAGGACCCCCGTCACAAGGTCTTCAAGGCCTATGACATCCGAGGGCTTTATCCCGAACAGCTCGACGAGAAGTTCGCTGAGATGGTCGGCGCGGCCACGGCCCGCTTCCTCGAACCCGGAACCCTCCTGGTGAGCCGGGACATGCGTTTGTCCTCCGAGAGTCTCGCCAGCGCCCTGATCCGAGGCATGATCACGGCAGGCTGCGACGTTCTGGATGCGGGCATGATTTCCACGGACGCGAACTACTTCGCCATCGCGCATTATCGCCAAGGCGGCGGGATTCAGGTCACCGCCTCCCACAACCCGCCCGAGTACAACGGCTTCAAGATAAGTCGCGAGCAGGCCATACCGCTGAGCTACGACACCGGTCTGGCGAACATCGAGCGCATCGCCTTGGGCGCGCCGATGCGTCCGGCCGAGACCCGGGGCAAGGTCGAGCAGAGAGATATCCTGGGTGACTGGAAGGAGCACGTCCTCAGCTTCACCAGACGAATGGAACCACTGCACGTGGTGATCGACGCGGGCAACGGCATGGCCGGAAAAATGCTTCCACTGATCTTGACGGAGCTTCCCACACGGGTGACGGAACTCTACTTCAACCTCGACGGCACCTTTCCCAACCACGAGCCGAACCCGATGAAGCCGGAAAACCTGCGCGACCTGCAGAAGGCCGTGCTCGACAAGGGGGCTGATCTGGGCGTGGCCTTCGACGGCGACGCGGACCGATGCATCTTCGTGGATGACCAGGCCGAGGCGGTCTCCTGCGACCTCATAATCGCCCTTCTGGCGGGCCGGCTGCTTCAACGGCACAAAAAGGCGGCCGTGGTGTACGATATCCGATCCAGCCGGGTCGTGCCGGAGGAGATTCGCAAACACGGCGGAATTCCGGTGCGCGAACGCGTCGGCCATTCCTACATGAAGGCCACCATGCGGCAGCGCAACGCCGTGTTCGGCGGCGAGCTCTCCGGACATTTCTACTGGCGTGAGAACTTCTACGCCGACAGCGGCGTCATCACCATGATCGAGGTCCTGAATACGCTGTCCCAGGAAAGGAAACCGCTGAGCGAACTGCTCAAGCCGCTCCAACGATATCATGCCACGGGCGAGACAAACTTCGACGTGGCGGACAACACAGCCAAGCTCATGGAGCTCGCCGAGGCGTTCAAAGACGGCCGACAAGACACGGTCGACGGGCTCACGGTCGAGTACGAGGACTGGTGGTTCAATGTCAGGCCCAGTAACACGGAGTCGAAGCTGCGGCTGAACCTCGAAGCCAACACGTCCGAGTTGATGGAAGAGAAGAAGGCAGCGCTCATCCGAATAATCGAGAGCTGACCCGGGGGCAGTCCAGCCGTTGGTTTCCGCGAGCGTCTCGCACCTCCCCGGGAGGATATCCAAGGGGTTCGCTCGTCGAAGGAGGAAGCCCGCCAATTGTCAGTGAACGCTCCGACCGGGCCAGGGTGCCCTCACCGCCTTCGTGCGGTCGCCATCATCTTCATCGCCTGCTTCTGCGGCTGGTTCGTAATGGAGATGGAGGTGCTGGGCGCCCGGATCCTGGCGCCCTACTTCGGGAACGCCGTGTACGTGGTAATGGGCAGCGTAGTGGGCGTATTTCTGCTGAGCCTTTCATTCGGCTACATGCTGGGCGGCTGGCTGTCCGGACGGCCGAACAGCGCGAGGGCGCTGGGGCTGAGCCTGGCCGTGGCCGGACTGTGGCTGATCGGTATGCCCTATGCCATAGAGTGGGTGTGCGACGGGCTGCTCGACCTCGGATTCGACGCGAAATGGGGATCGCTCCTGGCTGCGGCGGCCTTGTTCAGCGTGCCTACGGTTCTACTTGGAACGGCTTCTCCTACGGCCGTGCGATGGCTGACCACGAGCGCGAGCGAGTCCGGCCTTAACACGGGGCTTGTCCTGGCCTTCTCCACGGCGGCCAGTTTCGCGGGCTGCGTGGTAACCGCCTTCTATCTTGTTCTCCTCTCGATGAGACGCACGCTTCAAATCTCGGGAGCCTTGCTGCTGCTATTGGGCGCGACGGTATTTGTGCATGCTCTCCTGCGCGGCGAGGGAAGGACTGACATCGGATGATCGGCGGCCGCAAACGTTCTTCGCACAATCGTCCCTGGGTTGCCAAAGGTGAACGTGCCCGCACGCCGGGACTGGCCAAGGCAATCCTTGCCTGTCTGTTCATCTGCACGATCCTTCCACCCGCGTTTCCGCTCACCAACCCCGGCCGGGAGCGCGATCCGGGTGAACTTGCCTATCAGAAGAACTCCCTGTACCACCGGATATTCGTGTTCAGGCGAGGCAGCACATACAGCCTCCGATTCGGCAAGCGGCGGGGCGCGCTGTATCAGAGCGCCGTGGACGTAAACAACTTGAGACAGCACCTACTGGAATACACCAGGCTGTGTTTCGCCGGTCTCCTGTACAAACCGGAACCGGAGCGCGTCCTGGTCGTCGGCCTGGGAGGCGGAGTGATTCCGCGGGAGATGAGGCACTACTTCCCCGACCTCCTCATTGACGTCGTGGAGATAGACCCGGAGATTCCAAAGGTTGCCGAGCGATTCTTCGGCTTCCAGCCGGACGCCCGGCTGCTCGTGCACGTGTCCGACGGGCGGATGTACATCAAGAGCCTTCTGCGCGAGGAGTCGCCTCCGAAATACGATTTGATCATTCTCGACGCGTTCAACAGCGAGTACATACCGTTCCATCTCATGACAAAGGAGTTTCTGGAGGAGCTGCGCGGCGTCCTGGCCGACGATGGCGCGGTGGTGGCCAACGTGTTTTCAGACAACCGGCTCTTCCATGCGGAGATGAAAACGTTCCTCGAAGTCTTCGGCAGGTGTCAGGCGTTTCTCGGATCGCGTTCCGTGAACGCCATGCTGGTCTCGCCGGGTCCGTCCGGCGTGACGTTCACGCGGCAAGAAGCCGCTACGCTTGCCGCCGCCCTCCAGGAGAAACACGACTTCGCCTTTGATCTGCGAAGGGTGGCCCGCCGGCTTCGGCCTGACATCCGCCTTTCTCCACGTGCGATGCTCCTGACCGATGATCGGGCTCCGGTCAACTGGCTGCGGGAACAGCCTCCGATTGTGCCCCCCGTCGCCGGAGACCGAAACCAAGGAGGGTCCGGCCCCGATTGACTCCACGAACGCGCCTCGGTTATAGTCGAGCAGATCGGTTTGGCTTTGGTGAACCTGTGCGGTATGTCTATGTCACAGGTCATCCTGTGGGGCATGAAAGGAGACGTGGGGTGACAGCGCAAAGGTGGACTCGTCGTGATTTCTTGAAATTCAGCGCGACGGCCGCGGCGGCCGGCATTGTGGCGCCGCGAGCCCTCCTTTCGGAAACTGAACCGGCCCAGGCAGGGGTGGAATTGGAATATCGCGTGCTCGGCCGAACCGGGCTCAGAATAACGGCCGTGTCACTGGGATGTATGGTGGCGCCGGAGGAGGTGATCGCTAAGGCGTTGGACATGGGCATCAACTTCTTCGATACGGCGCACAGCTATAAGACCGGCCGCAACGAATGGGAAGTCGGCCGCGTGCTGAAGGGAAAGCGCGACAAAGCCTATATCTGCACGAAGATGGCAAAACGCAGCACCGACGCCATGCTCAAAGAGCTTGACACGAGCCTGAAAAGGCTTCAGACCGACCACGTTGACCTGCTTCTGACCCACGGCGCGACCAACGGGGCCGACGTTACGAACGAGGCCTACATCGCCGCACTGCAAAAGGCCAAGGAACAGGGAAAGACCCGGTTCATCGGCCTGAGCACCCACATAAGCGTGGCCGAGTGCATAGAGGCTGCCGTAGAAGCCAAGATCTACGACGCCGTTCTCACCAAGTACAACTTCAGCTCGGAGCAGGCGGTCACGAATGCCATAGCTAAGGCAAAGGCCGCAGGAGTGGGCATCATCGCAATGAAGACCCAAAATGGCGGCGATCTGCCCAAGACTCTTCCTTTCCCCACCGGAGGCCTTACACGCCATCAGGCGGCGCTCAGGTGGGCGCTCGATGACGAGAACGTCTCTTGCGCGATCCCGGGATGCCGCTCCCTCAAGCATCTGGAAGAGAACTTCGCCGTCATGGGCAAACGCCTTGGCTATCTGGACCGCCGCCGGCTCGAAAGGCACGCCATCGCGACAGCCGGCGTGTACTGCACCGGCTGCGGCGAGTGTGACGGAACCTGCCCGATGGGAGTGGAGATCCCGGAGGTAAGACGCTGCTACATGTATCTGGACGGCTACCAGGACCCGGCGCTGGCTAGCGAGAATTATCGAACGGTCGCTGTAAACGCCGCATCTTGCACGGATTGCGAGACGTGCACGGCCCGCTGCGTGTATGGCACTCCCCTGCAGCCTGTGCTGAGGGAAACTCACCGCCGTTTGGCCTGACCCGTCAAGGCCCCGAGCCTGCCTTAGCATCGAAGCTATCGGGCTCAAGAAAGTGTGACAAGAACTCAACGGACTTGTCCATGACCCAAGGCCGCCAGAGAAGCTGGTGGAGTCGAAACTGGAAATGGTTCGTCCCCGTTGGTTGCTCAGGGACGATTGTCCTTTTCGTCGGCTTCATTGCGATCCTTGTCTCTCTTGTCTTTGGCCTGATGAAATCATGCGATGCGTACAAAGAAGCCGTTGCGAGGGCCAAGGCCCATCCAGGCGTCCGGTCAGCTCTGGGCGACCCAGTTGAAGAGGGAATGTTCGTTACCGGGAACATCAATATTAGCGGATCATCGGGACAGGCTGACCTGGCCATTCCCATTTCCGGCCCAAAAGGCAAAGGTACAATCTACGCGGTTGCGGCGAAATCAGCCGGCCAATGGGAGTTTTCGACACTTGCCGTAGAAATCCGGGAAACCCAAGAGAGAATCAATCTCCTTGAGTGAGGTGATGAGCTCAACCACTGCGTCGAGATTCTGCGCGTATCAACCCGCCGAAAGCTCACGCACTACGTTGGACCCTCCGGGCTCCCCACGGGACGCCCATCAGGATCGGCACGGCCTTCGTTGACAAATCGCGCTGTCTACCCTGGTCCATGCACACGGCACGTATCGTATGCGAGGAGCTGTGTTCTGTCTCGCCGAAGGCGATATACTTGCAGCCTGCTGTGGTCGGCGAGTCTGCGTGAGACAAGGAGTGCGCTGTGACGTTCTTGGGCATTCCCTGCGCCCCTGGCGTCTTTGTGTGAGACGAAGAATCGTATGAAGCTCTCGGTCATCGTCCCCGTATACAACGAGGAGGACAGCATTCGGCCAGTGCTGGATCGCGTGTTCCAGGCTGACCTCAGCGCCCTGCCTGAGCAAGTAGAGAAAGAGGTCGTCGTCGTTGACGACGCGTCAACGGACCAGACCGCTGCGATCGTCGCCGACGACCCGCGGGTTACGCTGGTTCGCCACGAGGTGAACCAGGGCAAGGGCGCTGCCATCCGCACTGCACTGCGTCACGTTACGGGAGACGTGGTGCTCATCCAAGACGCGGACATGGAGTACTCGCCGGAGGACTACCCGGCCCTGGTCCTGCCATTCCTCAGGGATGACGCCAGCGTGGTCTACGGTTCGCGCTTCCTGAAGCGCCGCCATCCGGCCAATATGCGCTGGACGAATCTGCTGGCCAACCGCGTCCTCACGTTCCTGGCCAACCTCCTCTTCAATGCCGACATAACCGATGAGGCCACCTGCTTCAAAGTGTTTCGGACGTCGGTCATCAAGTCACTTCCCCTGCGGGCCAACGGCTTCGACTTCTGTCCCGAGGTCACGGCCCTGATGCGGCTGCGGCGTATTCCCATAGTGGAAGTCCCCATCGAATACGCAGCCCGATCCCACGCAGAAGGAAAGAAAGTCAGATGGGCCGACGGCTTCCAAGCCATTCGGACGCTGATGGCCTATCGTGTCCGCGGCGAGGGTCGGCGGGCAGCCAAGGATTAGCAGGCCGTCAGGGCGCAACACATCCCGCGCGTCGCACCCCCCTTTTCCGCCATCGGCATGCCCTTCGTGAGGCCGCGCCCCCGCATCCCTCGCTTCTTTGCTAAGCCGCCAGCGCGATCTGGAGCCGCCAACGACCACTCCAGAGTGTCCGTCATCCAACTTGTCCACTTCGGCACGACGGTTGCGTGACGAAATGTGGAAGCAACGCTGCCTTTTGACGGCTCCGCTGAACTATGGACGTTCGGGGCGTGCTCACAGGCCTTAACTCCTTTGACAGTAACAGCGCGGAGCAGGGCCGATTGACTCGAAAAATGTAGCCAAATGAGAACGCCAAGATGGCCGTGCTTCATGTTGCTACACACAAGGCCACTGTGTAGGGCCCAGTACTGCTATGTCCAATAGTGAGACAAACCGGCAGGCCTCCAGCCTGCGTCCACACAGGTTCAGGAGGTACGCTCCAGCGCGGCCGGGGCACCCCGCTCAGGAAGATGGCCCGCGGGCGCTGAGAGCCCTGAGTCACTGCAACCGGGCCTTGATCCGAGCCAAAACCGAATCTCAACTGCTGCGAGACGTTTGCCGGATTCTTGTGGAAGCGGGGGGATATCGTTTGGCGCGGGTCGTCTTCGCCGAAAACGGGCGACGCGACGCGGCCCGGCCTGTGGTGCAAGCCGCACGCAACTCGAAGCGCCCGGAGAACATCCAGTTTACCCGCCCCGACTGCGACGTGCCGGCCGGGCCCGGGTGCAGCGCGGTTCGCACGGACCGGCCCTGCGTCGCGAGGCACATACAGTCCGATCCACGCTTCTCCCATTGGCGCGACGAGGCCGCTCACTACGGCTACGAGTCGGCGCTGGCGCTGCCGCTAACGCACAAAGGCGCGACGTTCGGCGCCCTCACTGTCTGCGCCCTGGAGCCGGACGCCTTTCGTGAACAGGAGGCGAAGCTGCTGGGCGAACTGGCGGACGACCTGGCCTACGGGATTGCAGCATTCCGCACGCGCGACGAGCGGGAACGGGCTGAGAAGGCGCTGCGGGAAAGCGAGGGCAGATACCACCATCTCTTTGAGCATCTCCATGACGCCGCGTTTCTCATGGACGCCGACTCCGGGATCATATTGGACACCAACCTTCAGGGAGAACGCCTTCTGGGACGTTCTCGCGACCATATCGTGGGCATGAGCCAGCGTGAGCTTTATCCAGCGAGTGAAGCGCTGTCCCACAGTCGGCTCCTCCGTGCCCATGTGCGAAGGAACAACAACGGCCACAAGCTCGACCTCGAGGTGATGAAATGCGACGGGACGATCGTTCCGGTGACGGTCAGCGCCTCGTCGCTCATGATCGGCGGCCAGCCTTTCATCCTTACCCTTTTCCAGGACGTCACCCACCGCAAACGGGCTGAGGACGAACTCCGCCGAACCTGCGAGAAACTCAGAAAGGCCACTGAGGCCACGGTGGAGGCCATCGCGTTGACAGTGGAGTCCAGGGACCCCCATACAGCGGGCCACCAGAGGCGCGTGAGCCGGCTGAGCTGCGCCATTGCCCGGGAGATGGGCCTTCCGGAGGACCGGATTGACGGAATCCGCCTCGCCAGCCTGGTCCACGATCTGGGCAAGATCCGCGTGCCAGTGGAGATTCTCAGCAAGCCCGGCAAGCTGACTCGGCCGGAGATGGAAATCATCAAGGGCCATGCCTTGGTCGGCCACGATATCCTGAAGGATATCGATTTTCCGTGGCCGGTGGCCAAGATGGTGCTGCAGCATCATGAACGGATGAGCGGCACAGGATATCCGCAGGGGTTGTCCGGCAAAGACATCCTAATGGAAGCCAGAATCATTGGGGTCGCGGACGTGGTCGAGGCCACGGCCTTTCACAGGCCCTACCGTCCCGGCCGCGGCCTCAAGAAGGCTTTGGAGGAAATCTCGCAGAATCGGGGCGTCCTGTATGACCCCGACGCGGTGGCCGCATGCCTGCGGCTGTTCGCGGAGAAGCGGTTCAAGTTCGAGCGAACGGCGCCGCAGGAGTTCTCGTCATCGGAGCTGGCCAGCTTCACGCTCGTCACCGCTTGAAAGCCCGCCGATCCCGTTCCTGATCCTACTCGTAATCTGCCCGCAAACACAGTCGTGCACAACGGGCCCCGGAGGGGCGGTGTGCGCTCGCAGGGAAAAGCAATGGACGCAGAGCCGGTTCCGCCCTCGCAAGCGCGATATCTGGTGGTCTTTTCGCCCCGCGCGATCGTCAAATCGGTGGAAGCCGTCCTTGATTGCCCGCGTTACAGCCTGTACAGTGCTTTTCGAACTGCAGGCCGTCACGGGTAACGGCGGCCAAATGGGAAATCCTGGTGGAGAGGAGGAGTACCCACACACGTGCGTTTAGTTGCGTTCCTCATGGTCATGCCCTGTCTACTTCTTTCTGCTCGCGCTCACGCCGAGTTGCGCCCCTTCGAGGACGTCACTGACGCCGTAGGCTTGAAAGGCATGCACGGCTATCACTCGGCCTGGGGCGATTTCAACAACGACGGCTGGGTGGATCTGCACGAGTATAAGCATGTCTGGCGTAATGACGGCGGCACGTTCACATTGGCTGCCGTGCTCAAGGGCATTGGTGTGTGGGGTGATTACGACAACGACGGCCATTTGGATATCATCTGTGCCAGGGATCAAAAACTCTACCGCAACGTCGGCGGCACGACGTTCGTGGACGAAAGCGCCAAGATGCCCGTCTTCCCAATCGGCCGGCCTTGGTCCGCTGTCTGGGGAGATTTCAACAACGACGCGTTACTCGATTTCTACGTGACCGGTTTCGAAGCCCGCGACATGTCTGCGTACTATCGCGATACGCTCCTGCGCAACAAGGGAGACGGCTCCTTTGAGGTGGTTTGGACGATGGGGACCCAACCCGGCCGCGGTGTGACGGCGGCCGACTTCGACGAGGACGGCGACCTGGACATCTACGTTTCGAACTATCGCCTAGAGCCCAACATCCTCTGGCTTAACAACGGATCCGGGAGCTTCACGAATGTGGCTGCCGCTTACGGCGCGCTGGGCGGGCACGGCCACACCATCGGTTCGGCCTGGGGCGATCTGGACAACGATGGCCACATCGACCTCTTCGTCGGCAACTTCGCCCACCCGGGGCAGCCCGAACCGAAATTCCTCCGCAACCTGGGCCCGGCGGGGAGCTGGCATTTCGAGGACAAGAGCGCCGGAGCCGGGCTGGCCTTTGTGGAGTCGTTCGCCTCTCCCGCGCTTGGTGATTTCGACAATGACGGCTATCTTGACCTCTTCTTGACCGCGGTCTACAGCCCCGACACGTGCGTGCTCTACCGTAACAACGGCGACTGGACTTTCACCAATGTCACCAGCGATGCGGGCCTGTCGGGCTTGGTGAAGAGTGACCAGGGCAATTGGGCCGACTTTGACAACGATGGCGATCTGGACCTCGTAGCCGACGGGAAGCTTTTCAGGAATCCCGGCAACTCGAACTCCTGGGTCAAGATCAAGCTTGTGGGCACCGCTGTGAACCGCGCGGCTATCGGCGCGCAGGCGCGCATCTCGATCAGAGCCCAGACCCTCACCCGCCAAGTCGAGGGCGCCACCGGAGAAACGAATCAGAATGACCTCACCCTGCACTTCGGATTGGGCACACAGACCGATCCTGTGGCGGTGAAGATAACGTGGCCCGGCGGTGTGCAACAGACCGTCACCGTTCCCGTCAATGCGACGACGACGATCAGGGAGACGGACCGCTCCAAGCCAAGACCTTCATCCGGCGGCAGTCGAGCGCGCGGCGCCGGATGATCCTGGTTAACATATCAGTTGATACATCCCGCCAAGTGGACGGGATGAAAATGGGGCAGTCGGGTAGTCTGTCCCGGTAGGAATGTGGGAAGGCTCTGAACCCACGCGGACTGGACCTATATTCCGAATGCTGGGAGGTCCTGATTAGGATCCAGGGCTGACAGTTCGGACGATAGCAAGTTCAGTTGGATGTCTGGATCGACGGGCAAGCCCCGACGGTGTTTTGTGAACTGGGCCGGCGTTAGGCCGGCGGCGATGTTGGCGCAGTAGATCGTAGTCTTCGCCGTGCACGCTCCATGGAAGGCTTCCTCAGGCGATAAGAGCGTGGTCCGATAGTGGATTCGACCGAAGATGATGGTGGGCACGAAGGCTGCTCGCGGTCGTCCCGCGGTCTACCAGGGACGGCGCTCTCCTTGTCCTTGTCCTCGTCCTGGACCTGGACCCTTTTCGGCGCGAGGGCGCGCCTCGTTGACGTTCAGTGCCCGTCCCTTCAGGTCCTTTTCGTTCATCTCATTGATCGCGGTCTGTGCTTCAGCTTTTTCGGACATCTCTACGAATCCGAATCCCCGCGATCTTCCGCTGAACTTGTCCTTAATGATATTGACGGATGTCACTTGCCCAAAGGCCTCGAACGCCTCACGCAAATCGTCCTCGCTGACCTCGTACGACAAATTGCCGACATAGATGTTCATCCCAACTCCCTCCAGCCTTGGACATAAAGACCCCGACCTTGCCTGACGTGATGCGTCACAACGGGCGTGACCCCTCGGGCAATTGCTGACATGCCGGCATCGTAGCACTCGGCGCCTGCTCAGTCAACGCCGTTCTGTATGGCGTCCCCAGCGCGCCCCCGCCCTGAGCGGGCGGAGCCTGGCGCGAATGGACCGAATCGCGGCGGCCGCGGCTCCTTGTTGAACCACGGGCGGCCTGGTAACATTGACGGCCCCAGGGAGGCGCTCGGAGCAGCTGTTGCACTCTCTGCGGCCTTCTGCTCGTGGAGGCGCGGACTCCCTTGCCCGGCGCCGAGTCATGCGCAGGCCAAACCAGGCGAGGACGAGACCGCCGCCCTGCGATTCGAGCACGTTCTCCTGAGCCTGGGCGAGTATCAGGCGGCGTTCGTTCCGTCGGCTGACGGCATCTATCGCGCAGAGATCACAGCACGGCAACGAAGAGATCGGCCAAGCCACGGTCGAGTTTATGGTATGTGCAGCGGTGGGCGAGCTGGACCGAGTGGACGTGGACGAACTGACGCTCCGCGCCGTGGCCAGTGAGACCGGCGGCGAATACCACACGTTCGCCACGGCCGAGCGCATCCCTCAGGCCCTGGAGTCCAGGCGCCGCCGCATCGTCTATCACGAGGAGAAGACCCTCTGGAACACGCCCGCCTTCTTCCTCGTGTTCCTTGGCTGTGTGACACTCGAATGGATCGTCCGAAAGCGACATATGCTAAACTGATGGCGCTTCATACAGCAGACTTCCGGGTATGCCTTGCGCCTGCCTGGTGAAGCCTCGGCGCAGGCAGGGAAGTCCCTGAGTCCGTCGAAACGCGGACGAAGGGAAGCACAAGGCATCTCCGCAAGTCCGCATGAAGAGTCGATCGTTTCAGAGCGAGCGCCAAGCTCGGGAGCCAAGCAATGAACAAGGTTCGCTGGATGTTTCTCCTGGCACTTTCGACCTGTCTCCTTTTTCAATCCAGACAAGCAATCGCTCTGGCCAAGGCCCAGCCCAAACCTCCTGAGAAACCCGGCCTTTCCGAACTCATCCCGCCCGACAAGCTAAAGGAGGATCTGGACTTCCTCTTCAAGACCATCGAAGAAGTGCATCCGAACATGTACGCCTATGTAACCAAAGAGAGATTCGCGGTCCATCGCGATGGTCTCTCCAAGGAAATCGACCGTCCCATGACTCGTCTCCAATTCTACAAGAAGGTCGCGCCAGTTGTGGCCAAGCTCAAGAGCGGTCACACATTCGTTTATCCTTTCCTGGCTGAGTTCAAGCGGCATCTGGAAGGCGGAGGGAAGATCTATCCGATTAGCCTGCGTTTCGACGGCGATAACGTCATTCTGGCGAAGACTTTTGGCCACGACGAACTCCCGATAGGTGGAACCGTGTGTCAGATCAACGGGCAGGATGCCCGTTCGATAATGGGGCGCTATGCGACGTACTTCGCCGCTGAATGCCGTAATATGAACCCATCGATCCTTGGACAAGACAAGACGTTGTGGTGTCTCTTCTGGCTGGAGTTCGGCCAGGAGGAACCGCTGAACCTGACGGTCAGAGCAACAGACGGTACAATGAAAAAGTGCGCCGTGAAGGCAACAACATTCGAGCAGGCAATGGCAACAAAGCCGCAGTCGGCATCTGTGAAAGAGGACCCGTACACGTATCGTGCATTGCCTGAAGCACGAGCAGCTCTGATAGAAATTCGTTCCTTCCGTGATACGGATCGATTCCACGAATTCCTTCGCGAGACTTTCGAGGAGATCAAGGAACAGGCTTTCGGCAACTTGATAGTAGATGTGCGTGATAATCCGGGAGGCAACAGCAACGTGGCCAAGGCATTGCTTGAATTCCTCACGGGCAAGCCCATAAGGGAGTTTGATGAATTTGGGATCAAATTCTCTAAACAGTATTGTGAGGCAAACCAAGGGGTCCTCGAGCAATTCAGGAAGGCGCTTCCTGAAAAAAACTTGAAGGTGGGTTCCTTTGTGAAGCTGAGTTGTAAGGAATGGCCGGCAGCACCAGTAGAGGAGAATCCATTGCGGTTCGACGGCCGGACTTTCGTGCTGATTGGCCCTCGGACAGCGTCCACCAGCGTCATGTTTGCTTCTGCGATAAGAGGGCTTGGCATCGGCACACTGGTTGGCAGCGAGACCATGGACACAACGTCCCTCTATGGAGAGTGCTTCAAGATCACATTGCCCAATACTGGCTTGCAGGCGTCTGTAGCATGTAAGTTTTTTCTGTTAGTAGGCGGCAGGGATGATGGGCGGGGGCTCTTGCCTGATTATGACGTGAAAGAAACAGCCGAAGACACTGCAAAGGACCTGGACACGGTCCTGCAATTCACGCTTGACCTGATCAAGAAGGGTTGATACCCCGTGGGCGTCGACCGGCCTCTGATACGCGACCCCCAATTGTGCTTTTCTTTTGGAAACGCCGGGCGTGAATTGCATGGCATGAAATGTGGGAACGAGTCCAGTGTCGAACTCTGCAATGCGAGGGACTCAACCGCCGGTCACGAATGTCCCGAGCACTTCGGCGAAGTAGATGGTGTGCTGCGCGTCCAGCGGCTGTTGACGATGCTCCGGAGTGAGAATGAAGTGAGGCGGCCGCTGCTTATGATATATCCTGCATTCCACGTGTATAGGGCTTTGCGCAATCGACACGGGCCTAACGCGGGCAGAAGGCACGGGCGTGAGCCCGGTCTCCTTGAACTTATCGCATCTGCGGCCTGACTCTCTCCCACAGAACGCCACAGCGTCGGCTATGTCGTCGGTGGGCACGCAGAGGACGAACTCGTCCACTTCGTCGAGCAGCTCGAAGGTGTAGCAGGCCGGTCGGACCGCCACGACGGCCACGGGACGCTTGTGATAGAACCAGCCGTAGAGCCCCCAGCCGATCGTCATCACGTTCGAACTGCCATTCTGTCCGATGGAGGTCATCAACACACCATGGCCGCCCCCGTGAGCGTTAGTCTGACGATACAGACGTTCTATGACGTCGGCGAAATCGACTTCCTCTCGCGAAAGAGCGGCATCCATTTTGTGTTCTCCTCATGGACATCCGGCCGGTTGGTGCAGGAGGTCCATGACCACACCATCCGGAATTTCCTGTGAGCCCATTTCTCACTTGACGGACCACCAACGGGATCTGATTCTTACAGGCGACATGACCTCCGTCAAGTGAATCGTTTGCGGGAACCGTGGTGAGTGCGCGTTCCCATCGGACGGTCGAATCCATCCCGTCCAATACCCGCCTCGCCCCAAGAACCGGGCGTGGAACAGGCGCCCACGGCAGTCGAATCTCACGGACGGTTTCGGGCCACGTATCCAGACCTCCTGAAACTCAACAATGAGTCAGCAACAAAGAAACGGCTCGCCCACACGCTTTCCTTTCCGCAAGGACGGTGCAGACGAGCCGTTACATTTGGCGACCCCGATGGGACTCGAACCCACAACATCCAGATCGACAGTCTGGCACTCTAACCAATTGAGCTACGGGGCCGACTAAGGTCTAGACACTTGAAACCGAAGGCCAGATCGGCCGGCTAACGCCACCTCATTGACAGAGAAACCTTGCTCTGCTGTCCTTTCCAGCCTCTAAAGTGGGCGATGGCCGACTCGAACGGCCAACCTCTTGCTTGTAAGGCAAGCGCTCTAACCAGTTGAGCTAATCGCCCCTGGTGCTGTTGACTTTTATAGCATGATCCCCCTCAATCAGTCAAACAGCCCCGGCGAGGACGTTCCCCCGTGGGACGTGAGCCGAACGGGGACCCGCCAGTTGGCTCGCTTGCATCCTTCGGCCTCGCCCGCCTACAATACGGCATCCACTGCCAAAATGCACGGAACCAGAGATGAACGCCAGACTCGTGGCCCTGAGAGGCAGACTGTCCAACCAATCCTTCTCCTTGCCGGAAGGTCAAAAGATAATCATCGGTCGGGGAGCCGACGCCGACATCCAGATCCTCGACTCCGGCCTGTCACGGCACCACTGCTCGCTGGAAAGGTCCGGAGACGACTTCTTCATTACGGACCTGAACAGCCGCAACGGCACGTGGGTGAACGAGAATCGCATCTCCCGCCAGAAACTTCGGGTCGGCGATGTGATACGTTTGGGAGGCACGGAATTCGAGTTTCGCTCCGAGGCGGAACGCCGGCGCATGCAGGCGGATCTGGTGGCCTCGGTCCCGGCGCCGGGCAGCCGACAGATCCGGGCCAGAGTAAACCCGGAGCACAGCGACCTCTGGCAACTGTCAGCCAAGTTCGAGAACATCGAGAACTACCGCCGTATCCAGCGCGACCTGGCTACCCTGTACCGCGTGGGAAACATCATAAGCGGAGAGACGGACATCGAGCGGCTGTATGATCGCGTCCTGGACACCATCTTCGAGGTGGTCGACGCGGACAGGGGAATGCTGCTTGTGCAAGACCCCGCCTCCGGTCAACTTGTCACTGTAGCCGAAAGACAGCCGCGGCCGGCCGGCGAAGGCCCTGCTGCGCCCGGCTTCAGTCGGACCGTGGTGGATGATTGCTTCAACGAAGGGGTCTCCGTATTGCGGGCCGACGCCTTGGTGGATGGGCGTTACGGCGATGCGAGCAGCGTCATTGCGCAGCACATCCATTCTGTGATCGCCGTGCCGGTGGAGACGCCGGAGCGGGTAATCGGCGTGGTCTATGCCGACACGGTCACGGAGTCGGAAGCGTTCATGAAACACGACCTGGAGCTACTCGCCGCAGTGGGCCGACAGGCGGGCGTGGCGATCGAGCGCGCACAGCTTCTTGAGCAATACCGCCAGCTCTTCTACGGGACCGTCCGGGCGCTCGTGGCCTCCATCGAGGCCAAGGACCACTACACCCGCGGTCACACCGAGCGCGTTACCGCGTATGCGCTGCAGACCGCGGAGGCCATGGGCCTCAATGATCTGGAGCTGCGGACGATGGAGTTGGCCTCGCTGCTGCAC
>SDBU01004813.1_pt1 | contig 16390 bp, 13 predicted proteins | sample 2277071 | NCBI WGS metagenome assembly SDBU01 (sample SAMN10397929, study PRJNA504765) | marine sediment metagenome | isolation source: marine sediment core GS08_GC12, 126 cmbsf | place: Arctic Ocean: Gakkel Ridge, Loki's castle | collected 2008
CCTGGCTGGAGCTAACTGTAGAGGCTGCACTTGTTGCCTTATGTCGATCCTGGGGCACGGCATGAAGAGAAGCTATTTCTGGGTAGTTTTATATTTATAGTAGGATGTTCTTAAAAAATACCAGAAATGGAGCCTGGTCATTTATTATCGTATTTATAGATTCTTGAAAGCCTGATTATGGGATATATTTCATTTTACCGTAAATGGAGACCGCAAAGCCTGGATGATGTAGTGGGCCAGAAATATAATATACAGACATTAAAAAATGTCCTGGCGGGTAACAGGCTTTCGCATTCGTATATGTTTTGCGGCCCCCGGGGCACGGGTAAGACTTCAACAGCCAGGATACTTGCCAAGGCCATAAACTGTATGGATGGCACAACTCCTACACCATGTAATAAATGCAATAATTGCCTGAGCATCTCAAATGGCTCAAATGTCGATGTTATAGAGATAGATGCGGCATCAAACCGTGGAATAAATGAGATAAGGGAACTCAGGGAAAAAGTAAAATACCTTCCCAATAATCTCCGTAAAAAAATCTATATAATAGACGAAGTCCATATGCTGACTACCGAAGCATTCAATGCTCTCTTGAAGGTATTGGAGGAGCCTCCTGAACATGTGATCTTTATTATGGCAACCACTGAACCCAATAAGGTACTTCCTACCATAATGTCAAGATGCCAGAGATTTGACTTCTATCCAATATCTATTGACCTCATAAGCGAAAGACTAAAAAAAATAGCCAAAAGTGAGAAATTATCCATATCCGATCAGGCACTGGGACTTATTGCCAGATATGCTGATGGAAGTTTGAGGGATGCAGACGGGATACTTGAACAGCTTGCTGCCTATAGCGAAGGAAAAATAGAGGCAAAAGATGTCATAGCGCTCCTTGGCATAGTTGACATCGAAGTATTATTCCAATTTATAGATATTCTGGCCGAAAGGAATATTTCAAAGAGTCTTGAGACGACAAAAAGTATAATAAAAAGCAATCAGAACCTGAAAGTATTTGTATCTGAGCTTCTTGATCACTTATATAATATATATGTTTTTAAAAATTATGATAAACCTGATGAAGTCACAGAGATCAGCAGGGAATATCTGGATAAATATTTAAAACAGGCGGAAACCTTAAGTAATGAGGAGATCGAATTCTATCTTGATCATTTTACAGAGCTCCTAAAGCAGATCAAATGGGGTGAAAGCTCCAAGACTTTTTTCAGGACTGCTGTCGTGCAGGCAGTAAACTTTATTGTCCTTGATGATAAGCAGATAAATAAGAAGATAAAAGCCTGGGAAGCAAAAATACATTCCCTTGAAAGGGAAGTAAAAAGCGGAGCTGCGGGAAGGCCATTTAAAATGGAAGCTGCCAGTGTGGGGGAGCCGGAGGATGAGCCACAGGATCTGGATTTTTTAAATAATACAGACGAAGACCAGCTTGAACCTGGAAATGGATCCGGCATTGAAAACAAAACAGTCATAGACCCGGAACCGGAACCTCAGGTAGAAAAACCAGCTGAAACAGGGGCAAAAAAAGGCAATGACAAAAGTGTGGGATTAAAATCAATCACAGAAAATCTTGACAGGATACTTGAGCTTCTCAAGAAGAAAAAGATCTCGGTGCATGCCATGTTTGTCGAAGCAGAACCGGATAGGATCGAAGGAAAGACAATATTTTTCTGTCTTGAAGATAACAAACAGTGGCACAAGGATCATCTAAACAAGGCGGCTAATTCAGGTATCATATCGGAAGTGATAGGGGAAGTAACTGGTAAAAAATTCCAGGTAAAGTTTGAGACCGGTAATATAGATACGAAGAATCAGATGAAAAACCATTCCAGTCAAAACGGCTCAACCGGAGAAGATGAAAATAATAGATCACCAGGAATAGACGAAGCTGAAAAGACCGAAAAAGAAGAAAAAGAGGGCAAGGTAGAAAAAGAAACATTAGGTGAAGATAAAAGCGAGGCGGCAGACAAAAAACCACCGGAGGGAAGCGGCGCAGATACCGGGCCTGAAGAGAAGACGGAGGGGAGTCAAACCATAAAGGATGATAAAGACGGCATAAGTAAAAAGGATAATGATGTCGTATCAGCTAAGGATGATAAAGAAGATATGTTAAAATATTTTGAAAAGAAATTCGAGATAAAGGAGTAAAAATTGGGTTTTAATATGCAGCAGATGATGAAGCAGGCCAAGATGATGCAGAAAAAGATGGCTGAGGTCCAGGAAGAACTAAAAAATATGGAATTTGAAGCATCTGCAGGTGGCGGAGCAGTAAAAGCAAAAGTCAATGGCGACCAGGAGATCCTGGAAATAAAGCTAAACAATGAGATGATAGATGCAGATGACCTGGATATGGTAGAGGATATGGTGATGGTAGCCGTAAATGATGCTTTGAAACAGTCAAAGGATAAAGCAAAAAATAAGATGGCCGGACTTACCGGAGGGATGAATATACCGGGATTTTAGCTTTAGCAGAATTTTTACTAAGGAATAAAACTGACCAGACTTGATTTGTGATCCATGATATTAGAAGTTTAATAAAATGCCCCTATATATAAAAAGTGTAGAAAATTTAATAAATGAATTCAGGAAACTCCCGGCTATCGGGCCCAAATCTGCAAGAAGAATAGTATATTATCTATTGAAATTATCTCCCGGAAAAATAGAAAACTTTGCAAAAAGCCTTATAGACATGAAAGACAAAGTAAAGTTTTGCGCATTATGCCGCAATCTTTCGGAAGATGAGATATGTCATATATGCAAGGACCAGTCAAGAGATACAGCCAAGATCTGCATTGTCGAGGAAGTAGGCGACATCATACTTCTTGAAAAAACGGGACAGTATCAGGGCTTGTACCATGTGCTTGGCGGTCTCCTGTCGCCAATTGAAAATATCGGGCCGGATGAATTGAGGATACCCAAGCTGATGGAGAGGGTAAGGGAAAATGATGTAAATGAAGTAATAGTGGCCCTGAATCCTACAGTAGAAGGCGAAAGTACAGCCATGTACATAAAGAAACAATTGGCCTCGCACAGGGTCAAGACGACTATGCTTGCAAGTGGTCTTCCTGTAGGGGGAGATCTTGAATATGCAGACGAAATAACCATCGGGAGGGCACTTTCCGATAGGCGCGAAATATAGCAATTTATTGCATGTAACTCATTTTTTAGTTTATTAAAAAATCCTTCTTATTGTGATATAATCCTTAAGGTTTTGCCTTGCATCTTACTATTTTATTGTTCAACAAGCCAAGATCCAGTTCTCGGACAGGCTCCTAAAGGCAATACATGGATTTATAAAGTTTGTTTCGGGAAGGCAAACTTTAAAATATTTAAGTTCCAAGCTTAAAATGAAGGGGTACCGAAAATGAGGAAAATGAAATCAATGGATGGAAATATGGCGGCTGCTCATATTGCCTATGCTTTTACTGAGACAGCAGCTATTTATCCTATTACACCATCCTCACCAATGGGTGAGTATATTGACGAATGGGCCGCTTATGGCAAGAAAAATATGTTCGGACAGGTCGTAAATGTAACCGAACTTCAGTCAGAGGCAGGAGCGGCAGGAGCTGTACATGGTTCCCTGGCTGCAGGGGCGCTGACATCTACCTTTACTGCATCCCAGGGACTGTTACTGATGATCCCAAATATGTACAAGATTGCAGGAGAGCTGCTTCCGGGTGTATTTCATGTAAGTGCACGTTCAGTAGCAACACATGCTTTATCAATATTCGGCGATCATTCAGATGTTATGGCTGTGAGGCAGACCGGTTTCGGGCTGCTGGCTTCGGGTTCCATACAGGAGATAATGGACCTTGCCGGTGTTGCCCACCTGACCTCGATCAAGTCCAGGGTGCCGTTTGTCCATTTCTTTGATGGATTCAGGAGTTCTCATGAGATACAGAAAATTGAGACCATAGAGTATGAAGATTTAAAGGCTATGCTTGATGAGGAGGCCCTTCAAAATTTCAGGTTGCGGTCACTTAACCCCGAACATCCTGTTACCAGGGGTACTGCCCAGAATCCTGATATATTTTTTCAGGCAAGGGAAGCCTCAAACAGTTTCTATGATTCATTACCGGATATTGTAGCAGGCTACATGAAGCAGATAAGCAAGCTTACAGGCAGGGATTATAGGCCTTTTAATTATGTGGGCTCCAAAGATGCAGAAAATATAATAATCGCAATGGGTTCGGTAACAGATACTATTGATGAGACGGTCCAGTATCTTAATGAGCTTGGAGAAAAAGTCGGTCTTATAAAGGTGCACCTCTACAGGCCATTCTCCAAAAAGTATTTGCTTGATGTTCTTCCTGAAACAGTCAAGAAGATCGCGGTCCTTGACAGGACAAAAGAACCGGGAGCTCCCGGAGAACCTATGTATCTGGATATCAAGGATGTATTCTACAATACCGGAAGACAACCGGTAATAGTGGGCGGAAGATATGGACTGAGTTCAAAGGATACTACTCCCAGCCAGATAAAGGCAGTGTATGATAATCTAAAAGAGGATAAACCAAAAGACGGATTTACTATCGGGATCAATGATGATGTAACACATAAATCCCTTGAGATAAAAGAGCAGATCGAGACCTCGCCTGAGGGTACCATAAAATGTAAATTCTGGGGTCTGGGTTCAGACGGTACAGTAGGCGCCAACAAGAATGCCATAAAGATAATCGGTGACAATACAGACATGTATGCACAGGGTTATTTTGCATATGACTCAAAGAAATCCGGGGGGCTTACGGTATCACACCTGCGTTTTGGTAAGAATCTGATAAGATCTACATATCTTATTTCAGAAACGGATTTCACTGCATGTCATAATCAATCCTATGTAAATCAATATGATATGCTTAAAGGCCTTAAAAAAGGCGGGATCTTCCTTTTTAACTGTCAGTGGGAAGCTGAAGAATTAGGTGATAAGCTGCCTGCCCCCATGAAGAAATACCTGGCAGAAAATGATATTGAATTCTATATCATAGATGCCACTGATATTGCCGAGGAGATCGGGCTTGGGAACAGGATCAATATGATAATGCAGGCAGCATTCTTTAAACTGGCCAAAGTCATACCTCTAGACGATGCAATTAAATATATGAAAGAGGCTATCAAGAAAACCTATGGTAAAAAAGGTGAAAAGATAGTACAGATGAATTATGAGGCTGTTGACAAGGGCATAGGTGCATTGCAAAAAATAGAGATACCTGAGGACTGGAAAGATGCAGAAGAGATAGCTGATGTAGTACAGGCGCAGGAACCGGATTTTATTAAGAATATACTAAGAGTCTCAAACCGCCAGGATGGCGACTCGATACCTGTAAGCGCTTTTGTAGGGGCAGAAGACGGGACATTTCCCCAGGGAACATCCGCTTATGAAAAGAGGGGGATAGCCGTAAATGTACCTGAATGGCAAAAGGAAAATTGCATACAGTGTAATCAGTGTTCATATGTTTGTCCGCATGCAGCAATAAGGCCGGTACTGCTGGACGGTAGTGAAGTTAAGAAGATGCCGGCGGATTTTGAATCCATACAGGCAAAGGGGAAAGGTTTTGATGGTTTTAAATACAGGATACAGGTAAGTACGATGGATTGCACGGGTTGCGGGAATTGTGCCGATGTCTGTCCTGTAAAAGAAAAGGCCCTCATTATGAAGCCGCTTGATTCACAGGAAAAACAGATACAGAACTGGGATTTTGCAACAAGTGTCCCTGTTAAGGATAATATTATGTCTGCAGACACCGTAAAGGGAAGTCAGTTTAAGAAGCCATTATTTGAATTTTCCGGTGCATGTGCAGGCTGCGGAGAGACTCCGTATGCCAAACTGATAACACAGCTTTATGGCGAGAGAATGGTAATAGCTAATGCTACAGGTTGTTCATCGATATGGGGAGGTTCTGCTCCTTCGGCACCTTATACTACAAATTCCAAAGGTCAGGGACCTGCATGGGCAAATTCATTGTTTGAAGATAATGCAGAATATGGATTCGGCATGGCAACAGGTATAAAGCAGATGCGTAATAAGATCGAAGGATATTTAAAAGAACTCTCAGCAATGAATATAGATGGAGAGATAAAGGAAACCATAAATGAATGGATAGCAAGCAAGGAAGATGCTGAAGCAAGCAGGAATGCAAGTGAAAAGCTTCTTAAACTTCTAAAAGACAGTTTAAATGATACTGGCGCTGATACCGTCAGGCAAAAAATACTTGACCTCAAAGACTATCTGGTCAAGAAATCCATATGGGTATTTGGCGGAGATGGCTGGGCTTATGATATAGGTTATGGCGGGCTGGACCATGTACTTGCTTCCGGTGAAGATATAAACATAATGGTATATGATACAGAGGTTTATTCAAATACCGGCGGGCAGTCTTCAAAGGCAACCCCGATGGGAGCAGTGGCCAAGTTTGCAGCTTCCGGGAAAAAAGTCAAGAAAAAGGACCTCGGGCTTATGGCGATGACTTATGGTTATGTCTATGTGGCACAGATCGCAATGGGTGCAAGCCAGAGACAGACCTTAAAAGCTATCCAGGAAGCGGAAAGTTATAAGGGCCCATCACTCATAATCGCATATTCACCCTGCATAAACCATGGAATATATATTGGCATGGGTAAGACACAGTTAAGGGAAAAACAGGCTGTGGATGCAGGCTACTGGCACCTTTACAGGTATAATCCGCTGCTAAAGGATAACGGTACAAATCCATTTGTCCTTGATTCCAAAGAACCAAAAGATAATTTCAGGGATTTTTTGATGGGAGAAGTAAGATATGCTTCACTTACCAAGACTTTTCCTGAAATAGCCGAGGATCTTTTCACCAGGGCAGAAAAAGATGCCATTGAAAAATATGAAAAATACAATGGACTTGCCAGAGCAGGAAGTGCTACTGTTAAGGCTTCTAAATAAACTCCGCAGTGGAAGTTTTATAAAGAATAAAAAATTAAAGATTTTAATAGCCTTGACTGTGATTAGTATGTATAATAATCTTTTTTAAACAATGGCTGTATTTTATTATAATTATATGGTTTTATGCAGATATTTTATATGCAGGGGAATATGAGAGAGAAAAAAGAAATAGTTGTAATGAAATTTGGAGGAACCTCCGTAGGTGATGCTGATAAAATAAGGAGGGTGGCTGACCGCATTATAGATTCGAAAGAAGACGGTAAGCATGTGGTGGTAACAGTATCAGCTATGGGAGATACGACTGACAAGCTAATCGATCTTGCATCTGAGGTATCAGATGACCCCTCCAGAAGGGAAATGGATATGCTGCTTTCAACAGGAGAGCAGGTATCGGTGGCCATACTTTCAATGGCTATCCACAAAAAAGGCTATAAGTGTGTATCGCTTACAGGGATACAAGCTGGTATTTTTACAGATGATACTTATTCAAATGCAAAGATACTTAATATAAAGGCGGATCGCGTCCTCAAAGAATTAAAAAAGGAAAATATTGTAATAATTGCAGGATTTCAGGGAAGCAATAGCGAAGGAGACATAACCACACTGGGTAGAGGAGGTTCTGATACTACAGCTGTTGCTATAGCATCAGCGCTGAAAGCAAATTATTGTGAGATATATACCGATGTTGACGGTGTGTTTTCAACAGATCCAAATCTTGTTGAAGAAGCAACAAAGATGCACTCCATCTCATATGATGAGATGCTTGAGCTTGCGTCTTCCGGTGCAAAAGTGCTTCACCTGAGAGCTGTTGAGTTTGCGAAGAAGCATGATGTGGTGCTTCATGTAAGATCAAGTTTTAATAAAAATGAAGGGACTTGGGTAATGGATGAGAAAAAATTAGATAAAAGATTGGAAAAACCCTTAATAACAGGTGTAACCTATGATACTAACCAGGTGAAGATATCTATATTTGAACTTGAAGATAAACCCGGTGTAGCAGCTTCGCTTTTCAGGAAATTTGCAGAAAATGATATAAATATTGATCTTATCGTACAGAATGTAAGTGAAAAAAACCAGGCATCAATATCAGTAACTATAAAAAATGAAGATCTTTCTATTGCTAAAAAGGTCCTTGATGAACTTGATCAAAAGCATGTGGAGATAGATACGGATATATCGAAGATCTCAATAGTCGGTGCGGGGATGCAGACCCACCCGGGTGTGGCTGCAAGGATGTTCGAACTGCTTGCAGAGAAGCAAATAAATATTGAGATGATCTCGACATCTCCAATCAGGATCTCATGTGTTATAAGGAAAGCAAATGCAAGGGAAGCAGTAAAAGTCCTTCACCAGGGCTTTGATATTGATTGATGTTATTTAAAGGTGAATTTTTAAAAGATCTATTAGTGGCAGGATGATTTAAATGGGCAATAAGGAATACAATATAGCTATTGCAGGGGTAACCGGTGCAGTGGGAAGAGTTTTTCTTTCGATCCTGGAGCAAAGAAAATTTCCCATTAAAAACCTTATACCTCTTGCTTCACACCGCTCAGCCGGAAAGACGATCACTTTTGCAGATGAAGAAATCGAGATCAGGGAGCTTAATAAGGATTCTTTTAAAGATATTGATATAGCCCTGTTTTCAGCTGGGGCCTCAAGATCGAAAGAATATGCAAAATACGCAGTGGACAGCGGAGCAGTAGTTGTTGACAATAGTAGTGCGTTCAGGCTTGATGATGATGTTCCCCTTATTGTACCTGAAGTCAACCGCAAGGACATAGACGGCCATAAGGGTATAATAGCAAATCCTAACTGTACGACTATTATAATGGTAATGGCTGTAAAGCCGGTATATGATATTTCTCCTGTAAAAAGGATAGTAGTATCTACTTATCAGTCTGTCTCGGGAGCGGGTGCAAGCGGTATGACAGAACTTGAGGAGCAGCTAAGGGAAATAATATGCAATAAGAACAGTAAAGTCATTCCGAAGACATTCCCTGTGCAGATAGCAAATAATGTTATTCCCCATATAGATGTTTTTTATGATAATGGGTACACAAAAGAAGAGATGAAGATGGTATACGAGACACATAAGATCATGGGTGATGACAGTATTAAAATATCTGCCACCACAGTGAGGGTGCCTGTTATGACTTCTCATTCAGAATCAGTTATGATGGAAACTAAGGACAAGATTTCTATAGAGCAAATAAGAAAAGCTATAGAGGAAGCTGAAGGTGTGATCCTAAAAGATGATTTTGCAAATGAAGTCTATCCCACAACTCTTGATTCTTCAGGAAATGACGATGTTTATGTAGGAAGGGTCAGGAATGACCTATCTGCTGAGAATGGAATAAGTATGTGGGTAGTAGGGGATCAGCTTAGAAAAGGTGCAGCTCTAAATGCTGTACAGATAGCTGAAGAACTTATAAAGTAGAAGATCTATATTATGAGCTGCAGGTTCTTTTCTAGTTTACTAAGTTCTCTTAAGAAATTCATATGTGCTGTCTCTGACTGTGAACTTAAACTGCTCAAGAATTCTCGTTTAGATAAATTAGAAAATCCATTATAGAAATCTTTTTCCTTTTTTAGATGGTTGCTCTCGCACTTGAATGCATGTTTAAGAAAGGATGGAGTTTCAAGGTTTGAAAAATCTTTAAAGAAACTATCATATTTCTCTTCCAGCAGCATTGCATATTCGATCTTTGTATCAATGCTTGAATTCTCAGCGTCAAACCTGGCGACAAGATCATTTATTTCAGGGGCATGCCTGGTTGTAAGCGTCCTGTAGTCTCTTTTAAATTTCCCCAGGGTCTGGATCTTATTTTTATCGCGTCTCTTATCAGTCTTCATAAGCACGAGCACTCCAATAGCGAGTACAACTATGATCGAACTTGTAATACCGTACAATATTGCAATAGTGAATAATTCAAAATCAAACAAACTCTCGCTTTTTAAAAGAAAGATCAAAAGAGTAGTAATTTCCAGGATGAGTGCCACTACGATCATAATGAAATATTTAACTCTGATAACCTTATAGCCAAAGTCACGGAAATAAATATTAAGTCTTTTTTTAAACGGCATAAAACACTTCCCTGTATAATATTAATATATTGAATAATTATTTTATTAATATTAACAGTAATATTAAATTAATACAATATAATTTAATAATACATAAAAAAATATATTTATATATAATAGTATCAATAACTTTTAAATATATTAAATAATTTATAATATAAATAGATAATGTATAAACTATTTAATTAAGTTAATTGTAACTATTTAATATATATATATGATGTGTGTAATAAATAAACTATGCATTGTTTAACCGGGTGGTCCTGTGTTCTGTCCTTTAATAGAGTCTACTTGCCGGCCCTGCTCCTGAGCTGGGCGATCCTGTTTATCCTGTTTAGCAGGTCTTTTTCAAAACCCCTGCCGGATGGGCAGTAATACTTCCTTCCGGCAAGCTTTTCAGGTAAATAGGTCTGGCCCGCTACGGCTCCCTCAAAGTTGTGGTCATATTTATAATCTTTACCGTACCCGGCCTCTTTCATTAGTCCGGTTGGGGCATTTCTGATATGGTGGGGAACTGGAAGTGAGAGGAATCTCTTAATATCACCAAGAACTTTTTTATATGTTGTATAAAGTGAATTAGATTTAGGTGAAAGGGCAAGATAAACAGCAGCCTCGATTATGGCAAGATAACCTTCAGGAGGTCCGATAAATTCAAAAGATTGTTTAGCGGCTATTGTCATCTGCAGGGCCCTGGGATCTGCAAGTCCGACATCTTCAGATGCAAATCTGACCATCCTCCTTAATATATAGAGTGGGTCCTCTCCGCCTTCAAGCATCCTTACTGTCCAGTATGCGGCACCATCGGGATCACTGCCCCTGAGGCTTTTATGGAGCGCTGAGATCAAATTAAAATGCTCTTCCCCATGCTTATCATAAAGCAGGGCTTTTCTCTGGGTAACATTTTCTACAGTCTTCCGGCCGATGACAACTGACTTATTTTTCTTGATGGCAGACTTTTTGCCGGTTTTTATATGTTTGTCTTCGCTGGCATCATCTGTGCCGGCTTTTTGAAGAGACGCGTCCAGAGAGAGTTCCAGGATATTATATGCCATCCTTGAATCCCCATCAGATGCCCTGGAGATGAAATCCAATGTATTGTCTTCAATATCAATATTGTGTTTACCGAGTCCCTTATCTTTATCACTTAATGCCCGTTTAAGAAGGACCTTTATATCTTCATCTGAAAGTTTTTCAAGTATATATGTTTTTGCCCTGGAAAGCAGGGCTGAGATCACCTCGAATGATGGGTTTTCAGTTGTGGCCCCTATCAGGATTATGGTACCGTTTTCTACATATGGCAGGAAAGCATCCTGTTGTGCCTTATTGAAGCGGTGTATTTCATCGATAAATAGTATTGTCTTTATGCCTCTTGTCCTGAGTTCATGTTCGGCTATCTTCATTATATCCTTTATCTGTTTAATACCTGATGCAACAGCCGAAAAGGAAATAAATCTGCTTTTTGTCCTGTTTGCAATGATTCTTGCAAGGGTTGTCTTGCCGGAGCCGGGCGGCCCCCAGAAAATAATTGAGTGAATTCTGTCACTCTCTATAATGCTCTGGAGGACATTTCCTTCACCGACCAGATGTCTCTGTCCGACAAATCCATCAAGGCCGGACGGACGCATCCTGTCAGCAAGTGGAATTCCTGAGAGTACTTTTTTTGAAATATCGGAACTGAAATCATCAAAAAGGGTCAAAGTCTATCCTTCGATCGTTTTTACATAGATCTTCCGGCTTCTGGGTCCATCGAATTCACAGAAAAAAATACCCTGCCAGGTACCGAGCACAAGACTGCCATCCTCAATTATTATAGTAAGGGTTGTCCCTATTATGGAAGATTTGACATGGGAGTCTGAATTGCCTTCTGTATGGGTGTAGTTTTCACTTCTTGGCACCATGGTTTCCAGCTTTTTTATAATATCAAGCTTGACAGAAGGGTCTGCATTTTCATTTATGGTAACACCTGAAGTGGCATGGGGTACATAAAGACAGCAAATTCCGCTCTCGATCCTGGACCTTGAGACAGCTGCACTGACTTCTGCGGTTATATCGATTAGATCATTTCGCTTGCTTGTGTCAAATTCAAGAACTTCTTGCATTGGCAACCTTTCCTGTATAAAGAGTAATAGTAGTAAATAAAATTTTACTTGTAATCTTGCACTATATTATATATAACATAACAAGATGAATAAAGGGATAAAAAGGTGTTACCGTCTTAAATGACAGAGCAGCAAATCAAATCATATTACATCAAAATTCATATCAAATATTTCACCGGAGGCAATGAGGCTATTGGGACCTGAAAAAACAAAAGAAAAAGACCTGGCAATATCTAAAAAATATATGGTAGTGGGCATTGGAAATGCAATAGTTGATATACTGGCCAATGTGGACGAAAGATTCCTTGACATGCATAAAATGGAAAAAGGGATGATGCAGCTGATCGATGAGGACAGTATTGCGAGTCTCCATAAGAAAATAAAGGCCGAGAAGCAGGCTTCCGGGGGGTCTGCAGCAAATACTATTGCCGGGCTTGCCTCGCTTGGTCATGATGTAGCATTTATAGGGAAGGTAAAAGATGATGAACTTGGCCGGACCTTTGAGAAAGGCTTGAACGATATAGGTGTGATCTATTGCACTAAAAGGGCATCGGAAGGAAACTCTACTGCATGCTGTGTTGTCCTTTCGACTCCGGATGCGCAGAGGACCATGAATACATGCCTTGGAATATCAGGCACCCTGGGTCCGGAAGATATAGATGAAAAAATTATCTCAGAAGCGAAAATAATATATCTGGAGGGTTATCTCTGGGACAGCGAACCTGCAAAAGCAGCTTTTAAGAAGGCTATGAATATTGCAGGAAAAGCCGGTGGGCAGGTAGCACTCAGCCTGTCAGATTCATTTTGTGTCCAGAGGCACAGGGCTGAATTTCTAGAACTGGTACAAGATCACACTGACATACTTTTTGCAAATGAGGATGAGATCAAGAATCTTTTTGAGGCTGCTTCATTTAAAGATGCTTTAAAGTCATGTACCAGGTACAATAATATTTTTGTACTGACGAGAGGTGAGCTCGGCTCTGTCATTATCCATGGAAAAAAGTATTATGAAATAAGTCCGGAAAAAGACATAAAGGTAATGGACACAACAGGGGCCGGCGATATGTATGCTGCCGGTTTCCTGCATGGGTATATAAATAAAGAAGACCTGGCCATATGCGGGAGAATGGGTAATATTACAGCAGCAGCTGTGATCTCACATTTTGGTGCAAGACCGGAGATATCTCTTGCACAAGTCCTTAAAGAAAAATTAAAATAAAATCATACTAGGAGCCTGTCCGATATCCAGTTCTCGAACAGGCTCCTAGAAGGGAAAATAATGTCTGAGAAAGCTAAAGCAGAAATAGGAGTTTTTGGGGGATCCGGTTTTTATTCATTTCTTGAGGGTACTGCAGAGATCGAGATAAAGACACCTTATGGTGACCCATCAGACAAAATCGTGATAGGGGAAGTCGGAGGTAAAAAAGTCGCTTTCTTGCCGAGACATGGGAAAACCCATGACTTGCCCCCTCATATGATAAATTTCAGGGCCAATATCTATGCCATGAAGAAACTGGGCGTAAAATATATCTTTGGACCCTGCGCCTCGGGAAGCCTTCAACCCCATATAAAGCCCGGGCAATTTGTAATATGCGACCAGTTTGTCGATAGGACCAAGGGACGCAAGGATACTTTCTTTGATGGTCCCAGGACTGTGCATATAGCCATGGCGCAGCCATATTGTCCTGATCTTAGAAAGATCGTCATAGAGAGCGCAAAAGAACTTGATATAGACCATCATCCCGGGGGGACAGTTGTTGTTATACAGGGTCCCAGGTTCTCTACAGTAGCTGAGAGCAAATGGTTTGCTTCACAAGAGTGGGAAGTCATAAATATGACACAATATCCTGAAAGCTATCTGGCAAGGGAACAGGAGATATGCTATGTGAACATATCGCTTATAACCGATTATGATGTTGGGCTGGAAGGACATCCGGATGTCTCTCCGGTAAACATGGAAGCAGTTGTAAAGGTGTTTAATGAAAATAATGAAAAGTTAAAGGATCTTCTTTTTAAAGCTATCGGAAAGATACCTGAAGGAAGGCAGTGTATCTGTTCAAGGGCATTAAAGGATGCAATAATAAGCTAATAATATGAAAATAGTAATAGCATCAGATAAGTATAAAGGCAGCCTCTCCGCAACGGAAGTCTGCCGGGTAATCGGGAAGACCATAAAGGAGATCGGCCCGGATATTGAAGTGATCTTGAGTCCGATGGCTGACGGCGGGGATGGTACAGTAGAAACGCTTGTTGAGAGCCTTGACGGAAAGTTTGTAGAGCTTGAGGTAAAGGGCCCCCTTGGAGAACCCGTAATGGCCAGATTTGGAATGATAGGAAGTGGCACTGCAGTAATAGAGATGGCATCGGCTTCCGGTCTTGTCCTCGTACCTGCTGGCAGACGTAATCCTATGGAGACTACGACATATGGCACCGGGGAACTTATCTTGAAAGCTATTGATATGGGAAGTAAAAAGATAATAGTCGGTATAGGCGGCAGTGCAACAAATGATGGCGGGATGGGAATGGCCCAGGCCCTTGGCTACAGACTGCTTGACTCTAGTGGCGATCCATTAGGTTTTGGGGGAAAAGAACTTGTAAGGCTTTCAAGCATAGACGATGCAGGTATTAATAGTAAGCTTCTATCGACCACGATCGAGGTCGCAAGCGATGTAGACAATCCCTTATACGGTAAAAAGGGAGCTGCTTATGTTTATGGTCCACAAAAAGGGGCCGGTCCGGAAATGGTAAAGGACCTTGATGAAGGATTAAAAAATTATGCTCAAGTAGTAGCAAGGGACCTCAAAAAAGATATTGCCGGCCTTCCGGGAGCCGGGGCGGCAGGAGGGCTTGGAGCAGGACTTGCAGCATTTGCAGAGGGTATATTAAAACCCGGAACCGATATAGTGATAGAAACAACCGGTCTTGAGGATAAAATGAAGGATGCGGACCTTATAATAACTGGCGAGGGAGCAATGGATGACCAGACTTTTTATGGTAAAAGTGCCTATGGGGTAGCAAAGCTCGCCTTAAAGTACAGTATTCCCGTGATCACCATAAACGGATCCGTACTTTCAGATAGAAATAATATAGATGAAAAAAACTCTTCACTTTTTAGTGGAAATTTTTCTATAATAAATAGGCCCATGACGCTGGAAGAAGCGATAAGGGATGCAGAAGAGCTCCTTTCGGGTGCGGCAGCTGAGATAATCAGCTTTTACCTGAGGATCGCAAAGTAAAAGAATAATATAATAAAATGATTTAATAAGGATTTAATCGGAGGTTAAAATGAAACTGATCGGCGGAGTAGAGATCGATGGTATTGAAAAAATAGCAAGCGGCAAGGTGAGGGAGATGTTTTCCTTTAATAATGAGCTTCTTATTGTCACTACTGACCGCATCTCTGCATTTGACTATATACTTGATTCCCTTATTCCAGTTAAAGGCATAGTGCTTAATAAAATATCAAATTTCTGGTTTAAATATTTAAAAGATATAATCGAAAATCATTTAATTGAGACAGATGTAGAAAAATTCCCCAAGTTTTTAAAAAGACATAAGGAAACACTGAAGGGAAGGTCCGTAATAGTAAAGAAAGTTAAAATATTTCCGATAGAATGTGTTGTAAGGGGATATATTACCGGTTCAGGTTGGGAAGATTATTCAAAGACCGGCAAAATAGGGGACCTTAAACTTCCGAAGGGCCTGACGAAATGTGATAGGCTGCCCGAGGTTATTTTTACGCCTTCTACAAAGGAAACTTCCGGACATGATGTGGCCATTACAATAAATAAGGCAAAAAGGATATTTGGTGGAGATATAATAAATACTCTGCAGACCAAGAGCATTGAACTATACCTTAAAGCTTCAGAATATGCATTAAGAAGGGGCATTATAATTGCTGATACAAAATTTGAATTCGGTGTGACACCAGATGATAAGATAATACTTGCTGATGAAGTGCTAACACCTGATTCCTCAAGGTTCTGGCCGCTGGATGAATATGAAGCGGGCAGGGACCAGCACAGCTATGATAAGCAGTTCGTCAGGGACTATCTGCTGTCTACGACATGGGACAGGGATTCAAAACCGCCAAAACTTCCTGAAGCCATAGCCAGGAAGACATCAGAGCGCTATATTACGGCATATGAGAACCTGACCGGCCAGAAATTTGAGAGCTAGAGGACGATCAATTGATAATAGATGTAGCCCTTTCAAATAATTTTGATCCGGAAAGTCTAAAAGTCGACATAGAAAATTCAGTTTGTGCTGTAATCGA
>SDBU01004814.1_pt1 | contig 16390 bp, 18 predicted proteins | sample 2277071 | NCBI WGS metagenome assembly SDBU01 (sample SAMN10397929, study PRJNA504765) | marine sediment metagenome | isolation source: marine sediment core GS08_GC12, 126 cmbsf | place: Arctic Ocean: Gakkel Ridge, Loki's castle | collected 2008
ATCGGGCTTGGCATCGTCGTTTTCTTTTTGCTGAGGACAGGATCAAGTGGTGGAGAGATGCAGGAGCGGATCGCGGTCTATGCTACTGTTCCTGAGTATATTCAGCAGGGTACTTCAAGCCGCACAAATCCGCGGTTATTCAGACTGCGCCGACGGTTGAATTCGATGTTATCAGTGCTGGGCACCGATGATTTGAACATGCAGCTGATGCGCGCCGATTGGAAGATCACTTCAACGGAGTATATTCTCATCCGTTTAGGAGTGATGGTGGCTGGATTGGTAGCCGGTTGGTTGATTGTCGGTTCACTCTTATCCGGATTAGCTATGGCGATATTGGCTAATTTGCTTCCTGGTCTTATGTTACGGCGCAGTGCCAACCGACGGCAAATAAAATTCGAAAGCCAGCTGGTGGATGTGCTGGTGTTGATCACCGGAGCAGTTAAAACGGGCTTCAGTTTGCTCCAGGCGATGGAAGTTGTCGAGCGAGAGATGCAGCCACCCGCCTCTGATGAATTTCGACGGGTCCATACCGAGATCGGTCTGGGGTTATCCCTTTCCCAGGCGCTGGACAATCTGAGCGCCCGTATGGAGAACCAGGATCTGGACCTGGTCGTGACGGCAGTCAAAATCCACGACCAGGTGGGCGGAAACCTGTCAACCATGCTTGAGGCGGTGACCGAGACTGTACGCGAACGTGATCGCTTATTCCGCGAGGCACGCGTGATCACCACCCAGCAGCGCTACACCAGTTATCTGATATCGTTATTACCGGTCGTAATCGGGCTGTTAATCTTTTTGGCCAATCCTGAATATATGATGAAGCTGTTCACGAGTGGAGTTTACTATCTGATGATCCCGATCTTTGCGGTGATCGGCGTCATCGCCGGTCATTTCGTCTTACAGCGGATCACCAAGATCGAAGTTTAAGTTTTATTCCAATGCTCGCAGTCATTTAGTTTGAGGTGTTATGGAAATATTGATTATCATACTTATCGGCGCTGGACTGGTGGCTCTTGGATTGTTGATCGTATACCTCGGTCTGCGGACATTCACTGTCAATGAGGTTTCTCAAAGGTTAGATCATTTTGTCACCGTCCAACCCACAACGTTATCAACTGCTCCCACCGAATCAATATTTCGCCGCACCGATCTTAGCGGCTCATTTCGGACGCGGATGCTCGAGCCGTTTATTCATCAAGTGGGCGGATTATTCGGTCGCTTCACCCCCAGCAGTTCTATTGATCGTCTCGAGCACCAGCTGATGATTGCAGATAGGCCCTATGGTCTGGGGCCGCGCGAATTTTATGGCTTCAGGATAATATTCATGATCCTGGGAATCTGGGGGGCAATTTATATGTTGCGGCAAAGCACAGATATTATTTATATTATTGGGGCGGTATTGATTGGCTATGTAGGTGTGTTTGGTCCGACAACCTGGCTGAAGCGCAAAGCCCGCCAACGTCAAGATCAGATCCGTAAAGGTTTGCCTGATGCACTGGACATGTTGAGCGTTACCGCCACAGCCGGGTTGGGTTTCGATCAATCCCTCCAGCGGGTAAGTGAGTATTGGCACACGCCGGTGGGGATCGAATTTGGTCGTGTGGTGGCTGAGATGGAAATGGGTGTCTCGCGCCGGACTGCATTGCGAAATATGGCTGACAGATTGGATGTACAAGAGCTGTCCAGCTTCGTGGCAGTGATCGTCCAATCAGACCAGCTGGGGATGAGCATCTCGGATGCCTTACACGCCCAGGCGGAGCAAATGCGCATCGAACGGCGTTTTCGCGCTCAAGAAGCAGCCCGTAAGGTGCCTCTAAAGATGTTATTTCCAATGATGCTGCTGATCTTTCCAGCCATGTTGGCTGTAGTTTGTGGACCATCTATCCCCATCCTTTCTGGTTTCTTCCAGACTCTAGGTGGGACAGGTTTCGGTCCATAACTGATTAATAATATGATTTTAAGGAGCCAATTTTAATGACCGTAAATCCAGCTGAATCATACCTTGACCATCCCATGTTTAATCAGGCGATGGCCAGCATGCAAAAAGGTGATTGGGAATCTGGATTGAGCCAGATCGAGAACCTGATGCAATCCTATCCATTGGAACCAGAGCTGCGCACACTTCGCCAGGAAATGATTTTGCGTTCCAAGGTCGATTCCGATGAAAGAACAGATAAATCACAGGCCCGTAAACGTCGATTCAGAGATCTGACGATCCGCTTTTCTGTGATTGGAATATTGGTCATCCTGGCAATATTTGTTGCGCGCAACTATTCGGTTATGTTCCAGGACGTTGCACTTGCCGCTCAGATAGAGGGGAAGGCTCAACTGGTAAGACTGGACCTGTCAATAAAAATGCGCGATGCGCAAGATTATTTAAATGCCGGCCGGTCTGAGCCAGCTGTGGTCCTCCTGGAAGAAATTGCAGCTGTGGATCCAGGCTATCCAGAATTAGATTCAATGATGGAAGAAGCCAATCAGCTGCAAGCCTTGGATCAACAATATAATGAAGCTTTAGCTCTGACTGATACTGGGGATTTGACAGCCGCTTTGGTAATACTGGGTGAGATTGAGCAGCAAGAACCTTATTATCGCGATGTGAAAAACCGGATCATCCTTATTCAAGACCAGACGCTGGTGGGAGATCAATTACGCGAAGCGGATAGTTTCTTTGGAAATGAGCAGTGGGAAGAAGCCGCCGATGCTTACCACAGCCTGTATTCACTCAATCCGGACTATCAAACTGCACATGTCGAAGATCGTCTCTTTTCCAGTTATGTAAATGCAGCAGAGACGCTGCTCAACAATTCAGATTCTATCGAAGGTATTCAAAAAGTTGAAGAATACTTCCAAAAGGCATTAGGTTTACGACCTCAAGAGCCAGCTGTAAAAGACAAACAGGCCAGGGTGCGCGCCATGATCGAGGAAAAGCTCTTCAGGAGCTATGTATTTCTGGCGCAGACCGCCATCGCGGAAGAAGCGAATACGCTTACCGCGCTGAGGATAGCTGACAAATACTTCACTGAGGCATTAAGACTTAAACCCAACGATCCGGAGGTCACCATTCAGCGTGAATTAGCCCACAAGTTTGTCAGTGGTCAAGATAATCTATTAAATAGCGCCTATGGTGGCGCGATCGAAGATATGGAATTTATCCTCAGCCAGGACCCCGGATATGCTAACGGGGCAGCACGCCAAACGCTCTACGAAGCTTTTGTCGCCAGGGGCGATAGCGCCATGGCGATCGGAGATTTTGACTCCGCTCTGGAGGATTTTCAGCGTGCAGCGGTGATCGCCAATGAAGATCCCTCCTCCAAAGGGAGGTTGTATGAAATCCAGATGCGGATCGCAGAAACGCAGGGGCTGTTAGGGGATTACGATACCGCAGTCAGGCTCTACCAAGCTGCCATCGTTTTCGGTGATTTAGAAACAAGAGCCCAGCAGTATAGCACAGCTATGGCAGCTGCTTTAGCGAGTGCTGACCAATATGCCAGTCAAGGTAATACTCGTGAGGCATTCCGCAGCTACCGGGAAGCGGTCACCTGGGCATCACAAGTATTTGATGTCGTTCTGCATGTGGTCACCTCGGATGATTATCTATCGCAGCTGGCTTTGGATTACAATTCAACGGTAAATTTGATCGCAGTAGCCAATAACCTGGCTAATCCCAACATTATTATCCCAGGTCAGGAATTATTGATACCCATTCTTCCTTGAGCAACTGACCTGAATGTCTTAGTCGATTTAGGAGTGAGAGCATGTTTTCAAATCGTCCAGCAGTAAATGGAGTTAATCCAACAGCTACCCAGCGTGAAGAAGAAGCGCCTGTCGCATCATTGGAGGCGATTGGCGGCATTTCCCACGATGTCTACCAGATTCGCGACCGTGTCCAGCGAAAATTGCTCGCCGAAACGGAAGGCCAGGTAAAACTCGACCAGCAAGCTCAGATGCGGACATTGATCGAGAACCTCTTCAACCAGGTATTGGCTGAAGAGAATCTTCTGTACACGCGTTCTGATCGAGCAAAATTGCTGGATTGGGTGATTGCCGACATCCTTGGCTATGGACCATTGGAGCCCTTACTGGAGGATTCCTCCATCACCGAAGTGATGGTAAATGGTTCCAAGAACGTGTATATCGAACGCTACGGATTAATCGAGAAGACCAATGTAACTTTTGAAAATGATGCCCACTTGATGCGTATCATCGACCGCATCGTTTCGCCGCTTGGCCGGCGTGTCGATGAGTCATCCCCCATGGTGGATGCACGTTTACCGAGTGGTTATCGGGTCAATGCCACGATCCCGCCGCTATCATTGGATGGTCCTTTGCTGACGATCCGCAAGTTCGCAACCACACCCTACACTGCCCAGGATCTAATTGCGAATGGAACGTTTTCTCCCAATTTGGTGACGTTCATAAAAGCTTGTGTAGAAGCAAGGGTAAACTTAGTGATCTCGGGTGGTACTGGTACTGGAAAAACTACATTATTGAATGTGGTATCGGCATTTATACCCAACCGTGAACGTATCTTGACAATTGAGGATACCGCAGAGCTGCAGATGAAGCAGGACCATGTTGGTCGCCTTGAGAAACGACCGCCAAATGTTGAAGGAAAAGGAGAAGTGACCATCCGTCAGCTGGTAATCAATGCCTTGCGTATGCGTCCGGATCGGATCATCGTTGGTGAGGCGCGTGGTGGTGAAGCTTTGGACATGCTCCAGGCGATGAACACCGGTCACGATGGGTCAATGACCACGATCCACTCGAACAGCCCGCGCGACACCCTTCGCCGTATTGAAACTATGGTTTTAATGGCTGGTATGGATCTTCCGCTGAAGGCAATTCGTGAACAGGTCGCCTCTGCAATCGAACTGATCATCCATATGAATCGGATGCGGGATGGAACCCGTAAAGTGACTAAAGTCTCAGAGGTGCAAGGTATGGAAGGGGATGCTATCGTATTGCAGGATTTGTTTGTCTACGATCAGACCGATTTCCAGCATGGACGTGTTATCGGTCAATTGAAATCAACCGGTCTGCGCCCCAAGTTTAGCGAGAAATTTGAGGTCAATAGTATTGAACTAGCAGCCAATATTTTCGAGACATCAAAAGTAATTGGCTGAGACCAATGAAGAGCTGCTAATTAATTTCCACAAAATCTAGATTGTCTCCGATGGCAACTTTATCAAGAAAGTCTGGTGAAGTTTCAAGCACAAAAGTTGCAGGTTCAGAAGAGGCATAATAGGGTCGCCAGGGCTTTGCAAGTTGAGCACTGGTGACTTTTCCATTGGAGTTGATCCAGATTGCAGCTATGGGGAAAAACACAAAAAACATGTGGATAGATGTGTTGGCGATCGAATCTTTATCTTTCACCAAAATCAACGCTTCACCAGATTTGAGATTACGGCGAAACTGCAAACCACGTAATCTGCATAAGCGACTCGAACACCAACGGGCGGACTCGATTAACACTTGACCCGTTTCTCGCTGGATGATGCTGACATTATTCACCTTGGACATTAATCGCTCTCAGGAAATGAAAAATCTATATGCAATGGTATCGTAAAGATATTAGGTCCAAGTGTAACAGATAATTGTGTACATCGTTATTAACTGATGAGAGGTAGTACTCAGGTCATGTATCGAGGTCACAATATCTCTACCGGGTGGTTGACTGGCCTCGTCTGGTTGAATCCCTTACTACCCAAAAACCCGAACGAAAATCAATAAATCTTAGAATGATTTGGAGCCCATCTAAATGGAAAAATTAACCTATGGCAAGCTCCTTCGCCTAGATTTGATTTTTCAAAATTTAAAAAAGCCGATATCATCCTCTCTCCAGGGGTGGGATAAATCGCTCAAGAGACCTGCCATTAAATTCAGGTCCTATAAAGGTGTCGCGGGAATTATTCGGCGCCGGATGGTGATATCGATTTCAATTGCCCTATTCTCCGGTTCGTTCTCTATTCTCCTTGGTTTCATCCTGTATGCGAATCAACTTGTTAGTGTCAGCGAAGCAATCACCATGGTGGGTTTGTTTTTTATCATGGGGCTAGTATTAAATGGTTGGCTTATTTTGAGAATGATGAGCAATCCAATAAAAAATATTGAGCATGTTGAAGATACTCTGGTAAAAATGGTTGAAACCGGTTCGTATGGGCTCATAGATAAGACCCCAGATATCGAGCTCAACTCAACACCATTGATCCAATCTTTCTATTCACTGCTCGAACATGTCGACACGATCGAGACTAACAATCTGGAATTTTTGGCCAAGATTTCACATGATATTAGATCTCCTTTAGCTTCGATATTAGGTTATGCCGAACTACTCACAGATTCTGAATTGCGTCATGACGATCGCTTCATTGATACCTGTTATCACATCATCAGGAAAGAGGGCAATCAAGTTTGCCGGCTGGTAGAAGACGCAGTCTTAGCTGCTGGAATCGGTTCAGGGCATTATAATTTTGAGTTTACTCCACTTAGAATTGACCAAATACTTGAGCATTTGGTTGACGAAGCGAAAATGAAATCCAAACGTGAAATTCGCTTTGAGAACCAAATTGGCGACCTGACGATCGTCGCTGATGGGATAGGTCTAAGGAAAGTGCTTAACAACTTGATCGATAATGGAGTAAAATTTTCGAATCACAACTCTCCGGTGGATGTTTGTTTACACCGCGTCAAAAATCCAAGTTGGGTCGAGATTTCGATATCCGATCAGGGAATCGGCATCGATGAAAAAGACTTGCCAATCATTTTTCGGCGATTTAGCCGGATTTACAATGAATACACTGATGACATACCAGGAAATGGTCTTGGATTATATATTGCCAATAATATCGTCTTGAACCATCAAGGTGAAATCAAGGTAGAATCTCACCCTAATGATGGTTCCACTTTCACTGTATTATTACCTGTAGAAAGGTCTGAAAATTAAATCCCTGATTTCTGGGGGTATCATATGATTACTGTTGCCATGGTTGAAGACCATCAAATATTGGTTGATTCACTGGGCTTGATGCTTAGGTATGAGTCTGATATTGAATTTTTAGGCGCGGCTTCTTCGATCTCTAAAGCACGCAGCCTCATCCAGGAAACAACACCTGATGTCCTGTTATTGGATGTTGGGTTGCCTGACGGCAATGGTTTGGATTTGATCCCCGATGTGAATCAAATCAGCCCACAAACTAATATCGTTGTTCTCACCAGCCTCTCAGATGAAACCACGCTGCTGCGGGTCATTGATAGTGGGATAAGCGGCTTCGTCTCAAAAAATAGCCAGTTGTCTGAGTTGCTGGCTACAATTCATAAAGCAGCGGAAGGCGAGATTGTGATGCCCACCAGTTTATTGGTGGGATTATTACTGCGATTGCCCCGGGATAAAGCCGCAGCCTATAAAGATGAAAAAGGGTGGGAGCGATTAACCGTACGTGAACAGGAGACCTTGGAATTATTGGCGAGTGGAAAGTCAGGTAATGAGATTGCAGAAGAGCTGCATATTGCGCCACTAACTGTGCGAACTCATATTCGCAATATGATGTCTAAAATGGGTGTGCATTCTCGCCTTGAAGCAGTCGCCTTTGGGATGAAGAACGGGTTAATTGAACCTCCAAAGTAGAATTTCATTATTATCCGTATGATCTACCTCATTTGGATTAGTGATAATACCTCGCTTGAACCTTTCTAGTATACTCGTTTCTTAGTATATTCTTCTTGAAAGGGCCGCATCCTATGGTTATCTCGCGAGTTCTAATCCTGTATGAACCCCGCTTGTATTTAGATTTAATCAATGAGCTGATCGAACAATTAGGTTTGTTGGATATTGTCGAGATTGCTGACAATCATTCCGCATCCAAATCTAACGATGCTCAGAATCAAGATGACATCGATGTGGTGATATTACCATTGGATGGGGATGGGGAACCTAAGACGTGCTTACTTCCAGATAATGTGCCGGATGCGAAGTTAGTTGCATTTTCACCGGACGGAACTCTTGGAATGCGGCGAATGCCGGGGGAAGACGATTGGGTTGAAATGCGTCCTTTTGGTCTCTCACAATTAATAGTTGAAATTCTGCGTGCTAATCCAGTTTATTGATATTCATATCTCTTTATAATCACTCGTCCGCTATACTTCAATACCAAGTTTTACTAATAAATAAAGAAGTCCGAGCTTCAGACTATTGTTTATTGAGTGCACCAAGACTGCAGTCCATAAGGAGCTGCTGTACTCAAAAACAATAGCTGCCACAATTCCAAGCAGGAATCCTGTTAACCCGACAGCAAAATTTCCATGGATAATACCAAATAAGAGCGAGCTGAGCAGCACGCTGAACCAGATTCCCCAACGCTCTCGAAATAATGTATATAGGACTCCCCTGAATAATAATTCCTCACCAAAGGGGGCTGCAAATCCTGCCAGGAACAACATCGCTAATGCGTCAATTGCGGATAATCCCTCTGGTAATAAAAAGTCCAATTGAGGGTTTTCGAACGGTTGACCAGTCACGAAAAACACAATGAAGGTTACTAAACTCGCCAGCGGGATAACCAATAAGGTTGCAACGAGAGCTATCAAATACCAGGTTGTAGATGCAGGTTGAAGCCCAACTGCATCCCAATTTAACCCTCTTCTTCTTAAACCAAATAAGTAGACACCCCCAATGAGGGCAATTGCCTCAAGAGCAGTGAGTCCTATGGTTTGGGCAACTGTGGGTTCAAGCAAGTCTTCAGGATTTGCTCCACTTATTAGAGTGAAGCTGATAAATAGGATGACTCCAACAATGAGTAAAAATACAGTTCCCAAGATGATAACGGCTAAGTCTCTCCACCTCCAAAGATGCTGGTTTTGAATTGTTGTCTCTTCTTGTTCGATTGAATACATTGGGATTATCGATTGTAGTCTAAGATGCCTTGATTTTTTGTGTCTCTGAAGATTCATTCCTGGAGTTTCAATTCACGATATATGAACCATTGACCTTTGCGGTGTTCCACACTTTTTGGCGCCCGATCATAATAAACCTCGTAGATGCGATCATTTTCTGTTTTGATACGATAATAATCTTGACCTACTCCCCATGAACCCCTTCTCTCGGCTGTCGCAGCATGGGCTGGTTTCATATTTCTGGTCATGCGGCCTTTTCGTTTGTAATCATGCCACTCACTCAAAAGCTCGATTATCCGGTATTCCTCATCTCGCCATATAAACCAATCCGGGCAACCTGGTTTCTTTTCCAAGGTGGGTGGTGAATCATAACAAGCAACAATCGGTTCATTAATGAATTGGACCGGAACGAAATTCATAGGTATAAACAAGAATACATTTGGTTAATTGATAACGATTTCATTGAGATCTTCTTCAGGTTCTGGGTATCCCATTTTTAGATTCTTCAATGTCTCAACCAGAATTGAGCCGATCATTAAATTCCGATACCATTTTCGGTTGGAAGGGATAACGTACCATGGAGCAATGCGAGTACTGGTTTTAGCCAGCACATCTTCATATGCCTTCATGTATTTTGGCCAAAGCTTACGCTCTTCCAGATCGCCTTTTCGGAATTTCCACTGTTTGTATGGATCATTTAGTCGAGCCTGAAATCGTTCTTTTTGCTCATCGAGATCGATATGTAAGAAGAATTTTATTATTATTGTGCCTTCATCTGAAAGCAGCTTCTCGAAGGAATTAATCTGATAATATCGCTTCGACCAAATATTTCGCGGTGCCAGCTCATGTACCCTAACCACTAAAACATCTTCATAGTGACTGCGATTGAAGATCACGATTTCACCTTTGCCGGGAACCTGTTTGTGAACCCTCCAAAGATAATCATGATCTAACTCGACTTCAGTAGGGATTTTAAAATTTGCGATGCGAACCCCCTGAGGATTCACTCCCCGAAATACATGCTTGATTGTGCCATCTTTGCCACTGGAATCCATCCCTTGAAGTACGATCAATATCTTATGCTTGTGTTCAGCGTATAACATATCTTGAAGAGTCATCAATTCGTGATTAAGATCAACCAGACGAAGTTTACCTGCTTCTTTACCGGATTCAAAATAAGTCTTGTCGTTTGGAATCCAATCACTGAGATTAATTTTCGTCCTGGGTTTGACAAGATATTGTTTCATTGCATCCTCTGCAATTTGTCTGGTGAGATGGTTATACAAGAATTCAGATTTGGGAAATCATACCATGGCAGATCTTGAGAAGAATGCTAATAATATAGATCGATTGATTTTTGGACTTTTGACAACGTAAGCCAATCTCGGAGTGAGTCGAGATCGAAACAGAACCTTTCCAATTGAACAAATGAGCTGAAGTCATGCGAAAATGGGGCTAGCCTCAGATTTTCGGAGAACTTTTCGCCGCTTTCTGGGTGTGAGAGACATGCCTTTGCGGCGTCCAGGGGGTATACCTCGGAGTTTAGGCGAATGAGCAGGTGTATCCCAACTGGCGAATAATTCTTGCGAAGTCTCGATGAACGAAAGCTGGTGAGATTTGGCCGGTTTTCACAACAAGCAGATGACGTTCCCAAGGGTGCGACAGACATTGGGCATTGGTGCGAGCCACCCAGAGTTGTAGATAAGCCAGCCACTAGGTCTTTTCGTGGGCCGTCTCGGGTGTCTGGAACTTGTCCAAGAGCAGCTTCTACTTGCCAAAGCGAAAGAAATGTTCCAGATCAAAACGCTGGCAGTAGACTGGATAGATGTCTGCCAAGCACAACACATGGCGGCGTTCTCCCACAACGATCAGCCACAAAGGACGCTGAAAAGCTAACTCACCCTGCTCATTGTACAGGCAAACTCGCACCAGTGTAAAGGGATAGCGCTGCATTGGGATCGGATGAGGCTTGTGCTTGCCTCGCATCAGCATATCCTGCCAGGCCTGGATTCCGACCAGGTATTTGCGCCCTCGGCGACTGACGTGGGTGGTGGTAAACGTCTCACCCGGATCATGCCAGGTTACTGGTTCAGGTAGCACGAAAGCCTTCCCAAACCAGGTCGGGTGTCTCTGACTGTCCGAGGTTTTAGTCTCGTCCGGCAGGCGGTAGAAAGTGCGATTGCTGCGTACCCGCACAATGCTGACCAGGTTGGTATAGCTTCTTTTTCAGGCAAGCACACCACACTGGAGTATTGATGTCCAATGGTCACCGGCTTGTTGCCTTTGAGGATGTTGGGCTTGTACACAAAGCCGCGATCTTTCAAGGTCGGCGCAAAACGACGCTCATGGGGTGTCACATCCACACCGAACAACCAAAACGCTCGCTGTTCTGGTCGAGGTAAATGGGGTTTAACCAGTTTTGGGATCCGAGACGATTCGATTTGGCATTCATCGATGGCTTTGAATAGCGAACTGTAGTCACGGCGAAAACAAGGATTGAGACTGAGTTCAACTACCGTTCGGGCATTTGTATTGCCCCTCAAGGTATCGATCAAATCCATCAATGCGTCGGCTCGTTTGTTAAAGTTCTGGTACACTTGTTGCCGGAACTGCTCCAATTGGGTGATATGTTCGTTGTTGTTCATGCCACTATTTTGGCGCAGTTCTTACTTTTTGTCTAAAATCCAACTCTAGACAACACCGCGTTAATCTTGCAGGTATCCTTCCAAAAACTGCATTTTATTGGTGGTACGGTTGGAGGTGGATTTGGGGTGGGGGTAAGGTGGACGTGATTGTTGAGCCAATTGCAGCCTTAGGTGCGATGAAGACCAATCGCTCTGTCAAGCACATGTTCTCCCGTCAAGAGGAAATGCAGGCATCCTTATAGAGAGGGGCTTGGAGGATGTATTTCAAGGATGGAGTGACGAAGGATGGGCGAATCATCGCACGTAGGGTAACCACTTATGCTGATGCTGGTGCATATAACCGGCACACGCCATACGCAGTTACCAAACACGCAGCCAATATCGCAGGACCTTATCGCCATCCCAATGTATGGATTTATGCCTACTGCGTATATACAAACAGGCAGCCAGGTAGTGCGATACGTTGGTTTGGAGTAACCCCGGCTTCTTTTGCCTTAGAGCTGCAAATGGATAAAATCGCAAAAGTGGATAAGATGGATCCTTGCGAAATTAGATTTATCAATGCATATCGGAACGGTGATATGAAGCCGCACCAGAAGGTCGTTGAAGATGCGACATTAATCGAAGTCATGCAATCTGCAGATGAACTTGTCGGTCATGGGTTGCCGGAAGAATACAAGCAGATGAGCTCCTGGAATGGGAAGGAGGATTGAGATGGCAAACGAAAAGGCGTAGGAATGGCAGCGGTCAATTATCCAACCGGGATGAACCTGAGTGGGGATCCTTCCCAGGCATTAATTCATTCAACTACAACCGGGAACTTTGTAATTTCACTATCCTCGACGGATTTAGGTCAAGGGTTGAAGACGGTTATCGCCCAGATCGGGGCAGAAGTCCTTGGGGTACCTTTCGAAAAATTTCGCCAATGGGCTTTGGAAGAACATCCGCAGAAAGGGAAAAACTTCCAAGGATTCGTCACTACCGGATGAGCGTGGTCTTAGAGGATGGATCGGAATTGCCTTACCACGCTGTATCAGAGTTCTGGTTTGACGATAATGATGCTAGATCAGCAGCTTTTGCAACCCCAGAAGGGAAAGCTGCTGCAGAAGATGCAGCCTCCCATTGTGCTTCTCGGGTTCACCTATTTACTGAAGAAAAAATAATTATCGAGTAAAATTGTTTATGTACCTGGGGTAGCTCGTTGAGCTACCGAATTTCTGTTAATATTGGTAAGAAATGTTATAAATTATTTGGTAAATGAATATGGACGATATTATTGATAAATTGGATCAATGGCGAGAAAGTGACCAGAAGATAGCAGTTATCACTGTTGTTGAAACTTGGGGTTCGGCCCCTCGGCCGGTTGGTTCAAAGATGGTCACAACTATGACAGGTGGCATCGCAGGTTCTGTCAGTGCTGGTTGCGTTGAGGGTGCGGTCATTCAAGAGGCTGAATCTGTAATGAGTTCCGGTACCCCGCGGCTGATTGAATTCGGGGTTGCTGACGAGACAGCCTGGGAGGTTGGACTCGCCTGTGGTGGAAAAATCAAAGTCTTCATTGAACCAGGATTTTCTTTGGATAGCATTTATGATACATTGAGAAGGAACATGTCCAAGGGATTGCCATTTGTCACACTTACCATTTTAGAAGGCCCGCATGAAATCATCAATAAGAAATTGTTAATCCAAGGAGATGGAACGAGTATCGGAGATTTAATCGTTCCCGAGCAAGCACAAACTTCCCTTCAGACAGCAATGGCTTACCTTGAAAACGAGAAGAGTGGCACGGTTTCATTGCCAGATGGATCTGAAGTTTTTATTGAAGCACATCCTTTACCGCCAAAGCTGATCATCATAGGTGCTGTGCATTTATCCGAGCCATTGATTACTATCGCTAATTCAATCGGTTTCGAAACGATTTTAATCGATCCACGGGAGGCGTTCGCGACTCAAGAACGCTTCCCGCATGTCGATCATCTTTTACAGCAGTGGCCTCAAGATGTACTTAGTGATCTTAAACTCGATAAATCTGCTCATATTGTCGTACTAACTCACGATCCTAAATTGGATGATCCTGCATTATTATTATCGCTGAAGAGTCGAGCGCGCTATGTGGGTGCCCTTGGTAGCCGCAGGACCAACCGGAAAAGGATGAAACGTTTGCAAAAAGCTGGATTATCGGCAGACCAATTATCTCGACTGCACGCTCCGATTGGCTTGGATCTAGGGGGTCGATCATCGAGTGAAATCGCGGTCAGTATCATGGCTGAGATTATACAGATAAGGAACACTCAGAGTTAGGGCACGAATAACGATAGCATAGAATCTATCCAAGAAGGTTTATTCAATCAACGTTATGCAGCTAATCGCGATTTAGCGACGATCAGTTATCTTTCCTTGAAACTTCAGAAGCCGCTTTTCTTGGAAGGATAAGCAGGGGTTGGAAAGACTGAAGTTGCTAAAGTACTCGCGAATATGTTGGGTATTAGGCTGATCCATTTACAGTGTTGTGAAGGTCTCGATGTGAGTAATGCTGTATATGAGTGAGATTATCCTCGCCAAATTTTGCATTTACGGATGCTTGAAGCGAGCCAGGCATCCAGGGTGGATATGGAAAAAAGTTTATACAGCCGAGAATTTTTGCTATCAAGACCATTACTACAGGCGATCGATAACCAAGAAGATCAAATTCCAGTTCTACTGATTGACGAAATTGATCGCGCAGATGAGGAGTTTGAAAGCTTTTTGTTGGAACTTCTATCAGATTTTCAGATCACTATTCCGGAAATTGGAACCATTGCATCGCAAGAACCACCAATTGTAGTAATTACTTCAAAAATGGGAGATCAGTCGTTTGAGAAGGAGCGCAACTCGATTGATATGGTTGAATCCCTTAGCGGGCTCACCTGATTACCAGCCATTGGTTGGAGGCATTCGTTTAGAAGACCCATTAAATGAGTTTGGTTATTGTTTCTAAATTGACCTAATTCTTAATAGCGGAGGTTATTGCTCCAAATCCAGCTAAAATCGCCGCCACAATGAAGCTTGCACTCGTCGCAGTGAACAAAGTGATCTCATCAGTAGATCTTGCCATGATCGTAGTGAAGATCGCCCCGGCGAGACCTACACCTAATACCATACCAGTCGAACGAGCGGCAGCCAGCATTCCTGCTGCGATGCCTTGACGTTCTTGAGGTGCAGCTCCCATGATCGCACTGTTATTGGGGGAGATAAATATCCCAGTACCAAACCCAACAATGGATAATGCAATTCCAACTTCGTAAATCGTTGTTAATGGACCAAGTCTGGACATCAAAAATACACCCAACGAAAGAATGACCATGCCAAAAACAGTAGGGAGTCTTGTGCCTATCCTGTCTGAAATACTGCCTGAGATCGGTGCAACGATTGCCATCACGATAGGTTGGATGGTCAGGATCAATCCTGCTTGAGAGGGGCTTAATCCTCGTCCTTGTAATAGATAGAACGGAAGCAATAATAGAATACTAAATACGGCGATATAGTTTAAGATTGCACTAACAACTGAGGCTGAAAAAACCCTATTCCTGAACAAGTGTAGATCTAAAATCGGACTTTGACTTCTATTTTCGACAAATATAAAACTTACCAGAAAGACACCCGAGAATAGGAATAATCCCAGGATTGGCGTGGAATACCACCCCCAGGCATAACCTTGGTTCATCGCCAAGAGCAAAGCGATCAAGCCTGCCATAAATATAAAAGCGCCAGGCAAATCGAATGAATCTCGGCTTCCGGTTTTCTTATCCTGTGGGATAAACTTCCAGGCAAGAAAAAAGGCAATTAATCCGACTGGGACGTTTATATAAAAAACTGCTCTCCAAGACGCCAGGTCTGTTAACCACCCGCCAAGGGATGGCGCTACAGTCAATCCTAGATAGGTCATTGTAGCCTGAAGACCTAAAGCTTGACCACGTTGAGAGGAGGGGAAGTTCTTGGTGAGAATTGCGGGAGAATTCGCAGAAAGCATTGCAGCTCCAAGAGCTTGTAAACCTCGAAAGCCGATCAAAGCTTCAATCGAAGGAGCCCAACCACATAATGCCGAGCTGATGATGAAGATCGAGAAACCAGTTAAAAAAACCGTTTTGTGGCCGCGAATATCTCCTAACCTTCCAAAGCTCAGCAGTAATCCGCTAACGATCAATAAATAAATGATAACAACCCATTCAACCTTGGCAATCTCACTCCCAAAAGATTTATTAATCACTGGCAGAACCATATTAACTACACTCATGTCAAGGGCTGACATGAATGTACTCATTCCAATGGCGATCAGCACCAACCATTTTTGGTCAATTCTAGGTAGGGATAGTTTCATATTTGATGTGGAGTGATTGTGATGGAACCTGGAGAATCGATTTCACCCAATATCTTGATTCTGGTTGGCAAGAAACTCTGAATCACTTTTGCATTGGTCAGCAAATGCCTGGTGACCTTCGCAGTTGAAAAAGTTGATTGAGATTTAGCGAAGGTGAGTGGAAGAAGGAGTTGGTCGGAGATGAATTCATCAAGAGTTGCCTCCGAAGATAAGAGGAATTCAATATTTTCACAAACTTCATTTGCCACTTTCTCGGCGGGTTTTCCTGGTGCCCCAAGAGAAAAATAGCAGCATTGGGAATATTCGAATTCGCAAACCAGACATAATGTTGTTCCTTTATACTTGGATGGAAGTTGAACAATGCGGATATCATTTAATGGATATCTCTGACCCAATCGCCGTATAACTTGCTCACGCTGTCTTTCAGCAATGCGACGATCGAGGTTGGCAACGGCCGATAAACCACGAATTTGCTTGAGCGAACCACGCTCCACGA
>SDBU01004815.1_pt1 | contig 16387 bp, 13 predicted proteins | sample 2277071 | NCBI WGS metagenome assembly SDBU01 (sample SAMN10397929, study PRJNA504765) | marine sediment metagenome | isolation source: marine sediment core GS08_GC12, 126 cmbsf | place: Arctic Ocean: Gakkel Ridge, Loki's castle | collected 2008
AGAGGGAGAATTATACGCCTGCAAAATCTGCGGCAACGTTGTGAAAGTTATCGCATCCGGTAACGGAATTCTTGTCTGCTGCGGACAACCCATGCAACTAGTGGAACAAGAAGACTAAAGCGCGTGTATACACAGTTGTTAACACGCGTTTCGCCAATTCTTTTTTTCATTAAGCAGTTACACATCCATTCAAGGCTCACAGTTTATGCTTTCTAGGCTTTTTTTGTTCGTTGGGCAGTTACAGTAGACCTCTACGCCGAATCCATTGGAGTGCTACAAATCCTAGCGAAAGTCTGAGTCCCACCCATAGAACTCGTGTTAGAACGGTTGCCGCGGCACTAATTGCTGCAGCTTGCGGTCCTAAGAGGGCAATGTAAAGGCTAGTCATAACAGGCTCGATAAACCCTACTTCACCGGGCAGCATGGTGGGGATGCTTTGAAGGCTACGGCTAAGAGAATACACGATTGTTAGTAGAACAAAGCTAACTGTGTAGCCAAGAGAAACAAAGACGAAATAGGATACAAGTACGCTGAGGAAATAGCTCACTAGAGAAAGAAACATCGGTTGAACTAAGCTTCTTGGATTCTTACCTAAGAGTCCCATTGATTGATGAAAAGACTCCAAAGCGTTTTTTGCCTTGGATCTTAGGCTGTCAAGGTTTAAGCGACCCCTAGAAATGAAAACACCAAAACGCAGCAATAAATCGATTAACCGGTGGCTCAGTTGCTCTTTTTTGCATAAAAGAAGTATGAAGATCAGTGGAATGGCGGTGCCAACGGATATGAGTAATATCAGAAAGGAGACAGACGCTGGAATCTCGTATTGTAAAATGAACAACGAAAGAGAGCAAACGATCAGAATAATCAAGGTTACTATCATGGAAATGATTCGCTGACCCAGAACTGAAGCTACAACTGTTCCTGTGTTTTCACCTGACTCTTTGGTCATAAGGTAACTCTTGGAGACATCTTCACCGATCGACTCGGATGGAACAAAGAACTCAACAAAGGCTCCAACCCAAGTAATCATCATAGTCTTTTTGAAGGAAACCTTGATTGAAAGAGGACGTAGAAGGTAATGCCAAGTTAGAGAATATGCCAGCATGTTTAACAGGAGAACGGCAATCGCCAGCGAATAGTAGAAGAGGTCAATTTGCTGGATAGTTATGAGCATTTCTGGTATGTCAACAAAGAAATAAAGGTAGGCAATAAAAATCAACAGACCTACCAACAGAAGTGGGACAGTTCTTCTGAGAGCCTTACTCTTCTCTGGAAGCCACGCATTACTAACTGAAGCGTCGGTTTCAACCACTTAATTCACGGCATCTTTTTGGTTTTTAGTCGTTTTGCCATATAATCTGACATTTCTGTGTTCTTCTTTTTATCACAGCTTAAGACTGCTATATTTGCTCAAGATAGTTTTTAAAGGTGCTTTAGCAAGCAAGGAAAATTCTGTTGTACAATTCATTAAACACGGATTACATTTTGGAATTACAGTTTCTTTAACCTTCTTCATCTTCTCGCTATTTAGCAGATCAGTCATAGAATGTTGAAGCAGAGAACCTATACAATTCTCGTTGTTACGAAGAAGACCTGGACACAAAAACAGTTTTCCTTCATTGTTTACAGCCAAATATAATTTGCCAGCATCACAAAGCTTTGGAAGAGTTCCATTGATGTAGTCAGAGATGTGGCTTAGAAAATAATACGACTGTGAAATGTGACGGGGATAATTAGATTTCATCTCTAAAATCTGCTTTACCGAGCTATCAAGGGCATCCTTGGGGATCACCCAAGAATTGTCGCCAATAACGGGCTGGATGAAAAAGTAGTCTGCTCCAATGTTTCTTACGGCATCAAAGACTTCGTGTAACTCTTGAAAGTTGCGTTTGTTTAAGACAAAATTTACGCCAATAGCACAAGAACGAGGATTTGTTTCTGCCAAAATCTTGATGCCTCGAATCGCTCCAGCATAGGCTCCTTTTTTGCCCCGCACTTCATCATGAGTATCAGATAAACCATCCAAAGATATTGATATGGACTGAACCAAATTAACGAGCTTCTTGGCTCTGGATCTTGTCAACAGGGTGCCATTCGTACTTAATGTGACAACTAACCCCTTGTCCACAGCGTATTCTATTATGTCTTCGAGGTCGTTTCTAAGTAAAGCTTCTCCGCCAGTAATACCTATGCTCATAACATCAGAGTCGGCTAGGTTATCAATAACCGTTTTTGCCTCGATTAAAGTTAGATCTTTGTTTAGTTTATCACGATAAATTGCTTGTCGATCACAGAAGAAACAATTTAGGTTGCACTTGTAGGTTATATCCCACGCGACAAACATGGGGGAAGGCATTTTCAACTTTATTTTTGAATAGAGCCTTAACGTTCGCAACAAGGGCATATTTAATTTAAGCGGATTTATGTTCACCAACGATTTCCCTGCTCCCTATTGCATGGCTCCGTTTTTTGCGCATACATGGCAAATTGTTTTTTTCTTTGCTGTTTTTCCATTAGCAACTCTTTCTCTTGAAGATCTGTAATAATCATTATTCCATATTGCAGAAAATCCTTCTTTGAGTGCGTTTCCAAAGCCCCATTTTTCCCCGTACACATTACAACAAGGAAAAATGCTTCCATCCCAGTTCATCACAGACCGTGTCCACAAAGATGAACAATCAGTGTTAAGCGCTTTTTTCTTTCTCTTCAAACTGTTAGAGTATGCTGAATAACGCTCATCATGAGGTAACCACTCTTTCACGTTTTCGAATTGAGACTTTGAATCTAGAAAGAATCTCTGACTCATATCGCAGAGAAGTTTCGCAAACTCTATGTGATCAACACCGATTTCGTTAGCCAACCTCTTCGCCTTAGGCACCTCTTTTTCAGTGAATCTTGTTACAAAAAACTTCCATTGTAAAAGAGGCTTCCGAAGATTCAGAGTTCTTTTTTCTTTCACAATTTTTTTTATGTTACCAAATACCTTTGAAAAATTGTTTCCTCGTTGATAGGTTTCAACAGTTTCCTGACTTGCCCCATCTAGCGACACCATTAGTATGTTTAAACCCGACTGCATTAGTTCTCTGCAAATCTTATCATCAAAAATGTTCAGGTTCGAACTTGTTGTCACGATAATATTGTGGTCTCTAGCGTATCTAACCATTCTAAAGAAGTCTTTGTTTAGAAACGGTTCTCCCCAATTGTACAACTCTACTATTAGCAGGTAATCACCGAGTTCGTCAATGATTTTTTTGAAATTCTCAAACGCAAGAAAGCCTTGGGGTAACCCTTCTTTTTCTTGACCTGTTGGGCATAGGGAACAACGTAGAGGACAAAAGTTTCCAGTTTCAATGGTCAAGTGGTATGGGAATCCCGCGACATAGGATGTTTTCAGGAACCTATGCTGAAATTCGACAAGAATAGAATTGAGTAGGGCTTTTGGCTTCATTAAAATACCAATCAAGTCTCGAGGTTGATCCTTGAGGAAGGAAAGAAAGTGATTGATTTCGTTTCGACCAAACCTCAATTCCCTTGTACTCATTCTAGGCCAACCCGTTCACGTTGTAGTTTATGTTGTTAATAATCGTTTATTATATTATTACACAGCTTACCGAGTCTTCCTCTAACGTTGTTTCATTCTCCACATCCATACAACTTGAAGCGTTTCTAGGGAAAAGACTGTTCTGAAGAAAAAAGAAAGTGTAGAGGCACATTGGATTTGGTTTCCAAAGCGCCGAACCTAGACCTTAGATTATGCGTATGCCCTTTAGCCGAGTTACAGGTTGGTTCGGTATCGGTTCATTAGTTCCTGTTTTTTGCCGCTGTTCCATCCGCTAACTGCCTGATAGTAGCCTGTTACTCTGGACCACCATTCTACAGTGCTCGAGTTGCAGTTGGGGCATTGTTCGCGCATGGGCGAGGTGACTTTTCCGCAGTTGCTACAGACGGTCAGGTCCTTGGTGTAGGCGTAGTAGCCGATGTTGCTTTTCATGGTGATTCTTTTGGTCAGTTTGTAGAGGGCTTCAGGGTCTGGGTTAGCATCTCCCAGCCAAATATGCAACATGTTTCCGCCGTTCAAGAGTGGGAAGAACTTCTGCTCGATGTTCATCCGATCAAACAACCCCACCTTAGCACCTACATCGAGGTGAGTTCCGTTACTGTAATAGACGGGGACATCCTTCTTCCGGTCAGTAAGCAGAACCTTGGCTTGCCCCACATTGCCTTTAACGAGCTTCTCTGCATTAGCGCGATAATCCTTCGTGATTAGGTCAGATATCGCAAACCTCTGTGCTGTAGACTCGGCAGGTGTTCGGGCTAAAGCAATTTTGTATCCGCTCTTCTCCTCCAGCACCTTCTTGTATTTCTGCATCTCAATAATCAGCTTAATTAGAATCTTAATTGACTCCGCGTTTTCGTGTAGCTGATAGCCAGTGTGATACTGAGCCATCTCGTTCCCGCCAACAAGACCCATCGTAAAGGTTAATGCATCAAAGTCCACAGCAGTAGTTCCCTTCTCTCTAGTTCTTGGATCCAAAGGTCTCTGGGTAGCGAAGGGTATCCGGTCGTGCTTCAAGGCAAGGTTCATCCACTTCTTTTTGGCTTTGAACACATCAAGAGCTAAATCCATCAGTCTGCGGCTCTCCTCAAAGAGCTTCTCGTCGTTTCCGTTGGCTTTGTAAGCCAGTCTTGGAAGATTTAAGCTAGTAACTTGCCAGCTTCCCATGGTGAAGTGTTTCCCGTTGTTGAAGTAGAGTTTATCGTAGAAGTCTGGACTGTCTTCAGGAGTTTCAACAAAACAATAGGCACAACACTGGTAACAGGAGACTCCTTTGCCGTAGCCCCTGTAAGCAGGCATCAAGTTATCAAAGTAGGGCATTCCAAATTTGGCTACAACCCTGTGAACGTCCAGCCACACATCATCGTATTCAGGCTTGAAGAACTCGGGGCTCAAAGAGTTTTCAAGTTTTGGAAAGTTGAAGGGTTTTCCCCAAGAATCACCTTTTCCAGCCACGTCATAAAGGGCACGGAACATTAATTGGACTTCGTCTTCGTAGTTTCCGTAAACGTCTGGCCCAATACGTCCACTCATTACAATAGGAACATTTTTCCACAGGTCAGGAACTCCAGGCTGCACCTGAATGTTACTGAAAACCAGTTGCCCGCCCCTAGCAACGTATGCTTGAGTGTACTCGAAGAACATCATCTGCATAAGCTGCTTAACCCGCTCGTAGCTCAAGCCTCTAAAGTAAGGGGCAAGAAAAACTAAAAAGTTGTAGAAGCCTTCGCCGCCAGCAAAGTTTGTCTGGGCAGAAGCCAGTATCTTGGCGGTGTGCAGAATTGCAACCTCCGGATGTTTAGCTGGACCAGCGATGCTTGTTCGGGTGCCTAAGCCGTCTGGCATTAACCCGTAATAGAAGAAGTAGCGCAGGTCCCAATCTTGACAGAAGGGTCTGGTTCCGAAATATTCTAGGTCGTGTATGTGCAGGTCTCCAGACAGGTGAGCATCAGAAATCTTCGGAGGCATCAAGAGCAAGTATTCTTCTCCTGAAACCCAGTCTGCTTTTCTTTTGTGGGCAGTCTCGGGGTTAGGTTGAAGATTCGCGTTTTCTTTTGCCTTGAAGCCCTGCCCCAGATCCATCAGGTAAGCGTCATAGACGGGCGCACCTACTCGAGTCAAAATGTTTCTGTAAAGGGCAAACTCGGGTCTCTGTGCAGACTTGGATAACAAAACGTTGTTTACCAGTTCCCGTACTAGGGGACCACTAATGAACTTGAGGTTCAGGTCAAAGACTTTTTGTTCTACCTCAATGGCTATCTCTTCAGCCTCTTGTCTGGTTATGGCTCTTGTTTCATAGAATTCTTCTGCTAGTTTTGTTTCGGTCAGGAGCTGCTCCACGATTTGCTTTCGGTTCCAGGGTACAATGAAGCCGTCGGTTCCCCTAACCATTGGTCGAATTTTTTGGATTATTTCGGTCATCTTACATGACCTCGAACATTTTTGAGAAGTTTGGTTTGATCAAGCCGTTGTCTTCGAATATCTGGTTATCGGTGTAAACGGCTCCATTAATTTCTACGGCTGGCGCAGACTGCACAACAAAGTTTCTCATTACTAGGTCGGTCATTACGTTGGAGTCTTCTAGATTTTTTTCTTCAAAATTTGTGTTTTTGTTCTTTAACCATTTTTTCAGCATGCCACATCTAGTGCATCCGCTAGTTGTGTATACCACCACGCCGTTGGCGGGTGGATGCGCAGAAGTGCTGCCGAAATCTTTTGAAAAGCCCATGAAAATTACCTCTTTTACTCGTGAGATAAATGTGTAGTGGAAAAGCCTATATTTAATTTTTTAGTGCTAATGATATAAAATTTTGTATAAGCGTCCAATCAAATTAACAGTTAGACATTAGGTCTATCGTAAGTTAGCAAGGTGAATTAGGGGGTTGTGTCGATAAAGATGTGGTTTTTGTTATATATAGGGGTCAAACAGACAAAACAGTAAGAGCAAAGACACGGTTTTGGGTCATATACGACTAAAAGACTGAAGCATATTAACGGAACCACACAAGGGACACCGCTCCAGTTTGCCATAAAAAATCTGCTGGCAACTAGCACAGTAGACAAGGGTCCGATTGAAAACGTAGAAGCCAACCCCGTAGTTTCCAGCAACCTCTCGGGTTATGGACAGCAAGTCATCAGGCTTTTGCGGCTCATCATCAAGCGGTATAACTGATAAGTGACCGCCCGGAGTCAAACGGTGAAACTGCTCCTCAACTTTTAGCCGTTCTTTCCAAGAAACGTCGATGCCTAAAGGCAAGGCAACCAAGTCAGTGTAAAACGGTTTCTCTCTTGTGCCTTGAGCGCGAACCTTTGCCCACCCATACTTTTCCGCGTCAAGTTCTGCCAGCCTTCTCGCAGCGTCGGCGGCGGGCACCATAACCAAGCAAGCCCGAGTTTCAGGCTTCTTAGAGTAACTCTCAAGCTCACTGGAAAGATACGATACTATTTTTTTGGCAAAATCGAGAGTCTCGCCCTCCTGTTTTAGGGGCTTGTCAAAGAGAGCTTGGATGGTTTCGTTCAAGCCAACGAAGCTGACGAGACGGACAGCGTTTTCGAGTCTGAAGTATTGATCGCCGCCAGCTTTCTGCATCAGGAAAGGCAGCAGGTGTTCTCGTTCTCGTTGTTTGATTGTGCGGTATTTTATTTCTAAGGCCTGCAAAGCCAGTTCCAGTTGCTCGTCTAAGATACGGAAGAAGTTGTTTTCTTTGCATCCTGCGTCATACATGACTCTAGGCAGGTTTATTATCACGCTGTCCACGCTTCCTGTCTGCAGGGTGTCAAGTTCCCAGTCTTTTCTCCAGTCAGACGTTAACCTGAACCCTGTTGAAGTGTAAGATGTGCTCGCCTGTTCAGGAGGGCAGAGGTTAGCGAAGTATGGAAGACCGTTTTCAGCGAGTTTGTGTGCCTCAAAAAGAAGAGAGGCGCATTCAGGGTCTTTTAGAACTTCAGGGCGTATCTTTATTATCAAACGGGGATTGAAGACAGGTTTATGCTTGTCATCTTGAAGCATGACTTCGAGGAGGAGGGAGGCGAAGCGGCGGCTTTCCTCAGCAAAATCTCCGTAATAGCCAACAGGTTTTCCTTCAGGTCCAATGGCTTCTTTCTCTTTCAAAAAGTCGGGGACAATAAACTCTATGCCCAAGGAAGCCCTCACTGAACTTCCGTTGCATATGGATTGGTTCAAGTTGGATATGAAAAGGCGTAAGGCTTCCCTGATCCGTTCCTCCGATAGACCATGAATGAAGGGTGCTAAGAAGATGTTGAAGAAGTCAAGGGTCTGTTCTCCAGAGGCTTCTGTAGCAGCGATTGTTAGGATGTTGGAAGCTGCGAGTAGCGCGGCTTCAATGCTTTTGGGTGGAAGATAAGAGGGCTCCTGAATGTTCAGTCCTCCACGGCTCAGTCCGTGCTTAAGGAAGAAACGCAGGTCATGCATGAACTGGTCTGGTTTCAAAACCCAAGTGCCGAGGTTCTTGAGGTGCAGACCTCCAGACAGGTGGGCGTCAGCAACATCCCGTGGGAGAACATTAAGAAGAGTGTATTCTTCCATAACGGCGTCGGCAGCCGCTTTGTGAATCGCCTCTACCCCCTGTTGCGTGGTGCCGGTTGATTCTATCAGCTGGTTAACGTCAAAAACTGGGAGTCCGAGTCGGGTGAGTTTGTGGCGGTATTCTTCTAGTCCCTTTTCTACGAGGATTGCGTTGACCATTTCGCGGATTAGGGGCGCGGTTAGGTATTTGGTTTTGAATTCTCGGAGCCGTTTTTCTGTTTCTCGGGCGATTTTTTGGGCTTGAAAGACGGGAACGTTTGCCTCTTTTATGAGGGATTCAACGATCTTGTTTCTGTCGAATTCTTCGATTGCAAGGCGGGAGGTTCGTACGAGAATTTTTTTTCTTTGTAAGAACTGTTGCTGGATGTCTTCTGTGAAGCTGATCATTGTTTTTCCGAGGTCTGTGAGTCGGTATTCTTTGTTGTCTACGTCAGGTTCTATGAGGTCTGCGTTTAGTAGATATTTTAGGTGGTAGGCGAATCTTCCTGCGTCTCTGCTTGGGTTGAGTTTTAGGACTTTCATGAGGTCGGTGTAGGATTGGGGTCCAGTATCAATGAGGGTAACGAGAAGTTGCATACGCAGAGAGGAGGATGCAGCCTTGAGAACCTTTAGACCTGACGTTCGCCGCCGCCTTGGCATCAATACTCACCAGTACCAGCTTATACGACAGCCTAGTTTAAAAAATTAGGGTAGATAAACTCGTTCAGTTTAGAAAGGTGTACAGGAAATAAAAAAATCATTTTTGGTTGTTTTGGATTTGTGTTTTGTGCAATTTTTGTTTGTAGACGGTTAGGACAACTGCAAGAACTATGATTATAGAGAGCATTGGCGTCCATGATGGAAACTCTGGGATAATGCCGTTTTTATCAGTCTTAATCAACCAAAAATCGGCACTGCCCGCACCAAAAGAGCATGTGGTACCTGCTATCACATATCCTCCATCGCTGCCTGAACAATTGCAGCCGCCTCATCATCTAATTCTCTGCCATACAGTTTATCCCATGTCGTTGGTGAAGACGAAGCGTCGACATTTGAGGTGCCTAGCAAAACCAAATTGGCTACAAGAAATGCCGAAATCAGCAACTGGAAACTTGAGCATTTTATTGCAGATTTAAGCACCCGTTTCCCCTGTTGTAACATTGGGCTTATTTTGTGATAAAAGGATTTTTGTAAAGGTTTCTTGACTAACTAAACGCATCAAACTGATATTTTAGTCAAACTTTCTTGACTAACAGAATTTTTGTATCGTGACAGTTCTGGTCAAGGTTCCTTGACAAAAACACTTTTCCATTGCTTTTAGCAAATGTATAGTTGGTGTCCATATTGGGGAATGGAAAGGCAATTTTCATTCTATTGTTGATTCTCTGTTTTGTCTTAGTTTCATTCCCAACAATAGGGATAGTGAAGGCAGAGGCTAAGACGATTGTTGTTCCAGACGATTACACTACAATCCAAGAGGCTATTGACAATGCAGCAGAAGGCGACACAATTTACGTGAAGAAAGGCATTTACCACGAAAACATAGGAATCACCAAACCAGTATCTTTGATTGGAGAAGATAGAGATTCAACCATAATTGATGGAGCACCATCAGAAGGCTATGGGGTGCCTATAAGCATCAAGTGTGACAGAGTCAATCTTTCTGGTTTTACTCTTAGTTACGGTTATGCTGGAATCCAATTTCATGGTGTGGGAAATTGTAATATCTCTGGAAACAGGATAACAAATGCCCAGTTTGGAATACGAGGGGGGACGTGGAATAACATAACTGGAAATATTTTTGAGGATATTGGACTTGGAGGTGCTATACGATTCGACGGTTCAACTCACAATCTTGTACATAAAAACTATATCAGCTCCTGCACTGAGGGTGTCCAAGTCATGTGGGGAAGTAACTACAATACTATTACCGAAAACACTATTTTAGATTGTAAGGATGTCGGAATACGACTACAAGAATCTGACTGGAATATGGTGACAGAAAATACAATAAAAAACAATGGAATTGGAATTAGCATTTACATCGCTAATACAAATTTTATTACAAATAATAATGTCATTAATAACTCCCTTAATGTTGGAGCGGATGAATGGTATGCACGTCAGTGGGGATATGGTTATTCTTTAAACAGTTGGAAAGAAAACTATTGGAGCGAGTATAATGGTACAGATCATGATGGAAATGGAATAGGAGACACCCATACGAAATTAATGAAGTTAATCGAGACAATTCTCCACAAATAGAACCAGTTGATATCCCTGTATTAATTCCTGAGTTTCCATCATGGATTATTCTGCCATTGCTCCTTACAGTAACCTTGGTGATAATGGTCGGCAAACAGAGACTGCCAAAGCACCAAACAATTAACAAAAGGCGTTCATATTAGGAGACAAATCCGTGGTAAAAACAGATATTTGTAAATACTTGTAAATTTAGGCTGTTTGGGAAATAATAACTGGGTTAATTGGCAGCCTGCTCGATAGGTCTCCCGCAAACTCTCCCTTTTTCATAAAAATGGAGATAAATTTTAGACCCAAACGTGCGCACAGATTAAAGATTCTGTTATTATGCTAAGTTTAGATTATATCTTAGGAGGAAGGATTTACTGAGGCTGAACACGGGGCGAACTAAAGGATAAAAAACGATGAATATCCAATGCAACTACAATCATTATTGGTATATTTCATCTTTCCCGATGTTACGCCTTTTCAGTCCCTATCTCCTTTGAATGTTTTACTCCCAAAAAAAGGGAGGGAAAATGGAGTTTATTTTCGTTTCTTGAGTGCCAAGAAGCTGACTATGCCTATGATGCTGGCTATTGCAACGGCTGCTAGTATCGCTATTTCTGTTGTGATGAATGGCGCTTCTGTAGGTGTTGTTGGTTCTGGCTCTGTTGGTTCAGGTGTTGTTGGTTCAGGCTCTGTTGGTTCTGGTTGTGTTGGTTCAGGTGTTGTTGGTTCTGGTTGTGTTGGTTCAGGTGTTGTTGGTTCTGGCTCTATTGGACTTGCAGGTGATGGTGCAGGACCTACTCCTAGGTAGGTTGTTGCGGATGAACTTCCATAAGCGTCGGAGCCCAAGAAGGTAGCCTTAACAACATACGTGCCTTCGTCTGGTGGCGTCCATAGATAGCCAAAGTTTCCATGATCGTCGCTGGTTACTTCGTCAATGTCTTTCCAATCGCCGTCTGGTAGCATGTATGCTAGTTTCACTGGAACTCCAGTTACAGTAAAGTCGTCCGGAATCGGTTTCTGCATGTGTAAGTATTCCATGTATACTGGCATCGAATCTGCGGATACACAAGGAGTGTCAGGTTGAGCCGGAGACTGATCCAATACTGTGCCCTTTATCAATACGGAAGTTCCTTTTGGCACTGCTACGTCAGGGGCTGTGACTGTTGTGGCGCTCATACCCTTGCCGAAAGTATACAAGTACCCGTCATACATGTTGTCGCCTATTAGGTAGCCGTCAGCGATAGCGCCTGCCTGCATATATCCGGTTATGTTCCATATGCCATCTCCAGTGAAGGCGTCGATGCAGTGGAGTCTATATCCTCTAGCGAGTGGCTGACTAATCGTGTGTTCATTATTGTATGTGAATACCTTTCCATCGGCGACTTGTGCTCTGCTAAAGAATGGGTAGTTGCCTTCATATGGAGTTTCGTATGTGTAAGGAGTTTGAGCGTTGTATGTCCAAACTACTTTTCCAGTGTCCCAATCAAAAGCAGAGACACCATCGTAGGCCATGCTGTATATATTGCCATAAGCCGAGGCTACATCGTAAGCACCGAAAGTTCCCCAAGGATAACTTGACAACTCACTCTTCCATAGTTTAGCTCCCGTGTATAGATCCCAGCAATGCCAGTGCCCATCATTGAAACGCACTGCAAATTTTCCGTGGTCAGCAACAGCTGTGCTTCCACTGAACAACCCGTAGCCAGTATCGGTTGTAATATCCCATAATACTTGTCCTGTTGTGAGGCTGACACCTCTTAGCCTAACATTTACAGTTACTCCTGTAGCTTCGTGACCTATATTTGAATAATCAACAGCTATTCCAGATTCAAAATCTTGTACATCACCGATATTACTTAATGGCCAGGTTATGTTGCTCACTACTCTTTCCTCAAAACCTTGAACAACGTTGCGTTCGGTTTCTGCAATGGTCCAGTTGATCAAACGACGATTTCCACCACCAAGATTCTGTACACCCAAAGCATATGGGTCAGCGTATAATGTAGCGGAAGATAATGGTGCAATCGAAATGTCTGCAATCACGTCTCCAGTAAATGGATCATATTTTACCATCCTCCCGCCGCCTATATACACAAGTTGTACACCCATTCCTCGCATGTGAGCTCCAGCACCTGGTACAGCAACGTATTGTCCTCCAATATGAGCAACTCGATTGGGTATTCGAGTTACACCTGTTTGTTCCCAGTACACATCTCCAGTACGTAGGTCGTAGCACTGCCAAACATCAGTTATCACTCCATCCACCACTTTCACAATTTCCTGGTAAACTCTTCCAGAAACGATTAAATCTGGAAGGTTTGGTGCCCGTCCGAAGCCGCCTCCGGTGTAAAAGGATGTTTGTCCCAAATCGCCTCCTATGAGTCCTCCTGCTTCGCTCATTCGTTTCCAAACGATGTGTGCAGTTTCTGGTCCTTGCACATAAGGAGTAAACGCGTAGTCTGGATTATTGTATATGTTGGTATCTGCAGGCCAATATGCTCCTCCTCCTTTGCCACTATATGGGTAGTCTCCTAGAATCGGCCACCACTCTCTGTTTTCGGGTGAAACTGGTCGGGTCCAATAGTCGGTTGGAAGTTCAGACGCGGGCCAAGAATACACAATGTCTTCTTGTACTTCAAGTTCGTAGGGTCCAGCAGAGCTTGCTTCATAATAGACTGATTCTTCAAAGCTGTATACAGTATCTGAACCGCCATAGCGTTCAATTCTAGTGTAGTTACCAGATGGGAAATAGCCTCCTGGGAAGTCAAACTTGAGTGTCCATGTGCCAACCACGTCGCCAATCCATTCAAACCATGCTGATGTGTCTCCGCGATAGGAATCGATTGGACCAATTGCAATTTCTGTTCCGCTTGGATTTGTGATTGTAACGGTGTATTCAGTAAAGTAGCGGCTTATGTGAAGTGGGGGTTGCAGCCATATGTTAATCAAGAAAGCTTGACCAATTCCTATGGTTTGTGGTCTATAGCTGAGATAGGCTATTGTTTCAAGTGTCAAGTCAGGAGTAACGCCTGAGGGTAATGGTATCGAACCGCCTTCTTGTATATTGGTATATTCCGTTTGAGCTTGAGTAGCTGCTACCAGCATAAAGACAGAAGTCATTAAAAGAACAACAATGAGTATAGCAGTAAATTTGGTTTTCTTGTTTCTTAGATTTTTCATATTATTCATCTCTAACTTAAAATCAAAATTACAACAGTAGTATATATAACTTTTTCCAAAAAAACCAGCTAATACTTAGATCTTCTCCCGAAGTCCAATGTAATAATATGGGAATATTTTTGACGTAAAAATTACCTGTAGGCGCGCGCCGAACCTTTCCACGAAACCGTAAGCCCTTACCCTAACTTTCATCCCTCGCTGAGTTGTCGGCTGTGGTGAGCAAAACCGACACGAAGCGACAAGGAGCGCGCCCATTACCTCACGTCTGGTCAGGTTCAGTAGGCGGAGCGGTCTCCGCCGAAAATAATCCTGAGCGAGCTTTGAGGCTGCCGCCCACAAACGTCAAGCGTCAAAACAAAAACAAGAAACAGGACACACTTCGGTTGAACAGAAAGTTAGAGCGTCATGGTGTAGGCGGGTTTGGCGTGACGGCGAAGCCGTCGCGTCAAACAGGAGTATATCCTGCATTTATGCCAAGTAATTTAGTTTCATTTACAAAATATGGATTAAATAAATCCTAAATATTTTGTATACACGGGGTTATGGGTATGGCTCGTAAGTTAAAAAAGAAAAAAGATCAAGATGAGGTCGATTTCTACGGATGAAGTATTGTCTAAAGCTGAGGTTGGCTCTGAAAACGTGGTAAGATTGAAGGTCACGGTTCGCAAATGGGCACGCATCGAAAGCGTACCAATTAAAAAACTAGAAAAACTAGCAACCAGAAAACGAAAACATTGGGAACTAAAAGGCGAATGGCTAATACTCAACGCATTTTAGCTTATTAATTTATCTACATTTCAAATTGCTGAGGATTAAATTTTAACCCCAAACGCAAACTGCAGTCGCTATATTACAATTAGTATTTACTAATAGTGGGAAAAAAACACTAGATTAGGAACTAATAACAGCTGATTGTTGAAAACTAGTTTTTTTCTGAAATTCGCACTAGCAGTTACCTGTTAATTCGCTGAAAAATTTGAGCGCTTCATCTTTTCCCTTGACGCCTTCAAGGATTACGATTCCGCTTTTGAGAACACTCGCCTTAACAGCTTGGAGAAAAAAGGTTAGTCCGAGCTTGCCTTCAACGTTGATGCTGAACCCCTTCTTCGCCAAGTATTTCGCCAATTCTACAAGATTAACATCCAAGTTCTCTTCTGGAACGATAACGAATACCTTCTTTCCTTTTCGTCCACAGATTTCCTCCACCAACTCATGCTTAAGGGACATGAGAGAACCTGACGGATGCTGCCCACAGACTGGACAGGACTCCACCTTTGAGAGGCTGATTTCGTTGAATTCCATTTCATCTAGATCGAAGTGAAGAAGCTTGTTGGCTAAACGAGGCTGTTTTCCTGTAAGTATCCTGATTGCCTCGCTGACTTCCAGGCTTGCTATTATATTCACCAGAGACGGGTGAACCCCCACCACACCGCATTTAGGCAATTTTTTGTCATCAAGGTTACCATAGAAGCATTCGAGGCACGCTGTTTCTCCCGGAACGATCGTGGACAGGTTCCCAGTGGTTGTTATTGCAGCACCAAAAACGTAGGGTACACCAAGTTTAGTGCAGGCTCTGTTGAGGGCGTAGCGGGCAACCATGCTGTCCAAGCCGTCAACCACAACATCCATACCCCCAACGATGTCTTCTGCGTTGGTCTGGTTTACTGAGAGCGGAAGAGGCTCTACTGTGATGTAAGGATTCAGATTATGTAGCCTTTTGGCGGCGGCTTCAACCTTTGGGTACCCCACATCATCAACGCCATACAGGTGCTGACGATGCAAATTAGTCAACTCCACCACATCCCGGTCAACTATACGCAGATGCCCAACTCCCATAGCCGCCAGCTGCATCGCCGCAGGAGAACCTAAACCGCCCACACCCAGCAAGCAGGCTTTCGAGTTTTTTAGTTTCAACTGGGCATTGTAGCCAAGTTCAGCCATAACAACCTGCCTTGAATAGTATTCCAGTTCTTCTTCTGAGAGCTCTACGGTAACTGATTGTTCAGGCTTAACCATCTTCTTCACCCCAAAGAGAAATTTGAAAGTGCAACTTGGTTCATGCTCAGCGGAGCATCAAACCATTAAAAGAAGCGTCCATGCCAGCTTTTAAATAGATTACTACAAAAGCACAGGTAAGCCGAGACTAAGTGTTTGAGGCAGACACCAAGATTCGGTTAACTTCCTCTACTTCGATGTCGCTGATCAGAAACTTCTTTTGCCTTGAAGTAAAACCTGAAACAAGCTCCACTTTTCGACCAAAAAGCCGCGAAAACTTCTTCAGCAATTCCTTGTTGACTTTGCCCTTCACTGGAGCCTCACGGCACAACACCACAAGTTCACATTCATCAAGTTCCAGCCGAAACGTCTTCGAGTTTGGCTTAACATACACGTCCAGAACGACTCCCTGAGCAGTCTCTTGTAACTTCATGTCACACCACAACACTGGACAGTCAATATTCAAGGAAGGCTTGCAGTTATTTAACACTCTGATCAAGCATTTAATAGGCGCCTAGTTAAGACTCCTAAAGGCAAGTTAAAATGTTAAGGGAATCTTGGACGCTCGCCATAGAAACGTTAAGCTGGATTGAACTAAAGCGAATGGGTGAGCGTTTAGCATTAACAAAAGCCGCAAAACAGCTGAGAATAAAAGACCCCAAAGCAATCGGATTAGCTCACAGGCTAGTATCCGAGACACTCAGGAAAAAGAATTACATCGACTTTCTATTAAATTCGGTTTTAGCACCTCGATCCCTTAACGACATCAAACTGGGCACAGAAGCTTTCCTCCGCATATACGTCTATGAAACAAAACTGGCTGACGGAAACTTGGATAAGGCTGCTAGGATAGCGAGAATGGGGCGCTCAATTCTGGG
>SDBU01004816.1_pt1 | contig 16385 bp, 12 predicted proteins | sample 2277071 | NCBI WGS metagenome assembly SDBU01 (sample SAMN10397929, study PRJNA504765) | marine sediment metagenome | isolation source: marine sediment core GS08_GC12, 126 cmbsf | place: Arctic Ocean: Gakkel Ridge, Loki's castle | collected 2008
CTTTGGCACCGCCATTCCAATGAGTTTCGTAGTGACATCTTTACAGTACCAGTCCAGTGGAATCACCGCTGTTCTCCTCACGATTGCCCCGGCGGTCACGGTGCTGATGGCCCACTTCACCCTTCCGGATGAGTCCCTGAATTGGCGCAAAACCCTCGGCATTACGCTCGCTCTCAGTGGAGCAGTGTCACTGATCTTGTTGGGCGAAAGTGGACTCCCTGATGTCAGCCAGCTCAATCCCATCGGGTACGGCCTTGTATTCGGCGCCATGATTTTCGGAGGGGCTTCAACCGTATATGCCCGTAAATACATGCGAGAGATGGACTCCTATGATGTCTCGACTGTAAGGATGGTCACCGCGGCGCTGATCGTGATGCCAATATCCCTGCTCGTCGCAGGCTTTGACTTTAGCGCGGTTGATAGTCGGGGTTATTTTGCTCTCATCTACGGGACTCTGACGGGCACATTTGCCGGGGCACTTATTGGCTTCATCGTCATCAAGCGCTTTGGCGCCACAGTTTCCTCAATGGTTGCATATGTCATCCCGGTGGTCGCGGGTATTGGGGGTGTACTTCTCCTGGGGGAGCAAATCACGCTTGGCATGCTTGGTGGGGTGGCCCTGATCATGTTGGGACTCGCTTTGATCAATCGGCGAGGCCCACAGGTGGTAGTGTAGGGGTATTGGGCTTTGCCCACTTTCTTTTCATCTCAATGTCTCATAGGGAACACTTGTAATTGCTGTAGGGGCGTTTGGTAAGCTTCGCTTAGCCCGAACCAAAGGTTAGACATTGCCCCAAAGGAATTTCCGAGGATACTAGAAGGGTGAGAGGGGAAATAGGGAGTAATTCTGGGTGATGGTCTGATGCGGAATACGGACATCCAAGCAGCATGGCGTTTTCACAATGGCACAAAACATCCCTATGGGTATCTGCTCGATCGACGGCATTCCTATCATCCCTCCAATCAGCCGCTGCTGTTCAAAATTTATCCAGAACTGACCCCCATCCGCTTACCTCTCGACCTTACCCTTGGGGACACGCCAATGCTCTCGGCCCTCTCGCTGCAGGAGGGGCTCTCTGCAGAGGAGCGAATACCCAGCTTCGAGGACATAGCCAAGATATTGCATTTCTCGGTTGGGATTACAAAGCGCATCAAGTACCCTCCACCATGGGGTGAAATCCTCTTCCGAGCCGCAGCATGCACCGGAGCCTTGTACCATATTGAACTCTATCTAATTTCGAAGGACCTTCCTGGGATTAAGGCCGGCGTTTATCATTACGATCCACGCACTTCAGCACTTAAGCGATTGAGGTCTGGTGATCACCGTAAATTCTTGATCGATGTAAGTGGTGACGAACCTGCTGTTCCCCATGCACCAGCCGTATTGGTGCTCACGCACGTGCCCTGGCGGAATGCATGCAAATACCAGGCAAGAGCGTACCGTCACGCGTTCTGGGATTCTGGGACTATTCTTTCACACACTTTGACATTGGCTGCGCTGGAAGACATACCGGCAAAGTTGGTCGTTGGGTTTGTAGATGAGGCATTGGCAAAGCTACTAGGGCTGGATGGAACCAGAGAATATCCAGTGGCCATGGTTCCTCTAGGCTTCTCTGCAGATCGCCCAACGATTACGGTATTAAAGATGAGAAAGCTGAATTATCAGGTGGAGCCGTACTCCGATATTGAGGTCGATTTTCCTTCGATTCAAGAAATGCACCTCGCTTCCTCCCTTGAGACGAGTGATGCTGCAAAAAACTGGAGGGAGGCCGAGGTTGATTTGGGGAAGCTGGCGCCTGAGGGTGAAGTCGTTCAACTTGCTCCGCTTTCAAACTCTGACGAATCCCAAGACCTCGTCGAAACTGTGATCCTGAGAAGAGGCTCCTCGCGCAAATTTGCAAGGCAGGCGATTTCGTTTGCGCAGCTCTCGACGATCTTAGAGAAGACCACAAAGCCCATTTCGGCGGATTATCAGATCGCGCAGGGGGAAAGCCTCAACCATATCTATCTGATCGTAAATGATGTCGATGGTCTGCAGTCGGGGTCATACGTTTTTCATCGAGAACAAGGCCTTTTAGAAAAATTGGAAGCGGGCGAATTCAGAGAGCAAGCGCGCCATTTGGCTGTTGACCAGGCATTGGCGGGTGATGCCAGCGTGAACGTATATTTCTTATCTCCACTAAGGCCTATTCTCCACGTGTTAGGTAACCGCGGATATCGCGCTGCGCATCTTGAAGCCAGTATCACCGCAGGTCGGATGTACCTTGCGGCATACGCCTTAGGGCTTGGAGCGACAGGGCTTACGTTTTACGATGACGCGGTGACGAATTTTTTCTCACCTCACGCCGAGGATAAGAGCGTCATGTTCCTCATCACACTCGGGGTGCCTGTCAAGCGTTCCTGAAAAGTCAACTTTGATATCCCCATTGGGTCGATCTTGGTGATGTGGAGGGAGGGTCAGTACCCCACTCCCTTATTCATTTCAACATCGGCATCTTGATCCCATGCCGGTGCGCGGCGTCTATTGCATGTTGGTATCCCGCATCGGCATGACGCACTATGCCCATGCCTGGATCGGTCGTCAATACTCGGTTAAGCCGCTGGGCCGCCTCAGGCGTTCCATCGGCGACGATCACCTGGCCGGCATGTTGGCTGAAGCCGATGCCCACCCCTCCACCATGATGGAAGGAAACCCAGGTGGCCCCCCCCACGGCGTTTAACATCGCGTTGAGCAGCGGCCAATCGCTGACGGCATCGGTGCCATCCAGCATGCCCTCGGTTTCCCGGTTCGGCGAAGCGACAGAACCAGAATCGAGATGGTCGCGACCGATCACGATCGGAGCTTTTACTTCGCCCCTGGCCACCAATTCATTAAACCTGAGGCCCGCCTCTGCGCGTTTACCATAACCGAGCCAACAGATGCGCGCGGGTAATCCCTGGAACTGAACCTTCTCACGCGCCAGCTGCAACCATCGGTGTAAGTGCTCATCATCAGGGAATAGGTCCATAATGGCGTCATCGGTTCGATAGATATCATCCGGGTCACCAGACAACGCCACCCAGCGGAAGGGTCCTTTCCCCTCACAGAACAAGGGGCGGATGTACGCAGGAACAAAGCCGGGATATTCAAAGGCGTCTTTAACGCCGGCGTCGAAGGCGCGCTGGCGAAGGTTGTTTCCGTAATCGAAGACTTCAGCACCCTGGCGTTGGAAGGCGAGCATGGCTTCAACGTGGCGCGCCATCGATTCCATCGATCTTTTACTGTATTGCTCAGGCTCTGAATTTCGTAAATCATGCGCCTCATCCAAACTCAACCCATGAGGCACGTAATCCAGGACATCATGGGCGGGTGTTTGATCGGTTACCACGTCTGGAACGACACCGCGCAGAGCGAGTTCGGGGTAAACATCGGCCGCGTTTCCGATTAAACCGATAGACTTCGGTTCTTCGTCCGCCAGAGCGTTCTCAACTAGCGTCATCGCCTCTTCGAGTTCATCCACCACAAAATCTACATATCCGTGCTCCAGGCGGCGCTGAGCGCGTGCGGGATCCACTTCAACGATCAACCCCACCCCCTCATTCATGGTGATCGCCAACGGTTGTGCGCCTCCCATCCCGCCCAGACCTGCCGTGAGAGTGAACTTCCCCTTCAATGAACTCCAGCCCTTTTGTTGTGCAAGGGATCCGAGGGTTTCATAAGTTCCCTGCAATATTCCCTGTGTTCCGATGTAGATCCATGAACCTGCGGTCATCTGGCCGAACATGATCAAACCCCTCGAAGCTAACTCATCGAAATGTTCCTGCGTGGCCCAGTGGGGGACCAGGTTGGAATTGGCAATGAGCACCCGCGGAGCATCCGCATGTGTGCGGAAAACCGCTACGGGTTTGCCGGACTGAACGAGAAGGGTTTCCTCGTCCTCGAGCTTAATAAGCGCCTCCAGGATGGCATCGAAGCTCTCCCAGTTTCGTGCCGCCTGGCCTCGCCCGCCATACACGACCAGATCTTCAGGACGCTCGGCAACTTCAGGATCGAGATTGTTCTGGATCATGCGGTAGGCAGCTTCGGTAAGCCAGGATTTGCAGGTCAGGTCGGTGCCTCGTGGTGAGCGAACGATTCGGGGAGTAGATTGTGGCTTTGCCATTGATGCGCCTCGTTATGAATTCAAGTAGGATTTAATATGGCAAGTCAACTGTGAGGACTGCCAATTATAGAATACAACAGCATTGCGATTTTCGAGCAAGGAATCGGGGATCAGGTAGCAGGAATCCGGTTTTCAAATGAATCTTTGTAGGGGCGAAGCATTCGGCCTGAGCTCTGCTCAGGTTGCATCGGCGGAGCCGATGCACGCTACTTACCCCATGCACACTCCAAACGCTGATGCTTCGCCCGTACGCGAGTTGCAGGTAACGATAAAAGCCCCTGCGCTGCTGCCCGAGCTCCCACGCTTGTGCCGTTTTGGAGGCACATATGTTAGGGGGATTACGGGGAAACCGTGTGATGTGGGGCACCATTCAAAAACCCCTCAAGAACCCCGCAGAACGGACATGCACTGTTGCCATGTCAGGTATAAGTGTGGTGAAATTGAAAGGTGAACTCTTTTAGGGAAGGTGTGCAGGATGGAACAACGATTGCGCAAGTTAATCCCAGATCGCAGCCGATGGCTGGTGTTTACTCTGGTTGTTTTCACCGCCGGGGCTGCCTGGGTAGGGTCGTCGTCGGTACCGGACTCGGCTACGACGGGTGGTCGCATCCCTTCTCCACGGGAGGGCTTTCTCGCGCCTGATTTCACACTTGATCTGTTGACGGGCGGGGAGATGACGCTGTCGGAGCAAAAGGGCAAGGTGGTGATCATCAATCTTTGGGCTTCCTGGTGCCCTCCATGCAAAGCTGAGATGCCTGCGCTGCAGGAGGTGTATCTGGCCAATCGAGATCGGGGGCTCGAGGTGTTAGCGGTGAATACGACTTATCAGGATCAGGAGTCTGCCGCGGCTGCATTCGTTCAGGACTTCAACCTCACCTTTCCAATCCTCTTAGAAAGAACAGGCGATGTCGCTCGCCAGTATCAACTTCGGGCGATGCCTTCAACCTTTTTCGTAGACCGCGAGGGGGTTATTCGCAAGGTGATCATTGGCGGGCCTATGAGTGAGGTGACCCTACAAACAGCGGTAGAAGAGTTGCTCCAGGAGGCGCCCTGATGTTTCCAATCCTACAAATTGGCCCACTCGCCATCCAAGCCCCAGGGCTTTTTCTGTTGGCAGGAGCTTGGGTAGTGCTCAATGTCGTCGAGCGGGAGGCCCCCCGATATAAAACCTCCGCAGCCGTGGTGAGCAATCTCATTCTTATCGGACTTCTGGCGGGGATCCTGGGGGCGAGGTTATGGTACGCAATTCGCTTTTTCAGCGTATATCTGGAGAATCCGCTCAGTTTATTCTCGTTGAACCCTTCTACGCTGGCAGCGGAAGAGGGCATTCTCACCGGGTTGATCGCTGCAATTATTTATGGACAGCGAAAGGGTTTACGTCTCTGGCCGAGCATGGATGTGCTCGCCCCTGGCTTGGCCGTATTCAATATCGCGCTGGGTATATCGCACCTGGCCAGCGGGGATGCGTTTGGTGCGCCTTCCACATTGCCGTGGGCGCTCGAGTTGTGGGGAGAACTACGCCACCCCACTCAGGTCTATGAAATCATCATTGCGATTTTGATCTTGGTACTCCTCTGGAAAATAAGAGCGTGGAAAGTGTTCCCGGGATTCGTCTTCCTGTCGTGGCTTGGGTTAACAGCACTTAGCCGATTGCTGATTGAAGCCTTTCGAGGCGATAGTGTGATTATGGCTGGCTCCCTGCGCAGCGCGCAGGTCATCAGTTTGGGCGTGTTGGTCCTTGTGATGGTGGGGATGCATGTGTTGGGGAGCAGGCACTTGAGCGAGGCTTAGGGACAAAAGGCGCTTAAGCGTCAATTGGTCAACTTGTCAATTTGGGGAATCAGGGAGCAGGAAGCGGGGATCAGGTGTTGACTTTAGAAGCGCTCTGCCTTGTTTGTCATCCTGAGCGAGCAACGTGAGCGAAGGATCTCGTTTTTGGAAATCAAGGATCTTGTAAATTTGGAAAGTGAGTTTTTCGCCACCAGATTCCTCATAACATACTGTGCCTCACGCTTCACGTACAATAGTTGTTGTATTGCGGTTAGCGTCCATTCCCCCCTGCGCCCTTGCTCCCTCTCTTAAGTAGTTTCCAATCTCTAAACTCTTTTTATTGATCCCTCAAATGCTCATCAAAAAATTCCACCACGCGCTCCATGAACATACTTAATCCGCTTCCGTAAAATATATGAGGCTGGCCGGGATAGTCGAAGCATTCCACACTTTTCTTCAATGCCTGCAGACGGGCGCATAGATCAGTGGACCATTCAGGGGGGACAACCGTATCTGCCAGACCATGGTGAATGCTCAAAGCGGCTTGAATATCTGACAAATGATGAATGGGAGAGATGCGCTCAAGGTCTTGCTCAGAAGTCTCCAATTCCTCTTCTCCCACCGCGCCATTTGTCCAGTACATAATGCGTTCATAGTTCGTTCTTTCATCGCCACTCATCGCGCCATACAAAACCGCAGCCTTTATTTCGGGATTGACTATCACGCTTCGCAAGGTGATGCCACCACCCATACTATGCCCCAAAAGCCCAAGCCTCTTCGGGTCGGCATGACCCAGCAACCCCGGACGCCCCGAAAATTCCTGTATGAGATCGATCAAGTTGAGAACATCGATTGCATATCCCACCCGGAAGGGATTGGGACCCTCATCGGAAGGTGGATGGTTGCGATAGTTGGGATGGATAACAAAGTATCCAGCACGAGCGAGTGCATCCGCGAGTGGAGTTGTATACGCAAGGGTCTGGTAGTTTTCAGGCGTTACGAATCCGTGCAGGACGAGGACCACGGGGAAAGGACCATCACCATTAGGCAGGTTTATGAAACCGTATACCCTTAGCCCATCGCTTTCATGCGAGATTAGAAATCGGGTGAATTCTTCATAAACTCCCAACATGCCTTCAATTTCAATATTCCCGCCTCCGTAAGCGCGCGCTTGAAGGTCAGGGATCGTTATCCCAGCATATGGATCGGGCGTAGGGGAGGGGGTAGATGAGGGTGTAATTGTGGGGAGCTGGGTTGGAGTGGGCGTGTTGGATAGGGGCGGCGGAGTAAAGGTCGAAGTGTGAGGGATTGTAATATCCGGAGCTGTCGTGGGAGGGATAGCCGCGCTGCAGCTCGCCGCTAAGATAGATGTAAGAATGAGTGCGATAGGTGCAATGGGCTGGGTGAATAAATTCGCAGATTTCATCTACTAATTTTAGCATTGGGGGATGCTATTGTTCCGTAGGTCGGGTATGGAAACCCGACCTACAAAAACTGGATCGAGCTACAACCTAACTCCATGTTCATCTCGCAAAACGTTCACCGTCCGGTCGATCTCTTCGCGCCGCTCTACGTCTGACCAATCCATTGACGTCATCAGGATGGAAGCTAATTCATCCAGAAGCGCTGGTGTAAGATCGCCGAACTTTGCCAAGTTTGTTCGGCGCAGGATCAAGTCCTCTAAATGGAGAACCTTCTCCGCTTGCGATAAGAAAGCGATTTCCTGGCGGCTGAAGATCCAATGGTGCTTCAGGGGGGTATCCCCGTGTTGGATGAAATACTCGGCAAAATCCTCTGCACGAGTGCCGTATCGATCAAAGAGCAGTTTTAAACGCTCTACACGTAGGCCAGTTCCGAGGTTGAGAGCATGTGCCCAAGATTGTCTATCCAATCCAGAGGTGGGGTAATTTTTGCCACCGCCAACGGCCAGGTTCTCTGTGCTGAACCTACGTTTGCGACCCAAGCGCCCCAGGACGAGATCGGTTACCTGTGCTGCAAAGGCGCGATACGTCGTCCACTTCCCGCCGACAAGGCAATAGATCGGGATTTGAAAGCCCGCTTGGGGTTCGACCACTTGGATTTGATGATCTCGGCTGATTGTCGCCGTTTGCATTTCCCCGCTGAACGGCAGCGGTCTTACGCCTGAAAACCGGAAGACGATGTGAGAACGGTTAACTTCGATTTCAGGGAAGACTCTTTTGACCATCCTCAGGAGATAATCAACCTCACCTTCGGTGCACCGGGCTTGATCGGGATCTTCAATGCGGATGTCAGTAGTGCCAACCAGGACGCGATTCTCCAAGGGGAGTATCAGAACGATACGTCCATCCTCGTTTTCGAAGAAGAATTCCTTTTCTCCAATCGCTTCACGGAGTTCCGGATGCCGCAAAACCAGGTGGGATCCCTTTGTACCACCGATCAACCGTGAGCTATGGTCCATGGCGTAGTTTGCACGATCAATCCAAGGGCCGGCGGCGTTGATCACGATTTGCGGTTTGATTGAGAAGGATTCATGGGTCCTTTCATCTTGTAGTGTTACCGTGTTACCAGAACCGCCGGTCATCTTCATGTAATTCAGCGCGTGTGCGTCAATCGAGTCAGCTTCCGCATCCAAAATGAGCTCGATACAAATTCTCTCTGGGGAAGACATAGCCGCGTCGTTATATGTCGCAGCACAAACGATCTCTCGATTGAGGTTGGGATGGAGCCCCAGAGCTTTTCTGCGAAGTGCAAAGCTGTGTTTAGGGACGGTTCTGCGTGAGCCAGTGTAGGCGTCATAAAGAACCAGGCCACTCTTGATAACAATTGCGCCACGCTCAGAGGGCGCATCGAGCAGCCCTAAAAATTTGAGCGGTGCGTTGAGCAGCCCGGAAAACCACTTGAAAATGGGGATGGTGGTGGGCAACGGCTTTACATAGTGAGGGGCATTTTGGAGCAGGTTGTTGCGTTCACGCACGGCCTCCCGAACCAAGCGAAATTCGCCGTTCTCCAAGTAGCGCAGCCCTCCGTGGACCATGTGAGACGAGGCCGCGCTTGCACCGGAACAGAAATCACCTCGATCAACCAGCAATACGTCTACACCCTGTAAGGCGAGGTCTCTAAATGTGCCAATACCGTTGATTCCAGCTCCGATGATGAGCACAGAAATCTCGGGAGAAGCACGACGGGCTTCAAGCTGTTGATCTCGTTCCATAGTTACATTTGTTTTCATTCTACCCAATCTAGAGTCCGGTCTACCGCCTTTTTCCATTGATCGAAGAGGCGTTCCCGAACATCCTCTTGCATCATCGGTTCCCAGGTCTTATCAATCCCCCAGTTAGCTCTCAATTGCTCTTTATCACTCCAAAAGCCGACGGCCAGCCCCGCGGCATAGGCTGCGCCAAGCGAGGTGGTTTCATTGATTGTAGGTCGGACGACTGTCAGGCCGAGGATGTCGGCTTGAAATTGCATCAATAGTTCATTCACAACCATCCCACCGTCCACTTTTAGAGCTGTCAGCTCGACGCCGGAATCCTCACGCATTGCCTCAAGCACTTCGCGGGTTTGGTAAGCAGTGGCCTCGAGCGCCGCACGCGCAACATGACCCTTGTTTACAAAGCGGGTCATCCCTGCAATGACACCCCGGGCGTCGCTCCTCCAGTGGGGGGCGAAAAGACCTGAGAAGGCGGGGACAAAGTAAATTCCGCCATTATCTTCCACGGAGGCTGCCAAAGCCTCTATCTCAGAGGATTTTTCAATTAGACCAAGGTTGTCTCTCAGCCATTGTACTAAAGCCCCTGCAATGGCGATGGAGCCCTCCAGGGCATATGTTGCATCTTGGTCAGCGATTTTGTAGCCCAGGGTTGTCAGGAGTCCACTTTCCGAGGGTACGATCTGTGTACCCGTATTCATGAGCATGAAACAACCCGTCCCATAGGTATTTTTTGCCTCACCCGGGCTGAAGCAAGTTTGCCCAAAGAGTGCGGCTTGTTGGTCTCCTAGGTCACCGCATATCGGCACCCCAGCCTCTGTTTTGCCATAGAAATCGGGGTCGCTGGAGGGGCGGATTTCTGGGAGCATAGCCCGAGGGATTCCTAGGATCCCCAGGATTTCCCCATCCCAATCCAGAGACTTCAAGTCCATCAGCATTGTTCGGCTGGCGTTGGTGACATCGGTTACATGTGCGCCTCCCTCAGGACCCCCGGTGAGGTTCCATATGAGCCAGCTATCGATGTTGCCGAAGAGAACTTCACTACGCACCGCCCTTGCACGCAGCCCATCGATGTTGTCCAACAACCATTTGACTTTTGGCCCTGAAAAGTAGGTGGCTAAGGGCAGACCGACTTTTTGGCGAAAGCGATCCTGCCCGCCTTCTTGAGCGAGTTCATCGCAAATCGCATCTGTTCGCGTGTCCTGCCATACGATGGCGTTGTGGCAAGGTTCACCCGTCTTCTTATCCCAAACGACGGTGGTCTCGCGTTGATTCGTGATCCCAATGGCTGCGATTTCTGAAGCTGCAAGGTCGATCTGATCTAATGCGAGCCGCATTACGCTCAGCGAGTTGCGCAGGATCTGGCGTGGATCATGTTCCACCCAACCGGGAGAGGGGTAGATTTGATCATGCTCCTTTTGATGAGAGCAGATCACGGTCCCTTTGCGGTCAAACACCATGAACCGAGTGCTGCTAGTACCCTGGTCGATTGCGGCAACATACTTCGACATTGTTTTCTCCGTGTCATAAATGGAACCACCTCAAATTTTACAGAAGAGGTGCCAGCTTGTAAAAACATTTGGGAAGACTGTGAAGGACTAAAAAGAGCAATCTCGTGATATATAAAATATTCGACCTTTGGGGTTGCGAGAGGTATACTCTTTTCCTGAAGCTTGAGAAATGATGCAATGGACATGCAAAACCCATCTGTCTTAATCATTGAAGACGAGCCAGGCACGGTTGAAATGTATCGTATCGTGCTGGAGGTGGAAGGCTATCGTGTGCGGGTTGCCTACACAATCTCTACGGCGATCAGCGCATTAGAAGAAGAGATACCAGATCTTGTGTTGTTGGATGTGGTGATGAGGGATTCGTCGGGACTCGATCTATGCCGAAAGATACGGGAGGATCCGGAATTGGCGCATATTCCCGTAGTTATTGTCTCGAATTTAGGCTCTCAAGAGCACATTGATGCGGGAATGGAGGCCGGGGCGGATGACTACCTGAGCAAGCCGGTCTCTCAAAATGAGCTGCTGGAGGTAGTTCGGAAGGGGTTGATGAAGGAAAGCTGAGGGTTTAAGCTTATACTGATGGCCTGAACACCCGGTTCGTGTTAGGGTGTTTTTTGTTTAAATGGCCGATGTTTTCATTTCCCAAGTTGATCTCCAGGTGTGTCGTAGGGATATAGCATGCTATTTCCACACCACACAATTGTAGAGTGCTGTGTTTCCAAACATCACCTCACACCTACCCCTCAGGCAGAACCGTACGCCAGACCAAATCCAACGCCTGTAGAGCAGTAAGTGATCGTACGGGCATCCCATATTGAAGGTTTCTAGGGGTGAAATTGGCGTTCTGTCCAGCGGGTGCTAGCGAAGGATGAACCCCATCACTGCGAAGCCCGTCATCGGGCAGGCTCTGTAGCGCGGCCCAATAATCCCAGAGCGGAATGTCGTACTCATCTGCGATGTTGGTAATGATGCCATTGATCGAATCAACACGACCCTCTGTTCCAGCCATTTGCATCGGGGGGATAGTGCTGAGGATGGGAACGATTCCGTAATTGATGGTCATTTCGATAATCTCCCGCATCGCGGTCTTGTAACCACTCAATGAGGTGCTGGGTACGTCGTTCGTCCCAAGCATGATCAATGCTATGGAGGGTTTCATCCACCGATATTCACATTCCAAGGGGGTTTCGGTTTCACCGCACAACGTTTCATGCGACACATCTGCTGTGAGCAGTGCGTGTGCCGACCAGCCGACGCTGGCTGCAAGACTGACGTTGGCGAAGGAATTATGCGTTCGAGCCCAGGACTCAGAGTAAGTGTCAATCACTGGCTGAAGGTAAGAGTAGTCGTGTAGGGCGTAATTCCTCGTCCCAATGGGGTACAAGAATGCGTCAGACACAGTAATACTATCTCCGACTTTGGAGAAGACGTTGGACCGGTTTCCCAATTCCTGTCCATGATTGAATATTTCTAGAACATGCTCGGATACCCCTGAGATGTAAGGGTAGGTATCGGGGCGGGGAGATAAATCTGGAGTTGATGTTGCGTTTTCTGGGGCGTCCGTCTCAGTCGGGCTTTCTGTGGGAATGATGTCTCTTGAAATCGGAATATGTTCCAGGCTGATCAAAACATCTACCCATTCTGCAAACACCCATCCGAAGTCAGCGTAGATCGTTCGAACTTCCAGCCAGGCATTATCTGAAGTTCGACCGGTGACGGTCAATGGAGTCGACGCGGCCAGGGTGAGAATGACTTCATGATCTAGGTTAGGTCCTTCACGCAGCCTTAAACCGCTGCCCTCCGTGCTAACTTGAGCAGTTACCGGCCAAATTTCAGCGGTTGTAGTAGCTGAAAGTTTCAGCGAGCCTGGCATAACCAACTGATCCCCTGGGAAAATTATACCCGCGGCATTGAGATCTGGATTTGCGGCGATGATATCGGTCACCGTTGTGTCGAACTGAAAGGCGATGTCCCATAACGTATCTCCGGGAAGAACGGTATAGATTATCTCGGGAACTTCTGTGGGCGATGTGCCTAGCGGCGATGTGCCTAACGGCGATGTGCCTAGCGGCGATGTGCCTAACGGCGATACGTCCAGAGTTGGATCGGGGATCGTCTGCGTGTGCACTGGGGTGGATGTTGGTTTTTGAGTCGGCTGAAGCTGAGCTGTCTGATCCGGCGTATCCTCGACCACAGGGGGATCATCAGACTTCCCCATCGTGGCAGTCACGATGAGGATGATGAAGATTGCCAGCAAAATGGGCGAGATGATGTATAGACGTCGCATGAGATTAGATTCGATTAACAGGTACTGGGCGGGAGTTTACCACAAGAAAAACCTCCCGCCAAAAGGGAGGATCTGAAAGGAGTTGCGCCTCGAGATGACATATAATAGCATTCAATTATGGTGAGGTGTCTTGTAAATTCAATAATTCGGTATAAATCACATGGAGCATGCGAAGCCCGGAATAACTATGCACATTCCAACCTCCAACACTTAGATACCCACCGCCACGTTCTGTATCTAGCCCCTGTTCAGGCAAAACTTGAGCAGTTCGCCAAAAATTCCAAAGCGGAAGTTCATATTCGTCGGCGATCATCGCAATCCCCTCATTGATGCTGTGATCCCCCTCCACATTGTCGGCCTTTGTCGAGAGGATGGGTAGGACGCCGTGGGCAATAGAGAAGTCGACAATTTCGCGCAGGTAATCCTCATATTTGACGTCGTCACCCGTCTGCCAATTGGTGCCAAGGTTGACGAAAACCACGGTGGGATTTTGAAGGCGGAACTCACATTCGAGTGGGGTTTCAGTCGAATTGCATAGTTCTCGGTTGGTCCACATAGGCGACATCACGCTAGCTACACTGAAGCCGTTGTCGACCGAGATGGATTGGCGTGAAAATGAACCCGAAAAATGGCGGATGCTTTGCTCTAGATACCGATCCTCCTCAAGAAGTTGATAGGCACCAGGCTCGTCGTAGAACCCCATGAAAACGGGTGGCATGCTCTGACAGTCGCCGATAATGGAGAAGGCATTGGGCTTATTCCCTCTGGCGATGCCATCCACCAGAATTTGGAGGGCTCTTTCACTTAATTCAGGGATTACGGGCAGTTTTTGCCAGTCCAACAAGCGGATAACGCGCCCACGAGCGGCGACAGGCGTTATGCGGCGCAGCAACTGCGATGTTGTATGGTCTATAGGAAGGCTAATAGCGAGGGCTGATCGCTTGTCTGTCCTTCCGGCGGATAAAACGTATTCCTCGAACTGGTCGATAGATTTAACATTGGACGCAGACGAGGGCAACGAATTTGGGGATTCAGCGCTGACGACTGCGGAGCCCAGTGCTTTGCCACCGCTGACAAGAAGGAGAATACACAAACCAAAGAGCGCAATGACAACCGTTCGGTGTTGAAGGATCATTGCTATCTCTCTACCCGTATACTCAGAAAGAAAAATACTTCTCTTAACCGTACCCTCCGGCAAGGATGATTTGCGATAAATTCAGGACGCTTTTAGATTACTATTTAAAAGCGGGTGATTCTTGATTAGGGGGCTTACAAAAAGCTCACAAATAGCGAATATCTATACCAAATAATGTCGAACAGTTGGATTGGCGATGTCAAACAGGGTAAAAGAATACGTCTCATTGCTGATAAAGAATTTCAACTCGAGGGGCATTTGAACAAAACAAAGTGGTCTTGACACATTTTCACCAATGCAGTATTTTGATCCATCGTGCAACCACCTTCGAAGGCAAGATGGCACGATGATGTGGACCTGGGAGGTAATTTTGAAATCTACGAAAAAGATATTTCTCGCCATTTTGGTGTTGACAACTTCTTTGTTGGGTGCTTGTGGGGATGGGGGTTCCCCCGAAGCAGCAGTAGAGAAGTACTTGCAATCATTGATCAGCTCAGATGAAGTTGGAGCCGTCAATGCATCTTGTACGGAATGGGAAGCGCAGGCCAAAGCAGAGGCCGCTTCCTTTGACGCGGTCGAGGCGAGGCTCGAAGGCGTCTCATGCTCCGTGAGCAGCGAAAGCGGGGACTTCAGCCTTGTTTCATGTGAGGGCGTGATCGTTGCGACCTATGGTGCGGAAGATCAAGAACTGGAATTGCAGGGCAGGTCTTATAAGGTCATCCTCGATGGAGGAGAGTGGAGGATGTGCGGTTACCAATGAGCAGTTTAAAAAACGCTGTCAACCGGATATTCACTAGAGAGAACATATTTGCACTCATCCTGTGTTTCATATTAGTTGCAGTGGTCATCATGACGGCTGACACTGCACCTCAATGGATATATCAGGGCTTTTAGTGAACCTGATCCACATTCTCATTTTTATTCTCATCTCAGGCCTGATAAGCGTACTCGCCAGGGGCCGCTGGCGCGCATGGGCGATTCTCACCCTGAGTGTTCTAGCCATTTTTTGGCTTCAACCTGCAAGTTCAATTCGCCATCTGGATTTTTGGTTTCCGACCCTTTCCCTGGTGTTGACCACCTTGTTGTGGGCCGTTACCACAGCCAATAACAGAGGGGTTAGGAGAGAGGATTGGATCACGCTTATTGTGATGCTCCTGCTCCTATTTGCACTCGGACTGACCCGTTATACAGGGCAGGTTCGACTTACTCCAACGGCACCGCCAGGTTTAGAGAGCGTATTGATCGTCGTCATTGCTGTGGGTGCAGCCTTCACCCTCTTGGCAAACAGCAAAAGGAAAGGCCCCTCATTAGCAATCATAAGCACCGTTCTCTTGCTGGGGCTTTTCGTTTTACTGAAAACCGAATCGCTGGGGCTCATGCTGAGCCGCGGGTTGCGGACAACAACAGGACAGTCAACGGAATTAGCCAGCAGCTTGGATTTGGGCTGGTTGGGATTTTCTTACATCGCCTTTCGCTTATTACACACTCTTCGTGACAGCATATCTGGGAAGATGCCTCCGGTCTCGTTGCGGGAATATGTTAGCTACGTGCTCTTCTTCCCTGCTCTCACTGCAGGCCCGATTGATCGAATTGAGCGTTTTCAACGTGAATTGCAGCAGCATGAGGCGCTGAAAGTGTCGCTGAAAGCGCCAACCACTTTAGAGAGTGGCCGCAGGATTGTGATGGGGGTCTTCAAGAAATTTGTGCTTGCCGACGCCTTGGCGCTCATCGCTTTGAACAGCACAAATGTCGATCAGGTGGAGTCTGGTTTCTGGTTGTGGGTTCTCCTGTACGCCTATGCATTCAGGCTCTACCTAGATTTCAGCGGATACACCGACATCGCCATTGGCATGGGCCAACTCCTTGGGGTGAACCTCCCGGAGAACTTCAATCGTCCCTACCTCAAATTCAATATCGCTGCCTTTTGGAACAGCTGGCATATCACCCTGGCCAGCTGGTTTCGGGCGTACTACTTCAACCCACTAACCCGAGCTTTACGCAGGATGAGGTTTCAACTGCCCCCCGTGGTCATCATATTCATAACCCAGCTGAGCACCATGGCCCTCATAGGCTTATGGCACGGGGTCGCTTGGAACTTTCTCTTGTGGGGTTTGTGGCACGGAGTAGGATTGTTCATTCACAATCGTTGGGTCGATTTTCAGCGAACCCACCCCAATAAATTTCAAGGTGCAATGGTCTCTAGCCGGGTTGCACAGATGTTCCAGATGTTCCCAGTATTGAAAGAGCGTTACCGGCAGGATGCTGGAAAACTGTCCGGTGGAGAACAACAGATGCTAGCCTTGGCCAGGGCTCTTATCCCGAATCCCACGTTGCTCATGCTCGACGAACC
>SDBU01004817.1_pt1 | contig 16380 bp, 13 predicted proteins | sample 2277071 | NCBI WGS metagenome assembly SDBU01 (sample SAMN10397929, study PRJNA504765) | marine sediment metagenome | isolation source: marine sediment core GS08_GC12, 126 cmbsf | place: Arctic Ocean: Gakkel Ridge, Loki's castle | collected 2008
TTCTGGATCAGATAGGGCTCGTAAACCTCCTCGAGCGTATCGGCCTCTTCGCCTATCGCGACGGCGATTGTGTTCACACCCACGGGCCCCCCCGAGAACTGCTTGATAATCGTCATCATGACCTTCTTATCCATTTCGTCGAGACCCTCGCCGTCCACTTCAAGCATCTTGAGAGCTTCATCGGCAACCTCCGCTGTAATCACGTTGTCCGCTTTTATCTGTGCGTAATCCCTGATCCGCCTGAGAAGTGTATTCGCAATTCGTGGTGTGCCGCGTGACCTTTTTGCCACCTCATTAGCGCCCCGTTCGTCAATCTCGACGTTCAGAATCCTCGCCGAGCGTTTGACAATCTCTCTTATGTCTTCGTGACCGTAATAGTCGAGGCGTATGGACATTCCGAAGCGTGACCTCAGCGGCGCGGTGATGAGCCCGCTTCGTGTTGTCGCTCCCATGAGCGTGAATTTTTTCAGGTTCAGCCTTATCGACCGCGCGTTGGGACCGGTATCGATGATAATATCGAGCTTGAAATCCTCCATTGCGGGATAGAGGTACTCTTCCACAACGCGATTGAGCCTGTGGATTTCGTCGATGAACAGAACGTCCTTCTCCTGAAGATTGGTGAGAAGCCCTGCCAGGTCGCCCGGCTTCTCAATGACGGGTCCGGAAGTGTTTATAATGTTCACGTCCATCTCGCGGGCCATAATGTGCGCGAGTGTCGTCTTACCAAGTCCCGGGGGGCCGGAGAAGATTGTGTGATCCAGAGCCTCGTTGCGTTCCTTTGCAGCCTTGATGAATATCTCGAGGCGCTCCTTTATCTTGGACTGCCCGATGAAATCGCGCCATGTCTGGGGACGGAGCGTCAGGTCAAGCTGATCATCCTTCTTCTGCAGCGTCGAAGTGATGAAACGTTCTTCAGTCATCTGCCTCTTCCACTTATCTAATAAACGGCGAAATATGTTAGCAGCATCTCTCGCTGTGTTCCACTACTATTCTACATTCTGTTGTGTTGAGCGGCTGAGATTACGTAGCAGGCGTGTTGGTATCAGACGCTTTATTCTTCCAGTCTTTTCCTGGTTTCCTCTATTTTTTGTCTTATCTCATCTGGATGCTCGTGTTCCATCTCGATAGCTTTTTCCCAATTCGCTATGGCTTCTTCGTACATCTTGTTCTTCATGTACGCGTCGCCAAGGTGGTCGAAGACAACCGGGTCGTTTGCGCCCGCCTCGACGGCTTCCTTGAGCTTGGCCAGTGCGTCTTTGTATTTCCCCTTCTTGAAAAGCCCCCAGCCCAGGCTGTCAATGAATGCTGAGTTGTCGGGCTCGATCTCCAGAGCTCTCTCGATAAGCTTGATGGCTTTGCTGAGCTTCTCACCCCGTTCTATCCACATGTACCCGAGGTTATTCAGCGCCGTTGCCTGTTCCGGATCTTTGTCGATGGCAACGAGGTAGTACTTCTCGGCCTCGTCATAGCGCTCGAGCTTCTGCATTAAGTCGGCATACTGGACGACGAGAGAAACATCATCTTCATTGTCATCCATTGATTTCTTTATTTCGTCTGCCGCCCTCTCGAAGTACCCTCTCGCTTCTTGATCCTCGTTCATTCTTTCATGGATAGCGCCGAGGGCATAAAGGGCCGTTGCCTGTTCCGGGTCTTTGTCGATGGCAACGAGGTAGTACTTCTCGGCCTCGTCGTAGCGGTCGAGCTTCTGCATCAAGTCAGCGTATTGGACGACGAGAGAAACGTTATCTTCATTGTCATCCATTGATTTCTTTATTTCGTCTGCCGCTTTCTCGAAGTATTCTATGGCTTTTTCCTGCTCGCCGATCGTCTCATGTATGGCGCCCAGCGCATAAAGTGTTTTGTAATCGTCACCCTTTTCAGCAAGTTCATCCTCGTAGAGAACAATGACTTTGTCGAAATATGTCTTGGCCTTCGCATCGTTTCCCGCTTTGCGATAGAGAAGCGCCAATCTTACATAGTCCGGGGCCGGGACTTCTTCCAGGCTCTTGATTGCTTGTTCGAAGTATTCCGCGGCCTTGTCATACTCTTTCTTGCCAACATAGCTCGTCGAGATCTGCAGCATCAGTATTGGATTAGGAGATTGCTCCAGAAGTTCCGAGGCAAGTTCTCCGGCCTTGTCGTACTTTCCGACAGCATTCAGCAGAATTATGTAGTCAATCTGTATGCCGGTTTCCTTGGGGTAGAGTGATATGAGTTCCTCGAATTCCTTCTCCGCCTCATCGAGCTTTCCCATCCTTATGAGAAGGTCGATTATTCGTCCGCGCAGTTTCTTTGATTTCGGAAGCTTTTCCTTCGTCTTCTGATACGTCTCGAGTGCCTTTTCATAGAGCTTTTCTCTCTCCAGGATCTCGGCGATCCTCCAGTAGTATTCAGTCGAGTCCGGTCTGAGACGCAGAATTCCCTCGTAGAGTTGCCGTGCTTTCTCAGTCTCGCCTTGTTTCTCGTGAAGAGCTGCCAGGGCCAGAAGAAGGCCCAGGTTACGCCGCTTGGTTTTCAACCCTTCTTCATACACTGCAGCTGCAGTCTCGGCATCACCCCGCTCTTCGAAAAGCTCGCCCACATCGACGAAGAAATCAGCCCTGTGGCCCAGATGCGCGGCAGCTTCGGAATAGGCCTTCCTCGCTTCCTCCGTCTTTTCCTTCCTGAGTAGGAAGCGGATGTGATCGATCCACAGGCGAGCGGAATTCGGGCGGTTCTGGATGAGCTTTAGCGTGATTTCTTCGGCCTTGTCATCGTTTCCGTTCCTCGCATAGACACTGCGGACGCCCTCAAGGAACCGGTTGCTCCCTCCCGTTTTCTCGAGAGCTTCCTCGTACGCCGCATCAGCTCCGGAGCTCTCGCCAAGAGCCAGGTTCAGCTTGATTGTGTTTATCCACGGTTCCGCTTCGCCCGGGTGTTCTTCGGCGGCACGCTCCCAGGTCGCAAGCGCCTTCTCAAGTTCGTTCTCGAAGGCATATGTATCGGCGAGGATTTTGTAGAGGTCGAGGTTGTCCTCAATATTCTTGACAGCACTCTCGTAGGTTTCTATAGCGCCCTTCCTGTCCCCGTTACTGCGCTTTATAACAGCGTAGCTAATATAAGCTTCCTTTAGCTTCGGGTCTTTCTGGAACGCACGTTCGAAGTTCTCAAGAGACTTCTCGATATCGCCTTCTCTCCGATAAAGCTGGGCCAGCTTATAGTATACAAACGCCGCATCGGGGTCTCTGGCTATGACGGCAAGAAAAACCTTCTCAGCTTCGTCGGCGTCTTTTCCCCCGAGACTGCAGGCGTGCATAAACATGGCGTAGACCTCCGCTGATATCCCGAGCTCCTCGTCTCCTGCCGGATCGTTTCCGCCGGTGGGCCCTTCCTCGCCCTGTGCCCAGGACGAGGGGATGCACAAAGCCAAGCTCAGTGCACCACACACCAGGCAAAACCAGAGCTTCATATCTCGCACTTGATTATTTCTTCTTATGTCTATCACGTCTCATCCGTTTCTTGCGCTTGTGCCTATTGATTTTAGTCTTGCGCTTTTTTCTACCGCACGGCATAACATCCCTCCTTTCAGTGCCTCTTATGGTTCAGAGCCTTTTGTTAGCAGAGGAAGTAACATACCATAGGGCCCCTTATTCAAGCAACAGTCCGTTCGGTTTGTCTGTTAAGCAATCTTTCTGATTCCAGACCTTTCAGCAAGGCGCACTGAGGCTGCTGACGCCACCTGTTGTGAAACCACATCCACTGTTCCGGGTGTGCCCTGACCATCTCTTCTATGACATTTGTATAACGTATAGTGTTCAGCAGTGTATCCCAATTTCTTTCACCTGTACGGACAAGTTCGAGAGGCTGTCGGAAGGTTATCCGGTGCCGCCCGTCCGGCTGCCGGATGATGAACATTGGCACGATGGGCGCCCCCGTCTTCAGCGCAAGTAGAACTATACCTGTAGGCGTGTAAGCCAGTCTGCCCAGGAAATTTACGTAAACACCGTCAAGCTTCGGGATGTCCTGATCAGATAGAATCGCGATCAGGTGGCCCTGCCTGATACGGCGAAGGATTTCGCGGGTGTCGTTGCGGTCGATTGAGTCAAAACCCGAATCTTTCCGGAGACCCTCCAGAACATTTTCGTGTCTCTGATAAGACATTCTCCTTGCCAGAGCAGTGAGCCTGTAGCCCATCTTTACAAGCCAACCCCCAAGGAACTCCCAATTGCCAAGATGTGCAGTCAGGAGTAATACACCCCGACCTCCGGCGTATGATTTATCGAGATGTTCCTTGCCGACTACTTCAACGATATCATCGATTCTGCCGGATTCGCTGAGCTTGCTGAACCTTGCAAATTCCGCTGCGTTTCTCCCAAGGTTTCTGTACATCCGTCTTGCGATCGATCGCCTCTCAGTCTCGCTGAGATCCGGGAAGGCCGTGACAAGATTTCTCAAGACTATCTTGCGCTGTCGACCAACTACCAGGTAGGCAAGACACGCAAGGAACTCCGTCAGTCGACAGGCGGCAACATGTGGAAGCAATCGTAAGATACTGAAGGTGAACGAGTAAAGGCAGGAAACGAGGAGCCGCCTCGTACTGCGGGGGAGGGAGTCTCGTCTTGATTTAGCCTTCGACAATTTTACAGAGAACCCTCCTCGAACGAGGTCCATCGAATTCGCAGAAAAAGATGCCCTGCCATGTTCCGAGCGCAAGGGATCCGCCCTCTATAGGGACGATTTCCGAGCAGCCGACCAGGGTCGATTTTATGTGCGCAGCGGAATTCCCCTCGGTATGTGAATAGCCGTCTTCGAAAGGTACGCGTTTGTTGATCTCCATCAGAATGTCGCTGGGGACGGACGGATCGGCGTTTTCGTTTATTGTCACGGCTGCTGTTGTATGGGGGACATAGACACAGCAAATGCCTTTGCTGACTCCCGATTTCCGAACGAGGTCACTTACTTCGCTGGTGATATCAATTAACTCGGTTCTGCGCGAGGTCCTTACCGGTAGTTCCTGCATCATGTCTTCCTTAGTGTCGTGATTCCGAGCACACAATTCATAGTGATCAGAGGATGAACTCCAAAAAGGGAAATCAAATCATATCCCTCAGATTCTACAGTCATCCCCGTCATTAACACAACGCAAATATCCCAGCTTGACGACAGCCGCGTTGTGTAGTCAGGAGGAAGTCATTGTTGATTCAAGAAGCTGTCTTGTTTGATATCTCAGACAATAGGCTATTCATCCGTGCTCACATGCACTTCAACCTTGAAGTAACGGTGAGGAACTGTGGCCGGTGCGCTGCCCGTCATAGTATCGTCATCCACCCAAGTGTTTGTGCCGGTGCCCGAGGCGGGTATGTTGTCATCGGCAATGATCCATGTCATCGAGCTGTCGAACGGATCATCGCTGTAGTAGACAGTGTACTCCTTGCCGGAGACGCTGTGCCACGTCAGAATTACGGCAGAGCCGTCCTGCGAGTTCTCGATATTTGAAATGAAGAACGGAGAGATGTTCGCAATGCTCTGCAAGAAGGCTGCTTCTTCTTCAGTGACTGTAACATTGCCATAAGCGAGGTCCTCGTAAGGAAGGCCGGTTGTGTCCTCGACGCCGTAAAGGGTTTTCAGAAATATCAGGCCAATGAGGTATGACCCGAGGGAATTGGGATGGCTGCCGTCATCTCCATGCAAAATCAGTTCGGGATACGGCTTGACAGCGAAGGCATGCTCCCACGAATCACCACACCGGGCGACTTCTGCACCGAGTTCTCTGGCAATTGCGCTGTAGTTCGCACGGAGCTCCGCCTGCATTTCTTCAGGATTTTCAAAAACATCGGGATACGCAGGGATGTTGTCGGGTTTCTTCAGTGTCGCGCCAGGCTCCCGTGCCCAAGTTTCGTAGAATACAACCTGGGTGCTCCAGCCATTAGCAGTATTGTTGTTCTGAATTCTGGTGTTTAGTGTTCGTGAAGCTTCCATAAAGGCTTCGACGGTGCGTGGCCACGTGCCGTAGTGAGTCGGGCCATAATCGTACTCCTGCAAAACAATGTAGTGCCAGCCGCGGGAATCAATGGCATCGAGAGTTTCTTGGCGGCTGCAGTGGTCTGTCAGTGTTTTGCCGCCTGCCAACTCCATCTGAGTATACGGTCGGGGAAAACCTGCCGCCTCCGCCAAGTCTCTCATCAAGCCGCCTAACCCGCCGTTACGATAGGTATAGCTATTTCCGATGAAGAGGATGTTAAGGCGTTCTGCACTCGATGCAGAAGACTCGGTACCGTCAAAGTGATTTGCGGGAGTGTCGCATTCCTCCCTATTGTCATAGGTTGCAGCAAAGATGAGTGACGTCGAACAACTCCAGACAAGCCAGCAACCCGTGAAGAAGATCTTTACGTCTGTTCTGAAGAAATTCAATACCATTGATGTCATTCTGACACTGTTGCTGCTTCTCTTGAATAATACCTCCTGATACATACTACAGCAGTTCCAAAAAAAAGTCAATGGACATTAAGCACTGGAGGCAGTCAACGTATTCTTCATCTTATTGTTTTACCGTCCGAAAAAGTTGTTAATGATTGACATGGAACCTCTGGATTATATATGGTTCGCGATAGTAGTCACAACAAGGAGGAAGTGAGAGATGAAGTGGCGATTAGTTTGTGTCGGAATTCTATGTACCGGGCTGCTGATGTTCGTCTCCGGCTGCGGAGAGAAGGCAGAGGAACCGGGCGTAACTAAAGAAGTCATTAAGCTGACCTACGCCAATTTCCCGCCGCCTGCAACATTTCCATGCGTACAGATGGAGAGATGGGTCGATGAAGTCGAAATGAGAACGGATGGAGGAGTCAGCATCGATACTTACCCCGCCGAAGCCCTGCTGAAGGCCAAGGGTACATTCGATGGAATCATCGCGGGAACTGCCGACATCGGCTGTCTGGCGATGAGCTACCAACCGGGGAAGTTTCCTGTTTCAGAGGCAGTCGATCTGCCGGTTGGTTTCCCCAACGCGAAAGTAGCATCGCTGACGCTCCATGATCTCATTGAGAAATACAACCCCAAAGAATTTGAGAAGGTGAAGATTCTCGCCCTCTTCACATGCCCGCCGGCCAACTTTATGACTACGACGCCGGTGAAGTCGCTCGCAGATCTTGAAGGCATGGAACTGTCCTGCTCGGGAACTGGCACGGGCGTTATCAAACGGCTCGGAGGCACACCGATCGAAATGGCGATGCTGGAAACTCCCAGCGCCATTCAGAGTGGCGTCGTCAAGGGGATTGTCTCCTCGATGGAGATCCTTGAGGACTTCAATTTCGTCGCATATTGCCCGTATGCAACTCGTATCGGCAATACCTCTTACGTGGTGACCTTCGCCGTCGTTATGAATAAGGAGAAGTGGGATTCCCTTCCAGAGGATGTCAAGAAAGTGATGGATGAGCTGAGCAGGGAACAGGCGCTGTGGACGGGTAAGTACGTCGATGATCACGTCGACGAAGCCCTCCAGTCGTCCAAGGAAGAATATGACCATGAGGTCTTCGATCTTCCTGAAGAAGATAAGGCCAGGATCCCCGGGCTTCTCCAGCCGATGATTGATGAGTACATCGAAAAGACAAACGCGGCGGGCCTTCCGGGCAATGAGATAATCAAGGACGTCTACAGGCTTAAGGAAAAATACGAGAAAGAACACAAGTAGCCGGATTATTCTTCCAACAATGTCCTGTAGGTCTTTCTGCGTGTCTGGATTCCTTTCGGACCCTATTCTGGAATGTCTTTATGAGGTCGTGCGATAGAAGAGGCGGTTTCTCTGCTCGACTTCTGGTCTGGCTCGAAAGAACGGAGAAAATCCTCAATATGCTCCTCATGATAGTAGGCGGCGCGGCAGTGCTTCTCGACCAGAGGCTTCAGCCATTACCCCCACGCCTGATAGGACCCACGCAACCAGTCACGCGCCTCGCGTGATTAGTCAAGCAAACTCAAACGGAACCCTGGGGGGGCGAAAACAAAACAAATAGAGTCACGCGCCTCGCGTGATGGCGGAACTAATGGGCAATCCTCGCTTTTTGGGAAGTCCAGTAAAAAGAATTTGCGCAACTTATTAACCTCTCATAGCATTAAAAAAGCTAATGTTCCCTTTCTCATTGATAATCCTTAGCGTCAGAATATTCAAGCATGCCGAGGCAGATGATTTCTGACGTTAGCCGTATCTAATAACAAAAAAGAGGAAATACAATGAAAACAGACAACACAACGGTAAAGTTAATCAAGGAGAAGTATCCGTATCTTTCTGCCGAATTTGGCGTTCAAAAGATAGGTGTTTTCGGTTCTCTTGCAAAAGGAATTGAAAAGAAAGATAGTGATATAGACATAGTTGTTGAACTAAAAAGACCAATTGGTTTCAAATTTATCGAGCTTATCGAATATCTGGAAGATCTGTTTAACAAAAAAGTTGATGTTTTAACGCAAGACGGTATTGAAAACATCAGAATCAGAGAAATCGCCGAACATATAAAAAGGAACATAATCTATGTCTAAACGAAAACCAATCGGGTAGTCGGGGCCACAATATCCACTTCTCAATTGGCCTCCCCGTCGAAGTCTCCTCCTGATCCTCATTTCACCCTCCCTCGCTCCGCCTCGGACCCCGCCTGAACTCCTTTCTTCACGCAAAACGAATAACCTACAACGAACAACCGCGTCTTCACCTCTCCCTGCCTTTCCCTCAGGTCCCTTCTTCACGCAAAACGAATAACCTTCAACGAATAACCGGGCCTCCGGCCCCTCATCCCGTCAAAAATCTCTTCCCTCTCCATTTCGTACTTCGTACTTAGTACTTCGTCCTTTCCTTCCCTCTCCTCCAACTCCCCACAAAAAAATCCTTGTCCAAAACATGAATCATTGGTAGTATAAAGAAAACACCCATTGTCCAGACTGCATAATCATTGTTAGGCGTCAAGAGGCAGAGCATGAACGTTGGTTTCTTCTTGAATGAAAGGATTGCCTTCATTCGACAGTTTTACAACGCCGCATCATTTCCATTCGTAGAGCAGAAACGAAAGATTGAAGCGGAAGAAGATCCGTTTGTGCCCCCTTATGGTGAAGATGACGAACCGCCGTTCCTTCATGAATGGATAGAGGCAGAGAAATCGCTTCAAGTTCTCGGATACTCGTGTATCTCGATGCTTGCCGCAGCATTGCATCTCTACCTGAGAACTTGGGAAGCTCAATTGGGAGTACCCGCCGGTGACTCATTCAAGGCCGAATTCAAGAAAGGATGGCTCAACGGCTATAAGGCTTACTTGGCAGCCCACTTCGGAATTCAATTTGACCAGGGGCCTGCGGACTTATCCGTGCTCGAAGAAATCGTCCTTGCACGGAATCGCATTCAGCATCCTGAAAAAATCTCGATCCAGAGAGCGAGTTATTCGTACAAGGACCTCAAAAAGCTCTCTCAAATTTTTTTCGTAGACGAGAAAGAACGAATCCCACTTTCCGAGCTTGGCGAGAATGATAGATCGTGGCTGTTTCTTCCGAACATTCATATCACGAGAGACAAGCTCGCGGTAGCAATTGCGGAAGTAGAAAAATTCAGCGGTTGGTTAGAGGTGGAGATTACTTCGCGTGTCTATTCTAAGTAGACGCCAACCCATCATTCTACTGGGCCGTTTGTAGGCTGCGCGAGGCGTCTCTTGAAGCGGCTCATGCGCCATACGTTTGGTCTATCACTTTGCGAGCCGTCGGGTCAAAGGCAAGGCGCGAAGAAATCCTCTTTCCAGTCGTCCACACGCAAACGTTTGGCGCGGAAGGACTCTTTGACTGATCATATGAAAGACGTTTTTCTGAATGAACCATGTTAGGGCAGTGCATATCCCATGACAAAGCAGCATATCAAAATCCTAGAAGATAAAATAGCCAACATAAAGGCATTGATGCTGGCATACGCTACAGATGGGAGACAGGACAACCATTCGCAGCTATATCAGGAGCTGTTCATTGATCTTGACGTCATGCTGCAAGCAGCAGGTTACAGCAACCCAAATAAACACAAGACCATCGAATCCTTCTGGGAGCAGTGTGGTCCAACTTGGGCTGATCGCAGAGCCTATATCGCCAACATCTACGCGGATGTACTTCTTGACCTCGGAAGGAGACGAAAGAGGCTCAAAGACCCAAGACATTGGTCAGAAGCCAACGAGCTACTCCGAGACGAACTTTCACCGATACGCCAACCATGGCTAAAAGCAAAGAACTACATCTACACCACTCCCCCTGACTATGAAAACTCGATCAAGGAATCTATCAATTCAATTGAATCAACGTTGATGATTTTGCTCCATGAACCAGGCTCGACTCTTGGCAAACTTGTCAAGAAAGCAGGACTCGATCCAGATATAGAGAATCTCATAAGCCGCGTATACGGGCTCGTGAGCAATAAGGATTTTGTCAGACATGGGGGAACCACCGCCAGAGACCTTGGAAAACCAGAGGCGGAGTTCTTCCTTGAACTTGCGGCAATCGTAATTGTCTACTTGAAAGAGAAGATACAAATACCATAACAATCGGATCAACTCCACAAATGAGAGGCACAGCTTTCATTCACCAGTCATCCCAGGACCTTAGATTGCCAATAACTCAAAATGAACTCTATGATATGATATGGCACGCGGAGGTGAGAACATGAAAATGCACCGGCGGTTTTTGTTGCCTTTGAGCGTCTTCCTTTTCTGTACAGCAGTTCTTTCCCCATTACTGGCGCAGGAAAATCTGTCAGCGCTTGTGAAAAGGGTTGAGCCATCCGCAGTTGTTATCCTAACTTACGATAAGCAAGGGGGGATTCTCGGTCAGGGGAGCGGATTTTTTATCACCATGAAAGGCGACGTGATCACCAACCGTCATGTGCTTCAGGGGGCAACTCGTGCTGAGATCAAAACAGCAGAAGGGAAAGTCTACCCAATAATGCGGGTTGTGGCAGAGGATAAAGAAGGAGATCTCATTCGGGTCTCCCTGGATATTCCCCCGGAGGCTGTGCATCATTTGCCTGTAAGCACCGTTGTTCCCGAAGTCGGTGAACGCGTCATTGTTATTGGTAGCCCATTGGGGCTTCAGCGAACGGTCTCGGACGGCATTGTCTCGGCGGTTCGTGACATTCCGGAATTTGGACAGATCATTCAGATTACCGCACCCATATCCACAGGCTCCAGCGGTAGTCCCGTGGTCAATATGAAAGGTGAAGTAATTGGTGTGGCAACTTTTTTGGTAGTCGAGGGACAAAACCTGAACTTCGCCATTCCTGCTAAGAGGGTAGAAAAACTTGCACCTATTACTGAGTTTTCTCCCAGTAAAACACTCCTTGCACTCCAGAAGAAATATCCTGTACGCAAGGGACAGACCCTCACCGAATGGGGAGCGGCCAGTGCAGAGGAATGGCTTGCCTCCGCAGAAGGACTTTACAGTATAGGGCTTCGTTTTCTCTGGGCAGAAGACTATAAGAAAGCCCTTTCCCATTTTGAAAAAGCGGTAGAGGAAAAGCCACGCTACGCTGAAGCCTATTTTCAGATCGGCTACTGTAAAGGCAATCTGGGCATCTGGAAAGAAGCCGCAGAAGCCTTCAAGCAGGCAATCCGCATCAAGCCTGATTTTGCGAAGGCGCACTTAAATCTTGGTGTCGCTTACGGCAATCTGGGGCGCTATGCGGAAGAGATTAAAGCCTCTAAGCAGGCAATTCGCATCCAGCCCGATTATGCCGACGCGCACTTCAGTCTTGGTGTAGCCTATGGTAATCTGGGCCGCTGGAAGGAAGCTGTAGAAGCCTACAGGCAGGCAATTCGCATTAAACCTGACTATGCCGACGCCCACTCCAATCTTAGTGCGGCTTATGGGGAGCTGGGGCGCTGGAAGGAAGCTCTGAAAGCCTCTAAGCAGGCAATTCGCATCAAGCCTGATTGTCCCGAGGCGCACTGCAATCTTGGTGTGGCTTACGGCAATCTGGGGCGCTGGAAGGAAGCTCTGGAGGCCTCTAAGCAGGCAATCCGCATCAAGCCTGACTATGTCGACGCGCACTCCAATCTTGGTGTGGCTTACGGCAATCTGGGGCGCTATCAGGAAGAGATAGAAGCCTACAAGCAGGCAATCCGCATCAAGCCTGATGATGCTGTGGCGCACTTCAATCTTGCTTTAGCTTATGGCGATCTGGAGCGTTGGAAGGAAGCTGTAGAAGCCTCTAAACAGGCAATCCGCATCAAGCCTGATTATGCCGAGGCGCACTGCAATCTTGGTGTGGCTTATTTGTCACTTGGGGATTCAGGTTCTGCCTTGAAGGAATACAAGATACTCAAAGACCTCGACAGGGATTTAGCCAACTGGTTGTTCAATCTGATTTACGAATGAGCCAGCCTGAAATGAACCGGCATCGTCGCCTAACACACCATATATGCTGCGCGATAGCACCCTTCTCCTCGCCAATCGGGGATTGATCGAAATCAGCAAATCGCCCGCGAAACCGCGGGTCATATACCCATTTCCGAATTGGCCCCCGCCAAAACCCGCTCTTGATCCTCATTCTCGCCCTCCCTCCCCCCTCAATCCCGTCAAAAGGACTCCTTTCCCCTTTTTCCCCCTGTAGGACACCCTTGTCGAAACAAGCGAAGTCTGTTTTGACAAAAACCCAGTCCTATCCGCATCCATCTCCATCCAATCCTGCCCATCAGGTCCGGCCACTGCCGGGTTATCCTGTCCAAATTCTCTGACCACTTTATGCTTGACAATCATGTCAGAGTATGGTATAGCTGTTACCACAATGGAGACATCATAATGACGAATATTTACGCTAATGTCGGAAAAATGGGCAACTTGGCACGATCCTTGCTCTTAATATACCCGAAAATCGGCCGTTTTTACAGATTTCTATACCACCTCAATAACGCCAAGTCCCTCGAACACAACCCATTACCCAAACTCGCCCAGCCCGAAAAATCTGCAAAAATCTGTAAAAATCTGCACAGTGAGCAGATTCTCGCGGCCAGACCTCGCCCCTCTGTCTCTTACGATCCCAGTATTCTCCGCGTGAGGCTTCCTCACTCCCTCTTTCTCAGCGAGCCATACACTATACACCATACACCATCAACTCTCTTCCCTTTCGTGGTGAAATCTCCTGCCCTTCTAACGCGAGTAACCGGAAAAATGAGAACAAATCAACCCCACCCGTACCGTACAAAGACTATCGTTTTTGCGAAAAAATCGCTTCCCGATTTTTCGATAAATAGCGCGGCCACAGACAATTGCCGAAACCGCAAAAGTTCATTTTTTCGCACTTTTTCGCAAAATCTGCGAAAAACTCGCGACATCGTGAATCGAGAGAGTTTCTTGATCAAAAAACGAAAAACGATTAACGAAAAACGGTCAACGGCCTTTTGGCTCCTTCGCCCATTGCCACCGGCGACACCAAAAACGCGAAAAAGGACTGCGCGAGGAGTCCTCATGCAACATCACTTGACATTGCTCAGCGCGAATTCTATTCTGAAAAATACCTTGAGTGGTAATATCTCCAGGCTGCGGGAAGGGCAAGGGACCTCATGAATTGTCCAGTGTGTAAAGAACCGATGATCGTGCTGGAATACGAGAATGTCGAGGTGGATTACTGCACGGGTTGTCAGGGTATCTGGCTCGATGCGGGCGAGCTCGAGCTGTTGTTCGGCGATGTCGAGGCGTGCGAGGATTTTCTGACCATAGGAAGTCCCGCCGGCGCAAAAGGCGAGAAATCCAGGCGCTGCCCGATCTGCCGCGTAAAGATGACCAAGGAGGCGACTGAGAGCGATCCGCCGGTCATCTTCGACCACTGCCCGAACGGCGACGGGCTGTGGTTTGACAAGGGTGAACTGCTCGAGGTGTTGGAGCACGGAAAAACTCTGGATGAAAAGGGAGACGTACCTGCTTTTCTGCAAGGCGTTTTCCTTGAGGACAACGGCGAATCGAAAACCCAAAATGGGTAAGGATATTATTGCGATTTTGGAAGCAGCAATTAACTAACCAGGTGGGAGGAGATGGGTATGGCAGTACCATTAATCGTTATTGCATCCGCGCGGATATCAGTGATTGTAGTTGTAGCAATACTGGTTTTAATCGGCGCAATTATCGTGGGTATTTACAATGGCTTGATTCGTCTGCGCAACCAGGTCAGAAATGCATGGTCGCAGATCGATGTGCAGCTCAAACGCCGGCACGACCTGATCCCCAATCTCATTGAGACGGCCAAGGGCTACATGTCGCACGAGCGTGACACGCTGGAGAACATAACCAAAGCTCGTAATCTGGCTACACAGGCTTCGGGCGTTGGCGACCGGGCAAAGGCGGAAGGGCAGTTGGGCCAGGCGCTGGGGAGCTTCTTCCTAGTCGTCGAGAACTATCCCGACCTGAAAGCGAACCAGAACTTCCTGGCGCTGCAGGAAGAGCTGACTTCGACCGAGAACAAGATCGGCTTCTCGCGGCAGTTCTACAACGACCAGGTCCTGCACCTCAACAACAAGATACAGATGTTTCCGAGCAATATCGTAGCGGGTATGTTCGCCTTCAAGCAGGAGGAATTCTTTGAGATCGAAGAGGCGGCCGAGCGGGAAGTCCCAAAGGTGAGTTTCAAGTAGATAACTGCTGAGAGATCACCGGAAGATTGAACTGAAGAACCGTAATTCTTTTAATGGTCAAATATGTGGGAGCAAATCCGGGCAAATAAACGGAAGTCCGTCATCCTCATCATCAGCATGGCCTTGTTGCTGATAGCGCTTGGCGCTTTGATAGGCACGGTTGCGAGCCCGAGCAGGGGCGGAGCGATGGCGGGCGGTCTTATCGCCACGGTACTCTGGCTCGTTCTGACACTCGTGGCGTGGTCAAGCGGCGGCGCTCTGCTGATGGGGGTGAGCAAGGCAAAGAAGATCGAGAAGAAAGACCATCCTCAGCTCTGGAACGTCGTCGAGGAGATGACAATCGCATCGGGCATGGCCAAAATGCCGGCAGTGTACATCATCGACGATATGTCGATGAACGCCTTTGCTACCGGGCGGGACCCTGATCACTCGGCGGTGGCGGTCACCGCGGGACTGCTGGGCAGGCTCAACCGCGACGAGCTGCAGGGAGTGATCGCGCACGAGATGTCGCACATACAGAACCGCGACATCCTGTTCATGACCATGATAGGCATAATGGTCGGCTCAATTGTCCTGATTTCAGAAGTGTTTCTGAGAACGCTATGGTTCTCGGGTGGCGGAAGGCGGCGAAGCCGCAACTCGTCGCAAGGCGGCAACCAGGCCCAGCTGATACTGATGGTCGCGGCCATAGCATTCGCCATTCTGGCGCCAATACTTGCATACGTTATCTATTTCGCTTCGTCGCGCCGTCGAGAATACCTTGCTGATGCCGGCGGAGCGCTGCTTTCGCGTTACCCGGAGGGATTGGCCTCGGCGCTTGAGAGCATTTCACGTGACAGCAAAAAGATGACATCTCCCAGCAAGGCGACGGCGCCGATGTACATCTCAAACCCGCTCCAGAAGCGCAACGCTGTGGGATTGGGGAGTACGCATCCGCCCATCCAGGAACGCGTACGCATTCTTCGATCGATGGGTAACAGCGCGTCGTACGACGCCTACCAGCAGGCGTGGAATAAGGTCGGAGGAAAGGAAGCGGGATCGCTGCCGGCTTCCGCCCTGGCAGCCGGCAAGACGATCAAAACGCGCCAGGCGCATCCAGACGCGGCCAAGAAGGTGGACAAGCGCAAACAATTGCGCCAGGCTACGGACCTTCTGCGCAAGGCCAACCGATTCCTTTTCCTCTCATGTGTCTGCGGACTTAGACTCAAGCTGCCGCCCGAATTCAAGAAGGACCACATCAAGTGTCCTCGCTGCAAGCGCAACTTGAAAGTCCCTGTTGCCCAGATGGCGGCAATGACGCAAGTTGCCGACGCCATCGATAAACAAGGCAAAACCCGATAAGACCGGTTGAAGTGAACGGCAGAGCTTCCTTCGGAGGGCCAAATGCTTTCAGGGCCGATGATCAGTCTTTGTGAGCTGTCACGACCTTCGCACCGTCGAGAACTTCGCGCACTTTGCGCAGAAGTTCATTGGGCGTATGTGGTTTCTGAACTACCTGAAATCCTCCATCACGGAGAAATTCCGTATGAAAGGTGTCCGAGCTATAGCCGCTGGAGAACAACACCAGCACGTCACGATTGATGGATCTTATCTTCTCGCACACCTCCCGACCACTCATCTTCGGCAACACGGCATCGAGCAGAAGCAGCGATATCTCGTCGCGATGGTTTTCAAACACCTCGATCGCTTTCTCGCCATTGGATGCGCTCAGAACTTTGTAGCCCGCTTCTTCGAGGACGCGAATGGTCAGGTCGCGAACAATCTCCTCATCCTC
>SDBU01004818.1_pt1 | contig 16380 bp, 10 predicted proteins | sample 2277071 | NCBI WGS metagenome assembly SDBU01 (sample SAMN10397929, study PRJNA504765) | marine sediment metagenome | isolation source: marine sediment core GS08_GC12, 126 cmbsf | place: Arctic Ocean: Gakkel Ridge, Loki's castle | collected 2008
CATGAAATATCATGGTGTAAAAATGACCCCTTCGGGAATTTGGTGGCAGTTGCGGCGGAATAAAATCGCCACTGGACGGAGTAAATTAGGCATTACTTCGAACGATCCAGATTATACTGTCAAGCGCCAACGGGTCGAGATACTTAAAAAAAAAGCCGAGGAAGGTGAACTTACAAGCGACGATGTCGTCATTGTTGACCCAGGAATGATGCCGATTTCACCAACAAAACCGGGTTTGTTCGTCTATTTCGATGAAACGAATATTCACTGGTGTCCCGATATTGGCAAAGGTTTTCAAACCGTTGGCACGCAAGAGATAATCGATTCCCCCGGACAAGATGAAGTGATGTATCTTTTAGGTAGCTTGGTATACCCAGCAGGGGAAGGAGTATACCAAATCTTTTGTCGAAAGCGAACGATGGAGGTCGAAAAACACCTCTTGGAGATTGTGACACAGTTTTCAGAACACTTCATCTTCCTGATTTGGGATAACGCTAAGACCCATACTACGGAGATGCTCTCTCCGTTCTTTGAATAGTATAAAGACAGGATATGCCCTGTCTTTTTGCCAACATATAGTCCTCGGCTAAATCTCATCGAAAGACTATGGCGTCAAATGCGAGCGGATGTCACCAGAAACAAGTTCTACGACAGCATTCAAACAGTATGCGAATCTGTTGTTTCCTGGTTTGAGAAGTTGCCTTTTTCGAGATTTCTATCACTCATGGGGCTTCCGGAATCAGACGTAATTTTGTAAACTTTAATAATCAAAAATACATAAATGAAAAACATTGATAATACGACAAGAAACCTGGTAAAATAAGAGCTTCTATGGCATTTTTAGTAAATTAGTAGGGAAAGTCTATGAAACTTGTCCTGTTTGTGCAATTTTACCCAAGAATCCGGGTAACCAATTAGTATATACGGAGACTGAAAGGAGACACTCAATGGTGGCAGGAACGGGAACGGTAAAAGAAGAACGCGTCCAGCGTCGCATGGAGAAAGCATCGGAATGCGCCATGGCTTTTGAAACACTCGTTGACTGTACAGAGGCGGAGATTCCTCAAGAAGGGATTCTGGCTGGTCCGGTACAACTGAATTTCGAAGGTTTGGAGAAAAGACTGCACCGTCCCCCTTGGGAGATGCTGGGTGCCGACAACCAGCATTTCGCAATAAACATGGAAACAGTTTTGAAACTGGGCTTCGCTGGAATAGCTCGCCAGGCAAGGAAGAATGCCAAACGCCTTGCGGGTGAGGAAGCCGCGTATCTTGAGGCAATTGCACGTTGCTACGAGGTGGTTATGGGCTTCGTCGCTGACCATGCTGATGAAGCAGAGCTTCGATTAGTTTCCGCCAGCGGCAAGGAACGGCAACGTTTGGAGCAGATAGCTCACAACTGCCGGGCGCTATCAGAACGAGAACCTCGTACTTTCTCTGAGGCCGTCCAACTCTCCTGGTTCGCCTGGTGCATTCGTCGTTGCGGCTGGAGTGGTACTATCGGGCGCCTTGACCAACACCTTTATCCTTTCTACCGGGATGATTTAGAGGCCGGTCGCCTGACGCGTGAACAGGCTTTCGAATTCCTGTGCGAACTGTGGGAAGATTATAACCGCGCCACCAGAGGCGACACCCTTTCAAATCTTATACTTGGCGGACAAGACAGAAATGGCGACGACGCTACCAACGAAATGTCGTATCTTATGATTGATGTCGCGCTGGCAGTCCGCAAGTCCGAACCACAACTGAGCGTCCGTGTACATGCCGGCATGCCGGAAAATTTCTTGGATAAGGTCGCTGAACTGCAACTCCTCGGTCACGGACAGGGCGCCATCTACCACGACGAATGTATCATTCCAGAACTTGTGAAGCTGGGGGTACTGTTGTCGTCGGCGCGCAACTACGCCAACGACGGTTGTACAGAGGTCACTATTGACGGCGAGAGCGGCATCAGCATGGCACAGATGGAAGCAGTCAAATCGCTGGAACTCACACTCTTCAACGGTCAGCATAATCCGCTATTCGAAGAACCAACGCACACCGTCTGTGAATCGGACTTCCGAACCGGCGATTTTTCTGCCATGACTTCCTTCGAAGAGGTGTATGACGCTTTTCTGCGGCAGTACCTCCACCAGGTTGACACACTGATGAATTGGCTGTGCGATTGTATACGCGCTGAGCAGGAGGATGGTGTTTCTTTGCCATTTCTGGCAGGCACCTTCCCAGAATGCCTGAAAACCGGTCATGACCTCTTCCGAGGTGGGTTCACGATTCCCTGCCAGGTAATCTTTTCCGGCTCTATCCCGACTGCCGCCGATGGACTAGCTGCCATCCGACAGGTAGTCTTCGAGGAGAGAGCCTGCACGCCTGCTGAGTTGCTGGATGCATTGCGGGGAGATTTCGTTGAGCATGAGCCGCTACGGCGACAGCTTCTGCGCGCGCCCAAGTTCGGCAACGACGACGACCGCGTGGACGAAATCGCCGCCGACATTGCGCGCCGCTTTTGCGAACGCGTGAGGCAGCACCCCACTCCCACGGGCAAGCCGATTTGGCCAGCTCTATATAATTTCACCTTTAACAACTGTGCCAAGACTGTTGGTGCCACCCCGGACGGCCGCCGCTGGAAGGAGCCCATCGCCGAGCATTACTCCCCCACACCCGGCCGTGCGAAGAGCGGTCCCACGGCAGTAATCCGCTCCGCCTGCAAGGGACCTCTGAACGAGGCCTGCGGGGCGGCCATCTTTCATATTTCCCTGTCGCGTGACGTGGTACCCCAAAATGTTCATGGTCGGACTCTTCTCAAGCAGCTTCTAACGACAGCGCTTGACCTTGGGATGGCTATCATGAACACGGCTATCTATGACGTGGATACGATGAGGGACGCCAAGCTCCATCCGGAGCGCCATGAAGACCTTATTGTGCGAGTCTGGGGCTACAGCGCCCGCTTCATTGACCTGGCCGAAGATATGCAGGAGCATATCATAGCCCGCGTGATTTCGGAGTAAAAAACGAAAACGAGAAGACGGGAAATCGAGACACCATTGGGATTAACTTAACGGAGCGAACGCCGGTTGAGTAAGTTTTGAACGGGGTTCAAAACTGTATCGAAACCAAGTGAGCGGCATCAATACACTCGATCTTGAAGCCCTATGCTTGGTTTCGATACGATTTGGTTTCGATACACCCTTCGGGCACTCAACCCAAGCCATTGGCATTCCGAATCTACTCAACCGGCGCTACGGGCTGTTCAACTAGCGTTTAAAAACCTAAAGTTGATCCGTATGGGGAGGAAAACGAGATACCCAGCGAAACATACAATAGCGAAGCGTATAGCTTTCCCCGTTGCACGGGATGGCTCTTTCCTTCGTAACTGGCGCAGTTTATCCCGACGCAGACGGGACGTACTTGCCTATTTTCTGCAAAAAGGCACGTTAGAACGTAAGTTTAGATAAACAAATTCCCTTGGGCGAAACACCGTTTTGCACTACATTACCAGAAAGGAGTTTATAAATGTTCTTATTTTCGACGATGCCTCTTATGGTATCAGCATTGATTAGTATCTCTACTGGCGTTGAAGCCGAAGCGCTGCCGGGCACGGAAATTCTCACAATGGAGGGCGATGTGGCGTCACAAATGGTTGCGGGCGTCGATAAGTTTCTCCTGCGCGAACTAGACGCTTCAGTGGAGCGAAGAGTGAAACACTGGAAGCGCGATTTCTCATCAGCGGAAAGTTACACTAAATCGATTGAGCCTAACCGGAAACGGCTTGCACACATTTTAGGAGTGCGCGACGCCCGTATACCGTTTGACGGTCCGGAGTTGGTTGGAACAACCGAACAACCAGCGCTGGTCGGCCGCGGCGATGGCTACGAGGTCTACGCCGCGCGCTGGCCTGCTTTCGGCGATGTGCATGGCGAGGGTTTGTTATTGGTGCCAACGAAAGGCGAACCTATCGCGGATATTGTTGCTATCCCAGATGCCGACCAGACGCCGGAGCAGATTGCGGGTCTCGTAGAGGGTGTAACGGCTGAGTCGCAGTATGCCCGTCGTCTGGCTGAAAGTGGTTGCCGGGTAATTGTGCCCGTGCTGATTAACCGCGGACCCAATATTAATCAGATTTCCAATCGCGAATTCCTGTATCGTTCTGCGTTTGAATTGGGTCGTCATCTTATCGGATATGAAGTGCAAAAGGTACTGGCGGCAGTCGATTGGTTCGAACGTGACGCGAACAGTGAGAGTGAGCAAGGTGTTGGGCAGCAAGCAGCGAAAATCGGTGTAATCGGCTGGGGCGAAGGCGGAATGTTGGCTTTATATTCCGGAGCGCTTGATACGCGCATCGACGCCGTGTGCGTCAGCGGTCACTTCGAATCGCGCCAGGAAATCTGGCAGGAACCCATCTATCGCAACGTTTTCGGACTGCTAGAGCAGTTCGGCGATGCTGAACTTGCCAGCATGATAGCCCCGCGCGCTTTGATTGTGGAGGCGGCGGAAGGGCCGGAAGTGGTTGTGCCACCGGGTACCGGAGGAGCGGCACCTAGCAGATTAACCACACCCAAACTGGACAATGTTCGCAAGGAGTTCGAACGTGCTGGTGAATTGGTCAAGGGATTGGAACCTCAACCACGGCTTGAACTTATTGTCAGCGGTGATGGGGCTGGACCTTACGGTTCGGACAAAGCGCTTCAGGCATTGCTCGACGCCATCTCGCCCGGAGCCACGCTTGCCGCATCGGGCAAAACCCCGCAACATTTGCGCAAGAAATTCGAGCCAGACGCGCGTCACGCCCGCCAGATTCACGAAATTGACCGCCATAACCAATTACTACTGCGCGAAAGCCCATACATCCGCAACCAGTTTTTCTCAAAGCTCGACACCAGTTCTCTGGAGAAATTTGAGGAAACCATCGAATGGTACCGCGAATTTTTCTACAACGAGGTAATCGGCCGGTTCGATTACGAAATGCTGCCGTTTAACGTGCGTTCCCGCAAATCTTACGACGAGCCGAAGTGGACCGGCTACGAAGTGGTGATAGACGTATTCCCGGACGTAATCGCCTATGGCATTTTACTGTTGCCCAAGGACCTCAAGGAAGGTGAAAAACGCCCGGTGGTCGTCTGCCAGCATGGTTTAGAAGGCCGACCGCAAGATGTAGTCGCGGGCAATAATGACGCATACCACGACTTCGCCGCCAGCCTGGCCGAACGCGGGTTCATCACCTTCTCTCCGCAGAACCTGTACATTTTCACCGACCGCTTCCGCACCCTCCAGCGCAAGGGAAATCCAATCAAGAAGACGCTTTTTTCGATTATGGTTCCCCAGCATCAACAGATTACCGATTGGCTCAAATCGCTGCCGTATGTTGATGCAGAACGCATCGCGTTCTACGGACTGAGCTATGGCGGCAAGACGGCGATGCGCGTACCTCCGCTGGTCAAGAACTATTGTCTTTCGATTTGTTCAGCGGACTACAACGAGTGGGTTTGGAAAAACGCCGCGTCGTGGGGGAATTACACCTACGTTAGGACGGGCGAGTATGAAATATTCGAGTTTGACTTAGGCAGCACGTTCAACTACGCGGAGATGAGTTGGTTAATCTGCCCGCATCCGTTCATGGTAGAGCGTGGACACTTCGATGGCGTTGCACCGGACGAGTGGGTGGCTTACGAATACGCTAAGACACAGCGGCATTACGACCTACTGGGCATTGGTGATAGTACGGAAATGGAAGTGTTCACTGGCCCTCACACGATTCACGGCGTCGGGACTTTTGAATTTCTGCATCGACATCTGAAGTGGCCGAAACCATAAGGAAAGAGGAAAGTGAAGTAATAGCATATGAAAGGAGAAAAGATGGGAATTGTTTAATTTACTCATGATGTTTCTCCTTTCGTCAAATTCTATAACGCTTGCAGAAATTGCTTTACATTATTGAAAACTGGGCTATCCCAGGGCCAGTAGCCAGCACGGGCCGCCTGACCCAACAGCAAACCCGGTCTAGGCCTCGAAGCCAGGAATGTTTGGACTTGGGCCTTAGGCATGTTCTTAGGCAAGGAGCCCATCCGTTGCTCTATGCACTTGAAGTATTGCTTGACGCACTCCATGGCCGGGTCATTTTCTACTGACCAGAGGCAAATTGTTTCCAACATGCCTGGTGTTTCCCCGTCCGGCAAAATCAGAACGCTAACCCGGGGACGGTCCTCCACTGGTACTATAGCTTGCGTAGGCACGGGTAAACTCGCGTTATTCAACGCACTACAAACGCTCTGAAAAGCACCCACCGCATTTGTTTCAGCATCACGGACAATTCCTATCGAGGTTACCCGGTTAAAATCGGGTGTGTTACAAAGCAACCTCAGAAAAACTGGCAACTCGCTTATTCCACCGAAATTCTGGATTTGCACACCGTTTACGCCAATATGTCCCAAGAGCGCCCTGAAGGGTTCCTCGGCGTCCCTTCCTTCGACAACGAGTTGCTTGAGTTCAGTGATTTCCTTAGGTTCTGGCATCAACGCACCTCCATATCAGCTTTTATTGCCGCAGCAAGCACTTCCTCATCGTAGGTGACTACTCTAATCTTTTCATTGATTCTATCCAGCCGATGCAGCCGGAAGTCGTAGCCATCACTGCCTTCGAATGCCTGGTGAGCTGCTCGAATGCATTCATAGCTATGCGTCGTGGCGAATATCTGTGTTTTGAAGTGGCGTGCTGCATCGCCGATGGCACGCCATACCTTGTTCAAGATGGAATGATGCAAACCGTTTTCAATCTCATCCACCAAAACGATGCCGCCCGGTGCATTTGCAATAGCCAGTAAGAGGGACATTAGACGCCCCAGGCCATCACCCATGAGCGGCAAGGGGAGCATTTGACCAAGCCCTATGTCGCCGTAAATCATGGGCACACCCGCGCTGAAGATAGTAGTCAGTCGCTTCAAACGCGGTTCGACAATCTTCAACGTTTCCAGAATGTTGTAGGACTCCTCCACCATCTCCAATTGCCCAAAGCGTGCAGCGTCTTGCTGAGGGGTTATTCGAGAACGGGCAGGCAGAAATAATCCGGGGAAGGAGGGTTGCGAAGGCACAGGCTCAACACGCATGCCTTTCTCATCAATCAGTATCTCGATTTCTTCAGCCGAAATCAGCATCTCGGTTTCTTCAGCCGACGACGAATCCATGTACCGAAGCCGCATTACCTTATCAAGCAGTCCGCTGGTCATTAATCCAGTTTCCGGAGCAGAGTTATAGTCAAAAGCCAAACGCGCAGAGGCGCGTGGGACAAGCCGCAATGCTACGATGTACTGCCTGCCGGTATTGAGTGTTCCACTGATTTTAATCGTGGTCTGGCTATCAAACTCGAAGAAAAGTGGGCTCCATAGTAGTTCATGCACTGAAGCCAAATTACCTCTGAACTCTCCGGCGCTACGGAAGGTATTGATGTTTACCACAGGTCCGATATTCTCCACACCGATGAGCAAAGAAATAGCTTCTAACATCGTTGTTTTGCCGACGTTATTCGTTCCCGCGATTAAGTTAATCCGGTCAAGCGATTCAATAGAGAAATCCTCAAAGCAACGGAAGTTATTGATAGATATTGAAGTAAACATTGGTGTAACTCCTTTTCCAGCTTGGTTTTTTAAGCCTTAAACCTTTTGCTATATTTTCGTTTTAAATAGCAAATTGTCTGCTCTGCCTGTGAAATCCCATCCCCCGCCAAAAAGCAAAACGCGCGTGATGAATTGCGGTATCACAGGTGGACTGTATGGGTGCATGATAGCGCCACTCCATTTTTCTATATCTTCTACGTTCTCCTTGAACCCACACAAGGGTATTAGCTCCTTCAGATTCGGCGAGACATAGGTGAACCACGTATCCTCTTCCACTTTCGTTGAAGTGGGATATTTATCTGTTCCTTCATAGTAGAATCCGTGCTGCCATCGATGCGACACGCTGTTTTGGTCGATGAAGGCAAGTTCAATGCAAACAGGATATTCTCCGCCGCCTCTCCATCCTCCACCAGGAATGGTCTGAAGCATTGGTTTAACATCAAGCTGAAGATAAAGCTCTTTGTGCTTGGAAAGGTCGATGTATACATCCTGTGCTATCCCAATAATAGAGCCATCATCGCTTCCGCCAGTTCTTTTGAATTCGACGACATTGGATTCTAATTCTTCGTCATAAGGTACTCTGCATGTTCGCTTGCTGTTCATTGTATCAATACTATACCATATCGCCCAGCCATTCAGTTCATCTTCAAAATCACAGTTTACTGGAAAGCGTTCTGTAGTATCTTGAGGCAACTTTATCTCCTGGTCTGATATATCAAATTGCCATGGAAACCCCAGAATTGGCACTAGCCGTTCTTCGATAACTTCAGGTAGATTATATCCTCCTGATAGCGTTCGTTCCTCTGAAGGGACAAAACGTTCAGAAGCAGCTTCACCATCAGATTCTACAACCACTGATTGTCGGAGGGATTGGATTGATTCCAGTTTTTGTTTGACTTGTTCTACCTGTTCCTTCAGTTGTTGAAGTGCGGGACGGTATCTTGCTAGAAGCTGTTCCTGTCGGGCTATTTTTCCTTGTAATGCCCGCTCCAGACCCGCCAGTTTGTTTTCGCCAGCGCTCTCATTTTCTGCTAAAGCAGTCATATTCTTGGATTTTACACCGGATTTTACAGCAGTTTTGGCCGGCGCAGTTGACGATTGTGTTTTAATTTTGGTTTTCTTCCCATCGCCTTGTGCCGTCGGGGTGGTAGGAAAAAGTTTTCGGAAAATTATTAATTTGGTATTCCATATTTTATTAAATATCATTTCCACACCCCGATTTATTTTTTTAAACGTGAAACGTGAAACGTGATGCGTATAGGGGCAAAATGGCAAGAGGGCTAGAGGGTAAACTCCAGAAAGCCAGAAAACTAGACGGGTGGCACTTCCATTCACATGTTATGTTTCAAAATAGCAATGCGCTGGGAAGCGCAAAGGATAGAGGTAAACAGACCTATTTTTTGCCGGCTTTCCGGTTGTCCGGCTTTCCGGTTTCTTGCCCCCTTGCCCTTTTGCCCTTAACCTAACTGTTCGACCAAATCATCATCCAATTCGATTCCTGTTTCCATTCTTTGCGCGCGTTCTCGCCAGGCGCGTTCGCCGGGCACTAAAATCTCTGCAACGCCATCCATTTTTTTTGTGTTTTTCACCGTATCCATCAATTCTGTAACTTTCTGCTTAAATTCATCAAGAGGGAGAAATATCGACGGGTCGATGACTATCAAGAACAGACCGTAATTTACTCCAGGAGGCGGGATGACGGCTGCATTGACCAGCGCGCCGGATAAAATTTGAATCACCAATGCCAACCCATAACCTTTATGTCCTCCAAAAGGTAACGTGCTACCTTTTAACGCCTGTGATGGGTCGGTTGTCGGATTGCCTTCAGGGTCGAAGGTTAGGCCTTCTGGGATGGATTCACCCGCCCGCATTGCAACAAGTAGGTCACCGTTGGTGATGGAGGCTGTTGACATATCCAACACAATGGGGACACTATTGGTCGGAATGCCGACTGAAATAGGATTTGTGCCGAGAATCGACTCCACACCACCCCACGCGGTGATACGCGGCAGACAATCTGCCATCACGATACCGATGCAATCCGCTTCCTGCGCCATGTTCGCGTAATAGCCAGCCATGCCACAGTGGGAACTGTTGTATACGCCGACCAGACTTGAACCGTACTCTTTCGCCTTTTCAATCGCGGCATTCATAGCATAGTGCGCCACCAAATAGCCGGGATTGTCGCCTCCATCAATTAACATCCAGTGTCCGGATTCTTTGGCAATTGTAATAGGGCGTTTTTCTGCTTTTGCAAAACGATTTTTGATGCCGGATAGGCGGATGAATCCATGTGTTTTCCGTCCTCGGAGTTCGGATTCCAATAAAATCTCCGTGATGATTTCCGCCTCCGCTTCTGGTATACCGCCGTTCTTCAAAAAAATTAACGCGAGTTGACGCGCATCATTTACAGAAAATAACATGCCTTTACCTCCGTTCTTTTGCAGAAACCCGGTAGGGGCGGTGCCTTGTGCCCGCCCTTCCCAAAAACTCGGTTTCTATGTACTTAGATATCGCTTTATAGCCCCGCAGAAATCTTCAATGTCCCCAAGGTCGTTTTGGATAGCATGATAGACCGGTTCCAAGGCAACTTCAAGATAGCCATGAACAATAATATTTCGCATTGCCATTGCCTGTCCCAGACGTTTTGCTAAAACCTCTGAAATGATGAGTTGTTCCGCCAACAGGTAAAAAATGCCCGCGCGATTTTCTGGAAGTTTTAGCCCTAAAGCACCAGTAAGATGAGACGCTATGTCCGTCATGGCTTCTAAACACGTCTGCATGTCGTAAAGCGCGCTGCGGTGTGTTTTTCTATCGCCGGCAAATTCCGCGTAGGATAAATTTCGGCATTCCTTGAGAGCACCCAGTGTCTCTTCAATATATTGCATTCGGTTTGTAACAGCCTTTTTATCCAGCATGTCAATGCCTCCTTCTCCCATTCGACGTTTTTCGATGCGTTCCCAAAAGTAGCGTTCAACGATGTTTTTAACATCTTCCATGTCAAGATATTCCTGCAAAACCGTTGTTTCTAATTTTGCCCGTTCGGTATCATCTCGACAAAAAACTAGGATGGAATTTCTGAGCGCGTTGTACACAAATTCGTTTCTATCATCCGTTAGCAGACAAACATCTACCGCGTCCACCTTTAACGTTTCGCCGATTTCGTATATGAGCGGCGACAGCATCCCAATTCGCTTTTTCCGTTCTAATTCATCAAGCAACACCGCCACGTCCACATCGCTGTCCGTCCGCGCGTTACCTGTTGCGTATGAGCCGAAAAGGTAAGCGCAAACTACAGGAAAACGGCAGGAGGTAAAGTAATCTGCGAGTTTGCTTTTGATTTCGTCTAATTTTATATTCGACTTATTTAGCAACCTTCGGTATCTGAATCCCCGCATACGGATACATCGCCACTTTAACGCCCTGTTCATTTTGATGTTTTCGCGTTACTTCCTTCATCAGTTCCGTCCACGAATTGAAGAATAGGCAATTCGGGAGAATTTCATACGTTTCTTTCGGTCCAATGAAGGGCGAAAAGGCTATGAAATCCGCTTTGGATTTTTCTAACTTTGAGACGGACTGTATTTCCCCAGATTCTTTGAAATGCTTCAGAGTAGGAGTTATCGGTCTACCATACAATCTGTGATAACCAGTGCCTTCGGGACAGCCGGCTATCAAAATTTTCGTGCCACCTTCTTTGACTGAATTAAGCGCCCAAGAGCCGCACCACGCATATCGGAGATTTAAGTCTTCGGGATAAGCATTGGACACGACAATATCTGGCTGAGAAACGATGTCTATTTCACAACATTTGCGTGAGAATTCGGCCGCCTGCCGATGAGCCAACACGAAATCCCCGACGAAAAGCCCTGTTATCTCACGATTACCGTTAATCATCACGTTGACAATGGCGTCTAGTCCGACTTTTTTTGCCATCTCCTCCATGTCCATGCGCAGTTCATTGTCTGGATTGACACCTCTTCCGCCACCTCGCAAACCGGTGGTGTGATTATGCCGGATAGTTTCGAGTCCTGCAACGCCTGGCAATATTGCTTTTGCTCCACCGGAAAAAGCCGCGCCACCATGTGGAATGACACAACCGATTGCCAATTTTAATTCTCGCGCCATCACCTCTTCGTCAATGTATATCGGCGTGCCGCGCGGAGTTTCCCCAAGATAAGCGTGCGGACCATCTAAATCGTGATTGATGACGTGGATTCTACTTACAATCTCCGCGCCCAGTTTCATCACCATATCCGTCCTGTTCATCTGACGGTGCGTCCCTATGCCCATGATGATTAAAATATCATCGTCCCCAATTCCATTTGAGTTCAACTCCTCCAGAATAAATGGTAATATTCTGTGCGCTGGCGTCGGTCGAGTTGTGTCATCTACGATAATCACTGCATTTTCGCGCCCTTTAGCAAGCTCTGAAATCGTCGGTGAGCCGATGGGAACTTGCATTGCAGCCCGCAACTCATAATCGCTCAAAGCCGGAGGCTTAAAGGAAGGTTCTACAACTTGAATATCCCATTTGTCGGGAAATTCCAATTCTAAATTTCTATCGTACCAAATACCCGATGGAACTATGATTCGCATGTCATCTCCTTTTCTTTGTAAAGGGCAAAGAGCCAATCAGGAGACGGAGAACGGAAATTAGCTAACGGATTAGGTTGCTTCGTCCGCTCCATCCCTTTCGCTTCGCCTCCATTTGCTCGCAATGACATTGCTAGCGGCGTCGGGTTGAGTAGCTTGCGGCGCCGGGTTGAGTAGGAACGTATCGAAACCATCGAAACCATAAAGAAAATAACAATCCGTTAGCATTTTTTCTTCCGCATTCCCATCTCCGCCTCCTGCCCCCTTGCCCTCTTGCCCCCTTGCCCTCTTGCCCCCTTGCCCTCTTGCCCTCTAGCCCTCTTGCCCCCTTGCCCTCTAGCCTCTTAACTCATCAGTATTTGCTCGCACTTTGCGTATAGCCTCAAGGATTAAATCCATGTCTTCCTTCTCGCCCAGGAAGTACCGATGACTAATATTCAAGGCTTCTGTTTGATATATGCGCTCTGCCTCTGGACAATGTACCTTGGTGTAATCTATCGGTTTATCGTACTGTGGGCATTTTATGGGCCCTGTCTGACCGGCAGTCATTGATTGAAACAGTGGGTTCTGATAGATGGGTCTACCGTGCGCGCCAACCCCGATTGGCGCTCCCTCCGCGTTGACTGCTTCTAGGAACTTACCTCTTGGAATGTCATCAAACTCTTCTTGTTTATATCTGAAATTCCAGTAGTAAATGCTCCAGCGGGTGACGCGCGGGTCGCGTTCAAATGGTTCGATGCCGTCAATTTCTTTTAGCCCTTCAGCCAGATAGGTAAAGTTCCGCTCACGAACTTCGACTTGTTCATCTAGTTTTTCTAGTTGCTCGAACAAAATTGCCGCTATCAGTTCAGGCATACGAAAGTTAGAGGTGGTAGCAAGACGAACAGATTTATCATCTCGTTCAACCCAGCGGCCCATATCCATATACGCATATAGCTTTTCTCTTAGTTCGGCGTGGTTGGTTAATATAATTCCACCTTCGCCGCCAGCGAGCGATTTGCCCGCCATGAGGCTAAAGATGCCAAGATGTCCAATCGCGCCCACGCGTGTCCCCTTCCACTCCGAACCGTGTGCATGTGCGCAATCCTCTATTATCGGCAAATCATGCTTTTTGGATACTTCCATTATCGCATCCATATCGGCAGGATAGCCGCCATTATGCACAATCACAGCCGCTCGTGTTCTATCGGTAATAGCAGCTTCCATCGCTTCAGCACTTGGACCGTATGTTACTGGGTCTGCATCAACAAAGATAGGAATGGCATTGACAAACAATGCGCAGGTGGCAGAAGCAAAAAAACTCAGAGAAGGAACTAACACTTCATCACAAGACTCCACTCCAGCAGCCTTTAGGGCGCATATCAAAGACTGAATACCTGAGTTAGTGGTCACTCCGTACTTTGCGTGCTGATAAGCGGCAAAAGCATCCTCAAACTGCCTCACCTTGGAATCTTCTCCACCGCCCCACCAACGTCTACTGTGGAGTACCTCCGACAATGCTTTTTCTTCACGTTCGTCCAATACCGGCCAGTCTTTGCCCAGGGGACGAGTAATTACTTTTTTACCATCATTAATTGCTAATTTTGCCATTTATAGGCCTCCTTTTTGCTAATGACACTGTAAAACCTGCCTACCTGTCGCGGCAGGCAGGGCAGGGAGAATATGACAACGAATAAAAAGGATTAAACGAATGTAATTCTACGTGGGTACAAAGAGCAAAAGTTAGTAAGTACCGCATGCATAATGACGTTTAATTTTCTTATAGAATACCCACTAATATTTGATAAACTTTCGTGGCAGTTAAATCCTTGAATTCGTTGTCTCGGAACGAAGTGAACGGCCACGAAAGTTTAGAGAGGCGAAGCGGCTTTTCATATTTGCAACAACGTTTTCACTCAACAAGTTCCATCGCCCAGAGGATGCCGTTGAGCAGGTGTTTCCGCAACCACTCCTCGTGCCAGACTTCCTTCGGATGTCCAAAAGCCGTGTAGAAAACGCGCCCTTTTCCGTAGTTATGACACCACGCCAGAGCATAGTCGTTGTCCTCGCGGTTCCCCTTGCTTAGGTCAACCGAACTGTTTTCGAGACTAATCAGGACATGGGTGTTTTCGCGCGACCAATCTCTGTGGGTGTATACCTCTTCGGAAGTCGAAAACGACGGCTCCAGATGACGGGTCGATGGATGGTCTCTGTCTTCAACATTGGCGACTATCTCTTGAGTCCATGGATGCCCGCTGAAGTAACCGCCTATCATCTCGCCATATTCAGGAAATTTGTAAAAGGTATCTGTAGCGTTGTGAACACCGATAAAAGGTCCACCTGATTTGACGAAATCTATGAGCGCGGTCTTTTGCTCATCGGACATTGGAAGTTCGCCTGTGGTGGCAAACAACAGAGCGTCGTAATTTTTAAGGTTCTCTGCGTTTATCAGAGAACAATCCTGGGTGGCAGTTGTCGAGAACTTGCCAGATTCTCTCCCGATTTCCTTTACGGCTTCTTCAGCATTTGGGAGATAGTCGTGTTTAAAACCTGCTGAGTGGGTTAACATCAATAATTTTTTCATACTTTACCTCCATATGACAACGAATTTAAGGATTTATCGAATATAGCAGTCCCTGTCGGAAGACGGATGTCGGAGGTCAGAAGTCCATTCTCCATTTTCCGTTCTCCGTTTTCCGTTCTAATACGCCCACCGTCTCTCAAGCGCCTTATCGCGCATACTATCAGGCATTTCGTCGTAGCGGGCAAATTCCATAGTATACGTCCCCCGCCCTTGCGTCATGGAACGGAGGTTAGTGGCGTATTGGAACATTTCTGCCAACGGTACTTCGATATCTATGACCTCCGCCGAACCACGGGATTCGACGTTATGGATTTGCGCGCGGCGTGCATTAAGGTCACCAATGACGCTGCCGATATGTTCGCGCGGAGCGATAATTTGAGCTTTCATAACGGGTTCGAGAAGGGTCGGTTTGCACTCTCTAGCGGTCTTTTCAAAGGCGATAGAGGCTGCTGCTTCGAAAGCAATTTCAGAAGAATCGCGTTCATGGTAGGAGCCGCCGACCAACGTCACTTTAATATCCTGCATGGGAAATCCCGCGATGACGCCACCAGACATTGAGCCGCGAGCGCCGCGTTCGATAGCGGGAACGTATCTGAGTGGAATATCGGTTTCCGATGCGGTATTGACAAATTCAAATCCCGCGTCGCGCGGCAATGGCTCAAGTTTCAAAACAACATCTCCATAAAGGCTGATGTCGTCGGTTTTGCGGATGTATTTACCTTGTGCTGTTGATGATGTCTGAATTGTTTCCTTGTATGAAACCTGCGGTCTACTCACACGCGCCTTGACGTTGAATTCACGTACCATACGGTCTGTGAGAATCTCCAGATGCAGTTCGCCCATGCCGGAGATGATACGCTGGCCTGTATCTTCATCGGTAGTTACCGTAAAAGTTGGGTCTTCGTCTGTGAGAACGCGAAGTGTTTCTTCCAATTTTTCTCGTTCACTTTCGGAACGCGGTTCGATGGCGATGGAGACGACAGGTTCGGGAAATTTTATGGATTCTAAGATAATAGGATGGGCGTTGTCGGTGAGTGTATCGCCGGTAGCCGTCTGTTTCAAGCCGACCAATGCGACGATATCTCCGGAATAGGCGGCATCTTGTGTGCGTCGCCGATTGGCATGCATCTGAAAAATGCGCGTCACGCGCTCGCGCTCCGATTTGGTCGCGTTGTATACGACAGCGCCGCGGTTTAGAGTACCTGAATAAATTCGGACGAACACTAACTTATCGACGTTCTGGTCGCTGGCGACTTTGAATGCTAGCGCGGCAAATGGGCCGTCATCTATCGGTTTTCGCGTATCCATCTGCTTCGTTTTCGGCATGATGCCTTCAATCGGAGGAACATCAGTTGGCGCGGGCAGATATTCAACAACGGCATCTATCAGCGGTTGTATACCTACATTTTTTAGCGCAGCCCCGCAGAACACCGGCACGACCACTCCATTGAGTGTTGCTATGCGAATAGCGCGATGTATCTCCGCCGGTGAAATATCCTTACCTTCGAGATACTTCTCCAATAGAACTTCATCTTCAGCGGCAATAGCCTCCAATAGCCGCTCCCGATATTCTGCAACCTCGTCTTGCATCACATCGGGAATCTCGTCCTCTATATATGTT
>SDBU01004819.1_pt1 | contig 16365 bp, 15 predicted proteins | sample 2277071 | NCBI WGS metagenome assembly SDBU01 (sample SAMN10397929, study PRJNA504765) | marine sediment metagenome | isolation source: marine sediment core GS08_GC12, 126 cmbsf | place: Arctic Ocean: Gakkel Ridge, Loki's castle | collected 2008
TTGCAGGAGTATTAAATAAAATCGAGCTTTGGTCGAAAGAAGCATATGATAAAAATCTATCAAATCTTCTACTTGGAAAAGATACAGAAATAGATTTAGCTAAAATGACTGAAGATGCTTTTGCACTATTAGATGAACCAAAAGAGAATTATGTTGCAACAGAAAATTAAACATTTTCCAGTTCTGTTAAAAGAATTTATAAAAAGTTTTGAGGGTAGAAAAATTGAAGTTTTTTTAGATGGAACTCTAGGCGGTGCTGGCCACGCAAGAGCTATATTAGAAGCGCATCCGGAAATAGTAACTTTTATAGGGTTAGATCAAGATAAAACAGCATTAGATCTGGCTAATGAAAATTTAAAACCGTGGATGGGCAGGGTTAATCTTTTTCATGAAAACTTTAAGAATTTAGATAAAGTTTTAGATGAAATGAATATTGAGTTTTGTGATGCAATGTTTTTTGATTTAGGGTTTTCTTCTATGCAAATAGATGAGCCAAAAAGAGGCTTTAGTTTTAGATATGATGCAGAATTAGATATGAGAATGGATCAAAATATTGAAATTACTGCTAAAGAGATTATAAATACTTGGCCAGAGAAGAAACTAGAAGAAATTTTTAGAGAATATGGAGAAGAGAGAAAATCTAAAAGAGTAGCTAGAGAGATTGTTGAGAAAAGAAGAAGAAACAAAATTAATACAACCTTTGATTTGATAAAAGTTTTAGAACCAGTACTCGGCAAAAGAAGAAGAATTCATCCGGTTACTAAAATTTTTCAAGCTCTAAGGATTTGTGTAAATGATGAGCTAAACTCTTTAAAAGAGGGATTAAATAAAGCAATTCTACGACTCAAAGAAGATGGAATATTAGGAGTTATCTCTTTTCATAGTTTAGAAGATAGAATTGTAAAACATACACTTAAAGATGATGAGACTCTAGAGGTTTTGACTAAAAAGCCGATTAGAGCATCTTTTGAAGAAAAAAATAAACGCGCTAGATCAGCAAAAATGAGATTTGCAAAAAAAAGAAAAAAAAATGAATAAAAATATAATATTTAAAATCTTAATATGTCTTTCTACATTTGGGATGTGCTTATTTTCATATATTGAAAAACAAAATGAACTAACCTCTTTAAAAATTGAAGTTCCTAAAATTGCTAAACAAGTTAAAAATCTTGATGAAGAGATTAGAAAAATTCAATATGAAGTTGAAATGTTTGAAAATCCAGCTTATCTTATGCAGCTAGTTAGAAAACCAGAATATGGTCATTTAAAACATCCATTCGTTGAAGATGTTTTAACTGTTCCAGAGGGTTTTGCTCTTTTCGATGAAAAAGTTAAAGATTTGTATACTCAATAATTTTTATACTCAAAAAATAGATGAGATTTAGTAATAAAATTGATGGCAGTGATAAAAAGCGATTAGTAATAGTCGCTTGCTTTTTATTTGTTTTATTTTGTTCTATCGTTGTTAGATTTTTCCATCTTCAGATAACAGAGGGCGATAAATGGCTAAAAATTGCAAGCGCTCAACATCAAATCGATGTCACTGAATATTTTCAAAGAGGTGGGTTTTATTCAAATACAGATGTAAAAAAAGATAACCCTAAAGAAAAAGTTCCTTTTGTAGTAGAAGTATCAAAATTTCATCTATTTATCGATCCGTACTCTATTGATGAAAAATATAAACTCGCTATAGCAAAAAAACTCTTTGAGTTTTTTGAGTTTAGTGTAAATGAAAAAGAGAAAATATTTTGTGACTTTTTTAAGAAAAGTAGATCTAGAAAAATAATATCCTGGATAGATAGAGAAAAAAAAGAGGAAATTTTAAAGTGGTGGCAAACATTTTCTAGAGAAAATAAAATTGTTAGAAATGCAATTTTTTTTGTCTCAGATTATAAAAGATGTTATCCATTTGGGCATCTTCTAGGTCAGCTTCTGCATACTGTGCAAGATCAAAAAGATCCTATAACTTTTCAATCGCAACCAACTGGGGGACTAGAACTATATTTTAATGATTATTTAAAAGGAAAATTAGGTAGAAGAATTATTACAAGATCACTCAGACATCCTTTAGATGTTGGAGATGTAATTGACAAACCTCAAAATGGATCAGATATCTATCTTACTATTAATCATTATCTTCAAGCAATAGCTGAAGAAGAACTTGAAAAAGGAATTAAAACTGTTAATGCTAAAGGTGGTTGGGCTATCATGATGGATCCATACACTGGTGAGATTTTAGCAGCTGCTCAAGTTCCTTTTTTTGATGTTAGAAAATATAAAACCTATTTTAATTCAGAAGATCTAAAGGAAACTGCAAAATTTAAAGCTGTGGTTGATTTATTTGAGCCAGGCAGCATTATGAAACCAATAACACTCGCTATTTGTTTAAAAGCAAATGAAGAGTTAGCTCTAGAAGGAAGAGTCCCTATTTTTTTACCAGATGAGAAAATATCAACATCAAATGGATATTTTCCAGGTAGATCAAAACCAATTCAAGATGCTAGGAATCATAAATATTTAAATCTATATTTAGCTATTCAAAAATCTTCAAATATCTATATTGCAACTTTAGTAGATAGATTAATTAACACTATGGGTGAGAAATGGTATAGAGATGCTCTAATAGATCTTTTTGGGTTTTCAAAAAAAACAGGGATAGAATTTCCTTTTGAAGCGAGAGGTTTTGTCCCAGATTTTAATAAATATTATCAAAATAAAGCTCCTGAGTGGTCTAAATCAACACCATATTCACTTGCTATGGGATACAATATTTTAGCAAACTCTTTTCAAATGATCAGAGCCTTTTCAATTATCGCAAATGAAGGAAAAGATGTAACTCCTACAATCTTGAAAAAAATTATAAAAAACGTAGATGGAATAGAAAAAGTACTAGTAGACAACACAAAAAGTTTTGATTTTCAAAATAGAAGACAAATTCTGTCCAAATCTTCTTGTAGACTCATCAAAAAATCCATGAAATTTATTACAAAACCAGGGGGCACTTCTAGGCTCGCTGATGTCTACGGTTATACAGACGCTGGAAAGTCTGGAACTGCTGAAAAAATTGTAAATGGAAGATATTCAAAAGATAAAAATATCTCATCTTTTATAGGGTTTGTTCCAGCCCAAAAACCAAAATTTGTTTTAATGATAGTTGTAGATGAACCAGAAAAAAAATATGTTCCAGGTTTAGGTCCTGCTCAAATTGGAGGGATCTGTGCTGGTCCCATATTTAAAGAAATAGCAACTAGATCTCTAAATTATTTAGGTGTTGCTCCAGATGATCCTTTCGGTTATCCTTATCCTGATCCAAGATCAGATCCTACAAATGCTGATTGGTCACTCGAGGTAAAATATTTAGCTGAGCTATATAATCATTGGAATAAATAGGTGAAACTAAAAAAACTTTTAAAAAATATCTCCTATATTGAAATTAAAGGGCCAAAAGATATCGAAATATCTAGTATTACTCAAGATTCCAGACTAGCTTCTTATAATGGACTTTTTATAGCAAAAAAAGGAAATAACTTTGATGGATCTAAATTTTTAGATGAAGCTATCTTAGCTGGCGTTTCAGCTGCTATTGTAGATATTTATGATCCTTTTTTAAAGAATATTACTCAAGTGATAGTAAGAGACGCATCTTCAATTGAAGCTGATATCGCTGCAAACTTTTATGAAAATCCTTCAAAAGAGCTTTTTAATATTGGTATTACTGGCACAAATGGTAAAACTACAACAAGTTATTTAATAAAACATATCTTAGATCAAAATGAAAAGAAATCAGCTCTAATCGGCAGTATTGAATATATTCTAGGGGATACTAAGATTGAAGCTAAACTTACAACTCCAGATAGTATAAATATCCAAAAATATTTAAAAGAGGCGGTAGATAATGATCTAAAATATCTTTGTATGGAAGTATCGTCTCATGGATTAGAGCAAAACAGACAAAAAAATATAGATTTTGATATCGCGATTTTTACAAATTTAAGTTTAGATCATCTAGATTATCACAAAAACTTTGAAAACTATAAAAATGCTAAAAAAAAGCTATTTGATTCTTTAAATGAAGACTCGTCTTCTATTGTTAATATCGATGATGAGAATTTCAAACACCTCATAAGAGATACAAAATCAAAAATCTTTACTTATTCTACAAAAAAAAGAGCAGATCTTTTTGCAACAGATATCAAATATAGCTTAAAGGGGACTTCATTTATCCTAAATTATAAAAATGAAAAAACAGAATTTTTTACGCCTCTAATAGGAGAGTATAATGTCTATAACGTTTTAGCTGCTCTCTCAGTGGGTCTCAGATTAAAAATCGATCTTCAAAAATTAAAAGAAGATATAAAAAATTTCAAATCAGTTAAAGGCAGACTTGAAAAAGTTAAAAATAATAAAAATTTTTATATTTTTGTGGATTTTGCTCATACTCCAGACGCTTTAGAAAATGTTTTGAAAACTTTGAAAACAATAACGAGTTTAAATAATAAAAAATCAAAAATTATCAATGTTTTTGGATGCGGTGGTAATAGAGACAAATCTAAAAGAATTTTCATGGCAAAAATATCTGAAAAGTTTTCAGATATTTCAATTGTAACATCAGATAATCCAAGAAATGAAGATCCTCAAAAAATTATCGATGATATCAAGGCTGGTTTTTCTTGCACCAAAACAAATGTGCATATTGAAAAAGATAGAAAAAAAGCAATCGAAATAGCAATAAAACTTGCCAATTCTCAAGATATCATTATAATTACTGGAAAGGGCCACGAAACTTATCAGATTTTTGAAAATGTAACACTAGAGTTTGATGATACTATAATTTCTAAACAAATATGTAACTCCCTATAGGTTTATAAATGTTTTATAGATTATTTTTTCTTCTTTCTTTTCTTTTTTCAAATTTTTTATACTCAGCTCCTCAAAAAATGGTTGCTGCAGCTTATAAAAATAAAACGATTAGTAGACCTATTATCGTTTTAGATGCAGGCCACGGTGGCAGAGATGAAGGAGCAAAAATAAGATACCCCTATTTAGAAGAAAAAAAACTTACTCTCACAGCTACTTTATTTACAAAAAAATATCTAGAGCAGCTCGGCTATAAAGTAGTACTAACTAGAGCCAAAGATTATTTCATTCCTCTGAAAAAAAGAGCTGACGTTGCAAATACAGCAAAAGCAGAGCTTTTTGTGAGTATTCATTTTAATTCATGTCCTAATAAAATCGCTCATGGTATTGAAATCTATTACCACAACTCTTTAGAGAACAAAGCTAAATCAAAAAATTCTCAGAATTTAGCAAGTTGTGTTCTACAAGATGTTATAAATAAAACTAATGCAAGATCTAGAGGTGTTAGAAGGGGTAAATTTTGTGTGATAAGAGAGACTAAAATGCCAGCTATCTTAGTAGAAGCAGGCTTTATCACAAACCCTCAAGAAAGAGATAATATTAGGAAAACAGCCTATCTAGAGAAAATATCGCTCGGTATAGCTCAAGGGATAGAGTCTTTTATTAAAAAATATTCTTAAATATTAAGTGAAACTAAAATGCCAGCCATTTTAGTAGAAGCAGGTTTTATTACAAATTCTCAAGAAAGAGACAACATTAGAAAAACAGCCTATCTAGAGAAAATATCACTCGGTATTGTTATAGTAAAGTTTTCTTAGTTGAGTTAATATCGTTCTTTGTTGAATTAATATTATAGATACTAAGAATAGCACTAATACACTATAAAGTATTTTTAGTCTTTTTATTTGAAGCTCAAGTCTTTTGGCTCGAATCGCAAATCTTTTGCCAAGCTCTTCTAGTATTAGATCTTTTAACTTGTCTAAACTATTTATAATTCCTGTTTTTATATCACCTTCTCGTAATGATAGGGAAGCTTTTTCTACACTAGGTATTTTTCTATCCAGTAAGATGAGGTCTTTTTTAGGCATCAAACTGACAAGTGTTTTTCCTGTTACTTCTATATTTCCTTTTTCAATTTGTTTTGCTAACATATTGAATAAGACACGAGATTTTTCTCTTTCATCTTTAATTTGATTTACTATATCTCTTATTTTATCAAAGTTTCTCTGTTCTATAGCTTCATGTATTTGTATAACGATAGGAATAGAAGATTGTCTTTCTTCAACTAATTTATCATAAGATTTGTTGTTAAAAACATGAGGGTGTTTTTCAACGAAATCCTTTATTTTTGTAGCAGTTTTCTTATCAGGCAGAGTTTCTTGATATTTTATCCGATCGTGAGGACATTGTATTTCGTCACTTGTTTCTACGCATGCTCTACACAAAAAATGTTTACATATCATTTCGGTTTTACCTTCTGTAGAGGCAGAAGCGGGAACAATTGGATCTATTGCGATGTCGCAACACCTACCACATTTCAAAACATTTGGTATTTCAAGAGTAACATTTGGTACTTCAGGAGTAAATGGAGATAAAAAAGACCTTATTTGATCAAATTCAGATATACCTGACATTAACGCCTCCTTAATTAAGGTTAATATAAAGATTATATCACATTAGATAATATAAACAAAGAAAAGTAAAAATTAAGTATGGGCTTTGACTTATATTTTCGTAACTTATTTATTTTAAGGTGTTTCATGCTTGGCAAGGTATGAACCTATCTCAATTAAATATTTAATTTGATATACTCTAGCTCTTTCCTTCAATTTTAGGAGCTAAACATGACTCAAAAACACTTCAAGTTTTTAACAGACTCCCAGTGGGAGTTACTATTTTCTCTTATGCAATGGGATCCTCCTCTTCGAAGAGGAATACCTAGAACAGATCTAAGAAAGATTTGGAATTCAATTTTATATATTCTGACACATGGTTGTAGATGGACAGATCTACCTGCTCTTCCTTCCCCGTCTATGCACATAGAGCGACAGCTCACAGATGGCTCGGTAGATGGTATAAAGAAGGTGTTTTCGATCGGGTATTAAGTGGCCTTTTGCGAAAAGGTATATCTTCTGGGAAAGTAGATCTGTCTACTCTTTTAGTAGACGGATCTTTTTCCCCCTGCACCAGGAGGAGGAGAAAGTGTTAATCATGGCTACAAAGGAAAAGGAGTTGTAGTTCATGTACTTGCAGATGGATCTGGAAATCCTCTAGCAATCACTACAACCCCAGCAAACGGTAACGAACGTTTGCAGGTTGAAATATTACTAGATAAAGCCAATATTCATCCAACAAAAACTATGCCGATTTTTGAAGCTGATAAAGGTTATGATTGTCTTTGGCTGAGATCTTTTCTATTACAAAAACATCTTTTCCCTCTTATTCCTTATAGAAAAAATACCTCTAAGGCATCTGTCTTTAAAGAGACTTTTTCAATAAACTCAAAGAGATGGAAAGTAGAAAGAACCTTTGCAGGGTTAAAAAGAAAATGCCGAAGGTTGATGATGAGATGGGAAAGAAAGCTTGTAATACGGGAAGCATTTACTATTTTGGGACTGATGTTTATGTGGGTAAATAATTTATTGAGATAGGTTCATATTTCATTCATGTTTCAAAATAGATTAATAATTGAATATTGAATTTTTTTCTAATACGGTATATTTTTTTTTAATTCATAAAATTATACATCTATATGTTGATAGTTTTTGTTCATATTATTTATAATTATTAGCATTATTTAATGTTGGAGAATGATAAATGATCTCGCTTTCTTGCCCTACAAGAACAATGCTAACAAGTGCTATGATTGGAGTGCCAATTGCTGTTGTAAGTTCAATTGGTCAAATGGCTGCTATTTCTAATGGATTTAATCCTCAAGAAGTTATTGCAAAAACTGCAATTGTAACATCAACCGTTTCTCTCATTGCAGGCTTTGTTTTTAGTTCTATAATTCATGCAAAAGCAAAAGAATGTGTGGATTTAGAACAGGATTTTAAAAAAGATACTAAAGAAAGTAATTACTCTTTGATAAATAGAGCAACAATGTGTGTTGGAAAGAGCATTGCAACAGGAGCAATAACGGCTTTTTTTTCTACCACAATTTCTGTATTGATTGGATATGGTTATTTATAGCTAGGAATTCATTTTTTTTATCAGTATTGATATTTAGAAAAAAATAAATAAAACGTCCTCGGCGCGATTCGAACGCGCGACCTACCGCTTAGGAGGCGGTCGCTCTATCCTCTGAGCTACGAGGACCTGGTTTAAAAACAATTTTTCAATAATATAAATTATTTAATATTTTTTATAGACCTAAAAAGGTTAATTGAATTGTACTCATAGGATCTGCATCAAGTATACTAGCTATAGTTTCTTTTTTGGAATGATTTCTTTTTGCTTGCTTTATAGCAGTTCTAAGGAGATTGGTTAGGTCCTTGCTTTTTTCAAGGTAATCATTTCCTGAAGACGGACTGCTAGCATTTTTTGTTCGTTCTAATTCTTTAGCTTGATTAACGACATTAAGTAGATTGCACATAGAAGGAGTTCTTTGGATTGACATTTTTTCCTCTCTTTTTTTTAATTTAAATTTTTATATTTTTTTTTAATTAATTGAAATTATTATATAAAATTAAAATAATTGTTTAGTATAATTGAATCTAATTATAAAGCAATTAACTCTTTTTTAGAAATGAAAAATCTTTACAAAATTACGTTTTAGAAAAAATTATTCGGATTTTAAAACTTCTGTAAACACGTTTGATGGGATATTTACTTTACCAATCTCTTTCATTTTCTTTTTGCCTTTTTTTTGCTTTTCCCAAAGCTTTCTTTTTCTTGTAATATCTCCACCGTAGCATTTAGCTGTAACGTTTTTACCCATTGCAGAGATTGTCTCTCTTGCTATTATCTTTCCACCTATCGCTGCTTGAATTGGGACTTTAAAAAGCTGTTTTGGAATGAGCTCTTTTAGCTTTTTACAAAGAGATCTTCCCTTAGCTTCTGCTTTTGATTTGTGAACTAAAATAGAAAAAGCATCAACCACTTCATCGTTTATCTTGATCTCTAATTTAATGATATCTGCTTTTTTGTAATTAGATAGCTCATAATCAAAAGAACCATATCCTTTCGTATACGATTTTAACTTATCATTGAAATCTGTTAAAATTTCATTCATCGGAAAATCAAAAGTTAAAAGAAGTCTTTTTGAATCTAACGTATCAGTTTTTATTAGATCTCCTCTTTTTTCCATACCAAGATTCATAACAACTCCTAAATACTCAGATGGCATCATCACATGACATGTAACATACGGTTCTTCTATCGACCCAATAATCGTTGGATCTGGAAAGTGAGCGGGATTATCTATTTTTAAATCTTTACCATCTGTTAAATGCACTTTATATATAACGCTAGGAGATGTAGATATTATATCTAAATTATATTCTCTTTGTAGTCTTTCAAAGGTAATCTCTAAATGTAAAAGTCCTAAAAAACCTGCTCTAAATCCAAAACCAAGAGCTTGGGAGCTCTCTTGCTCAACATGCAAAGCTGAATCATTTAATTGAAGTTTAGTTAGAGCATCTTTTAAATTTTCAAAATCAGATGAGTCCACTGGATAAATACCTGCAAAAACTACAGGATTTATTATTTTAAAACCCTCTAAGGGTTTTTTAGCGGGGTTTTTAGCAAGTGTTATAGTATCTCCAATTTTTATGTCTTGTGTATTTTTTATGTTAGATGCAATGTATCCCACTTCTCCAGCTTTTAAAGACTCAATAGGTTTTTCATTAGGAGCGAAAATACCAACTTCTAAAACTTCAAAAGTTTTTTTCGTTGCCATAAATTTAATTTGAGATTTTTTTCTGATCTCACCGGAGATTATTCTTACATAGGCTAGAGCCCCTCTATATGGATCATAATGGGAATCAAAAACTAAAGCCTTTAGAGTTTTTTCTGCATCTTCATCTTTTTTTGGAGGGGGGATATCTCTTATTATTCTTTCTAAAATATCTTCTATTCCAATGTTTTTTTTAGCAGATGCAAGTATTGTATCTTTAGCTGGAAGTCCTATTACCTCTTCTATCTGTTTTTTTACATCTTCTGGATCAGAGTTTGGAAGGTCTATCTTATTTATTATCGATACAATCTCTAAATCTCTATCTATCGCTAAAAATACATTAGCGAGGGTTTGAGCTTGTACACCTTGCGTTGCATCTATGATGAGCAAAGCTCCTTCACATGCAGATAGTGATCTTGAAACCTCATAAGAAAAATCAACGTGCCCTGGCGTGTCTATAAAATTAATTTGATATGTATGCCCGTCTTTAGCTTTATATAGCATTGTAACAGGGCGCGCTTTTATCGTTATTCCCTTTTCTCTTTCTAACTCCATATTATCTAAAAATTGCTCTTTCATCTCTCTTTTCGTTACGGTATTTGTAAATTCTAAAAGTCGATCTGCTATGGTTGATTTACCATGATCAATATGAGCTATAATAGAAAAATTTCTAATGTATTTTAAATCGTATTTAAACATTTTTTTTTATCTTCTAAGATGAATTTAGTTTACTACAATTTTTTGAAATTATCAATAAGACAATTTTAAAGAAATATTTATGCTTAAGTTAGATTTTTTTTTAATATTCAAAAAAAATCAAAGAGAAAAAACCTTATTTACAATTCCAATAATAGCTAGTCCAGAAATAAAACTTAATCCAGCAGTAATTAAACTTTGATTAATCGTAAATTTAGCTATGTAATTAGCAGCTAAAAAACATAGTAACCCACCTCCCAAGTCAAGTAAAAATATTTCTCTATCCAAGTCAAGTAAAAATATTTCTCTATCCAAGTCAAGTAAAAATATTTCTCTATCCAAGTCAAGTAAAAATATTTCTCTATTAAAAATTTTGTCTGCTAGAGCTTTTACTATGCAACAAGAACCTATAAATGTTGCAGCAGCTACGGGATTAATAGCTGTAAAAAGTTTGGTTGTTAAATAAGCTCCAGCTGTAAAGATAGTTGTGTATTTAACTACTTCTTCTGTACTTAATTTAGAACTATGTAAAGCTAATGAAGCTGAACTGCTCATAAAAACCTTCTAATATATTTTTGAAAGATATTAAAAAATTTAAAGATAACAAACAAGAAATTTTTTTTAGAGTAAAAAAAAGCCCATCTTTTCAGATGGGCTTCTTTAAGAAATGTTTATTTCTTTAATTATTTGTTTTTTGTCTCTGTTGTAGCAGGAGCAGCAACAAGCTCGAGATCTTCTTCTGTAACTTTTTTCTTCTCGATTTCTTGAGATTTTTCTTCGAATCTTTTGCTTAGTGCATTAGCAGAGAACATCCAAAGAGATACTATTGCAACGACAATTACCATTACAAATGGTGCAATACCTCCAATTCCTCCACAAGCAAGTATTAGTCCTGCTTGTAAGAAAGATCCACCGGATTTTCCAAGTCTAGCGCCTACAACGTCAATAGCTGCTTTTCCTTTAACTTTAGACTCTTGATCGAGTGGTATGTATGCCATCTCTTTTGTTGGATCAAAAAATGTATATTTACTTGATTTGGATAAGATGTTTTGACCAGCGCCGAGTAGTACAATAAACATTTGAAGAGCCATTCCACCAAATAAGTAACTCGGCATATGTCCTTTGAAGACAACAAACCCTAAGAAGGTTATTCCAGTTATAACGATTACTACTGGTGTTAAAAGAGCTGAAATCCTCCAACCAAACTTTCTCATGATATTTCCTCCAAGAAACATAGTTGTGAAAATCGTTACAAGTCCAGTTACCGTTGAAAATCCACCCATAAAGGATAAATAATCATTTGAATTTGGATACTGAAGTTTTAACTGACCTTTCCAAGTAACTTCAATAAGGTTAATAGCGATACCATAAGATATTACAAGTACTGCTAATAGTCCTAAATATTTAGATTTAAATAAAAATTTAAAACTATCTTTCATTGAAAGTTTTGGTTTTGATTTTTTAGTAGATTTTTGATCATCTTGGCTATAAAAACGAGCATCTGTTAAAACATTTTTGTTCATCCACCAATATGCAGCCATTATAACAAATCCTAAAATAACTACTATTAACATCAATCTATTTATTGTCATACCCCAAGCATCAATTCCAGAGGTTAGTGCTAATCTTTTTGGTAGATTAGCAAAATATCTGATAGTTGGTCCTGAAACAAGAAGCGCAACATTTGCGCCTGTTAAGAATAGAGCGTAGAATCTTTTAGCTTCTTTTATTTTTGTAATCTCGTTGGCAAAACCCCAAAATAGTAGAGATAAAACAACACTGCCCCAAAGCTCAGCTAATATATAGAAAATAGAGAACATCCAGTTTCTGAAAACAGCAACTAGTCCCATAAGGCCAACTGGAAGCATCGCTTGCATCTTATCTGCTAGAGCATGTGGATGCAAAGCATCTTTTGCAGGATAAAGAACTAATGCAAATAGAGCGAAGAAAGCCAAAAATGGAGATAAAGTTGTAAAAAATAGAGCGGGTTTACTAAGCTTATTTGATAGTTTTGCATAAATTAACATAAAAATAAGGGCTCCTGCGAGCACGCCTAATTTTAAAAATGGTAAAACTTCTGCGCCAGATCCTCCGGCTGTAATAACTAGTGTATCTTTCATATCTCTTAGAATTGTGTAATTAAAAGAGATGCAGAAAAACATAAGTAGCATGGGTAGAATTTTTTTTAATTCAAAATTATAAATTGGCCAAAGAAGCGACCTTGCTTTTGAAAATTCTTTTTGTACAGGTTCTGTCATATTATTTTTCCTTAATTTTTAATAGTGTTTGCGAAGAATCAAGTATAGGCGATTTCTATTAGAAGTCAAGGAAAAAAAAGACTCAAAAAATATTTTTAAAGGAGGTTTTTAAAGAAATTTTTAATAAAAAAACCTTTGAAAATCTTTTAGTTTTTTCAAAGGTTTTATATAAGATAAATTTATTTTTTATTTGATAGCATCTCTGCTAAACTCTCAGAGCTAGCAAAAGCGTTTTGATTGTTTACTGATTCAACATATCCGTTCCAAAGCTCTTGATCTACTTTGTTTTGTCGAATAGATTGTATTAATTCTCTTTTATAAGAAGCGAGTGATTTTTTTGGACTTAAAATTGAAATAATGTCTTTATCACCAGCTAAGCGAGCAATGTTAAGCATTCTTTCTAATTGCCATTTTGTAAATGTTAGCTGATCTCTTCTTTTTCTAGATCCTCTTGCAGCTCTAGGTTTTGGAGCAACTGCCATTGGTCTTGATATGTTAATAATAAATTTTTTAATCATAGAAGAAAGCTCAGATGGATTTTTCTTCTTCATTTTTCTTAATGTAAAGTGGTGCATATAACCGCCACTTGTCATTGGAATATATTTACAAAGATCATTCTCTTTTCTTACACCAATTTTTTTGATGGCTTTTGAAAGAATTTCTTCTAGGTCTTTGATGTTTTTTTGTTTATGTATAGATTCTTGATCGTTTTGACTCATCTTTCCCTTCCTTAATTAGGGTTAATTAAATTATAGGATAGTATTCTATCCAAAAAACTAAAAAAGCAAATTTAAACTTAATCTTATTTAAATTGCAAACTTATTATTTCTGTAGATTATAAAATAGGGTGTTTTTTTATGCAAGTATTATAGTTTGAAAAAATATTGATACTATAGTTTTTCTACTTTATATGTAATTTTATTGTTTTCTTGTAGAATAAACATTTTATGAAATGAGGGAACGATTATTTCATGAGTATTAACAAATTCTACATTGTTTGCATAAAACTCAGATGATTCACCTAAAGTAATTTTAACATACTCTTTTCTCTTAATTTTATTTTGCAAAAAATTATTATTAGCAGTTTTATCTATACCTAAATTTTTTACTTTTACATTTTTTAATAGACATCTAGCTGAATTATAAATACTTTTTTTTGATTTTATTAAATTAGTTTCTATTAATAAAGATCCATTTAAATATAAATTTTCAATTAACACTTCAGCTATTTCAAGTTTTAGCTCTGATCCATGAACAATTTCACCACCTTTAATTTTTTTTGAGATTATAGAATATAGTGGACCCATCATTGGATTGATTGCGCATATAAAAGATGGACCTTTAATCAAATATTCATCAATACTTGGCATTTTTGGCATCTTTATATTTGAGTGGTTTTTTAAAAGATCATAGTAATTTGATAGTACATCAAAATAACATTGAATTGGAGTTTCAAAGAGAGATTTTCCTTCTTCATATGCTACTTTAGTAGTTGATATTGTTTTTTTTCTATCGCTTAAAATTAAAAAGGTTTTTAAATTCGTTACATCTACTTTTTTTATTTTTTCTTTTCTAAAATCTTGAAAACTATCCGAGATGTTTTGCATCATAGATTCTAATCTACCAGCTTTTAGTTTCTCAACTTTTCCAACTTTATTTTTAGAAAATACTTTTGTTTTTAAGTTTATTGTAAGGCCAGGCAAGGGATTTTTAAATGAGGCTTTTTTCGCTTCTTTTAAATCAGCTATCAAAATGTTTGTGTTTGCTAAAAAATTAGATGTTATCTCAGAAGAACTCAAATCTTTAAAATACTTATGAAAATCAGTATATTCGATATTGGAAATGTTGTATAAATAACCATCTTTTTGTTTGATCTCTCTTAGAACATTTATCCCTTCTTTTACTCCCTCTTTGATTTTACATGATACAAAACCAAATGCTTTGTTATCTTGAAAAGAGGCTCCCATAAAAGCGAGTTGTAAATCATCGAGCCCCGCTATTGGATTATTGATCTGACGAATAAGAGCTTTTTCTCTTTTAAATTTTTTTAAAAAATCAAAACCTTTTTGTCTTTCTAAAAGTTGCCACAGAGCTCCATGTCCAGAGGGTTTTAAAGCTAATTTAAGAGGAGATTTTAAAGCCCAAGAACCATCTTCAGTAATTAAAGGAGATGATAGTTGTTTTACGAAATGAAAACTTTTTTTACCTCGATTAAAATAGTTCATTTTTTCAAAAAGATCTAAGATCTGTCTGTGATTGTTTTTTGCATCAGATGTCATTATGACAATAGGCGTTACAATCTCTTTATTAAATGTTTTGAAATATAGATATTCTAAGCCCTCAATATCTCTAATTAGATTTTCTAAAAGAGATCTTCCTTGAAAGTTAAAAGTTGCTACAGCGAGAGGTTTATTTGTTTTAGGATCAAATAGGTTTAATCTATCACCAGAGCCACCGAGTGGACAGATAAAAGCAAATTTATCTAAATTTTTAAGACCAATATCTACTAGCTCTTTAGTTGTTTTATTTGGTTTTGTTATATCGATAAAAGGTGTTTTTAAAAGTGAGATATTTGTTTTATTTTCTATTTTAGGATTTAAAAGTTTTAAAAAATTATAGTGGTAGCCAATTATTCCTCCGATAGAAATATAGAAGTTATCGATTTTTTTCAAATCTTCTAAAAGATTATTTAATAGTTTTGATGTATTTGGGGTTTTTTCAAAATTGAAAAAGATGTTATTTGCCTGGCCTATAGCGATTAGAGATTTTATTAGATATTCATCTAAAGGAGATGCATCTTTTATAATTTTTTGTAAAAATGAATGAGAATTGACATACTTTAAGACGTTAGGTAATTCATCTAAAATCTGGTTTTTTTTAATGGTAGATGAGGCTAATTTTAGCTTTTTTAAAAGATCATCTAAATTTTTTAACATTTTTATGTACTTTCCATTGATAGTTAATACATAAAATATTAAATAAATAATTAAAGGGGAAGAGAAATCAATACGGTACTTTAATGTTTAAATATAAATATCGAAAATATTGGATTATTTGTGTTTTATCAATTTTAGCGATTCTTACTACAATTGCTTTTCATTTTTATGAATCTAGATGGATAGATTTTAGAAAAGCTGAAAAGCATTTTGCTGATGGAAGATATTCACAGGCCATAGAATTTTATGTTAAAGCTATGAAAAAAGACTTAGCTCCTAAGTTTTATATAACACAACTTCTTTTCGCTGCTAAAATTACAAATACATACGAGCCAATTGTTGAGACATATAAAAAATGTATCGAAAAAGATCCAGACAATGCCGAGATGATTGAAGGGTTTGCAGATTTTTATGTTTATTTTAAAGAATTTGATGATGCTGAAAAAGTTTTGAAGCTTTATTTGGCAGATCATCCAGATGATTATTACATTAGGTTAGAACTTGCAAGGGTTTATAGCTGGAATGATAATTATGAAAAATCAATTTTAGAGTATAGAAAAGTTCTATCTAACGATATTCATGATATCAGACTAGATGAATATAGAGTAAAATTAGAATTTACAAAAGTACTTACCTATGCTGAGAAATATGATCAAGCAATCGATTTGTATAAACAATTGATTTTTGAAAAATCTAGAGATTGGGAAGTTTATATCGAACT
>SDBU01004820.1_pt1 | contig 16362 bp, 6 predicted proteins | sample 2277071 | NCBI WGS metagenome assembly SDBU01 (sample SAMN10397929, study PRJNA504765) | marine sediment metagenome | isolation source: marine sediment core GS08_GC12, 126 cmbsf | place: Arctic Ocean: Gakkel Ridge, Loki's castle | collected 2008
CGATGAGTATAACCCGCAGACGGTGATAACCTTGTTGCCTAATATCAACAACGTGTTCGACACCAGGCCGGAGAAGCCCGATACGTTTGGCACAGTGGATCAAAGCGCAGAAGATTACCCTAAGAGCTTCTGATTGCGCTACAAAAAGAAACACTAAGATATACTTATGGACATATGTTTCACGTGAAACATTACGGGGGATGAAAAGATACTCTTAGATGCCGACAAGCTGTTGGCGGAGATAGAACACTATATAGCTGAAGAAGAACAAAAAATCGACCTGCCGAGGCATAATGGCTACGAGTGGAGTAAGAGTACTGACGCGCACCAGAGATGATATAATCTACGGTGCGTTTCGCCTGTTGGGGCTTTACGGTCATGGCGGGGCGGGCATCACCGATGAGATGGTGGGCTGGGCCGCAGACTCGCTCAATGAGATGATCACCGAGTTCCAAGCGGACGGCGTGGGCTTGTGGTTGAAACTGGACGTGAAACTTTATCTACAAAAGAACAGCCCTTCCTATAACATTGGCCCTTCAGGGGATCACTGCACCGCGTCTTCCGTCGAGACAAACGTCGATGGGGCCGTGGACAGCGGTTTATCGGCTATTGATGTGGACTCGGTTACGGGGATTCTGGATGGTGATTTCCTGGGAGTGCAGTTGGACACAGGGTTCTTCCAGTTCACGACAGTCAGCGGCACCCCTGCTGGGAGCACTATCACGCTGGCAGATGCGCTGACAAGCGGCGTGGATGACAATGCGTTTGTGTTTGCTTATACGGACAAGGTTGCGCGACCACTGGCCATTGAGAGCGTGAGGCTCGTCCAGGATGACGACTCAGAACTACAGCTCGTGATCGACTCCCGTGATAGATACCTGGCCGTGAACGACAAGGATGAGGGTGGCCTGCCGAACTTCGTCTACTACGATCCCCAGCTTGTCAACGGTGTGCTCTATGTCTGGCAGCCGACCAGCGATGTAACGCAGCGGCTGAAGTTCAGCATTAAACAACCCATTGAAGTTTTCACCACTGGCAGCGACAGTGCTGATTTCCCGCAAGAATGGTTCAATGCCATTAAGTACAGTCTGGCGGACTACATGGGGCCTGATTACCCAACGGTAGAAGAGCGGCGTTATGCAATCGTTCAGGCCAAGGCCGTTGAATACCGGGATAAAATGTTTGGCAGTGATACAGAGCCGACTCCGATTAGATTTACAACCATCTACGCAATGAGAGGTAGAGGAAGATGACAACAACTCCGAGGGAATTAATACGACTCAGCCTGAAGGCGATAACAGCCCTTGAAGCCGGTGAGGCTCCCACTTCTGATCAGCATGAAGATGGCAAGGAGGCCCTTAATCTGCTTCTGGATAGTTGGTCTGCCGATGAACTATTGCCATTCGATCATGTGCAGGTAAACTTCTCGCTCGTGGCCGGGAAAACCAACTACACTATTGGTGATCGAACTACGGCTGCTGATCCTGACGGCGTTTGCGCATCTCAAACTCCAGCGGCAAGCGGTAGCCAGGATTTGACTATTGCCGGTGCCCTCGCATCTGGTGGGGCGGTGACAATGGATGTCCCGCGCCATGTGGTGATCGCATCGGATGGTGCTGATTCCGGGCGCGAGTTCACTATCACCGGCACCAATACTTACGGGGATACTATTACCGAGGTCATTACAGGACCGGCCTCAACGACTGTGTACGGGAAGAAGCGGTTCAAGACAGTAACGGTTGTAAATGTGGATGACGATACGGCTGGCGCTATCACCGTTGGATCAGATGATGTTATTGATACCAGTCGTCCCCTGATGGTTCTGTCTGCCTTTGTGCGGGACAGCAGCGGGAACGATACCCCTGTATATCCGAGTACGCGAGAAACCTATGGGCGGTTGACGGATAAAGATTCGGCGGCCACCGTGGGCAGTGAGATCAAAACCCTTTACTATGATAGCTCGTATCCTACGGGGGAGATTTATATCTACAAGGTACCCAGCGTATCCACCTTTACGCTCTATGCTGACCTCTGGCAGCCATTTCAACAGATCACGGATGCCAAGATCGATTCCGCTATCAATCTCCCAGGCCAGTTTATTCTGGCCCTTAAGTGGAATCTCGCAGTTGAGTTGTCGCCTGAATATGGGAAAAATGTTAAACCCGAAGTCTTTGCACAGGCGGTATCGACCCTGGAACTCGTAAGGCGCGTGAATAGCCGTAGGCCCAAGCCTAATTCGCTGACACTGCCGATCCCAGTAGTGGGGGGTCAGCCCGCCACCAATAAGACTTGAGGATTAAATGAAACTCCCTTTCTTCGGCGGTTCGTACAAGGGTCCAGCAACAGAGGCTAACCCGCAGGAGTGCGTTAACTATCTGCCTGAGCTGGATAATGAGGGCGGACTGCATTCGTTTGTCATCAGACCGGGGTTGACAGAGGTGGCCGATTTGGTGGAGGAGGCTCTTTCCGATACTGAATTGGTTGAAAACGGGGATTTTGCCACTGACTCCGATTGGACGAAATCTACCAATCAATGGACGATCTCTGCCGGGAAACTCAGGCGGACACCCGGCGATGGCGATCCGATCCTTGGGCCAGAACTCGTCACAAATGGAACCTTTACAGATGACGCAGACGATTGGACGCTGAATACATGGGCCTTTAATGGGGATCAGCTTAATTATTTTTCCAACTCCGCTAACTACCAGCCTGCCAGTCAATTTCTGAGCGGACCGGACTCTGGGGATACGGTTAGAGTTAAAATAGGAACTGGCTCTATCGTAACCCCATTGGGCATGGGCATTGGTACCCACCAACCCTCTGGAAGTGCAGCAGAATGCCCTGGTACAAGCTCATTCAGGGTCTATATGGGTGGAAATCTTGGCAGCGAGTTCGATTCCACTGATATGGCAGGGAAGACAACCCTTAACCCGTTGGTAATAATTGAAGACCTTGAGTTTGGGAATGGCGTGTTAGAGTTGCAAGCCAAGGGCGGCGGTGGTACTGATTATCTGAAAATAGGCATGGACTCTGTAAGTGTACGGGAAATAACCGGTTACGAAGCGGGGGGTGCCGACAACGTAGAGCAGGTTGTGGCGGACATGGCTGGCGCTCTAACAGAGGGCGCTACCTACCGGATGACCTTCACTGTAGAATCGATAAGCGGCGGGTATTTTAGACCCTCTCTGGCGGGGACGAACGGCGATCCTGTCAACGCTTCCGGTGAGTATTCTATCAATATTGTGGCCGGTGCCAGTGGTGGGGTTAAGTTTGCCGCATCTTCACTTCTTACCGTTGTGATGGACGATGTCTCGGTCAAGGAAGTAAATCTCAAGCCGGTAAAGGGAATACGTGGCATACGTAAGATGGGCACCACCCTGTATGTCGTTCACGGCGATCAACTGAAGAGCCTTGATTCTAATTATGAGAACGAGACTACGCTTACCACATCGACCAACAAGTTGAGCACGAACAGTGGCCCGGTGACAATGGCCCACAACTTCAACCAGGATGGCGGCCTTCAACTGATGGTCTGTGACGGCACTCTTGGTGTGGGCTATATCTACGATACCGACACAGAGGCGTTCACGCGCATCAGCGAAGATGAGCATGAATTCTTTGGCGGTGGAACCGTAGCGGCCCAGGATGGATATTTTATCTCCAACCGCCCCGGCACGCACGAGTTCTATACCTCGGCTGTCAATGATGGGCTGACCTGGGATTCGCTTGACGTTACCACGGCTGAGGCCAAGACAAGCCCACTAGCCCGAATGCTCTCTGCGTATCAGAATCTTTGGGCGTTCAAGGGAGACTCAACGGAACAGTTTTACAATAGCGGTCAGGAACCCCTGTTCCAGCGGACTTCATTGGCCCTGATAGAGCTTGGGTTGGAGGCCGTCCATTCACTGGCCTTGTTGGATAATGCGATTCTATGGCTCGCCGATGACCGGACGGTCAGATTATCCAGGGGTGGTGCGAGTGCCAATGTGGTCTCCACCTATCATATTGCCCGCACGATAGAAAAACTGACGACCATATCTGATGCAATCGGTATTGGGTTCATGTTCAACAACCATGCACTGTATGTGCTTACGTTCCCAGCCGATGAAAAAACTTTAGTCTACGATATATCGAACAACATCTGGAGTGAGTGGAAGTCCTACAAAGAGGACGGGGTACAGGATGACGGGCGTTTCCGCGCCAACTGCTACACGGAGTTCAACGGTGATGATATAGTTGGTGATTACCGGAATAACAAACTCTACAAGATTGACCAGAGTGTCTATGCTGACGATGGGCAGAGAATCAGAAGGGTCCGCGTTTTCCGTGGGCCGAAGGGCGAGAATCTTACTCAGTTCATGAACGAATTTGAGCTTGACCTTGACTCCGGCATGGGTCTGAATTCAGGTCAGGGCAGCAATCCCCAAGCTATGTTGCAGATATCCAAAGACGGCGGTCAGACCTATGGGCGTGAAATATGGGCCGACATTGGCAAGAGAGGGAAATACGCCACGAAAGTTATCTGGCGCAGACTCGGTAGTGCAAGGAACCCAGTATTCAAGGTGACTATCAGCGATCCGATACCGGATGTTCTGGTAGGAGCCTATCTCGATGCGGAACAAGGGGACGACTGATGGCCACGAATCCCATACCGATACTTCCCGATCTGGATGAAGTGATTGTTGATGGCTTCATATCCAAGAGCTGGCTGACGTTCCTGACCGCGCTACGCAAGGCCGGGAATCGCACTGTCGCTATAGTTGACGATAATGGTGACACCGTGTTCTCAGTGGACTCTGAGGGCAACGTGGTGTTCACCACAGACATCGAGGCGGTGGACGGAAGGTTCAGCGGCCACATCTCAGGAAAGACGCTTGCGATCTCCCATGAGGGAACCATTGGTTCTCTGGAGGTGGAAGAAGACCTTTCGGTTGGTGGGGATGCGGCGGTAACAGGGGCAATCACCGGGGCATCCGTTGATGTTACCGGTGAAGTAAGCGGCGGTTCTCTTGATATCGCGGGAAACGGAGATATCGACGGGACGCTTGACGTTGGTGATGATCTCACCGTTGAGGGACAGGCGGCCACAGATGGCATTATCTACTTCTCGGCCAACGCCGGGGCTACAAATGCCGATAAGTGGAGGATCGTTGCTAACGCCGGAGCCAACGGATACACGCTGGAAACTTTCGCCAGCGGTGCATGGGTTGCCGTGATGACCGTGGACGCGAATAACGATGTGACGCTGGCAAACGATCTGGATGTGACAACTGATTTGAGAGCGGGAAACGACATTACCGCTGCGGCTGGGGATGTTGAGGCCACCGCCGGGGACATCATCGCGCCTACTGACAACAAGGGCTTGATTATAGGCGACGGAAGTGATGCTTCGGTGTACTATGATGGCGCTGCTCTCGTCGCCAAAACAGATAACGTGGCAGCCTCAGACTTCGACATCATAACCGGCGCCCAGAAGACAATAGAGCTTCAGACGGTAGTATATGATGACATGCGGGTGCCGTTGCAGAACACGAAAATCAACCCGACCAAGTCGGAACCCGCTTTCGAGAACTTTGCTGACGGCCTGTTTGCTTTTGCGTTTGAGGCCACCAACGCGGATGATGAGAGCCTGCATTTTGTGGCTCAGTTGCCGCACTCATATAAAGAAGGCACAGACATTGTTCCTCATGTTCATTGGATGCCTAGTACCACCAATGCAGGAAGTGTAGTATGGGAGCTTGAATACATATGGGTTAATGTCAACGGAACTACGCCAGGGTCTACGTCCGTGACCGTTACAGACGCGGGGGATGGTACGGCCCTCAAGCAGCAAAAGGCAATCTTCGCAGCAATTGACGGCACGGGGAAAACTATAAGTTCTGTCTTAACGGGCCGCCTTACTCGGCTTACGAGTGATCCTGGCGATGATTTTACCGGTATTGCCTACGGCTTGGAAATAGATTTTCATCATCAAATAAACACGATTGGTAGTCGGCAACCATTGGTTAAATAAACAAGCAACTTTGAAATTCAAATAGAGGACGGACACGATGGCAATCCAAGCGGCAATGGCTGGAGCGGGAGCGGTTACAAACATCCTGGCCAGCATCTTCGGCACGAAAGCGCAGACAAAGGCGCTCAAGCAGGGCATAGGCACGCTCGAAGAGGGCTATGAGGCTGCCGGTGAGCAGGTAATGCCCTGGAGAGAGGCGGGCGCTCAGGCACTTGAACAGCTTACACAGATGACGATGGCTGGACCGGGGGAGATCACTGAGGACCCAGGCTACAAGTTTGAGGTTGAGCAGGGCATGAAAGGTCTACAGCGTTATGCAAGTGCCCGTGGTCAACTTGGGAGTGGCGCTCAGAAGAAACGCATTGTGGAGTTCGGCCAGGGATTGGCCTCTACGCGGGTGAGCGACTTTCTTGACCGGTATCGTCAGCGGCTTGGGGATTTCAAGTCTCTATCAGATACCGGGTTTAGCGCCGCCGGGCAGATAGCAGGCCAGGAAGAGCGCGGAGCGCAGACTGTCGCCGATTACCAAGTCGGGATAGGGAAGGCGCGTGCAAGCGGTTATGCTGGCGCTGCGGGATCGGTGCAGACGGGGTTGAGAGATTACTACACTGGCTATAAAGCAAGAGAGGCGGCATAATGCCCGGAATATATGATATGGCCAGGGCGCTTGATCAGAGAGGTGTTGTCGCACCAGCAGAACAAGCCGCTACCGGGATAAGACTGGGACGCAGCCAGGCGAAAATCTCTGAACAGAAAACCAAGGAGTTTATGGACCAGGCCGGGGACCGCCTATCTGATTATACGAAAAATCGTGAGCGCGAGCAGGTGGCTTATGAACAGGGGCAGCAAGCTTATAAGTATTCTCAGGCAATGCGACATGTGAAAAGTAGCCTGTCAGTACCGCAATCCCCAAAGGCGTACCTAGAGTCGATTGAAAGGTTACTCAAGGAAGAAAAGATTCCAGAGGAAATGTATGCCATATTTGAAGGGATAAGGGCGGAAATCCCAGACCTGATGGGAGAGCCAGCAAAAATGCAAGAACTTAGGGGCGATGTGGATAACATGTTGGGCGGGTTTGTTAATGAGCTTGGGAAGATGCAGATCGAGGGCCGTCAGAAAGTTGCCACGACCGCCGCTGAAGGCCGTCAGGAAGTTGCTGAGACCGCCGCTGAAAGCCGGGAGGCAGTTGCGAAGACATCCGCTAAGAGCCGCAAGGAAGTGGGCGCTGCAAGAAATGCTACCGCTGAGAGAATAAGTGCGGCAAACAACGCCAGTAGGGAAGCTGCCGCTGAGACCAAGTCGCAAGAGACTGGCGTGAGTCCTAAAGAGTTGAGCAAGCTGTACGCTGATGCTGACAAGGCTTTGCGTGATGAATTTGTAGACCCAGAGACAAAGACATGGGCTGTTGATTCTGGATTCTGGAAGGAAACGACCAAGGAGAGACGCTTCCTATGGGACACCAAAGTAACAAACTTTGACTTTGAGAAATACGAGCAGTTGCGTGAAGAAAAAGTTCAGAAGATGCTTGGCGGGAATGAACTCATAGAGGTGGACTATTAATGGCCACGAGTCTTGAAAAGCTCTACTCAAAGGTGAGTGAAACCCACAGTCTTGGTGATCTTGCGGCATTCCGGCAAAAGATGTTAAGCCCGGAGAGCCGTCAGAAGTTCTATGACAAGGTGGGCGAGACCCATAATCTTGGTGACTATGAGACCTTTGAGGGTAAAGTAATGGGTGCGCAGCCGGTTAATGGCGATAGGGCGGTAGCAGCGCAGGCCGCCCAAGCACCCTCCCCTTCTGAGATGCTGGCCGATGAGGACGTTCTTGAGGGCGAGATAAACCGCAGGCTTGAACGACAGTTGCGGCCAAGAGTGGAACCCGTTGAAGATATTCAGCCCGCTACTGTCAGTCCCGAAGAGAAACAGGGCGTTCTCAAGTCGCTGACCGAGGGGCTTACGGCTGGGATGTATGATGTGGCCTCCATCCCCTTTGCCATAACCCATGCCGTTGCCGAACAGGTTGGTGGAGAGGGAGCGATTGAACTGGGGGCCAAGCGCGTTCAGAATATGCTGAAGGGCAAAGCAGAAGAGCACCCGATGGCGAAAGAACTACAGGGTAAAAACCTGTGGGACAATCCTGAGATTATTCTTGATCCCAGGTTCACAGCTTACGGGGTTGGTAACATGGTCCCATCATTCCTTGCCGCGATGCTCCCCGGTGCGGCGGCTCTGAGGTTCGGTAAACTTGCGGCCACGGCAATAGGTGGTGTCTCCGCCGGTATGATGGAGGGCGCGAATACCTACGGTGAATCACGGGAGCGCGGGAATGAACCGGACGAGGCGTTTAAGGACATGATGCTGATGACAGTCGGTAGCGCCATCTTAAACCAGATCGGTTTTGCTTCCATGCTGGCAAAGTATAAGGGCAAGAGGCTTATCATGGCCACGGCTGCGGCGCTTACCGAGGGCGCTACGGAGTACGCCGAGGAACCGCTTGAGGCTGAAATCTTAGGTATGGAGGGTGCCGAGTATCGCCAGAAGATGAAGGACGGGCTTGCCGTTATCGGCCCCGCTATGATCATGGGTGGAGCGGGTAGCACTGCCTCTCAGTATATCCAGAAGGCGCAGGGCACGCGGCTCAAGCGGCTTGAGAAAGACGTGAAGACCGGTGATCTCGTGGCAGAAGAGCAGATACTGAACGAAAGAAAAGCCAGTCAGGTAATCGGCGATGTAGCCAAACAGCCGTTTACCGGGATGACCGCCGAAGAAAAAACAGAACTTGATAAGCGGCAGAAGGTCATTGATGAGCGTGCGGCTGAGATAGAAACGCTGTTCGCCGAGGAAGAGATTGCCGACAAAAAGGACAAGCTTACCCAGGCTGCCGCACTTGTGGCCGATATTGATCCTGAGATGAAGAAACAGCTTGATGAGGCTGCCGCCGAACTGGATGCCCCGAAAGGTTTAGAAAAAGCGCCTGAGAAGCCCGTCACGGCAAAAGTGGAGGAACGGGCACCCACTGGTGTGGAGGAAGCGGTGATCACCCCAGAGGAGGCTGCTGAGTTGGAGGAACCGGCGGTTAAAGAGGAAGTCCAGCCCGCTGTCGTGGAGAAAAAGCCAGTATCGGCCTTCGCCGCAGAAGAGGCTCGCATCCGGGCTGAAGAGATAGAGGTTATCCCCGTAGGTATCCTTGAGCGGGAGGCTGCTTTACAGGAGGCGGAAGAAGCGGGCGAGGAAAAGGCTGAGGCGGTAGAGGTTGATGAGAGTGCGCTGTGGAATGTCACCAAGGAAGAGTACATTGCTTCTAAAAAAGCAGAGTTCAAGGATTCGGATGAAGGCGAAGTCGCGGATAACATTGGAACGTGGGAAGACGTATATGATGATGCGGTTGATAACGCACCGGGCGATGCGGATATACCTATCAAGGTTTTGGAGTCACTGCCAGAGGTAAAACGCAAAGCCCTGCTGAAATTTAACACCAAAGCCAAGAAGCTATGGGAATCGTATGATCCTGAGAACGTGTACCGCAAAACATACAGGCAGTTTTTAAAGCAGACAAAAGATAGTGGACTCGCGCCGGCAATGAATGTGCGCGATCTGCACCGCTCCGCCGTTGAGCGTGCCCTCACTGAAGGTAAGCCTGTTCCTGATAACGTGTTGGCCGATTATCCCGATCTGGCACCAGCCGCAACCAAACCAGAAGCGAAACCCGCAGCCGCTCCCGTAAGTGCAGAGCCTGTAACCGAAGCTGCGGAAGTGAAGAAGGAAGCGAAGAAGAAACCAGATTATATAAACAAGGCAATCGAATGGCTTAAAAAGGGCAAATATTATGGGAAAATGGTGGGAACGGGTCCCGCTAATCTTGCCATAAGACCGATGAACATCGATAAGATTGCCAATCACTTGGGTGTGCGCTCTGTTGATTTGGAAAAAGTTGTATCGTTTGAATATTCCGATAAAGAATCTATTGGTTGGCGGCTTCCCATAGAATTAAAAGAGGAGAATCTGTTGGCCGCCATTCCTCGAATAGAGAAATATCGACAGATTCTGAAAGACCAGTTTCTTCAGAGTCGATTAAAACAGCAAGACCCAAAAAGCTTTCAAGAAGCAGCGGAGAAGCTCGAAAGGAAACTCAACAAATTATTGAATAAAGGGTTTGCTGAGAAACAATTATCAGAGAAGCCCGCTCCGCCCGTTGAGGCCGCGCCTGAGCAGCGCGCGGTAAAGCCAACTTTACCTGATGTGCAGAAATACCCTGTTGAGCGAATCGCCGTTGAGCAGATCAAAGTATCGCCAGGAGAGTTTCAGTTCAAGAAGGATATCGATGAACTTGGTGTTCAGGAACCACTGAAGGGCGAATTCGATGAGTTTGCCAGTGGCAATCTGTTACTCTGGCGGGCAAAAGACGGGACACTGTTTGTTGTCAATGGACACCATCGACTTGCAAAAGCGAGGGAGAGTGGTATATATTACTTAAACGCTCAAGTTGTAAACGAGACTGACGGTATTTCACGCACCGGGGCAAAGATACTTGGTGCGGAAACAAACATAAGAGAAGGTCGAGGTACAATCTATGACCACGCAGAGTACTTCCGAAACGTCCCGAAAGAGCAAGCGGCTCAAAGGCGGGACAGAGGACTTGAAGGGAAAGGCCATAAACTGGCCTCACTTGCGGGCGATAATCTCTACTCCGCCTTCCAAAACCGCGCAATCACACCAGAACAAGCCCTCGCAATAGTAGAATCTGCCGGTAAGAACGAGGAGTCTCAGGCTGTCGGGTTGCGCATCATTCAGCGTGCGCGTGAAGATGGGAAGAAACTTGATCCTGATGATGTCTCTAATCTTGTTCGTGCGAACGCCTTTGCCCGCCAGAACGCCCAAGAACTAAAAGCTGCACAGCAGGGGGATTTGTTTGGCGGTGGCTTTGATGCCGCCATTGAACTCTCTGAAAGCCTTTCTAAGATAGCCTCCCAACACCAGAAAGAACTAAAAGAGAAAATCCTTGCCCTGCGGATTGTCAAAAAATCCAAGCGCCTGGGTGAGCTTAAAAAGGTGGGCTTGGAATTCAAGAGTATCAACGATGCCCTCACCGCACTCCGGGGATACGAGAATGAAGCTGAACGCTGGAAGCATTGGGATTCCGACAAGGAACTCAGGCAGCAAATTATCGATGAACTCAATGCCACTACCGGAAGGCAGAAGAATCTCTTTGAGGCTGAACCTAAGCCCGCTGCAAAAGAAGTAAAGCCCAAGAAACCGCCAGAAGGTCTGCGCTTCGCACGGAGTGCAACCAAACAGCCCGCCACCGGCAAGACCGTCAAGTTCATTGAGGATGCGGTTAAACCTCTCGCCGACAAGATTGCCGTGCCGGTGAACACCGTGCAGTCCGTTGAAGACCTGCCTGCTCAGTACCAGGATGCGGTAAAGGCTGAGATGGAGAAGGGCGGCGTAATCCGTGGCTTCTTCGATCCTGAGACTGAAGAGATGTACCTGATAGCCGACAATCTGCGGACGAAGAAAGAAGCGGTGAAGACCACATTGCACGAGGTTGTTGCCCACTATGGACTGCGCAGGGTGCTCGGAAAGAACATCGACAAGTTCTATCGCAAGGAGTTGATTGAGCACGCGAAGTACAAGGATGAAATCCAGGGTATAGCCGACAGGTGGAACATCCCGCTCGAAGAAGCTGCCGAGGAAATGCTTGCCGGTCAGATAGAGGATGGGATAATCAAACCAACGCTGATGGACAAGCTGATTGCCGCCGTCAGGAAGCTCCTGAAGCGCGTGGGCGTGAAGTGGGAGTACACCAAGGCTGAGATGAGGATTCTGATCGATGATGCTCTGAAGGCGAGTATGGGCCGCAGGAGAGCGGAGCGCGTAGGTGGACTTGCACCGGCATTCCGCACGACAGAACCTCAGCAGTGGTACTACAGCCAGATGCAGGAGACTATTGAGAATAAGCTGCCCGGTAGCGGTACACCGCAGTCCTACCGGCAGACGATCGAGAGCTGGGCGAACAAGGGTGAGTTCAAGACGGAGGAACTTCAGTGGAGTGGCCTGCTGGATGATCCTACCAGCCCGCTACAGCAGAAGGGCAAGATAACCAAGCAGGAGGTAGTTGATTGGCTTGAGGCGAACAACGTGCGGGTGGAAACGGTGACGAAGGGAGAAAGTCTTGCTGATGTGGGCCTTTGGTGGAACGACGAAGGCGGTGCCAACGAAGAAAAACCGTATGCGGAATTGACCGAACAAGAGCAACGGGAAGCGATCAGTAGATACCAAGACGAAGTAGGGCAATACGAAGAGGATGCCACCAAGTTCTCTGGCCCTGACCTCAACCTGCCCGGCGGGACGAACTACAGGGAAGTGCTGCTGACGCTGCCAGTGAAGGTAGATGAAGGGAGAATTGCCGGGGCAAAAGATAGGCTGGAAAGGCTGAGGCAAAAGAAGAGGAATCTTATACTTCCATATTACCCCAATCTGCCACCGGGCGCATACGATATATCTCTGGAGCAGCACGAAACTCTTCCCGTAAGAGTAAAGCAAGACATTGGTAACATTGAAGCAGATATTGCTACGGAAGTAGATATTGCTTATGGGCGCGGAGATGCCGAAGCGCGAGCCGGACAGTTCACCGCTGGCCACTTCGATGAACCTAATGTGCTTGTCCACCTACGGCTTAATGACCGGGTGGATGCTGACGGCAAGAAGGTGCTGTTCATCGAGGAAGTACAGAGCGATTGGCACCAGGCTGGCAGAAGAGAAGGTTATGCTGAGACAGAAAAAAAACAAGCTATCATTGATAAGATTAAGCGGGATTACGGGATCACTAAGGCTGCCGATGAATGGTCCGTTGACTATCTGGAAAAAAATGGAGTACCATTTGCGGTGGCGAATGACTGGTTTGTGGATGTTATGAAAATGCCCACGATCCCTGATGCTCCCTTCAAGAAGACGTGGTCACTCCTTGCCATGAAGAAGGCAATCAGGATCGCCGCCGAGGAAGGTTATGACAGCATTGCCTGGACCACGGGAGAGCAGCAGGCAAGTAGGTATGATCTGAGTCAGCAGATCGACAGGATAGAACATGGCAAAGCCAGAAACAGTAAAGGCGAAGTCGTTGAAGGCAAGTATGTTTTTGAGGTATATGATTCTAACGGGATAATAGTTATAAACGAACGTGCTGCTGGGCTGAAGTACATAGAAGACACCGTAGGGAAAGAGGTAGCGGCAAAAATAAGAGATGGAGAAGGCAAGGCTTCTGGAGCCATGACAATCCTCTCTGGCCTCGACCTCAAGGTAGGCGGCGAGGGCATGAAAGCCTTCTACGACAAGATGCTGCCCGCTGCCGTGAACAAGTACGTCAAGAAGTGGGGTGGAAGAGTAGGAGAGACAAAGATAGGTATTCCTCCCACCGATGCCCCATATGAGGTTAGGACGATTAACGCTGAAGAAGCACAGCGGCTTGATATGCGAGTGGGTGACTATGTTATTGAAAGTCGCGAAGATGAGGGTTGGGAGATAGGGGAAGACAGGGAGATTCTGACATTTTCAACAAGCGCAGAGGCCATTAAAAAAGCAGACGAATTGTATAATTGGAAATCAGAAAGCGCCCCCGTCCACTCCCTTGAGATCACCCCCGCCATGCAGCAGGCGGCGCTCATGGGCCAGCCTTTATTCCGCCGCAACCTGGACAAAACTGTAATCCAGAAGGAGATTGACGATCTTGCCAAGCTGCTTGCCGAACTACCTGAAGAGCGCAACGGGAAATCTACCGCCAACTTGCAGTTAAGGTACATGGAGAAGCTTGCTGAACTGGAAATGCGGTTGGATGCCGCTAATCTGGGGTTGAAGTTTGCGAGGCGTGAGGCTCCCGATACCCCTGAGTTTAAGAAGTGGTTTGGCGATAGCAAGGTGGTTGATGAGGATGGCCAGCCGCTTGTTGTTTATCATGGGACAACAAAAGATATTACTGAGTTTAAAAGATCATCGGGAGAGTTCGGGGCCGGGATTTACTTTACCGAGAATCCCAATACCGCAGAGTTTTTTGGAGGATTGCGGGGTAAAGATGTTTCGATCTACCCCGTCTATCTCTCTCTTAAAAATCCTTATATTATTCGTATGTTTGACCCACAGAAACAGAACAAAGACAAGGTTCTTCCAAGTAGAACTACGCTTGAAAGGCGTGGGCACGATGGCGTTATTGGATATACGCTTAATGATACCAAGGAAATAGTTGTCTTCAACTCTAACCAAATAGCGTCTGTCACCAACCTGCGCCCCACCGAGTCACCCGATATCCGCTTCGCCCGCCGCGAGGACGAAGAGTCCAGAGTTGACAAGATGCTCAAGCAGGTTGAGACAAATCTTCCTGAAAAGGGCAAGGATGAACTGGTCCGTCACCGGATGAGCACGCTCATAAAGCAGAAGATCAGGAACATCAAGACTGGAGCACGGCTGGGGGCGCTGGATAAAGCCGAGGAACTATACGAGGTCAAGCAGTTGATCTTGGAGTATGCTCGTAAGAACCTGCCGAAAAAGGATATCACTCGCGGGCAGATTAAACCGCTGCTGACCCAAGTCGCACGGGCGAAGAACGAAAAGGATGTGGCTGAGGCGTTCAAGCGCATTGATCTGATTGGGAGAACGGTCAACGAGAAGACACTGATAGCAGATATCGCCAAGACGATCAAGCGCTACAAGCCCAAGAAGAAGGACGGGCGCATTAAGGGCACTGTGCTGACAGCCGATGAGTACGCAAAGCTCTCGGATATAACGGCTATTGCAAAGTTATCCGAAGATCAGCTTGCACAGGCGAACACGGACATCTGGGAGATGATCGAAGCCCGTAGTGAAAATCCTGAACCTACTGCGTTTGAGTCAGAGTACATCTACCTGCTGAACACGTTTGGAGGCCTGAAGGGTAAGAGCGTTGCACAGCTTGAGGCGGCTAAAGATGAGCTTGAGAACCTGATTGAGACCGGGAGAACAAAGCGCCAGGTAAAGGATGAGGCGCGGCGGGAGCGGCAACGCAAGATCAGGAAGAGCGCCATAGGTTCGATTACCAGCGGTAGAGAGATTAAAACCCAAGAAGAGATTGCGGCCACGGGCGGTGAGTATGAGAAGGGGTGGTTCGCACGCTTTGACGATCTGAACCAATCGTTTGAATACCTGTTGGACAAACTCAGCCGGGAGCGCGGAGCCGAGGCGATGAAGGGCTTTATGAACAAGACGTTCATGCCCCTCGTGCGCAAGGCCCGCAACGCGGAACACAAGTATGTCCGCGAGGATATGGAAGTTTTGCAGAACAAGCTCAAGGATATATGGGGTACCAGCAGCCCTCGTGCCCTGCAAAAGATTCAGGCGGAGAACTCTGATGTTGTCGATACTGGGATAGATGTGAAGCAGCCACAGTTCACCAAGGAGTTGAGAGAGCAGCTTAAGGAAGGGAAGATTACCGACGATCAGATACCGACAAAAACAGTTCGTCTGCATTTAAGCCAGAACCAGGCTTACAAAAAGCTTCTGGAATGGCGTGACCCGACTCTAACAGGCTCGTTCGCACGCATGGGCTACACTCAGGAGACGATAGATGAACTTGAATCCTATGTCAACCCGAAAGTAAAACAGTGGGCTGAGTGGCAGATGAGAGAGTTCTACCCCAAGTCTTACGGGCCGACCAACGAGATATTCCGTGAGATGTACGATATCGACCTGCCGTTCAATATGTTCTACACGCCTATCAGTAGGATATACGGCAAGTTCGATGCGCAGGACGATCAACTACTGGCCCAGAACACGAACTACAATTCGAGCGTGCTGAATAATCACCTGAAGTCCAGGGTGAAAAATAACCGGGCGCTGAAGAATGTTGATGGGGATGTGGTTCTCGCCAACCACGTTATTGAAATGGCCCACTTCAGGGCATGGGCTGAGGCCATCGGTGAACTCCGCTCTACGTTCAGCAACGAGAAGGTCAGGAACGCGATAGTTCAATACCATGGCCGGGCGATGCTCAGGAACATCGATGGGTTTATCAACGACATGGCACGGGGCGGCATTGATCCTCGCGTTGTGGACAGGATGCTGGACAAGCTCAGGCGCAATTTCACATTCGCCGTGCTGGGAATAAATCTGACGCTGATCCCCAAACAGATAGTCTCGTTTCCCGCCTACGCCACTAATCTACCGGCCAAGGATTTCTTTAGCGGGATGCAGGATTTCTTCAAGAATCCAAGGGACAACGTCAAGACGCTCATGGAATCAGAGATGATGCAAGCCCGTTATCACAAGGGTTTCGAGCGTGATATAATGCTGGCCATGCAGCGGACAACCCAACAGGAACTGGCTGGT
>SDBU01004821.1_pt1 | contig 16360 bp, 10 predicted proteins | sample 2277071 | NCBI WGS metagenome assembly SDBU01 (sample SAMN10397929, study PRJNA504765) | marine sediment metagenome | isolation source: marine sediment core GS08_GC12, 126 cmbsf | place: Arctic Ocean: Gakkel Ridge, Loki's castle | collected 2008
TCCGGTAACCATATTCTTGATGTAATCGGCATGTCCGGGGCAATCGATGTGGGCATAATGACGTTTCTCCGTTTCATACTCGGCATGAAAGATAGAGATAGTCAAACCCCGTTCCTTTTCCTCGGGAGCCCTATCAATCTCTTCGAATTTCAGGAAGTTTGCTTTATTTCCTTTGGAGAGAATAAAAGTAATTGCAGAAGTAAGGGTGGTCTTACCATGGTCTACATGACCAATCGTCCCCACATTAACGTGTGGCTTTTTTCTCTCAAATTTTTCCTTTGCCATTTTTTTCTCCTGTTTTATTTAATAATTAACTTTTCCTTTAAACTTTTCGGCACTTCCTGGTAGCGAGAAGGTTCCATAGAATAACTCGCTCTTCCCTGAGTAAGGGAACGGAGTGCAGTTGCATATCCAAAGAAAGTAGCAAGAGGAACAAAGCCTTCGACAATTCTACTCCTCTCTCGAATTTCGGTATTTTCCACTCTACCACGACGAGAATTCAAGTCCCCGATTACTTCTCCCATAAATTCTTCGGGGGTTATAATTTCAATATGCATAATGGGCTCTAAAATAATGGGCTTACTTTTCCGATAGGCATCCTTAAATGCCATAGCCGCTGCCACTTTAAAAGCAATTTCACTTGAATCTACTGAATGAGAAGAACCGCCGAGCAAGACAACCTTTAATCTCCTAACGGGAAAACCCCCTAATCCTCCGCATTCCATCGATTCTATTATCCCCTTCTTAATCGCGGGGATAAATTGATGAGGAATATCATCCCCATGCAACTTTTCTATAAATTCTAAATTTTCACTCTTCGTATCCAAAGTAGAGAGGGGCTCCATTTGAAGTTTTACATGGCCGTATTGACCTTTTCCTCCAGTTTGCTTGATAAATTTAGCTTCCCCGATTGCCGCAGTCGTGCTTGTCTCACGATATGCAACCTCGGGTTTACCAACATTTGCATCAACCTTAAATTCTCTAACAAGACGATCAATCAAGACCTCTAAATGCAATTCACCCATACCCGAAATTATTGTCTGACCGGTCTCACTATCTACTTTCACCTTAAAAGTAGGGTCTTCCTCAGCCAATTTAGAAAGAGAGATACCAAGTTTCTCTCGATCGGATTTCGTCTTTGACTCCACCGCAACAGAGAGGACAGGAATAGGAAAATGCACTTTTTCTAAAATAATAGGAAAATCTTCAGTACAAAGAGTATCTCCGGAAGTAGTATACCTTAAACCCACCGCAGCAGCAATTTCTCCCGCATAAATCTCCTTTAATTCTTCCGATTTATCGGCATGCATTTGTAAAAGCCGGGAAATTCTTTCCTGTCTTTTCTTATTAGCATTATAAACATAAGAGCCGGCTTTCAGAGCTCCGGAATAAATTCTTAGATAGGCAAGTTTCCCGATATAAGGTCGGTTCACAATCTTAAAAACAAGACTAGAAAATTTTTCTCTATCAGATATCTTTCTTTCTTCTTTAAGATTGTTAGAAGGATTTATTCCTTCCACAACCGGTCTATCCAGAGGCGAAGGAAGAAAATCGCAAATCCCATCAAGCAACAACTGAACGCCTTTATTATGGAGAGAGGAACCGCAAAAAACCGGTAGAATTTCCCCGTTTACCGTTCTTTCCCTTATGGCTTTCTTAAGTAAATCCTCAGGAATTTCCTGCTCATTCAAATATCTCTGCATAATGTCATCATTCTTTTCTGCCAGTTGCTCAATCAATTTTTGGCGATATTTTTTCTCCTCCTCCTCAAGATCAGAAGGAATGTCGCTAATCTTAAAACCCGTTTCTATCTCATCCCCATAGATTATCGCTTTTTCGGCCACCAAGTCAATAATACCCGTAAAATTCTCCTCACTACCAATTGGTATTTGAAGAATCAAAGGAATTGCCGAAAGACGTGAACGCATCATCTCTATCGTTCCAAAAAAATTGGCACCCGCTCGGTCCATTTTATTAATGTAAGCAATGCGTGGGATATTATACCTTCTCGCCTGTATCCAGACCGTCTCCGATTGTGCCTCTACTCCCCCCACCGAACAAAAAATTCCTACGGCTCCATCAAGTACCCGCAATGACCTTTCCACCTCTGCCATAAAATCAACATGACCCGGCGTATCGATAATATTAACGCGATAGCCCTTCCAAAAACAGGTAGTGGTAGCGGAAGTAATGGTGATTCCTCTTTCCTTTTCCTGCTCCATCCAATCCATAGTAGCAGTTCCCTCATCAACCTCTCCCAACCGATGAACCTTTCCGGTATAATAAAGAACTCTCTCGGTGGTAGTTGTCTTTCCGGCATCAACATGGGCAATAAATCCGATGTTTCTTGTTTTTCTTAAGGAATATCCTGTTTCCATTTCAGTTCTTTCTATAGTTAGCGTCTGATTCATCTAACCTACCATTTATAGTGGGCAAAAGCACGATTTGCCTCAGCCATACGGTGAGTTTCTCCCTTTTTCCTGATAGTGTTACCTTCCCCTTTAAAGGCATCCAACAATTCAATTGCGAGTTTCTCCTTCATTGGCATTCCCTTTCTTCCACGGGCAAAATTAATAATCCATCTCGTTGCCAATGACGTTCCGCGACGCATCCTAACCTCTACCGGAACCTGATAATTAGCACCTCCCACTCTCCTTGACTTCACCTCTAAAAGAGGTCTTGTATTCTCTATTGCTTTTTTAAAGAGAACAAGTGGCTCTTCTTTTGCTTTTTTCGAGGCGATTTCTATTGCTTTATAAAATATGTTCTGCGCCAAAGATTTTTTGCCTTTCTTCATCAAACAATTTATAAATTTCTCCACCTCTTTACTTTGATACTTTGGGTCCGGCAAAATATCCCTTTTTTTTACGTATTTTTTTCTTGGCATTTTTTTCTATTATTTTACCACAAGATTTTTAACACGAATGAACACTAATTTCAACGAATGGACACGAATTATTAAAATGAACTTTTACTTTTTTATTCGTGTTAATTCGTGGTTACATTATTTTTATCTGTGTTAATCTGCGTAATCTGTGGTTACATTTAAGTTTGGGATTCGGGTTCAACAGCTTTTTCCTCCGTTTTTACCCCTCCCGACTTTTCACGTTTTGCCCCGTATTTTGACCTTGATTTTTTACGATTCTCTACACCCATCGTATCAGCTGTCCCTCTGATGATGTGGTAACGAACACCCGGAAGGTCCTTTACCCTGCCTCCGCGAATTAAAACTAAAGAATGTTCCTGAAGATTGTGACCAATTCCCGGAATGTAAGCAAGAACTTCTTCTCCGTTCGTTAAACGTACTTTTGCAATCTTGCGCAAAGCCGAATTTGGTTTTTTCGGCGTTAAGGTCTTTACATAAAGACAGACCCCTTTCTTCTGGGGACAACTCCGCAGAGCAGAAGATTTAGATTTTCTCTTTCTTCTTATTCGTATCCCTTTTGTCAATTGGTTTATTGTAGGCATTTTCCTCCTTACTTCATCATCAGCCACGAATGCACACGAATTAAATATTATCTGACAGGATTAACAGGATTTTTAAAGAATTATTAGTTCTTTAGTTTATTATTTTATATTGTCTTAATCCTGTCAAGAATTGTTTTTGTTCCTTCATTCGTGTTTATCAGTGGTTACAATTTTTTGTCTTGTTTTACAAACCCTGTTCCTGCAGGAATAAAACTGCCAATAATAACATTCTCCTTTAATCCATAAAGCGGGTCGATTTTTCCGGTCACGGCAGCTTCAGTTAAGACCCTTGTCGTTTCTTGGAAAGATGCGGCAGAGATAAAACTGTCGCAACTAAGAGCAACCCGGGTTATTCCTAAAATCATCGGACTGCCTTTAGCCGGTTTTTTTCCTTTAGTTAAAATTTCTTCGTTTATCTTTTGAAATTTGAATCTATCGATTTCCTGATCTTCCAGAAGCAAGGTATCCCCGGGGTCTTTCACTTTTACCTTGGAAAGCATTTGTCGTATAATTATTTCCAGGTGTTTATCGTTGATTGTTACGCTTTCCAGGCGATAGACCTCCTGAACCTCATTGAGAAGATATTCCTGAACTCCTCTTTCTCCTTTAATCTTTAAAATATCGTCAAGCACTATCGTCCCGTCCGTCAATTTCTCCCCCGCTATTACATGTTCACCATCAGAGACATCAAGGTGTTTCCCCGAGGGAATAGACATTTCCTTCACCGTCCCCGTAGAACTCTTGATACGAATAGCTCTTTCCCCTTTCCTTGTTCGTTTCCCGGAATCATCTTCCTGGACAATAACATTCCCATCGATTTCACTCAGGATGGCCGGATTCTTGGGATGTCTTGCTTCAAAAAGTTCCGAAACCCGTGGCAGCCCCCCTGTAATATCCTTCATTTTACCAGAAAGTCGCGGCCTCTCAGCTAAACATTTCCCTTTCCTCACCATTTCTCCATCCTCTACCTTCAAAGTAGTTTCCCCTGGAAGAGGATAATAGGCAACTTTCCTTCCATCCTTTTCAATCAAGATTGCCGGATTCATATTCTTATACCTGGCAATAACTCTCCCTTTAACTTCCTTCCCCTCTCTAAGAGTACGACCTTTTACAATATCTTTAAATTGTACTCTTCCGTTTTCCCTGGCAATAATCCGAATAATATAGGGATTCCATTCGGCAAGAAGAGTATCTACAGAGATTTTCTGGCCTTCTTTTACCTTTAAGACCGCACCAACCGGGGGAGTATAGTTCTCTATTTCGCGGTCTCGCTCATCGTAAATGGCAATTTCTCCACCCTTATTAAGAACAATTCTTTTTCCGTTTCTGTCTTTAATAACTTCTTGATTATCCCTTAATTTCTGCAACTTAATTTTACCTTTATGTGCGGATACAATCTTTGATTCCCCTGCAATCCTGCTGGCAACCCCTCCATAATGAAAGGTGCGCAAGGTTAACTGCGTTCCCGGTTCCCCAATAGATTGAGCAGCAACGATACCTATCGCTTCCCCCAACTCCACAAGTTTCCGGGTTGCTAAATTCCAACCATAACATTTTCGGCAGACACCTCGCTCAGTTTTACAGGTGAGAACGGAACGGATTCTAATCCTCTCCATCCCTGCCGCCACAATGTTATCAGCAATCTCGGGAGTAATTACCTCATTGCTCCAGGCAATTACGTCATCGGTAATAATGTCAACAACGTTATCCAGGGCAACCCTTCCCACTATTCTCTCCTTCAACGAGACAACAACCCTTTCTCCCTCAAGAATAGGGCCAATGAGAATGCCATTAATTCTCTCGCCACAATCCTCCTCGGTAACCACAACGTTCTGAACAACGTCAACGAGCCGCCGAGAGAGATAACCAGCTTCAGAGGTCTTCAGAGCGGTATCGACCAAACCTTTTCTCCCTCCGTGGGTAGAACTAAAATACTCCAGAACGTTCAGCCCCTCTTTGAAGTTAGAAATAACAGGGGTTTCAATAATTTCACCAATCCCCCCGGTTATTTTTCTTTTAGGTTTGGTCATTAAACCTCTCATTCCAGCCAATTGATTCACCTGAACATGTGTCCCGCGGGCACCAGAATCAATCATAATGAAAATAGGATTAAAGTATCCATCCTTTTGGCTCTTATCCAGAGCAAGAAAAACCTCGTCGGCAATCTTATTGGTGGAATATGCCCAGACATCTATAACTTTATTATATTTTTCCCCCTCAGTAATGATTCCCCTTTGAAAATCTTTTTCGAAGCGGTCTACCTGAAGTTTTGCTTTCTGCACCAACTCCTTCTTTTTTTCAGGAATTACAAGGTCATCCAACGAAATGGAAATTCCTCCGAAAGTGGCAAATTTAAATCCCAGTTCCTTAACCTCATCCAAAAATTTCATCGTTTCCCGATAACCAAATTTAGAGAAGATTTCATCGACTAAGCTTCCTAAAACGCGCTTATTAATGAGAAAATTTTTAAAACCCAAATTTGCTGGTAAAATCTCATTAAAAAGGACTCTACCTGTAGTCGTCTCTATAATCTCTCCGTTTATTTGAACCTTGATTTTAGCGTGCAGGGAAAGTTTGTTGGCATAGTAAGCGGATAGAACCTCATTGGGATTGCTGTAAATCTCAGATCTTGAGTCCTTTAATCCAATGCTGGTTAAGTAATAACATCCGACTACAATATCCTGACTTGGAGTAACAATGGGTTTTCCACTTGCCGGGGAGAGTACATGCGTCTCGGCACTCATTAGAAGATTTGCCTCCATCTCTGCTTCCGGAGAAAGAGGAATATGAACCGCCATTTGGTCGCCATCAAAGTCGGCATTAAATGCGGCACAGACAAGCGGATGCAGTTTAATTACATTGCCTTCAATCAATCTTGGCTGAAAGGCCTGAATAGATAAGCGATGGAGCGTTGGCTGCCTGTTGAGGAGAATAAGGCGGTTTTTTACTACTTCCTCCAATATTTCCCAAACCTCGGGGTCATTCTTCTCCAATGCTTTTTTCGCAGAACTGATGGTATGAATATACTCTCTTTTTCTTAATTCTCTTAAGATAAAGGGAGCAAAAAGTTCAAGTGCCATATACTTGGGCAATCCGCATTCATTAATCTTTAACTCAGGTCCCACGACAATAACCGCCCTTCCCGAATAATCGACTCTCTTACCCAGAAGATTCTGACGGAATCTCCCCTGTTTGCCTTTAAGGAAATCCGAAATTGACTTAAGAGGCCTCTTCCCTCTGCCAACTACAGGACTACCATGCCGACCATTATCCAGAAGATTATCTACCGATTCCTGAAGCATACGTTTCTCATTACGAATAATGATTTCCGGAGCTTTTAACTTTAGTAATTTTCTTAAGCGATTATTACGGTTAATTACTCTCTGGTAAAGGTCGTTAAGGTCACTTGTAGTAAATCTCCCCCCGTCCAGAGGTAGAAGAGGTCTGAGGTCCGGAGGTAACACCGGAATAACGTCGGTAATCATCCATTCCGGTTTCGATTCGCTTTTCTTTAAGCCCTGCGTAACCCTCAGGGTTTTAATAAGTTTTTTTCTTCTACCCTTATATTTAGTATTTTTTATGCTGCGTAAAAGTGAACTCTCGGTTTTCTTTAAGTCAATCTCTCTTAAAAGTTCCCTGACGGCTTCTGCTCCGATACCCGCTTTAAACCCTTTATCAGTTTTAGTTTTTTGATACTCCTCCTCAGTGAGTAGTTCTTTCTGCTTATAAGAACTCTCTCCTTGTTTGAGCACCAAATAATTTTTAAAGTAAAGAACTTTTTCTAAATTGCTCTGGGACATATTCAAAAGAAGCCCCATCCAGTTAGCGGTACTCTTAAATAACCAGATATAACTGACCGGCGCAGCAAGTTCGATATGAGCCATTCTCTCCCGGCGAACATCAGAGGTAGTAACTTCCACTCCACAACGGTCGCAGGTAATACCCTTATGCTTAATTTTTTTATACTTTCCACAGGCACATTCCCAATCCTTTACCGGACCAAAAATCTTTTCGCAGAAAAGGCCGTCCTTTTCCGGTTTAAAGGTTCTATAATTAATTGTTTCTGCTTTCTTCACCTCTCCGTAGGACCAGGAACGGGAACGAATGATTGCAGGAGAAGCAATGCTCAGAGAAATTTCCCTCTTATTTTCCTGACTCCTCTGAATCCTCACATCAAATCCCATACCTCTCAATTCTTTCATTAAAACATTAAATGATTCAGGGATTCTATGTTCAGAGAAATTTTTTCCTTTAACAATCGATTCGTAAATCCTTTTTCTGCCAACGGTATCATCGCTTTTTACCGTCAGAATTTCTTGCAGGGTGTAAGCAGCACCATAAGCTTCTAATGCCCATACCTCCATTTCCCCGAACCTCTGACCGCCAAACTGCGCTCTTCCTCCCAGAGGTTGCTGGGTTACCAAAGAATAGGGACCGACGCTGCGAGCATGAACCTTATCATCCGCCAGATGAAATAGTTTCATCATATAGATATAACCAACGGTAACTTTTTGGCGGAATGGCTCGCCGGTTAGTCCATCGTAGATAATAATTTTTCCATCCTCGGGAAGATGGGCTTTTTTAAGAAGGTTCTTTATCTCTTTTTCCGAAAAACTTTCAAAAACAGGGGTTTCAACGGAGATTCCTAGAACCTTCGCAGCCCAGCCCAAATGTGTCTCCAGAATCTGACCCAGATTCATCCTGGAGGGAACACCCAAAGGATTTAAGACGATTTCTACCGGCGTCCCATCGGCAAGATAAGGCATATCTTCTTCAGGAAGAATTCTTGCAATCACACCTTTATTACCATGACGGCCAGAAATTTTATCCCCAACAGCAACTGGCTTCTTAATCACTATTTCCACGATAATCCTCTTGATAACGTCGGAAGGAAGATTATCACCTTTTTTAAGTTTGCTAATTAATTTTCTTTCCTGGAAATCGATTTTGTCGATCTCAGTCACAATAGAGCCCAAAAGTTTTTTGACTTGAATGTGTAGTTTTTCTTTTTTAACAAGATTTAAAATTTTTGCCTCAAGATTTTCCCTCTTCTCCGGATTATATTTTTTAAGAACCGATAGCAGTCCGGAAATTTTATTCTTCTGGATGACAGGAACTAAATGCTTAATCTTATTTAACCCCAATTCAAGGATTCCTTCCCTTTCTTTTGTGGAAGTTCTATGAATTTTAAGAATTTCTTTTTTCTCTGCTTCATTTTTTTTATTTTTGTTCCCTTTCTCCTCTAATAAGCGACGAGAAAATTTTCGGACATTGACCACAACTCCCGAGATACCCGGGGGAACACAAAGAGAGGTATTGGCTACATCTTTTGCTTTCTCTCCAAAAATCACCCGCAGAAGCCGCTCCTCAGAAGAAAGTTCCGTATCGCTCTTGGGAGAAATTTTCCCCACAAGAATATCATTTGGCTCTACTTCTGCCCCAACTCGGATAATTCCTTCCTCATCTAAATTTTTAAGTGCCTCTTCGGAAACATTAGGAATATCAGCGGTAATCTCCTCCATACCCAACGGTGTTTCTCTTGTTTCTACCTTAAATTCCTTGATGTGAATAGAGGTATAAACGTCTTCCTTCACCAATTTTTCGCTAATTAAAATAGCGTCCTCAAAATTATAACCGTACCAGGGCATAAAGGCGACAAAAACGTTTCTTCCCAATGCCAGTTCTCCCTGTGAAATTGCCGGACCGTCACTAATAATTTGACCTTTTTTTACTCTTTCTCCTTTATCTATAATCGGAGATTGGTGCAAACAGGTATCCTGATTCAAGCGCACAAACTTCCCAAAATGCTGAACGGTTCTATCCTTCAACTGAAGAGGTGCAAAAGGTATTTGCTTAATTACAATTTTTTCACTATCTACTTCCATAACTTCTCCGCTACTCTCTGCCCGCAGCACCGCTCCTGAATTCCTGACAACAATTCTCTCCATACCGGTCTTTACCAGAGGAACCTCAGGCCTGACTAAGGGTACCGCCTGCCGCTGCATATTAGAACCCATAAGTGCACGGTTAGCATCATCATGCTCCAGGAATGGGATAAGAGCGGCGGTTGGACTTAAAACCTGTTTGGGGGAAATATCCATATAATTGATTCTTAATGGTTCCACTACCTGAAACTCGCCTTTGAATCTTGCCAAAATTCTCTTCTCCAAAAATTTTCTTTTGCTGTCCAGAAGGGAACTTGCCTGGGCAATAATGTATTTATCTTCTTCATCGGCCGATAGATATTCTATTTCGCCGGTTACTTTTCCTTTAACTACTTTATAGTAGGGTGTTTTCAAAAAACCCATCTTATCGATTTTGGCATAAACAGATAGAGAAGTAATCAGTCCAATGTTACCCCCTTCAGGGGTTTCGATAGGGCAGATTCTTCCATAATGCGTATAGTGGACATCCCTCACTTCAAACCCAACCCTTTTCCTCTCAATTATTCCTCCCTCTCCAATAGCAGAAAGTCTTCTCTTGTGAGTCAGTTCAGAAAGAGGATTTGTCTGGTCGAGAAATTGAGAAAGTTGATTCCGATTGAAAAAGTCATTGATGGCAGATGAAAAAGCACGTGAATTTACTAAATCCAGAACGGTCACCATTTTTGGGTCCTGAAGTTTCATCTTCTCTTTAATGAATCTTGCCAATCTTGCCAACCCAACTTCCACCTGTGCCTCCACCAACTCTCCCACGGTTCTCACCCGCTTATTCCCCAGATGGTCAACGTCATCAATATTTCCCTCTCCATTTTGGAGGCAAAATAAATATTTTACGGTCTCGATAATATCGGACACCGTTAATGCCATCTCTTCTGAATTCAAGTTTAATTTCCTGTTTAATTGTTTCCTTCCGGCCGGGGAAAGGTCGTAATAATATTCACTGAAGAAGAGTTGCTGAAAGTAAGCACGCGCTCTCTTAAGAAGTTTAGGATAACCCGGCTGCAGCAACCGATATATTCTTAAAATTGCTTCATCAGAGTTTCCCGCTAAATATTCTTTTTTCTCTCTCTCCAAGGTATTAAGGATAGCTTTTTCCGGTCTTTTCGGATTTTGACAAAGAACATCTATAATTTCCTTGTCGGTCTCATATCCCAAAGCACGTAAGAAGGTAGTGAGAAAAATTTTTTTTCCTCCCAGGGATAAATAGCAAAGGTCATTATGAAAACTGAATTCAAGCATCATCCCCCGGTGTGCCTTAATTTTAGCCGAATACAATCTCTGTGCTCCCTCTGTTGATTTTTCCTCAAAATAAACTCCCGGGGATTTTTGTAACTGTTGAACAACCACCCTTTCAATTCCATTAATAATAAAAGTCCCCTGCTCCGTCATTATGGGAAGAGCACCGAGATAAATCTCTTTTTCTTGTTCCTTCATTTTATCAATCTCATCAGTGCTTGATACAGTTTTTTTCTTTTCCTTTACGGTAATTATGGTAAGTCGAAATTTTACTTTAAGGTTATAAGCGTAAGTCATTTCATTGCACTTACACTGAAGTTCATTGAAGTGAGATGGCTCTAAAGAATAACCTAAATATTGCAAATTAATAAGATTATCATCCCGGGAAATTCCGTGCCCTTTGGGAAAGAATTTTCTGAAGGCATATTCCAAACCCATATTTTCTCTTTGAGTTGCTTCTATACCCTTCTGGAGAAAATTTTTATATGAGGTAATCTGCATTTCCAAAAGGTTCGGAATCTCCTCCTGCAAAATCTTTTTTCTATTTTTCAATGAGTAGATGCTTAACATTGTTAATGTCAAGCATAGATTAGTCGTCTACGAATTGAACCCAGCACTAATTTTCTGCTCCGATTAATCATCTTTGAAAAATTAGTGCTGGGTAAAATTCAGCCATACAGTCCAGCACTTATTTCGGACACCGTCACTACCTCTGGAATAAGTGCTGGACTGTGGCTTCATTTTATCTCAACCTTAGCGCCGACTGCCTCCAATTTTTTCTTGATTTCTTCCGCTTCTTTCTTTTCTATTTTTTCTTTAATGGGTTTGGGAGCGGCCTCCACGAAATCCTTGGATTCTTTCAGACCCAGATTAGTAATAGTTCTTATTTCCTTGATTACCGGTATTTTCTTTTCCCCTACCTCAACCAGGATTACGTCAAAGGAAGTTTTTTCCTCCTCCTCAGAAGCGGTTTCTTTGCCAGAAACTCCCTGGGCTAACGGTGCAACCGGAACAGATGCCTTTACGCCAAATTTATCCTCTAAAGTTTTCGTCAATTCCGCCAACTCCAGAATGTTCATCTTCTCGATTGCAGTAATAAACTCATCTTTAGAAATTATTTTCTCTATTTTCTTTACTTCCTTTTTTCGTGTTTCCTCATTCACCTTTTTCTTTACTTCCTTTTTTGGTGCTTCCTTCACTTCCTTCTCGGATTTTACCGTTTTCTTTTCTGCCATCATTTTTATCTCCTTTTCTATTTTTAACCACGAATTAACACGAATGAACACTAAAGGAACAGTTTAAAGTTGAGAATATAAAGCAATTCTTTATTCGTGTGCATTCGTGGATAAATTGTAGTTACTATATTTATTTTTCTTTTCTTCTATGCTCTTTAACACACTGACAAAATTGCGGATAGGTGTTTGGATAAAGTTTAAAAATCCCGTTAAAGGAAAGTTCAAACTACCAATCAAGTCAGCCAAAATAACGTTACGTGAAGGTAATCCCGCCAATGACTGAACCTCCTTTGGAGAAAGAAGCCGACCACCGTAATACCCCATCTTCACCATAAAGGGTTCAAATTCCTTCTCAAAATTTGTCAGAATTTTCGCTAATTTTTGACCGTTCGTTCCATCCCCAAAGACAAATCCAATTACTCCTGTTAAATCTTTCAAATATGGTAGAACTTGCTCCCGGTTGGACTTCTTTAAAGCCAATAAAGCGAGAGTTTTTTTCGTTACCTTGCAATTTCCATCTTCTTCTTTCACCCTTTGACGCAAAATTGTGATTTGAGAAACGGAAAGGGATGAAAAATTTATTAAACAGAATAGGTTAGCATTTTTAAACATTTCTGTAAAATCAGAAACTTTCTTTTCCTTTTCTTGTTGAACCATTTTTCAATGAGTAGATACTTGACATTGTTGATGTCAAGTATAGGTTATAAACCGTCTGCGAATTTTAATGAGTACATCTTCTTTCTCTTTTCACTTTCGTCTTCTACGACGGATAACTACGAATTGAACCCAGCACTAATTTTCTGTCTTTTAGGGAAACTTCCCTGAAAAATTAGTGCTGGGTAAAATTCAACTATACAGTTTACGTTGGCCTACGGTCTCCGTAAACTGTAGTTTCATTTTATTTTCAACGAGGGAGCCATTGTAGAACTAAGCGATAAAGATTCAATCTGTCGGTTCCCCCCTCCAACAATACTGTTCCTCACCGCAGTTATTGCTACCTTTATATTTTCGATCAGTTCCTTTTCCTTAAATGAAATTTTACCCACTGGCAAATGGACGTTGCTCCCTTTATCCATTCTAAACTGAATTTGACCTTTCTTGACCTCTTCTACTTTTTTTCCAATCTCGTTGGTAACAGTTCCTGCCTTGGGCGTGGGCATCAAACCTTTGGGGCCCAGATACCGACCAACTTTTGAGACCTCTTTCATAGAATCAGGTGTAGTAACAACAACGTCAAAATCACCCCATCCATTCTTGATTTTCTCCAATAATTCCTCAAAGCCAACAAAATCCGCGCCTGCATCTTTTGCCTCCTTGACTTTTTCGCCTCTCGCAAGAGCAAGAATTCTTACCTTTTTACCTGTACCATAAGGAAGGTTTATCAGCCCCCTAACCGCTTCATCCTTTTTTTGCATTAAAAGATGAAAAGCTAACTCTACGGTCTCGTCAAACTTAGATTTCTTGATTGCCTTAAGAATAGAAATTGCCTCAGGGATCTCATAGGTTTTTGACCCATTCGCTAATTTCAAATTCTCACGATACTTTTTCGATCTTCTTTTTGGCATTGGTCAGAATATTCTTTTTTTCGAAAATTTTGACAAATCCTAAAACTCAGTGTTTTTATCTAAACCTACAATATCAAATTTTAGAGTAAACAACCCAATATAATACATTAATATTATTGCAAGCCACAAAATCCACCTTGAGAAATTAAAAAAATCTTTTGTAAATAACCCAAGTAAACTCAGGATTAAAGCAATGTTCATCATTCTAAAAGGGCATTTAGACCACACAAGCATAGTTCCACAATGTGGACAAGAAGCAGGCCTCCGGGAACCAATGCCTTTTCCAAACCTCCATCTTTGTCTCCAAGAAATCTGTTTTTTACAATGGGGACAAACATTGTATTTCATAAAGTCACTCTTCTTCCCAAACTTTTGCTCTTTTTCTAAATAAACCCCCTACAGAGAAGCAATGGTAGTTGCGCACAAACTCCTCAAACATAGAGTTTGGAGTTTTCCCGCAGCGTGCCTTCATGACGACGAAGCGGGCACGGTGTCCGCCATTGTTCATTGGCGGACGAGCGAGGAGGAATGAGAGCGAAGATTTCCTCGTTGGGGAAATCAAGCGTGCCGCAAGGGAAGAACTCCGAACTCTACCGTTGGCTACTTCCTTGCGAAAGAGCAAAAGTTTATTCTATCTCAATCCCCATACTTCTCGCCGTGCCTTCAATTATTTTCATCGCTTTAGTCAAATCCTTAGTATTTAAGTCAACCAACTTTAACCTGGCAATTTCCTCTACATCCTTCCTCTTTACCTTGCCCACTTTTTCTTTATTGGGAACGCCTGAAGCTTTAGCAATACCAGCAGCTTTTTTCAAAAGAGCTGATGCCGGAGGCGACTTTAAAATATAGGAAAATGACCTGTCTTCATAAATGGTAACCACTGCGGGGATAATCATTCCTTCTTTCCCCTTTGTTCTCTCATTAAATGATTTGCAAAACTGCACAATGTTAATTCCGTGTTGTCCCAGAGCCGGACCAATCGGAGGAGCAGGAGATGCCTGCCCTGCAGATATCTGCAGTTTCACTAAAGTTTTAATTTTCTTTGCCATAATATACTCAGAGGTTTCCTCCAGCGGCACGCTCGCAGAAATGCTCGCTATAGGCAACTCTCTGTCCAGGCATTCATACGTTGCCAAATGCCGCTTAAAGTAAACCTCCTCCTATTGGGTACTCAAGCCCCTCTGTATCTCCCCAGAGGGGAGAACATTAGAGGCAATGGTAGTTTGCAAAGTAATCATAAGTGGAGGCGGATTTGTATCCGCCGTAACGTAGATGCGAAGCAACTTACCATTGGCTATGAAAGCTTTCCGAGCCTCCTATACTTTCTCCACCTGCCAATATTCTAATTCAACCCTTGTATCTCTACCAAAGACAAAAACACCTACTTTCAATTTTCCCTTCTCTGGATTTACATCTTCCACGATACCACTGAAGTTCGCAAATGGACCTTCTTTAATCTCCACATGCTCACCTTTTTCAAACTCATTCTTAGGGCTTGGTTTTTTCTTTTTTTCTTCCCAAAAAGTCAAAAGAGATTGAATCTCATTTTTTGATACTTCTCCTTTTAAAATATTCAGGACATTAGAAGTTGTCCGAACTTTATGCCGCGTTTCTTCATCGGACTCCATTTCCACAAAGATATAACCAGGATAAAACTTTTGAGCTTTCATCTTTTGCTGCCCCTTGATAATCTCGGTAACGTCCTCAGTAGGAACAATTACCTGAAAAATGTTGCCTTCTTTCTGTTCGATGAGGTGCTCAAGCGCGGACTTAACCTTTTTTTCCTGATTCGTTTTTGTATGCACCACATACCACTTTTTAGTAGCCATAATAACTTTTACCACAGATTTTCACAAGATTTTAACACGAATGGACACGAATTAAATATTATCTGACAGGATTAACTGGATTATTTATGTAGTGGCAAAGCTTGCTTCGCTTATTGTAGGGGCTTGATTCATCAAGCCCGTTGTTTCGGGTTCAATAAATTGAACCCCTACATTGTCGAGCAAGCTCGACTACTACAATTTATTTTTCTAATCTTGTAAATCCTGTCGAATATTATTTTTGTTCTTTTATTCGTGTTAATTCGTGGTTACATTATTTTTATCTGTGTTAATCAGTGTAATCCGTGGTTTCATTTCAAAAAAATTCTGATAAATTTAGAAAAAATAGTATCCAAAATTCCCGTAAAAACCGAAAGTAAAATTACAACTATGATAACCAAAATTGTAAATTTCTGAAGCACCTTCCTTGTAGGCCAGCTAACTTTCTTAAATTCTACCTTTACTTCCCGCAAAAATTCTTTTACCTTAGGCATAGAATAAAAAAACGTAAATATTCACTGAACCACGTCATTGTCTGGAGTGGCAAAGATTGCTTTGCTCTTTTTTGCCGAGCAAGCTCGGCTACTCCACCTGTAATAACACGGTGTTCACTGAGTATTTCTAAAGTTAGCAGGCCTGGAGGGGTGCTAACGCGACGAATAAGGAGCGTTGGTAGCACGCCCGCCGAGTCGGTGAGGCGGGCCGGAAATCCCGACCTTCTGCTTCCTTTAGCAGGCCTGGAGGGACTCGAACCCCCAACACTCGGATTTGGAGTCCGACGCTCTACCAATTAGAGCTACAGGCCTATTTCTTTATGCAAAGTATGCTTCCTACAGAATTTACAGTACTTCTTGAGCTCCAATTTACTTTTTGATTTATCAACATTTCTTTTTTTCTTATTAACCGTAGTTGAATAATTACGTTGCTTACATTCTCCACAAACCAATCTCACAATCTCTCTCATTTTACAGTTTAGTTCTTTTAACACCAAGGCGAGGAAAGTTTCTGTAGCGTGCCTTGTGAATCTGTAAGCGGGCACGGTGTCCCGTAGGGACGAGCGAGCAGATTCACAGAGTGCAGTTTGCCTC
>SDBU01004822.1_pt1 | contig 16359 bp, 25 predicted proteins | sample 2277071 | NCBI WGS metagenome assembly SDBU01 (sample SAMN10397929, study PRJNA504765) | marine sediment metagenome | isolation source: marine sediment core GS08_GC12, 126 cmbsf | place: Arctic Ocean: Gakkel Ridge, Loki's castle | collected 2008
GCGGAATGGAAGTTGACCCAAAAAAAGCTAAGAAAACTTATCAAGCTCGGGATGAAGAACAAACTCGAGTGCCTAAGTCAGAGAAGGAGAAATAGGTCGGATAGTAAAGATTAGATTAGCTTGTTTAACAGGCTTAGTTTTCTAATTGTAGAAAAATAATTCTTTGAAGGACTTGCTTTTCGTGTTATAGTAGATACTATGACAGGTGGATTTACGTTTAGAAAGAATTTAGATGGCTCAGCTTATGTTCCATCAAATTTATATTTCGTTGGTGCGAATGGTGTGGCTTTTCAAGTAGGAGACCCCGTAAGAATTGATCAAGATGGATTTTGTGCTTTAGCAGATGCAGTAGCCGATGGTATCGTTGGTATTTGTGCCACAGTCGTAGATGGAAATGAAAAGGCAATTACCCCAGACGCAGGAACACTCGATAAATGGACTTTGAACGCAGCCAATGAAACAGTTGGTGGGGGATATGAATACAAAGTTGGATTTATTCCAGCCTTACCTCAATATCTTTGGTACAACGATGCAGATGCTACTTTAACTAGGACAATGATGCTTCAATTCTTCAATATTACAGTAGGGACAGCTCAGATTGATGTAGGTAGTGCTACTGATGCTGCTAACGAACAATACCGTTTAATTCAAGTAGACCCAGATCACGATGGCGATTTATCTAAGGGTCTTTTTCAAATCGTAGAAACTCAACTTTCATCAATTAGTTTAGGAAACGCAGCTTAATATGCCAGCAATACGAGGCAACTTTGCCGATGAACTAGATCCAGCAGTAAGGGAAATCTTCTTCGACAGATACGATCAAGAACCTCAAATCATGCCAAGGGTATTTAATGTTTTGACTTCTGACCGAGATAGTGAAAAAGACTCTGCTACTACCGCTTTTGGTAAACTTCAACAGACCAATGAGCTGGGTGCTTTAGATTATGAAGACCCAATCAAGATGTACCCAACAAGTTATGTTCACTTGAAATACACTAAGGGGTTCAAAGTTTCTCAAGAATTAGTCGAAGATGACCAGCACAATGTTATTAGCAGGATGCCTCGTTCTCTAGCTAAATCAGTTGCTTATACAACCGAGTATTGGGCTGCTTCTGTTTTCAACAACGGATTTAATACTGCAAACACCAGCTACGGAGATGGTTTACCCTTATTCTCAACTCAACACACCAGAGCAGATGGTGGAGGAAATCAATCTAATGCCTCTGGGGCAGGTCTTGTCTTAACTGAAGTCAACCTTGAAACACAACGATTACTGCTTGAAAAAGCTCTTAATGATAAAGGTGAAATTGTCAACTTTATGGCAGACACCTTACTTACTCCTATTGACCTTAGAAAAACAGCCATGATTCTTACTGAATCAACTGGTAGGTCTGGAACAGCTAACAATGATGTCAATGTTTATGATGGAGTATTTAAAGTTATTAACTGGAGATATATTACCTCAACGACTGCTTGGTTCTTACTTGACCAAAGCAATCATTTACTTAACTGGTTCTGGAGAATCAGACCTGAATTTAAAAACGATTTCAATTTCGATGCTGATGCAGCTCTTTACAAAGTCCGTGTTCGCTTCTCCTTCGGTTGGTCCGACTGGAGAGGTACTGTGGGCTCTGCGGGAGATGCAGCAGAATACACCGATTAATTAACAATTTAATTAGTAGTTTCGCTGGAGAGCAGGAGAGCATCCAAAGCTCTTTAGGTTATCCAGCTTTTTTATTTATATGGCAGATCACGACCATCCTACCAAAGTAGGTAGCATCAACTCTTTAACGGGGCACGCTAAGATATGTGCTAACCTTGATGTAACTGCTTATGCTTATTATGGGGCTGCTTCTAATGATGTGGACTCCGTTGATTGGAGAGGTGGAGAATTAGCTTATCTTACAACTGAGAATAATCTATATGTTCAGCTTACTGTAGGGGCTGGCACTTATGAATGGAGAAGGATGTGTTGTCCTTTTGTTACCACGACTTCAACCTCAACCTCAACCACGACCTCAACAACTTCTAGTACTAGTTCTACTACTTCAACCACCTCCAGCACCAGTACCACGACCACCACCAGTTCTACCACCAGCACTACTTCTAGCACCAGTTCTACGACCTCAACCTCTAGCTCTACCTCTAGTACAACTTCTAGCTCTACTAGCACCTCCTCAACAACTACTTCATAGGAGGTTAGATGAATACTCATCTCGAAACCGAAAGAATTGCAAGAATAATTGTTCAAACTGGATTAGTCAATCGTGGCAAGACTACAGTATCTGCAATTACTCTTGATGGTGGGACAGCAGGTACAGGAGCGACAGTAGTTTTAAATGCTTCTATAGATGGAGGAGGAACAGATAGATGGGCTTTAAGAGCTCCTCAGTATGGCTCTATGCCTATTAGTTTTACAAAACCAATAGTTCTTGAAGATGGGCTTTATATTACCTTAACGGGTACAGGCTCAAGAGTCAGTATTGCATACACTTAAAATCTGTGTTATCGTAAATAAAATTAGATTAAAATATGGATACAATTCCATTTATTAAAACTCCTGATACAAATTTAGCAGCTACACTTCTTACCCTCGGTTATTATGTTGATGGGATAGATAATTCCAACCCCAAAAAAGTCATCTTTTATTTTGTTAAAACTCCTCAGTTAGTTGAGCATATTCAGTTATATTGGAAAGATAAATTAGAAGTTAATCCAAGAGACCTGGCTCTTGCCAGGAGAGAGATTTTATCGAGGATATATGAAAGTTCTGAAAAACCTTAAAAGAACTACATTCAAAATCCATTTTAGAAGTAAAGATTTAGTCTTTAAACCTAAACATAGTAAGATTTTTGATTGGAGTGATGAGGAGAAAAGAGCTGAGTATCATTTTTGGAGAAATCTATGGCCTGAGTATTTAATAGATATAACAAGTAGAAAAGATATACAAGTTAAATTGAAAGGTGGTGAGAAGTAATGATTTTACACAATCCTTCTAAAAAAGACATCATAGATTACCGAGTTGAAGAAATTGAGTTTGATAGCCAAGGCAATAAGGTTATTGATACTACAACTAGTCGTCCTAAATGGACTGGCAATACTTTAGAGTGGACTATTAAGGCTGGAGAAAAAGTGGAGTTTCCTGACTATGTAGCCGAGTATTTAGTTAGTATTTATTCATTTCTTAATGAGATAAAGCCAAAAGATAAAGTTAAGCCTAAAACAGCAGAAGCTAAAGTCGGTGGTGATTTTAAATGCAAGTTTTGTAGCAAGTCCTTTACTACCAAAAAGGGAATAGCTATTCATACAGGGCTCAAACATTTCGATGAACTCTAAAATTATCACAAAAGACGGCAAAAAATACAGGCTAGTGCCTATAGAAGATGGTGTGGAAGCCCCACAGGGCGTTTCTAAGCCACGAAAGGATGATATATTAGCAGATTATCAGCCTAGCCCTCCAAAGGGCGTTAGAAAGGCTGTAGGTAAGGTATCAACTTATCGGGAGAAGTTTAAAACAAAGTCTTTATCTCTCTCTGATTTACCTAGAACAAAATTTAATGTAGCAAAAATACCAATGAATGAAGATAGTAATTTAGATAGTCAACAATATAAAGGAGATAAGCTGTTCTTTGGAAAAGGGACAGAACAATTAGCATGAAAATTTCTATTCTTACCACTTTCGCCAACATGAACCCAGAATTTTCGCTTTGCTCTGTGGTAAAGCAACAATTATCTATGTTAGTTAAGCATGGTTATAAACCTGTTTTATTTGTACTTGATATTTTTAAAGGTGAAGTGCCTAAAGGCGTAGAGGTTAGGAAGGTTATCCCTCAGTTAATTTTAGAACCTTACTCTGCTAATGATTTAAGCAATCTTGATGAAGATGTTGAAAAAGCTATGAAAGCGATGGAAGAACACATGGCAGATATTGATGTTTGTTTAACCCACGATATTATCTTCATTAATTCCTATCTTCCCTATAATATCGCCATGAGGGAAGCCCAGGAAACTAAACTAGGCCATGTTAAATTCCTTCACTGGATGCACTCTGGACCATCTCACAGACCGACAATGGATGGCTCTCCTTATGATAATTTATACACTTTACCTCAGAACTCCCGTTTAATCTACATGAACCATACTGATGTTCTCAGAGCTGCGGAAATGTATGGAATCTATCCTAAAGATGTTAGGACTATCTTCAACCCAATGGATATTAGAGAACTTTATGAATTTCACCCTCTTACTAAAGAATTAATTGATAAAAATGACTTGATGTCTCCAGACTACCTCTGCGTTTATCCTCTCTCAACAACTAGAATGGATAGGGCTGGTAAACAGTTAAGTAAGGTTATCTGGATAATGGCGGGCTTAAAATCTAAGGGAGTTACAGTTCGCTTGGTAGTACCTAATGCCCATGCTAATGCCGATAAAGAGAAAAGAGAAATTGAGAGAATGTATGAATTTGCTGAACTTAAAGGATTAGATAGGAAAGAGTTAGTTTTTACTTCTCTACATGATAAAGAGTGGGAGCATGGTGTTCCCCATGAGGTAGTCAGGAATTTATTTACCCTCGGCAACCTATTTATCTTCCCCTCGGTATCAGAGAACTGTCCGCTTATTCTATTAGAAGCTATGGCAGGGAAGAATATTCTAGTCTTAAATCAGAGCTTTCCAGCCATGAAAGATTTTGGTGGGATAAATGCTTTGTATTTTAGGTTTAGTTCTTTAATAGATAAAGCTAAACACCCAGAGGGCTTGGATAAGTATATGGAAGATATTGCTGATTTGATTATTGCAGAGATGACCCAGAACAAAGCAGTTGCAGCTCAAACTAATTTAAGACAAAAGTTTAATTTAGATTTTATTTGGAGACACCAACTTTTACCCACAATAAAGGAGATATATGAGCAATAAAATTTCTTGGCTTAGTAAAGATATTAAAAGATTTAAGGAGGTGGGAACTCTTATCCCTGCTCCTCAAAGGAGGATATATGAAAAAATTTCACAAGAGTGGTGCTCTGGGAGGACTGTGTGCGACATTGGTTGTTCTATTGGTGTTGGTAGTAATATACTGTCTCATGGGTCTCGCTATGTCTGGGGTTTGGACATTAATAAAGAGGCTATCAAATTTGCTCAATTAGCTTTTGCTAGACCTAATTTAGAGTTTGCTGTTTTAGATGTAGAAAACCCACCTACAAGAAAACTGGCTTCTTTTGAAGTAACAGTTGCTAGTGAAATTATTGAGCATTTAGAGAAACCAGATATGTTAATAAATATGGTTAAGAGGTTTATGAATCCAAAAGGTCAATCAATGGCGTTTATTACAGTCCCCAATATTAACAATGAGGAGATAAAGAAACGGGATGCTGAGAACAAACTACATCTTCACAAATGGACTGCTGGCGAATTTTATTCCCTAATGACTAGGCATTTTAATGCTGTAGTGATGTATTCAGCCGAGAAGCTGGATAAATGGGGTAATGAAGAAATGGTGGATGGCAATACTAAAGAGCCGTTAATAGTTTGTAAAGTCGAAGGGATTAAGTGAAAATACTACAAATAGGAAAAGGGTTCATAGGAGATAGAGTTATTAAGAAATTAATAGAGAGTGGGGCGTGTGATGAACTTGATGAATTTGATTTAACTTTAGGGCATGATTTAAGAAATAGAACTCAGGTTTTTGAAGCAGTTAGAGGCCACGATAAAGTTGTTCTTATGGCTGCGGTAGCTAACTTAAACGACTTTGAAGCAGACCCGTTACTCGGTATGGATGTAAATGTAGGCGGGCTGATTAATGTGGCTAACTCCTGTATGGTGCTTAAAAAGAAACTCTATTTTATTTCGACCTGTTGCGTGTACGGAAATACTAAAGATTTACCTTCTAACGAAGAAGCTAGGGTAGAACCATCTGAGATATATGCAGCAGCTAAATACGCTGGAGAGTGGATTGTGAGAGGTTATAGAAAATCTTATGATTTGGACTATGTGATTTTAAGATTAGCGACTTGTTATGGACCAGGGATGAGGGCAGCCCTTGCCCCTGCGGTGTTTATCAATCAGATTAAACGGGGAGAGCCTATTACTATTCATGGCTCTGGGGAGCAGACTCGGACTCTGACTTTTATAGATGACTTAGTAGATGGGATAGTTACTGTAATTAAGTCTGGTGTAATGAATGAGACTTTTAATATCTCAACAGAGGAAGAAAGGTCAGTTAATGAGTTGGTTGAGATTATCAAACAGGAGATGGGAGTGCCAGATTGGAAGGTTAGGCATACCCCTGATAGAAAAGGACAGACTTTCAAAGAGCAGATCGATGCTAAAAAAGTCAGAGAGGTTAGAGTTTGGAAAGGCAGATATGCCCCGACAGCTAAAAAGGTTGATGAGATTGTTGGCTGGAAAGCTAAAACTACTTTAAAGCAGGGAATTAGAAAGACTCTTGACTGGATGGAGAAAAATAAGATAAAGGAGATTGTATGAAATTTAGTTTTGACTTAGATGGTACTCTTTATGATGTGAGTGGTATCCAAGAGATATTTAGAAAACTTCAGTATGTTGGTCATAAGTGTGGAATTTTAACTGGTCATACTTGTAGATGGAAAGAGGGGGATTTAAGAAAATTAAAAGCACTTGATATTGACCCAGATTTTTTTCTTTGTACTAAAGATGGCGGTACTGAGTTAGAAAACGCTAAGTTTAAAAAAGAGATGATTGAGAAACACAAGATTGATTATCATTTTGATGATTATGACCACTTAATGAGGGAAGTATGAAACTATCAGTAATAATGATGGCCCAGAATGAGGAGAAGTTTATTGACTTAGCCTTAAAGTCGGTTGAGTGTTATGCTAGTGAAATTTTTGTCTTTGACACAGGCTCTAGTGATGGGACTGTTCCTATCCTTAAACAGCATGGAGTTACTTTATTTACTGACTTTATCCCTAAGATAAAATTTGGAGATAAGAGTTGGAAACATACGGCAGTCAGGCAATTCCTCTTATCTAGGTGTAGTGGAGATTGGATACTTCAATTAGATGGGGATGAGGTCTATCCTAAAGAGACAATGGAAGAATTTATAAATAGGTCTGAGAAAGAAGTATCATTTCAAGTTCCTTGGGTAAACTTTATTGCTCCATTTAAGCAAATTATTTCTCGTAGAAAGTTGTCTCCTATGAGGTTTTGGAAAAGAGAATTGGGGTTAGAATATGATAGTCAATTTCCCTATGAGTCTTTGAATTATAAAAAGCATCCCTTTCATCGTAGATATGTTGGCAATATGATAGGAAAACTTGAAAATCCTCTTTTCCATTTTAGTTGTCTTAAAAAGAATTATTGGAGGAAAAAAGGCAAGGATGAATTTTACTTATTTGGTGGAGATAAAACTGAGGAGTATAAAAACGAAATGATAAATAGATATGCAAAGGAGCTAGGATGGTCTCAATAATTTTAATATCATGGGTACAGGAAAAAGAGAGATTAGCGTTATTAAAAAAAACAATTGATAGTATTCTTCTGCATACTTGTCAACCTTTTGAGATAATTCTGGTTGATAATGGAGATGAAACCCAAGAAACCTATTTACAGGAACTATGGGAGACAAACTGTATTCAAAAATGGATTAGAAATCGGGAGAATATGGGTATTGGTAGAGCTAGAAACCAGGGAGTAGCTTCAGCTAAAGGGGATTATGTTTGTTTTATGGATAATGATATTGAAGTTTATGATGGGTGGATGAAAAAGTGTCTGGAAATGATAGAAGGGAAAAAATTAATTGCTACTCCAGTCAGGTCAGTGCATACTAAAAGTGCCAAGTGGCTTATTAAAAAAGAAAAAGATTATGAGGTTTGGAGGCGTTCTCAACCTATTTGGGTAATGAAAAGGGAAATAGCTAATAAGTTTAAGTGGCCCGAATATCCTGGTAAATATCACTGGCGACCAGGGACAGCTTACAATAGATTACTAGGTAAAGCTGGTTATTTTATAGCAGTTCCCCTTAAACCTTATGCTAAGCATATAGCGGATAAACCAAGCTATGATTACAAAAAAGTCTATAAGGAGCATGGATATGAATAAAGCAGTAGTTTTAGGCGGGGGTGGGTTTATAGGCAACCACTTGGTTACATATCTTAAAAAGAAAGGTTATTGGGTTAGAGGAGTTGATGTTAGCATGCCTAAATGGAGTGTAAGTAAGGCTGATGAATATATGTGCTTAGATTTAAGAGATGATAATAACTGTTATGAGGTAATCGGAGGAGTTGACGAGGTTTATCAACTTTCTGCCAGTATGGGTGGAATGGGATTTATTAATAAATATAATTATGAGATTTTAAGGGATAATTCACTTATAAATATTTACACTCTTGAGGCTTGTAAAAAGCTAGGCATTAAAAAGTACTTTTTCTCCTCATCTGCTTGTGCGTATCCAATGCATCGTCTTAAAGAAATTGATGCTAAGCCAATCAAAGAAGAAGAAGTTATGCCAGCCGACCCACAAGAGGGTTATGGATGGGAAAAATTAGTTCACGAATTTAGATGTAAATATGCTTTTGAGGATTGTGGAATTAAAACTAGAGTAGCTAGATTCTTTAATACTTATGGGCCAGAGAGTGCTTATGATGGAGAGAGAGCTAAAGCACCAGCAGCTTTGTGTCGTAAAGTAATAGAAGCTAAAGATGAAATAAAAGTTTGGGGAGATGGCAAGACTACAAGATGTTTTACTTATATTGATGATACTGTTGAAGGTATTTATCGGCTGATGCAGTCTGGCTGTAATGAGCCAGTTCATATCGGCACTCCAGATATGGTTTCGATTAAAGACTTAGTTAATTTGATAATTGAAATTTCTCGTAAAGATTTAAAGATTAAGTATGTGAAAGGTCCGCAGGGAGTTAGAGGTAGACTACCAGATAATACTAAAATACAGGAGGTTCTTAAATGGCAGCCCTCAATTCCTTTGAGGTTTGGTATTGAGAGAACTTATAAATGGATAGAGAGGCAGATAAACTTGAGCAGCTAATTAAAAAGCATTTAAAGGGTATTCCTAAAGATGCTGTTTTAGCGTTATCTGGTGGAATTGATAGTGCGTTGCTGGCTACTTTATTAAAGCCTAAAGTCGTTACTGTAGAAGTCCCTTTTGGGGAGGATTATGATGAGCTTGATAATGCTAAAAAGATAGCTACATATTTGAAATTAAATCACTCTGTTGTTACTTTTAACATTCTGGATTTTGATGAAGTAATGGTGAAGGCAGTTAAAATTATAGGTAAGCCAATTCCCCATTTTAATATTTACCCTCTATACAAGATGTATGAGAGGCTGTCTAAAGAGGGATTTAAAAATGTAGTTCTAGGGGATGGACCAGATGAGTCAATGTGTGGATATACTCGTCATTTAATAATGGATTATTTATATGATTCTTACGAGGCTTTTGATCGTTATGGTCCAACCATAGATAAAGTTCTTCCTCCCCCAGCAATAACATACAAGAGAATTTTAAGCGACCCAAATATTGACCAATTATCTATTAGCAGTATCTTTGAGGAATATGAGATAATTAAAGCGATGTGCTTGGTAGATATGGAGTTAATGAGACCGAGCATGAATACTATGTCAGATAAGCTGGCAGAGCATTTTGGGATTAAAAACTGGAGGCCGTATGAAATTGGAGCTGTTGATGATTTTATGTTCAATCTCCCAGACGAAATGAAAATTGGTAAAAACTATAATCAGACTGACCCATCTTTATATGGGAAGTGGCTTTTAAGAGTAGTTACCAGTAATTATTTTACAATGGATATAGCTTGGAGAAAGCATAAGATGGGTGGCCCTTTAGTGCCAGTTAATCAGATAAAAGGCTGGTTTAACACAGACGGGAAATATGGAAAGAAAAGCTATCTTAGGTGGCAAAAGGAGATATTAGCATGAAGTTTTGCTCTATCGTTATCACTTATTTTGCTTCTGATGCTAGTAGGTCTAAGATGATGAGAGGGTCTTTAGGTTCTTTGATTAATAACACTAAATATCCTATGGAAATAATAGTGATTGATAATGGTGGGAATAAAGAGGATTCAGATTTTTTGAATGATTTATTAGAACAAAAAAAGATAAATGTTTTAGTTAGAAACGCTGAGAATATGCACTTCGGATTTGCTAGAAATCAGGGCATCCAGCTTGCTAATGGAGAGTATATTTGTATCGCTGACAGTGATATTGGCTATGAGGAGGGTTGGCTTCAGAAGTGTATTGATGTTTTAGAAGCACATCCTAAAGAAAAGATTTATGCTACTCCAGTCTATAATGTGGCTCATTGGACAAAGAAATATTGGGTAGGTGAGTTGAAAGTAGGTAAAGAAACCTATCGTCTTAATAGGAGAGCTGGCTCTAATTGTTTTGTAATTCGTAGAAGGGATTTAAAGGTCATTGGAACTTTTATGTGTCATCGGGTTGCAGGGACAAAATGGACAGATAAGGCTTGGAATGTATTACATTATGCTGCTGCTGTTACCCCTGACTTAATGGTGAGAGATTTAGGGTTTAGGCGTGGTTATAATACTAATGAGATTATCGAGGTAAAAATGGTGCTATCTGATGGAACTGAGGTATATTTTAGTGAAGATGAATTTAAGACACAAAATGTGAGAAGTAAGCCTTTTGTAAGACAGAAAGCTAGGAGCTTATGACTGTCGGGTATACCATCTTCAACCAAGTTAACCTTATCCCAAGAATAATTTGGACTGTAAATCAATGCTTTGATAAAAATGATGAAGCTATTTTCTTATTTGATAACTGTACCGATGGTTCTTATAAGAAGTTTAAAGAGTTATCAAATCAAATTACTGTTAAGTTTAGAGTGATTATTCCTAAAGAAGAATTGTTTGAAATTAAGGCTAATAATGTAATTCTTAAAGAAGCCTCGCATGATACAATCATTCTTTTTCAAGACGATATGATTTGTAGCGACCAGTTAATAAAAAGAAACATTGGTAATATTATTAAAGTTTTTAGAAAAAGAGGTTGGAAGTTAGGCTTAATGGGGGGTAGAAGTGGTTATGAGATTGATGGAACTACTGCTTTCCCATTCAAATCATATAAGAGAGTAAGTAGTTGGGAACATCTTTCTGTCCAGTATGGAGAATCTATAATAGATGGAACATTTGAAATAAGAACAATACTTAATCGTGGACCACTTGTGTTTACTAGAGAGATGTTGGATGAGGTTGGTTATCTTGACGAGGAGTATTTCCCGTTACACCAAGATGATGCTGATTATTGTTGCCGTTCAAAATTTAAGTATGGGAGAAAGAATCTTGCCTTTAAGACAGAAATTACTTCTGATCTTAAATGGGGTTCAACTAGAAGAAGAAAAAGTTATCCGATAGCTGATGGTAGAACAATCTCTAATGGTAGAATAGCAAAAAGAAACTGGAGACTATTTATCAATAGATGGTCGAAAGACCTAAAGGAGAACTATGAAAATCTTAGTAGCGATGAGTAAGTATCATTTCGACCCTGCACTTGATGACCAGAACGCACTATTTGGACATTCTGTAGGAGTAGTTTCTAAGCTAGTTTATGATGTAGCTAAAGAATTTGGTGAAGTTGACTACATGGATAGCAGACATAAAATTGCTGGTAAAGAATATGACTTATTGATAGGATTTCCAAGGGATTTTAGTTACTTAACTAGATATAATAAATTTAAGAAAGTTATTTGTTATCTGAATATCGCTGAAAGCAAGTGGATTAAGAATACCCTGGCAACAGAAGCCCGCAAACTAGGCTGTAAATTAAGTGATTGTTTTACTCCTAGAGACTATTACCACGCTGACCATTACTTCATGTTAGGGGGAGATATTCTCAGAAAGCAGTTTACTGATGCTGGTATTCCTTCAGAGAAGATAACTGATGTTAATTATGGTATGGATGACATTCCATTCAAAGCTAGAAACAGAAATAAGAAGCCAGTATTTCTTCATATTGCTACGACTTTAGGATTGAGAAAAGGCTTCTACCATGTTTATAAAGATTTTATTAAAGCAGTAGATGAAGGATTGGATGCTACGCTTCATTGTATCGGCAGGGTTCAAAACGAAAAGTTTTGGCTTAACCTTGTTAAAGAAGCTAAAGCTCATCCACGCATTATAGTTCATGGTTGGATTATTTGTTCAGACCCACGCTATACAGAGCTAATCCATAGTGCTGATTTTTATGTTTTCCCTTCGTTAGCCGAGGGACAGGGAGGCACGACAATGGAAGCTATATCAGGAGGCTGTGTCCCCATGGTATCTAAGGAGTCTGGTTTTTCTCATTATCCATTAGGTCCATACATCAGGGGAGACACTTCTATCTGGCATAAAGCTGCTGCTTTAACTAATGAAGATTGGCTAAAGATGCAGGGAGAGATGCTGGAGTTATTAAAAACTAAATATAATAATAAGATATTTAAAGATATTATGAGAAAGAAATTAAAGGAGATTTTATGAAAGTTGACAAAAATTATAGAGAGGGGCGACAGACAGAGATAGATTGGTGGCTTAGCTTTGGGACTAAAAGGATATGCTTTTTAGCTCATGTAGATTTCTTTGAGTTAATCTGGAGGTGCTTTTGTAAAAGCATACATGAAAAACAATTTAGCAAGGCATTAGAGATAGGCCCAGGGGCTACTGGTGGGTTTCTTTGTGTGATTCCTCATACTAGAAGTCGGTTTGCTATAGATGTCAATATTGATGAGTTAGATAAAATAGGCTTTTTACCCTCCAAGACACATATCAAGTATAAGCAGGGCGATGCTGAAAAAATGCCTTATGGTGATAATTCTTTTGATTTAGTAATAATGGCTAACACTTTAGATCATGTAGATAATCCTAAAAAAGTTGTCAAAGAGATTAGGAGAGTTTTAAAATCAGATGGGATTTTACTATTTCAAACCTTTCTTAAAATTCCAGACCCTCATCCTTTATCGTTTGATTCACCAAAAGAAGTGAATGATATGATAGATATGAAGATAGTTGAGGAGCATTTAGTAGATGATAATTATAAGCATAGAGATAGAAATGATTATTATGTAGCTATATATGCCAACACCAGCCAGAACAGCTCTAAATAACCAGATTATCCCAGACTTCGCTAAACAATTTAACTCAGGCGAAATTCTGTTTGTGGGTAAAGATACTAAGTGGGATTACTCCCATCTATTCCCTAAGTGTAATTATCGGACTCTTGATATAAACCCTCAGATTGAACCAGACATCGTGGCTAATATTGAGAGTAGTGGGCTACCGCCTAATAGTTTTGATGGGATAATTATGACTGGAATGTATGAATATTTAAAAAATCTAGTAAAAGCTATTGACGAAATCTATCGCATTTTAAAACCAGGAGGTAAAGCTCTTATCTGTGTTCCTGGTAGAAGTTACTATAAAGACCGAAATAAAACCCTTAGTTTAAACCAAGCCATAGAATATCTTTTACCATTTAAAATTATAAGTATTAATATTACTTACTATAGGGATAGTACCCCATATTACATACATATATATGCAGAAAAAGCCTAGCGTAGTTTAAGAATGTCCAGCAAGGATTAACATTTATGTTATAATATTATTATGAAAAGACGATGGAAGTGGTATCAAAGTCGTATAAAAAATTTAACCTTAGTACAATCATCTCATTTAGCTGGAGTAATTGATTGTGATGGTTGTATTCATTTTGATAAAGGAAGAAAAATATGGAGAGTTAGAATTACTAATACAGATAACAAATTTATTGAATATTTGAGTAAAGTTATTGGTGTTTCTAATTTTACTTCTCAAACTAGAAATAGAAACGATCAATGGAGTAGAAAAACAATTTTTACCTTAGAAATAAGTGCCATGAAAGAAGTAACTGACTTACTTCAAGCAATAACTCCTTATTTAATTATCAAAAAATCTATTGCGATAAAAGCAATAGATGAAACAAGAAAAAAATTAGATGGATAAAAAAACTATTGTATCCCATACGATTGTAAGAGATGGTATGCCGTTTATTGGATTAGTTCTTCAACAGGTTTTGCCATATATGAATAGATGTTTAATAACAATATCTGAAAAATCAATAGATAACACTTTGCAAATATTGCGTAAACTTGAAAAACAACATCCTCATAAAATAAAAATATATTTTGAAAACGTTTCTATGCCTGGACTATTGACTAAAGAGAGACAAAAGCAAGTTAGTCGGTCTTATGAGGACTGGATACTCTTTTTGGATGACGATGATTTTTGGAGTGAAGAAAGCCTGGAAGAAATGATTGAGTTGTTAGATACAGATAAAGATGCTCTTGCTAACAATCCTTATCAGGTAATTGACCGACATCACTACGACCATAGTTGGAGATTTAAGTGGTTTACTAAATGGTTTAAAAACCAAGAGGGAATAAACTATCGTAAACAATGGCCGAAAGATTTAATTTATCTTAATGATGATATGCTTTACTGGCGTAATCAAAATAAACGAACAATAAGAGTTAAACCCCGATATTTTCATTTATCAAACATTAAGCCTAATTCATTTAGAGATAAGAAATGGGCTAAGAAATTTAAAAGCGATACAGGGAGTGGGATAGAATACCCAGAAGAAGTTAAAAAGCATATCTGGAGGATTTACGATGAGCTCAATAAATAAATTGCCCATCAGTTTTATTACGATGATATTTAGTCATATGAGAGCCTTGTCCTTTAATAAAAAGCTCCAAATTTTTAATTCTGTTATCAAGTCTATCGCCATTTTTATGATGGACAACTTCTTTAGGCCATGGTTTAAGCAATCTACCAAGATGTTTTTCCATTATAAATCTATGTTCCATAATATAACCCGCTTCTTCAGAGGTTGGATGGTCTGGCTTGTAAAGCTCTTTATATCCTCTTGGGCTTATACGGAAATTCGGTCTATTTTTATATCTCATTCCTTTCGCCCGTATATTACTCTTACCAAGTTTCCTAGCTCTCTTTTTTCTTTCTGGGTCTTTTCCCATACATCTAGTAGAACAAAAAATTCTTTTGCTTTTTCTTTCAAACGAAACTCTTATTTGAGAAGGATACCTATTAAATTCTTTCTTACAAATGGGACAAATTAAAATTAACATATCTTTTAAGATTATCTCACAATTATGAAATTAACACAAGAAGAACAAAAAGCCGTTGATAAAATTAACAAGCAAGGAGTTAGTATTGTCATCGGGGCGAGAAATGAATTTCCTCAAGTAATAATGACAATAACCTCATTACTGGAGGACTGTCATTTATGGGGTATAACAAATGTAGAGTGTGTGCTAATGGATAATGGCTCTACTGATGAAACTTCCCGCTTCTTGGCTTGGAAGGCTATAGAGAAAGGTGCATGGTGGAAATACCAATATTCTCCCAGAGGCTTAGTTCATACAGGTAAAGTAAAGATATTCTATGACCCTGTTATGTCTAATGTCGGCACACGAAACAAAGGAGTGCTAAAAGCTAAGTATGACAATATAATTTTTGCTGATGCTCATATCATTGTACGCCCTGGGACTGTGAAATCGATTCTAACGACTTTAAATGACTTTGGTGGTATCATTCATACTCCCGTAGCTTGGATGGGAGCTGACGGCTCTGACCCGAAACCAGGCTATCAGTACTCATATAAGGTGGGGGAGAAGATCTGGGGTACGTGGGGGAAGTCATGTGTTCACCCTACAAAACCATTCTATATTTCTCTCTGTGGGCATTGTTTCCTAGCAGTTAAGAAAAAGCAGTTTTTAGAGTATCGGGGCTATCCTCTTGCTCAGAGGGTATATGGAGGCGGTGAGCCTTACCTTGATACAAAGTGGTGGATGGTTGGTTCTACCTCTATGTGCGACCCTAATTCTCTTGTGTATCACTTATCGGCTGGTAGAGGGTATTCGTTTATGCAGGATGACCTTATTTTTAATATGTTATTAGTGTCTTATGTTCTTGGAGGAGAGAAATGGATAGATAGGATTTATACTACTTATACTAATAAAAGAGGAGTTTATTTACCTTGGATAAAACAGATGTATGAGGAAGCTAAAGCTCAAGGACAAGAAGATAAAGACTGGCTAGATAAAAACAAGATTATGGAGTTTGAAGAATTATTAGCTTTAGGTAAACCAGACGATTGTACTAAGTGCACTAAGAGAGGCAGACCAGACCCTCATGCTATGAGACCTTGGGATACTAAAAACGAGAAGTTGCATGGCAATCACCGCAGTTTTGTCGCTGAGTTCAAGCTCACCCGAGACAAAGATGGCAAGATTTTTATAGGTAGAACTCCTATAATAGTACCAGAGGCGATTAAGATTGCGAGTAAGTGGGTTTAGTC
>SDBU01004823.1_pt1 | contig 16359 bp, 14 predicted proteins | sample 2277071 | NCBI WGS metagenome assembly SDBU01 (sample SAMN10397929, study PRJNA504765) | marine sediment metagenome | isolation source: marine sediment core GS08_GC12, 126 cmbsf | place: Arctic Ocean: Gakkel Ridge, Loki's castle | collected 2008
ACGGACTTCGTTATGGTGAGAACCCTCATCAGCAGGCTGCCTTCTATGCCGAGCAGGTAGTTGGTGAAAAGAAAGCCACCGGTATCACCTGGGCTGAGCAGCTATGGGGCAAGGAGCTTTCATTTAATAATATTTTGGATGCTGATGCTGCCTGGGGAGTAGCTACTGACTTCGCCGCGCCTACCGTAGCTGTCATTAAGCATACCAATCCCTGTGGTCTGGCTAGTTATGATGATATCACTGAAGCCTATCGTCGTGCCCTGAGTGGTGACCCGGTAGCTGCCTTCGGTGGGATTGTTGCTTCCAATAGGGCTATTGACCTGGCTACCGCTGAGGAAATTAACCAGACCTTTTATGAGATAGTTATTGCTCCTGAATATGAGACTAAGGCTGTGGAAGTATTGAAGAAAAGGAAGAATTTGCGTATTCTGGTTGCTGAGCTACCGCCGGGTTATGGTAAAGTAGAGCCGGGTTATCTTGATTTCCGTCGGGTAAGGGGTGGATTTCTTGTCCAGAGTTCAGATTCACTAGCTGAAGATAGCGTTAACCTGAAAACGGTAACCAAACGAGAGCCGACAAAGGGTGAAATAAGCGATTTGCTCTTTGCCTGGCGGGCGGTTAAGCATGTAAAGTCAAACGCTATTTTGCTGGTAAAAGATAAGACGCTTTTGGGTATGGGGGCAGGACAACCCAGTCGTATCGTCAGTGCCCAGGTAGCTAAAGAAAAGGCTGGAGATAAGGCTAAGGGCAGCGTTCTAGCTTCAGACGCAATGTTTCCCTTCCCTGATGTGGTAGAGGCAGCGGCGGCGGCTGGAGTAACCGCCATTATCCAGCCCGGCGGTTCAATAAGAGATGAAGACTCAATTAAGGCAGCTAATGAGCATAATATAGCTATGGTGTTTACCGGTGTGAGACATTTCAGGCATTAAAACTGATTGGGGGTTGGAGCTATGGCTAATGCAGTTTTAGTGGTAGATATGCTCAGGGGATTTATGGAAGAAGGTTATCCCCTGTATTGTGGGGATAAAGCCCGCCGCATAATTCCTAAAGTGCAAGCCTTTCTAGAACGGGAGCTTGCCCATGGTTCTAAGGTATTCTTCATTTGTGACCATCATGCTCCCAATGACTCCGAATTCAAGCTATTTCCTCCCCACTGCATCGAGGGAACTGCCGAGGTAGAGCTTATTCCCGAATTAGCTAAATACCAGGGTGAGCTAATACCTAAAAGGAGGTACAGCTCTTTCTTTGGTACCCCCCTTGATGAGAAACTGGTTAAGCTCAAGCCTGAGAAGCTGATTGTTTGTGGTGTGTGCACCGATATTTGCGTGTTACATACGGTGACTGATGCCAGGAACAGGGACTATCAGGTGGAGGTGCCGGTTGACTGTGTTGCCACCTTTGATGATAAGGCACATCACTTTGCCATGGAGCATATGGAGAAGATACTGGGGGCAAAGCTGACCAATATTGTGACTAGTCAGGTTCATTTGCCTAAATTCGAGCCCAGTGAAGCTGTCCTGTCAGGAGAGACGACTGATATTTACCTTGCCCGCACCATGGATATATTGCGTCATGAGGCACTTAACCCGGTAGCCACCCTGGAATTCTTCACCAGTCGAGCCGGGATAATCTGTGGCATAGAGGAGGCTAAGGCTCTGCTAAATAAGGTTTTGCCTGAGGATAACCGGGAGGTATGGGCTCTGGCTGAGGGTGAGGAAATTAAGAGGAAAGAGGTGGTACTGCGCATAACTGCTCCCTATCAGAGCTACGGACTGTATGAAACAGCAATAGATGGTATTCTGGCTCACTGTAGTGGTTGGGCAACAGCCGCTAAAGAGTGTGTGGAAGCAGCTAGAGGGATATCTATCATCAGCTTTGGTGCCCGTCATGTTCACCCCTCAGTAGTTGGATTAATGGATTATTCAGCTATGATTAGTGGCTGTGCTGGTTGCTCCAGTGTGGCTGGCGCCAGGCTGGCTGGTGTTGAACCATCAGGGACTATGCCTCACGCCCTGATTATAATTATGGGTGATACGGTTAAGGCTACTCTAGCCTTTGATAAGTATATGCCGGCTGATGTGCCCCGGGTGTCTCTAGTTGATACCTTCAAGGACGAGGCTGAAGAAAGTCTGCTGGTGGCTCAAGCGCTGGGGGAGAGACTTAATTCAGTCCGGCTTGATACCCCGGTTGAGCGGGGTGGGGTTACCGCTGACCTGGTCAAGGAGGTAAGAGCCAGGCTGGATTTAGCCGGCTTTAACAAGGTAAGGATTTTTGTCAGTGGTGGCATTAACCCGGAGCGTATTACTTACTTTATTGAGAATGGGGCTCCGGTTGACGGCTTTGGTGTCGGCAGCTATATCAGCGGTGCCAAGCCTATTGATTTTACTGCTGACCTGCACGAAGTGGAAGGAAAGCCAATTGCCAAAAGAGGTAGAATCCCGGGCATTACCCCTAATCCCAGGCTCAAGCGGGTAATGTAATAGCTAATTATCGCCAAAAGAGGGATATGTTATGGTGGAGTATATTATTGGTTTCTTTATCTCTGGATTCACTAATCTTAGTTTCCTGGGTATTAGCTTAGCCATAATCTTCGGTGCCGTCTGGATTAGTGGTTACTGGTCGCCTCTGTTTAAGAAACCATGGCTGTGGGCGGTTCTCGTCGCCAGCGCTCTCCTTACCTGGGTAGCTGCTGCTTTTATTCAAATCCCACTTCAGGTTTTGGTTGGTCAGGTTTTGGGTCAATTGTGGAGCCAGGAGACTTTGACACGCTGGTTACTACTGGCTGGCATACCTCAAATACTGCTTAGCGGGCTGGTTCAGGAAGGGTCAAAACTGGTGCCGATAGTTGTCTACTGGTGGCGAAAGGGCAGGAATATTGACCCCAAACTGGGGCTGGCTATCGGGGCTGTAGCCGGGGTGGGATTTGGTATATTTGAGGCGCAGTGGGTACACAATGCCATCTTTGCCTCCGGCTGGAGCTGGCAAGTAGTGCAAGCTGGTGGTTTTTGGGCGCTAGCTGGATTTTGGGAAAGGTTCTTTGCTGTTGCCTTTCATACTGCTGCTAGTGCACTGGCCGGTTACGGACTGGCTAAGGGTTGTGGCTGGCAATTTTATCTTCTGGCCTCTTTCCTTCACAGCTTCTTGAACTACAGTGTTGTTTTGTTACAATCAGGGCTTTTTACCATCGTTCATGTGGAAATTTATGTCGCTGTGGTAGCAGTGCTGGTAACAGTTGGTGCCCTTTGGCTACGATGGCGAAAACCAGTAGAATTAGCCGAATCAGAGGTTTAGCGTCGCTTAAATTTCAGGTGAAGCGGTAAAATCCCCGGTATTACTCCTAATCCCAGACTCAAGCGGGTGATGTAAAAGATTGCAAGAGGCGTAAAAATCTGATAAATTGATAATAATATGACAGCTACATCCCACAAAATTTACATTGGTGATGCTGAGACAGTATTAAAGAAATTGCCTGATAATTTCTTTCAGTTAATGGTTACCTCTCCGCCGTATTGGAATGTTAGAGACTATGGACATAAAGACCAAATCGGGCTAAATGATACCCTAGAAGAGTATCTAGATAGACTGAATGGAGTTTGGGCGGAAGTTGTAAGAAGTTTACTGCCCGATGGAAAGATAGCCTTAAATATCGGTAATATTTATTATTCTGAACCTGATGAGAAACGAAGGACTACGGCTAACTTAGCTCTTTTGACCTGGCAACAGTTGAGTAATATTAAAGGTTTAAGATTTATGGGAACTATTTATTGGCAGAAAACAACATCAAGAGCCGGTGCTGTTCTTTTCGGGAGTTATCCTTATCCAGCAAATTTTATGATTTCAAATGCGGTTGAACCAATCCATATTTTTAGAAAAGTAGGTAAAAGAGAAGTGCCGAAAGAAATTAAAGAAAAATCAAAGGTTACTCTAGAGGAGTTTAGAAAATTCAGGGATGCTATTTGGAATGACATCAATGGAGTTGAAGATAAACATTGTGCCGCCTATCCGCAGGAATTACCAGCAAGACTAATAAAAATGTTTTCTTATGTGGAAGACTGGATACTGGATCCGTTCTTAGGAAGCGGAACAACAATGAAGGCTGCCAAGGATTTGGGAAGAAATTCGGTAGGGATAGAATTAAACCCTGAATTCCTAAAAATAATCGAGGCAAAAGTAGGAATCAAACAAAGTGATATGTTTACTGGGGCTAAATTTGAGGTAATTAAATCGTGACCAACAATGAATTGATAAATGACCTACATATACTTCCCTAAGGCATGCCTCTCCATCTATACTTCCCCACCCCTTTCATAAACGGACAGGGTTGGTCGCGATAGTATTGCGTTCTTTGCCCCAACTTTTCACAGGTGCTGCAGGTTCCATGGTGGGGGCGGGAACTGCTGTTCCTCAAAACTTCATCTTGCAGTTCTTTGGGAAGTGGGCATCCTCTTTGAAAACCTTTAGCCATTTTAACTCCTAGTTTAGCCCTAGCATCAGCGCTTCCAGAGTAGCCAGCAATACATCTTATCCATCCAGCGCAACACATACTGACCACGCAACTTTTTACCGTGAAGGATGACTTCTTTCTTCGTATTGCTCCAAGACTTTGTCTCATACGTTCCCATGTCCCAGATTTTGACCTCGGCACCGGCGTATGGGCCGGTGGATATCTTGCCCTCAAACAGGCTGTCATCAAGGTCACGCTGAGAACTTGATACTGCCACTCTACGAACACCCGGCTCGTCTGGTATACCCTTGTACAGTCCCCAACACTGGAATACCCCGTCTCTTTCCAACCTCAGATTATGGCGGAAGGCAGTTTTAAGTCCCGAATATTGACTTACCACAAACAATGCCATGAATTAACCCTCTTTATAGTATTACCTCGGTAAATGTGAGCCGTGTCAAAACTCTAGCGTCGTTTAAATTCCAGGCATAAAATCTGTTTAGTAGTATCGGTAACCTTTACCCTGTCGTCTATGCGCCAGCCAACTACCCACAGAATTTGCTCTGGTGAGCAAACGATTGGAATTCGTTCCCGCCAGGCTTGAGGGATTTTGGTATCAATCATAAATTTGCCCAGTTTCTTGGGCTGGCTTAAGCCCAGTGGCTGAAATCTGTCACCAGTCCGGCGGGGACGCACTACCAATTTATCGCCAGTTTGAGCAAGGTTAAAATAGGCAGTAAAGCCCTCATCTTTTTCTATCATCTGTTCCCGATTGGTAATATTTGCCTCTACCCGCCAGCCGGGTAGTAGTGTTTCGCCAGGTATCTTCAGGGGAAACTCACCGATTAGCGCTGGGAAGGGAGACAAAGCCGCCGGGTCTGAAGCTATCAGGTATTTATTGTATTCTATGGAAAAGATTAATCCCCTAGGCAGGCTAATCCTTCTTCCTGCTGGCTTGGTTAGGGAACTCATTATTCCCTCAATGTGGCGTGCCTCAATGTCTTTAAGATTGCCTAGCAGCTTTTCGATGGCTGCCCGGAGCAGATGCCTTTGCAGGGCAGAGGGTAAGTCAAGAAATTCCTCCCTATCCAGGATGACTGTGGTTTCTTGTTTTTGGATAACTTTACCCCATAATGAGGCGGTTTCTTTATCAAGGAAAGCAAGCTCATCACCAGCAATGCGGGCAGTTCGGAGCAAGGCATCAGCCACTCGCGGGTTGTAACTTTGTAATAAGGGTAGGAGCTGATGGCGAATTCTATTTCTTAATGGAGATAGTGACAGGTTAGAAGCGTCAATTCTAGGTATAAGCTGGTGGTCATGGCAATAGCTGGCGGTTTCCTGTCGGCTTAGTGGCAACAGAGGTCGTATTACAGTGACACTGTTCCCTGAAGATTGCCATAGGCTACTCGGTTGTAGCCCACGAAGCCCTCTAGTTCCGGTTCCGCGGATTATATGCATCAGGATGGTCTCTATGTGGTCATCAAGAGTATGCCCTACCGCTACTTGATTAGCCCCAGCGGATGTTGCCACCTGAGCCAGGAAAGTATATCGTACCTCACGAGCTGCCTCTTCCAGCGAAAGGCGTTGCTCGGCTTGATATGCCTTTACATCACGCTGGTCTATGGTAGCTGGAATACCGAGGCGGCTGGCAAGGTCGGAAACATACCGGGCGTCAGCCTCAGACTCAGCACCTCGCAGTTGATGATTAAGATGAGCCACATATAGTTTTATGTCAAGTTCTCCCTGGAGCTTAATCAGGATATGGAGCAGGCAAACCGAGTCTGGACCGCCGGATACGGCTACCAGCAACTTCTGCTGACTTGATACCAGGTGGTTTTGTCGGATAAAGTCAAGCACTCTTTGTTCTAATTGTTGTTGATGCATCTACCTACCTTCAGTTTGTTAACGGTGGCTATGTGATGAAATAGTAGCCGGCATGCTTTACTAGCTTGTTTTTAGGATAAGTTTGGTACGGTGTATAGAGCGTGGAGGATGGGTGAAACCTAGGGCGGTGGTCACCTGCTCTGGTCTGCCTGAACCGGTATTATCACAACGCAACCTCATACCTGTAGTGCAATACCCCCTATGCCAATCAATGAGCCATAGGTTATCAATTAAAGCCCTCAGGTCGTAGCTTCGTATGCTGGTATCTCTCCGGTGTTGCCACGGTAGATGCTTCACTGAGAGTAGAGAGGTAATGGCTGTCTCTATATCCCTTTCCTCCTTTTCCGTTTCCACCTCAACTCTATATTCAGCATAACGAATTTGCGATTGCAAAGAAGGCATGGTTGGCGGAATTTGATATACTTGCAATACCTTAATGCCGGGTGGTAGCTGCTGACTTACCGCAGAGCTAAATCCGTGAGGAGAGACCCATTTGGCGGTAAAGATATCCATTAGCTCGGCTTGGCTAGTTACCCCTACGGCTAGGGGGGCGGCTAGTGATATTCGGGGGCGGGGGCTAAATCCCTGCGAATAAGCCAGTGAAATCCCAGTTCGGCGGAGGGCTCTTTGCCACAGACGCAGTAAATCCAGATGGGAAATGAACTTCACTTCCTGCTCCCGACAGAACCTAACCCGTAGCCGCTGCATCCTTTTCCTTGGTCAGTAGAATTTCTTCGATTTTTACCCCCCGCATTTTAGTTATTACCAGCTTCAACCCTTTATACCTTAATTGTTCGCCTTGTTTAGGTATATACCCTAAAAGGTGGAGCACAAAGCCGGCTACTGTTTCGTAGTCGCCTTCGGGGAGTTCCAGATTCATTTCTTCGTTGGCTTCCTCAATACGCATACCACCATCAATTTGGAAGGTATATTCGTTAATTGCTTCATACTCTTTCTCTACAGCGGCAAGTTCGTCGCCTACCGGACCCACAATCTCTTCCATCAAACGACTGAGGCTGACAATACCAGCAGTGCCGCCGAATTCATCTACAACCACGCACATCCGGTAGTTTTTATCACGCATCTCAGCAAAGAGCTTACCAATGAGCTTGCTCTCAGGAGCAAAATAAGCCGGGCGAATCAGGTCATCAATGACATCCTGTTCAGCAATAGTCCCCTTAGCCTGAGCCATGAGCACATCCTTTATCGATAGGATGCCAACTACGTTATCCATACTATCTTGGTATACTGGAAAGCGAGCCAGCGGGTTCTCGGCATAGAGACTGAGGAAATCGGCTAGTTTAGCCCCCTTCTCTACGCTTATTACTTCGGTGCGAGGGACAGCGACCTCCCTAACCAGTCGGTCACCGAAGTCAAAAACATTATGTAGCATCTCAGCTTGAGACTCCTCTACTGTTCCCTCTTTGTGTCCCACCGATATCATGCCCCGAATCTCCTCCTCGCTGACCAGTGACCGAGGCACAGGAGCTCCGCCGGCTAGCTTACTAAATCCCGAGGCTATCCAGCTTAGCACCACCACGAAGGGGGTAAGCAGCCACGATATTAGTTCTATTGGTCGAGCAAATGTTAGGGATAGTTTCTCAGCGTGCTGGGTGGCTATGGTTTTAGGAGTAGTTTCACAAAATATCAAGAGAAGGATGGTTACTCCTATGGTGGCAAAGATGATTCCCTTCTCCCCCCAAAAATGGATAGCCAGCGCCGTACCCAGAGCAGCCGTAGCGGTGTTTACCAGATTGTTACCCAATAGAACGGTGGATAATAACTTTTCTGGTTGCTGAATCATCTTGGCTACCCGTCCTGCTCCCTTTACCTTGGTGTCAACCATGTGCTCTATCTTGAACCGGTGCAGGGAAACAAAGGCTGTTTCTGAGCTGGAGAAGAAGGCTGATAGTAAAAGACAACTGAAAAAAACTACTAGGTATATTATTATTTCAATCTCAGACATATAACATCACCCCACTCTTATTGAGTAAGACCTCCTTAAATGTTCCCTTTAACCAATCATATCATTGGTTAGTAGGGGTGTCAAAACGGTTATTTGAAAATTGCTTATTGGCTCTGGGGGTGTTTTGTCTTGTGATGGCTATGCTATAATCCAGATATATGAAAATCTTGGGTATTGAGACCTCTTGTGATGAAACAGCGGCGGCGGTGGTGGTGGATGGAGCTAGAATTCTGTCCAATCGGATTGCCTCTCAGGTAGAAATCCATGCTCGTTACGGAGGTATTGTGCCTGAGGTAGCCTCCAGGCAGCACATTCTGGCTATCATTCCCATACTAAAGCAGGCGATGGCTGAGGCTAAAGCTACCTGGGGTGATTTAGATGGCATTGCTGTTACTGCTGGTCCCGGTCTGGCGGGCTCGTTACTGGTTGGTGTAAATACGGCTAAAGCTATTGCCTTAGCTCAAGGGTTGCCTATTACTGGGGTTAATCACCTTGAGGGTCATATCTATGCTAACTGGCTGGATGCTGGCACCCTCAGGGCTGTTCCTATATTCCCTGTGGTGTGTCTCATTGTTTCTGGAGGACATAGTGATTTGGTGTTAATGAGGGGACACGGAGATTATGTGATATTGGGGCGGACACGGGATGATGCCGCCGGCGAAGCCTTTGATAAAGCGGCTCGGATATTAGGGCTGGGTTATCCCGGCGGTCCAGCTATTGAACAGGCAGCCAGGAACGGGAAGGCTAATTCTATTCAGTTACCTCGTGCCTGGCTAAAAGGGACAAGCGACTTCAGCTTTAGCGGCGTCAAGACAGCTCTGTTGCGATTGGTGGAGAAGGGGATGGTTTCGAACATAGTTGATGCCGCCGCCGGGTTTCAGGAAGCGGTGGTTGATGTCTTGGTGACCAAGGCCATAGCTGTAGCCAAAGAGCACCGGGTAAAGCAGATTTTACTGGTTGGAGGGGTGGCATCAAATAAGGTACTTCGTCAGCAACTAGCTCAGAACTCATCAATCCCGGTCTTGGTTCCTGAGCCAGTGTTATGCACTGATAATGCAGCTATGATTGCTGCTTGTGGATATTACCGATTTCGGGCGGGTAAGGTTGATGGCTTGGATTTGGATGTGATTCCTAGCCTCAAGCTGAGTTAAGGAGCTTTCCCTAGCTGGCATTGGTTACATCTGCCCCGGGTGCATAGAGTATTGTAGATATGAATTAGCCCTTGTTGCCGCCGGGCGGAGTTGACTAGGCTAGTGTTTACTCCAAGCTGGTTCCTCATATGTCTTTCCACAGCGTTTATTGCTAGCCTGGGATAGCTACGGTAAAGGTCAACTGCCTTCCTTTTAAGTTCTGGATGAGAGTTAACTCTGCTCCAAGTATAAACGAAGGGCAGAATCACATTGACTACAATGTCGGCTGCTCGCCGGCTACCGAGAAGGGTTGGGGTTATTGTTCTACAACCTGACCCAAAATCAAAGCGGCTTGCCCAATAACCATCGGTGGTAACCGTTAACCTCTCTTCTAACCGGCAGTGGCTTTTGCCAATAGCTACCTGCCTTACCATATTAACCGTCTCTTCTAGTATTCCCTTTCTTTTATAGCGAAGGATAAGGTAACTCATCGCTACCAGGCGGCGAACGGGGAAGTTGTTAGGTCTGACCTTGAACAGGTGCCAGTCATCACAGGACATTGCCCTGGTGTGACAAAAAGAAGCCCATAGCCTCTCGAGTCTATCTATCCAGTTATCGACTGGCTTGTTTCTTAACTGCCAGTGGGGGCGCTGGGAGGGAAGAAGTCCGGCAGTGCCCAATAATAGAGCTTGCTGCCGAGCCGGATATTCTTCGTTTGATATTTTATTTTGAGTTATCGATTCTAGAAGCTGGAGCGGTAACCTGTGGGCTAGTTCCAGGAAGGGTATCTTATTCTTGGAGTAACCTAAAGCCCTCATTATCCCTTGATAAAGGCACTGTTTCGCCTCCACTTGACTTAATTCTATTTGAAACTGTCTAGCCTTGGCTAAAAACCGTTCCTCCCCAGTATTATCTAGGAATTCAGCCATAACGTTGGTATCTGAGTGTTCTGTGACTTTAGAGCAGGGCACACTTAGGTTAGGTGGGGGGTGGGCTAGGTTAGCCCACTGGTTAATCGAGTTCTTTATGTATTTTTGAAGGCTAACCATAGGAATGGTTTCCCCGTTGTGGAGCTGGGTAGCTGCCCCGGTATTATCCCACATCACTATATGCAAAATTACTCGGTTATAGACCGGGTTATTCTGGTGCCGGTGTGCTTGCCAATCACTGGACTTAGTATGAACTTCTATATCTCCGATTACCAACTTTCCATTGATGGCAATGACCGCATCTCGGAAATCAGCACCCTGGTCATCATTGGGTCTTCCCGGATAGATTATCTTTATCAGCTCACCATTTACAGTGGTCAGTTCTATTCTATCCAGTAACAGCTGCTGCCAGATTTTAATCACCAGGCTTTCTGATACCTTTGCTGGTTCTACTGCCAATACCAAAATCCTTCTTTATTTAAGACACTATTGTTTATTAATAACCTAATAGAAGATGTCTCTTTTCAATATTACTCCTTAATTTCCCCCTTCCCTATCATGTCACCATTTTATTATACACGAAACCGTGTATAACTGTCAAGGGGTTAATATTTGTTTGGGCAATCTTTAGAGAAACCTATGCTGGCTGAGGGTATCTATTGGTCTCAGAAGGAATTAGTCATACCTTGCCGCCGGTGACTAGACAAAAAAATTGTAAGTTTACTAGCTAGGATATAGACTACCGCTAGAAGAGAGAATTAAGCATATTTTTCTTAGAGTGGTTGAAACTAGATAGCCAGTGGTGAAAGGAGAGTCATGTTGTTCTACGGGTGGTATATAGTAGCCGCCACTCTAATAATCAGAATTTACAATAGCGGGATGTTTCTCTACGGGTTTACTGCTATGGTGAATCCGATAGCCACTACTTTCGGTTGGAGCTACACTCAAATTTCGCTAGCTATGTCTCTTCGTAGTGCAGAAAGTGGCATTCTCAGGTCATTTATGGGCATGGCAGCTGACCGCTGGCCGGCCAAAAAGCTGGTGTTAATTGGAGTAATCATTTTAGGGCTAGGATTAGTTTACCTGAGTCAAATCACCAGTTTAGTTATGTTCTACGCGAGTTTCTTGCTTATAGGTCTGGGGAGTTCTGTTGGTATCCTTATGGTGCCAATGATAACAATGGCTCGGTGGTTCAAGAGAAACATAGGTAAGGCTAGTGGTCTGCTGGCCATGGGCTTTGGTATCGGTGGGGCATTAGTTCCTATAGTAGCAAATATGATTGATACTTATGGCTGGCGAACTTCCTTGATTATCCTTGCCATTGGTTGGTGGGTGATAGGCATACCACTGTCTTTCGTTTTCCGCAATAGTCCAGAAGATTATGGTCTGTTGCCTGATGGTAAACCGCAGGAAGAATTAAAGGATTCACCTAAGCCGAAAACTCCGGATTTTAGCCGAGGAGTTAAGGAAGCACTAAAGACGTCAGCTTTCTAGCTTATAAGTATAGCATTTATGTTACAAATGGCAGGAATTGGGGCAATGCTTGTCCACGTGATGCCCTATTTAACTAGCCTGGGAATGGATAGAGCCACTGCCAGTATGGTAGCAATGTCCATCCCCCTGGTAAATCTGACCGTGTACTTGCTTTATGGGTGGTTAGCTGACATTTTCAAGAAGAAGTATCTGGTTGTTGCCTCTATGGCTTTGACCAGTGCTGGATTGTTTCTTTTTTCACCGATTAGTGGTGGCTCTTTCAAGTTAGTTATTCCGTTCGTTATCATTTATGGGATTGGTTCCGCAGGACTGCCACCGCTTAGGATAACTATTATGAGGGAATATTTTGGCACCAAGAGATTTGGCACCATCTTGGGCTTGTCAGGTATCTTTTCTACGATTGCGATGATGGTAACCCCACTTGTAGCAGGATGGGTGTATGACACCCGGGGTGTCTATGCCCCGATATGGTTAATATTAAGTGGAGTATGTATGGTAGGAGCCATCTTAATGTTAACTATACCACCAGTCCCAAGACCTTCTGCTAGTTTAACTGCCACATAGAATTTTAATGACGCAGAATCTAACTAATGACCGAGTTTAACCAAAAATTAGTAGTGCCACTGCTCCAATTGCCATTGGTATCAACGAAGCAAATAGGCCAATCTTGAGCCAATAGCTACCTTGAATCTTGAGAACATGAGGGTGCCAATCTAAGCGGGATTGAACCTGTGTCATGATATTGGTAGTTACAGTAAGGGATGAGTTATTTGAGGACCTCAGCGGAAAACATGTATTGAGTGGTCGTTTTTAATATTTTTCTTAGCACACTTAACTGTGGTTTGTATATTATGATTTTTCCTTGCTTGTAAGTGACGGGCATATTAAGAATTTTTGAAATGACCTTTTCCTCAATTCCTTGTCTGCATATTATTGCCATTTCATCGGACTTAGCCCCTAATTGTATAAGCATGGGCAGAAACAAATCTTTCTGCTCTTCAGTATTTAATACGCCTGCCAGGTATGCTAACTCTTTCTTTTTAAAAAGATAGGTGCTGCCATCATTGCATGCCACATAAGGGTATTCCTCGTCTAATAAAGCTGATAGTGGTTTTTGCTGGCGTGGTAAATGGGCATTTAGCACCCTGAGCTCACCTTTCAAGGATTCTTGGAGTATCCTTTCGTAAGGCAATTCGCTAGTCATCTATCTACTCTCGTTGCAGGATTACTTTCACTCGTTTTAGCCGTGATTTCTCTTCCCTATCCCGTTCCTCAAACTTCATGTATAAAAATTTTATGGTGACTTGCAACCCAGGAATTACCAGATATTCTAGAGCATTAACTATTCTTTTTGTCCTGTTTATTTCCATCCCTATTAACTCAAGGCTTCTCTGGAGCTCAGCTAACTCAATGATTGCCTTCAGACATTTTTCATATGATTGGGCGGCTTCATCCAGGCTCGGAGAAGTATCAACTAGACTGTACTTGCTAATTGCCTTTTTTGTCTTTGTCGATTCGAGGGAGGGAATTCTCACCCCAGCTATATTTCTTGAGCCAGTAGCCAATTTTGTGTCGGTTTCAGTGGCCAATAGCTCCTTTTCCAGAATTATATAGCCATGATAGCCGGCAGCTATGGATAGTGCCTTATAGCCGTCAGAGAACTGGTTAAGTAGTTTTTCTTTAACGCCTACAATTTCTCTGGCTATCTGCAAAAACTCTAAGGTTAGGATTGACAGCCTGTCTTTCACTATCTTCTGTATTCTATTGGCTAATGAAAGCCGGCGCCTTAGTTTAATAAGCTCGATCTTTGTTGGTCTAACCTTGATTAACTGCTGTGGCATTTGCTTGTCTTAGCTCTTTTCCGCATATTTTGGAAGGTATTTTTGAATTAGTTTTTCACTGATTAACTTAAGGTCTTCTTCAGGTAATGCTGAAAATAGCTTCCAGCCTATATCCAGGGTCTCTTCTACTTTTCTTGCTTCAAACTCGCCCTGGGAAATGAATTCTTTCTCAAATGCGTCGGCATTAGTCAGGTAAGTTTTATCTCTATCAGTTAGTGACTCAGCACCGATAATGGTTGATATTTCTCTAAGGTCGCGCCCTTCAGCGTAAGCAGCATATAACTGCATAAAAACATTATTATGGTCTTCCCTGGTTTTACCTGGCCCGATACCCTCCTTCATCATTCGTGATAGCGATAAGAACACATCTATTGGGGGGTATATTCCTTTTCTTTCTAACTCCCGAGACAGCACAATTTGTCCTTCGGTTATGTAACCGGTAAGGTCAGGTATGGGGTGAGTTATATCGTCATCAGGCATGGTTAAGATGGGCATGATAGTCACCGAGCCCTCCTGTCCCGAAATTCTGCCGGCTCTCTCATACATCGTGGCCAGGTCGGTATACATGTATCCGGGGTATCCCCGTCTTGACGGTATTTCCTCCCGCATGGCAGAGAGTTCACGCAGAGCTTCACAATAATTGGTCATATCGGTGAGTATAACCAGCACATGCATATTGTGTTGCCAGGCTAGATATTCAGCAGTAGTTAAGGCTAACCTTGGAGTTGATATACGCTCAATAACCGGGTCTGAGGCGGTATTGATAAAGGCTACTGTTCTCTCTCTAGCTCCGGTCGCCTCAAGGTTTTTCATGAAAAAGGTGGCATCGTCATAACTGACACCAACAGCGCCGAATACTATGGCGAATTTTTCCTCTCTACCCTTTACCTTAGCCTGCCTGATGATTTGGGCAGCTATACGATTGTGGGGTAGGCCTGAACCGGTAAATAACGGCAATTTCTGGCCTCTGACCAAAACGTTTAACCCATCGAAGACTGAGATGCCGGTTTCGATAAATTCGGCCGGAGGCATGCGGCTTGCCGGGTTTATGGGAGCACCATTAATATCCAGATAATCTTCAGGGATAATAGGGGGACCACCATCTATTGGGTCTCCCATTCCATTAAACACCCTTCCCAGGATGTCAATCGACACCGGTAGCTTTAAAGTCTCACCTTTGCACCTGATTCGGCTATTCATAAGATCTACTTCGCTAACCCCGCCAAATACCTGGATTACCGTTGCCTGTTTACTGATGTCTATCGCCTGACCTCGCTTTATCTCGCCATTTGCCAAGCGGACATCAACTATCTCGTTAAACTTTATACCGGGAATACTTTCGGCTATGATTAAAGAACCTTTAGCTCGATTAATCGCCGAGGCTTCTTTAACATAAAGCGAAGAAAAATCCATTAGACTCCCCCCTTCTGAGCTACTAGGTTTACTTCCATTTCTGACCATAGTTCTTTAATTCTCTGCTCAAAGACATCATTAGGTATATCCTTCATACGGGCTATTCTATACACTATTGGAGATGAACGAATCTCGGCAACAGCTATTCCTGATTCTGATATTCTCTGGGCCAGCTCATAAAATTTAAGAATAGTTTTGAGCATTAGCTGGGCTCTGGCTGGTAAACAGTAGGTGTCAATTTCGTGGTAGGCACTTTGCATAAGAAAGTCTTCACGTATCATCCGTGACGTCAGAAGTAGCAATTTGTCCTTTTCGGGCAAGGCTTCAGGTCCGACAAGTTTTACTATCTCTTGTAGCTCAGCCTCCTGCTGCAAAATATTGAGAGCAGTAGCTCTGGTATCTGCCCAATCCGGGTCGATTTCAGACCACCAACCCTTAACCGACTCGGCATAAAGGCTGTAGCTAGCAAGCCAGTTTATTGCCGGGAAATGCCTCCTGTTTGCCAGCGAAACATCCAGCGAGTATAGTGCCTCTACTATTCTCAGGGTATTCTGGGTTACCGGTTCACTAAAGTCGGCTCCGGGAGGACTTACCGCACCGGCTACTGTTACTGAGCCAGTTCTATCCGGGCTACCCAAGCATTCCACTAATCCGGCTCTTTCATAGAAAGACGACAGCCGTGACCCAAGATATGCCGGGAAGCCTTCCTCCCCTGGCATCTCTTCCAGTCGGCCGCCGATTTCCCTCATGGCTTCCGCCCATCTTGAGGTTGAATCTGCCACCAGCAAAACATCATAGCCCATGTCCCTGAAGTACTCGCCGATAGTAACACCAACATAAATACTGGCTTCACGAGCGACCACTGGCATATTGGAGGTATTAGCCAGGAATATTTCCTTTTCTTGTAACAGCCGGCCGGTTATTGGCTCCTTAAGCTCCCTGAAGCTATAAAGCACATCAGCCATCTCGTTACCTCTTTCACCACAACCAACATAAATGTTGAGTTGCGTCTGAGCCCACCTGGCCAGTTGCTGTAAGGCAACGGTTTTCCCGGTGCCGAAGCCTCCAGGTATGCATGCTTTACCCCCCAATGCTAGAGGAAACATGTAGTCCATAACTCGCATACCGGTAACAAGCAACTGCGATGGGTCTAGCCTTCGCTTATAGGGTCTTGGTTTCCTTACCGGCCATCTTTGCATCATGGTCAGTTCTTTGATTTCCCCGTCCTGCTCTATCTGGGCTATTGACTCTTCAATAG